>Ga0105237_10008613_pt1 | contig 11029 bp, 9 predicted proteins | sample KBSC24metaG_FD_81520 | JGI IMG/M metagenome (GOLD analysis project Ga0105237, IMG submission 81520) | Corn rhizosphere microbial communities from Kellogg Biological Station, Michigan, USA - KBS C2-4 metaG | ecosystem: Host-associated > Plants > Roots > Rhizosphere > Soil | place: Michigan, USA... | reverse complement strand
TGGAGACAACTGTAAGAAAAATTTCGGTGGGTTGTAGCTGGCAAAAACCTCTGTCGCAAAATCTTGCGAATGGTATTATTAAGGCAAATAACAGGATGATGGTTCATCTTTCCGTTATTCTTTGATACGCACTGATTATCAGCCAAAAAAAATCGGGACAAACCAGTTTTAACCGTGTTTGTCCCGAAAGGTTGGCCAACCTGGACTCGAACCAAGAATAACAGAACCAAAATCTGCTGTGTTACCATTACACCATTGGCCAATCCTGCAATTTGGGCTGCAAAAATAGGGGCTTGCAAAGAATGAAACAAAATTTTTTTAAACAGCCTTTTCAGCCGGATTATTTATTGTCATACCATATTGCAGGCGATAGTCATTATTATCAAGTATGCAAAACTCACGCATATTGTATTCAAAGTCTTCAATAGGGTAAAGTACGCGGCATTTATCTTTTAGTTTTAACCACCATGCATCTACCTCATTGGTGTAAATATATAGTGAACCTGTAAAAATGGGTCGCACATACGCAGTATCATGTGCGTTAGGACTCGCAAACATAATTTGAATATTGTCTTTATACAAACAGGCCCATCCCCAGGATTCTTCATAAGCGCTGCACTCAAATTCCAGGATGTTGGTGTAAAAATCAACAGATGCTTTTAAATCATTGGTGGTTAGCATCGGGGAAATAAACTTTAGCATACGGAGTAAGTGTTTATCAATAAAGATAGGTTATATAAGTTTTATTGTATTTTTCTAACATCCTGTACCTCTTTTATTTCAATCAATTATTTTTTGTTGAATCCTGTATCTTGCGTTGCTAATCCCATCTTTAAACTTACCTGTTAACTATGCAAAGAAGAACATTTTTACAACAGTCAGCGCTTGCAGGTGCGGCACTGGCATTTTCAAAATATGGACTGGCAAAAGACTTGAATGATTTCCCTGTTGTTCGCATTCCTGAAAGCCAACGGAAATTTAAAAGTGCCTCTGTAGAAAAGCTCATTGCAGAAGTAAAAAAGAATATCGGTAACAAAGAAATTGCATGGTTATTTGAAAACAGTTTTCCCAACACTTTAGATACAACTGTTGACTTTGAAGTGATTGATGGCAAACCTGACACATATGTTATTACTGGTGATATAGACGCCATGTGGCTTCGCGACAGCACTGCACAGGTTTGGCCGTATCTTCCATTGTGCAAAGAAGATAAAGAACTGAAAGAACTGGTTAAGGGTGTGATTAATCGCCAGGTAAAATGTATTTTGTTAGATCCCTATGCAAATGCCTTTTATAAGGATACTACTAAAGTGAGCGAGTGGAAACATACAGATATCACTGATATGAAGCCTGGCATTCATGAACGCAAATGGGAAATTGACAGCTTGTGTTATCCGGTAAGATTAAGCTATGGGTACTGGAAAATAACAGGCGATACATCTCCTTTTGATAATCAATGGAAAGACGCTGTAAGGCTTATTGTAAAAACATTTAAGGAGCAGCAACGCTTTCATGGACCTGGACCTTATAGCTTTCAGAGAAATACGTCATGGGCAACGGATGGCGTTCCTTTGGGTGGATATGGATATCCGGCAAAGCCCAATGGATTAATTTGTTCAACCTTCAGGCCAAGTGATGATGCTACCGTGTTTTCGTATCTAATACCAAGCAACCTTTTTGCAATTACTATATTGGGTTATATCCCTAAAATGGGCATCTTCGACAGCCAGTTTGTAAAAGAAGTGCAGGATTTGCAACAGCAGGTAAAAACAGCATTGTATGCAAATGCCGTTATTGACAGCAAACAACACGGTAAGCATTTTGCATTTGAAATAAATGGTTATGGTAGCTATAATTTGATGGATGATGCGAATGTTCCGTCTTTATTATCTCTTCCTTATATAGATGCGATTAAAAACAACGATCCACTTTATCTTAACACGAGAAAACTTGTATTATCAGAAAACAATCCATTTTATTTTAAAGGGAAAGCTGGCGAAGGCATTGGCGGGCCGCACACGGGTATTAATACTATCTGGCCGATGAGTATTGTGTTGCGTGGATTAACAAGTATCGATGATAAGGAGATAAAACACTGTGTGGATGTATTGCAGAAAACTCATGCCGGCACTGGTTTTATACATGAAAGCTTTGATAAAGATGATGCCTCTAAATTCACGCGTAAATGGTTTGCCTGGGCAAATACTATTTTCGGCGAATTTATCTGGAAGTTATACAGGGAAAAGCCTTATTTGCTTAAATAACAAAGACATCTTTACAAATACTAAAACTGATTTTCAAACTAAAACTTCCCTTTGGGAAACTGGGGGTATATCATGACTAATAAACTCATTTGGTTAGGTGCTTTTATTTTACTGCTCATTATGGCTTCATTTGTTAGTGATAAGAAAAAGAAAGTGGTGTTCTTTGGAGATTCCATCACGCAGGCTGGTGTTTCGCCTAAAGGCTACATTACCGTTATGGATAACATGCTTAAACAGCAAGGCATCAATAACTATGAATTGATTGGTGCAGGTATCGGCGGTAATAAAGTGTATGATCTCTATTTGAGAATGGAGGAAGATGTTCTTAGCAAGTCACCTGATGTTGTGGTGATTTATGTTGGTGTTAATGATGTGTGGCATAAAAGTATGTTTGGTACCGGTACAGATGCAGATAAGTTTGAAAAGTTTTATCGCGCCATTATTAAAAAGCTTCAGGCTGCTAATGCAAAGGTTGTATTGGTAACACCTGCAGCAATAGGAGAGAAGACAGATTTTAGTAATTCACAGGATGGCGAACTAAACAAGTTTTGTAACATCATCCGCAATATTGCAAAGGACTTACAACTTCCCCTGGTTGATTTGAGGCAACAATTGTTGGATTACAACAAAGAGCACAATCCTCAAAATCTTGACAAAGGCATTTTAACTGTAGACGGCGTTCATTTATCTGATACAGGCAATGAATTTGTTGCCAAAGCAATGTGGGAAAAGATTAAGGATGTGAAATAGATTTTTTGATGAAGAAAAGGCAATCATGTTATTTACTTCATGATGGCCTTTTTACTTCCAGGTATCTTATTGAAGATTGACTTCATAAAATTCATTTTCTCCTGTTTCCGGCTTTACCTGCAGCATTTCCAGCTTGTAGTTTCTAAAATTATAAAACCCCCAGTGTATCATTGATTTTACATAATATTTTTTTCCGAATTGAACATCAAGTTGTGTGATGGATTCATCTTTATTGAGTTTGCTTTTCAGTTTATAGCTTCCTTCCTTTAAAATTTTGAATACATAGCCTGAGTTATTTTTAGCGACACACATGGCGTTATCATCAAAATAAATAATATAATTTCCACGGGAATTTGTAAGCTTTCCCGGCCTGTATAAATAAAGAACTGCATATTTTGATGTATCGCTAAAATGACCTCTTCTTAAAACAGCCATGTTTTTTATTTGCTGAAAAGTTTCACTATTTGGCGATCCTATTCTTTCATGCATCCACATGGTATCTCTCACAAGGAAGGCGTTGGATACTTTATCTGCATATCCTGAGAAGATATAATAATCCTCCGTGCTTTTTTCTATTTTATAAACCAACAAATGATTTGATAAAAAATCTTTAACGTCGGCACTCAATTTCTTTCCTCCTGAAAGATATTTTAGGCTATACACATAATCATTTGTCCATTTAACTGAATAAATAACAGTATCTCCGTTTGAAACATTTGTTTCTTTCTGTATGTTATTATTTCTTTCGGTAATGAAATGATCGGATGTGTTTTTAGGATAAGAATGGAATATTCCGTTTTTAATATTTGAGGTGTCTGCAGCGCCTGCCTGTGCATTCAGCAGCATAGGTACTAACGCCGTAAAAAGGAGCATACTGTGCTTTAAGGGAGTTGGTTTCATATTCATGCTTTTGTGCAAAAAAAATGATTTATAAAATAAAAGGGCCGCATTATCCGGCCCTTTTATTTTATATAGATGTGCGTTAGTTATTTATACAACAACTCATAATATTCATTGGCCATGCGGTTACTGTCAAACTGGAAGCGCACATCACGCATACCATTTTTTGTAACCTGTCTCCATGTATCATAGTTGTCGTAGTATAAAGGCAGTATCTCTTTTTCAAGAATTTCGTAAAGCTTGTTTAAATCATATTCATCCTGCTGTTGGGTATTCATGCTTGCATAATCTGCTTTAGGAACCACAAAACCATTATGACCATGATTGATAAATTCCGGTATCCAGCCATCATCTGTTGAAAAGTTAACTGCACCATTCATTGCGGCAGTCATACCACTTGTACCACTTGCTTCACGCGGAACGCGGGGGTTGTTAAGCCATATATCAGCCGCCTGTTTTAAGCGCTTGCTAAGACCAAGCTCATAGCCAATAACTACGGCAACATTTTTATAATTTTTGCTGATGTGTACTAGATTGTTGAACTGTGAAATGGCAGGATAATCAACCGGGTAAGGCTTGCCTCCCCAAATAATTTGTACCGGGTATTTTGCATTGGACGTAAGCTTATTAAAGCGTTCCAGGTTTTGTGTAAGAAAGTCTGCACGCTTGTATCCTGCAAAACGCCTTGCCCATACGATTGTTAATGCATTAGGGTTAAACAATTTACCTGTTTGGTCTGCTACCAGTTCAAAAGCTCTTTTCTTCAGGTATTTCTTGCGGTCATCAAACGCCCAGTCATTGCCTTCTTCAATGGCTTTATACAATTGCTTGTCTGCCCAGTAACGCCAGTCCTGTGCGTTGGTTATTGCAATAATAGGACAAACACCTTCATACTTGCCCCACATTTCTCTTGATACATGCCCATGCAATTGAGACACTCCATTAGCAAGTTTCGCAAAGCGCAATGCTACAAGCGAATGATTAAATAGATCGTCATGCAAACCTGTAAGCCTTCGCACTTCATCAATGCTAAGACCACAGAAATAACTCATCTTATGACACAGATAAATATCATGCTTTTCATTACCTGCTTCTTCCGGTGTGTGTGTTGTAAATACAAGATGCTTACGAAGCGTATCAACACTTTTAAATTTATTCAAAAGATAGAACGCAGCAGATATGCCATGCGCTTCGTTAAGGTGATATAAATCCGGGTTGAAATTTAATTCATCAATTAATTTAGCCCCGCCAACGCCCAGTAAAATAAATTGCGCCACTTTGGTAGCAACATTGGCGTCATATAAGCGATGGGTGATTGTTTGAGAAACATAATCATTCTCTGGCAAATCAGTACTTAATAAAAACATTGGAGCGTTTTTAAATGTCTCCGGGTTTAAGTACCACGCTTTCACCCAAACAGGATGGTCATGAATTAATATTTGAAATTTGATGCCGGTATCCTCGAGAAAGCTGTAATGTTTTTCCATCCAGGTAACCTGCAAAGTCTGGTCCTGGTTACGGGCCTGATCATAATAGCCGTATTTCCACAAAATACCTATGCCTATTAAATTTTGTTTCAGCTCATAAGCACTGCGCATATGAGAGCCTGATAAAAAGCCAAGACCACCACTGTAAATCTTCAGGGGCTGGTGAACTGCAAACTCCATAGAGAAGTAAGCAACTTTTTTTGCGTAACGCTCATCCACAGGATAGGGTACCTGGAAATTTCTAAAATTCATAATCATTGGTTTGGTTAAACGGAATAAGCGATAGAAACCTTGCAGTAAGGGATGACAACGCAATGGCAAAAGGTGCGGCAATAGTGGTCTACCTCATAATCAGTTGCATGCCACCTTTTCGATAACAATCGAAGCAGGGTAAACTATCTAAAACTACTGCAATTATCAGCTAAACAATTGCTTTTAGCAAATAAAATTGCTGCAAGATAAAGGTTAATTGTCAAAATGTATTTTTTACACAATGAATTATTGAAGCCAATCAACCATGAAACTTTCACATGAAATAATTGTGGATAATTTTTTATGATCAATTCAAAAAATGATCTCTTCCAAAGCTTTTCATAAAACACTATACGAAAAAATCTTTGTTGATCTGATAACTTATAGATGTTGGTTTGAAATGAAGTAACCTTTACAATACAAATGCTGACTAAAAGAATTGTTTTAGGATGAGCCTATTTTTTCTTTTCCGTTTTCTTAGGTTCTTTTTTCTTTTTGTATTCATCGTTAAAATAGCACCTGATACCACGATGATTGCCACAGCTTCCCTGTTCTTTAACTTTAATAGTGTTGCCTGTAAAAGAAAAATCAATTACACACGGGTCACCACTTTCTTTAAAAATGGCCTTGTTTTCTGTTACCATTGTAAGCTCTCCTTTTAGCTCACCAGTGCATCCGCCATCGTTTTTTTCAAAGTGAATAAAGAATAAGTAACTGTTTGCTTTTTTACCATCACGTACAGATACAAAATTCTTTTTATCCTGCACATAATCGCCGCTGTATTTGCTTTTGCGGGGCAGTGTATCAAGCGGGTTAAGTATTTCATTTTGTTTTTTCAGGTCTTCATTAGAATCGTTTAATACTACCAAAAAAATGGCTGCGTCATCATTATATGCCAGTCCCTGCCGGGTATACATCAACTGGTTATCGCCTGTTATCTTTTCTTTTGAAATAACAAAAGTGGGCTCCTTGTTAATGGAAACAGAGTGAATGTAGCCGTCATCATTTTTTGTTCCTACAAGTTCAAGCGATGTTTTAAATTTTTTGTCTTTATCAAAAACCAAAGCATACAGCTTTGTTTTTTTGTTTTGCGTAAATGCTGTCAGCAGGTAGTTTTCGTTTCCTTTATTAATAATGCCCACCGGATGAATAGCTAATTTTTTATGCTCTTTCCCGGTAATTTTTTGTAAGGCTGTGTCGGCAACAAACTGGTTTATTACAGCATAACTAATGTTTGTTGTATCAAGTTTTTTCAGAATGTTGGTATCGGCATATGAAGTTGGCAAAGTAACCGGGCTGTAGGCTGCAAAAAAATCATCTGCTTTAACAGGCTCATCGCCACTCAAAGATTTTTTGCCCCCTTTACAGGAAATCATCAGAACTGCCGCCAACAATATTAAATACCATTTAAACATATAATTGTTTTGATAAAAGTAAAGTAAAACTGTATAAGAAATGTTTTATTGATAAATCTGATTTTAGTGAGTTGTAACGTAAAGAATAAAATTTCAAATTATTTTTTTAGATTTGTCTAAATTATTTTTTGTATGTCTTCAAATTTGTCCGTTGCTGAAGAGAACTATATTAAAGCTGTGTTTCATCTGCAAAGGCCAGGCTCAATTGTAAGCACGAATGAGCTTGCTGCTGAATTAAATACTAAAGCAGCTTCTGTTACAGATATGCTTAAAAAATTAAAGCAAAAGAAGCTGCTCAATTATGAGCCATATAAAGGATTTACACTTACCGCCGATGGACGAAAAGTGGCTTTAGGCGTGGTAAGAAGGCATAGGCTTTGGGAATATTTCCTGGTAGAAAAATTGCAGTTTGGATGGGATGAAGTGCATGAAGTGGCAGAAGAACTTGAGCACGTAACCAGTAAAAAGCTGATAGATAAACTGGATGCTTATCTTGACTTTCCAAGATTTGATCCACACGGGGATCCAATACCGGATGCGAATGGAAGACTGATATTGCAAAATCACATTTGTTTAAATGAACTTGCTGTAAATACTGTTGCACAAGTGAGTTCTGTAAAAGATCAGTCATCTGAGTTGCTGGAATTGCTAAAACATAAAAATATTTCCATCGGAAGCAAGATTGAAGTAAAGCGAAAATTTGACTTTGACAATTCGCTGGAGGTTAAGGTGAAAAATTTTGCTGCCCCGGTAAATGTGTCAAAGCAACTTGCGGAAGTACTGTACGTGCAGCCACAATAATAGAATAGAATTGATGAAAAGAAAGTATTGAATTGATCATTCTCTGGCATTCATTTCATCGGTAATGAATTTTAATCATTCAACACAGAAGGATATCTATGTTACCTTATAAGGATGTTTCTTTAAGCGAAGTACATGAAACTGTAGATACAACAAAACAACGTAAGGGAATAAGAAGGTTTCTTGCATACATAGGACCGGCTTATCTTGTTAGTGTAGGCTATATGGATCCCGGCAATTGGGCAACCGATTTGCAGGGCGGTGCAAAATTTGGTTACCAGTTAATATGGGTTTTGCTCATGAGTAACCTGATGGCCTTATTGCTGCAAAGCTTAAGCGCAAGATTAGGAATTGTAAGAAGGAAAGATCTTGCGCAGGCAAACAGGGAAACGTATCCCCCGCTTGTAAATTTCTGTTTATACATTTTAGCTGAGATTGCTATTGCCGCCTGCGACCTTGCAGAAGTATTAGGTATGGCATTAGGGATTTATCTTTTAACAGGCCTTCCGATAATATGGGGCATTAGTATAACAGTGTTTGATACGCTTATTTTATTATGGCTGCAGAATTATGGTGTTAGAAAACTGGAAGCTTTTATTATAAGTCTTGTTGCTGTTATCGGGCTTTCATTCCTGGTAGAAATTTTTCTGGCTAAGCCAAATATGAGTGAAGTGGTGAAAGGCTTTGTGCCTACCTCTTTAAATAGTGAGGCATTATATATTGCTGTCGGCATTATTGGTGCCACCGTTATGCCTCATAATTTATACCTGCATTCTGCCCTGGTGCAAACACGTAAAATAAAGCGGGACAGGGCAAGTATAAAGAAAGCTATTCGCTTTAATATTATTGACAGCACTATTGCTTTAAACGCGGCATTTCTTGTTAATGCGGCTATACTTGTTTTAGCTGCTACCGTATTTTTTACCAGTGGCAATACACATGTTGCAAGAATTGAAGATGCGCATAAATTGTTGCAGCCTTTAATTGGCAGTAAACTGGCACCTTACCTGTTTTCTATTGCACTGATTGCTGCGGGGCAGAGCTCAACAGTTACAGGAACACTTGCCGGACAAATAGTAATGGAAGGTTATCTTAGCCTGCGTATCAATCCATGGTTAAGGCGGCTGATAACACGACTTATTGCAATTATTCCTTCGATTTTAGTAATTGCTATTTATGGTGAAGAAAAGCTTGATGCACTGCTTATATTAAGCCAGGTAATATTGAGCCTGCAGTTAGGGTTTGCAATTATCCCTTTAATACACTTTGTAAGTGATAAAGCAGATATGGGCGAATTTGCAATTCGCTGGCATGTGAAATTAATCTCCTGGCTTGTTGCTGCGATACTTGTGTTTCTTAATGTAAGACTTGTTGTTGAAGAGATGATGGGCGTGTATAAATCGGAAGGACAGGTGGGCCTTAAAATACTTATTTCAGTTGCTGCGCTAGTTTTTACATGGTTGTTTTTAACCATGACTTTCTTTCCGCTGATGCGTAAACACAGGCAAAGAAAAAGCGTTAATATACATGGCGATGTACCTGTACTGAGCAATCTTTCTGTAACCCCTTTAAGCACTATTGCAATTGCTCTTGATTTTTCAGATAAAGATGAAAAAGTAATAGCTCATGCCTTAAAGCAAGGTAATCATGCAGCTACCTACATTCTTGTACACGTAGTGGAAACGGTTTCTGCGGCATACCTTCGGGAATCAGCCGATGATAATGAAACGCAAAAGGATGAGCAGCGTTTGCTTTCTTACGAGCAACAACTAACAGCAATGAATTACCGCGTTAAAACTTTTCTCGGTTATCGTAACAGGATAAATGAAATTGTGAGAATTGTACACGAGTCAAAAGCAGATATGCTGGTAATGGGCGCACATCGTCATAGCGGTTTAAAAGATTTGTTGTATGGAGAAACCGCTAACCAGGTAAGGCACAGGCTGGAAATACCTGTGTTGATTGTGAGTTAATTTTTAGTTTATAGTTGATGGTTTGTAGTTTGTGGTTTGGCGCCCTTCAAAGCGTAGCAATTTTGCTTACAATGTTGAGATGTTATGTGATAAACCTGGCTTTAGAATAGAACAAATTTCATTACAAACCACAAACTTTAAACTACAAATTGTTTAAATAAAAAAGCGCTGATAAACATCAGCGCCTGCTTGTAACACTTTTGTTTTTAGTGATGTAGTATGAATACTTCCGCACCTTAAAACATATAATTGTAAATATGACCTTACACTTTATTAAACATATCCATCAACTGCTGCGACTTATATTCTGTATCTGCCATATCAAGCATATTACTTAAAGCTTTTAATTCTTTCTGCGTTAGCAGCAGCTTTAGGCCATCGCAGGGTGTTGGAATGAATATTGACTTTGAATCAATATACAAATCATCATTATATTGATGATACGCTATAGCATTGTCCACACAATTACGAAGAGATACAAAGTCTGTTGCGTTAAGGGTAATCAAAACATTACCATAACCCACCTGGAAGTTCTCGCACTTCATGCATCTTATCACATAGCCTGTGTTATCGTCGTAATATAATGTCTGATGCCTGCACATATTTTTTACAAATGTGTGGAACTAATAACGCTTGCATTTATATAATCGGGAAATGGGTTTACGCGATGGGGAAATATAAGAAAGTCCGGAAGTCAATAAGTCAGAAAGTCGGTAAGTGTGCAGGTGTTCATATTCTGGTGAGAGTAATTGCTGCATTATTTTACTTTGCAGCTATGAAAGATGAAATTATTATAAGACCTTTTGAACGGAAGGACAATGCCGCTATGGCGTTTGTTATAAGAACTGTATTGAGTGAGTTTAAAGCCAATAAGCCGGGTACTGTTTATTACGATCCTACAACAGATGATTTGTTTAGCTTGTTTCAGAAAGATAAGGCTGCCTATTTTATAGTGGAATTGAATGGTGAAGTGCTTGGCGGTGCAGGTGTTTATCCAACAGATAATTTACCTGTCGGTTGTTGCGAGCTGGTAAAGCTATACCTGCTTGATAAGGCAAGGGGAAAAGGCCTTGGGCGACTTTTGATTGAAAATTGTTTTGAGAAGGCGAAGGCTTTCGGCTATCAATCCATGTATCTTGAAAGCATGCCGGAGCTTAATACCGCTGTTGGTTTATATGAACGTTGTG
>Ga0105237_10008611_pt1 | contig 11031 bp, 8 predicted proteins | sample KBSC24metaG_FD_81520 | JGI IMG/M metagenome (GOLD analysis project Ga0105237, IMG submission 81520) | Corn rhizosphere microbial communities from Kellogg Biological Station, Michigan, USA - KBS C2-4 metaG | ecosystem: Host-associated > Plants > Roots > Rhizosphere > Soil | place: Michigan, USA... | reverse complement strand
GGATGCGCGGCTCTATTACAGAGGTCCACATACACTGGCCGATGTTGTTTTGCAGGCGTTTGAGCCTGTAGACGCTGTTATCAAAGACTTTTACGGATGCGCCCAATGCCAGGGCTGCGCGGGCCGCGAACTCTCCAACGATGCCTGCTCCCAGGATGATGACCTTGGTGGGGGGAATGCCGGATATACCGCCTAACAATACTCCCTTCCCGTGGTTGGCCGAGCTGAGGTACTGTCCCGCTACAAGCATGACGGCGCTGCCCGCGATCTCGCTCATGCTGCGTACGATGGGGTAGGTCCCGCTGTCGTCCTTGAGGTTTTCGAAGGAGATGCCTGTTATCCGTTTGTCCATCATCTTCTGAAGAAGTTCTGCCTTCATGGCCGAGAGATGGATGGGGGAAATAACGATCTGATTCAATTGCAGCAGGGGCAGGTCCCCTTCAATGACCGGGGCGCTTTTTACCAGGATAGGGGCTTTGAAGACCTCGGATTTGTCGTATACGATCCTGGCGCCCGCCTCGCTGTAATCCTTATCCCTATAATGAGATGCCTCGCCGGCATTGTGTTCGATGATCACGTCATGTCCGTTGCTGACCAATACGCCTACTGCTTCCGGGGTCAGGGCTATACGGTTTTCCTGAAAGGCTACTTCCTTAGGAATGCCTATGTGGAGGGGCACGCCTTTTGGCTTCACATCCAGCGTCTCTTCCAAGGTTTCGTAACTGAAGGAGGTGCTGATTATTGGTTTTTGTTGAGACATGTGCCCGTCAAATTACAATTTAAAATTGGATTTTACGTGTCAGGGGATCGATGGCTTCGATCTTTATTGTTATGGTATCAGGCGGAAAGATACCGGGAGCCCTCTCTGGCCATTCCACCAGGCAAAGCTGTCCGCTGTAAAGGACGTCCTCTACCCCTGCCCTCAACGCATCTTCTTCGTCCTTTAGCCGATAGAGATCGATATGATAGATATTACCTCCGGGATAGCTGTACTCATTGATAATGGAAAAAGTGGGGCTGCCCACGGTGCCGGTGACCCCTTTGATGGAACACAATGCATGGATAAACGTTGTCTTTCCCGCCCCCATGCTACCGTGGAAGGCGAAGACTTTTTGTGAGGGCCACTGCTGCCAGAACTTCTCAGCTGCAGGCTGAATTTCCTGCAGACTAAAACAAATCTCCATGCTGTAAATTTAGCTTAGTTTGCGGTATGGCCCAACATTCCATGAACAGGCATTTGCGACTTTTTTTGATCTGTCTGCCTTTTACGGTGATGCTGATGATGGGGGAGGCGCTTTGGGCGGTCAGGAACCTAGCGTGGTTAAGGGAGCCTTTGTTTCAACTGATCCTTTGTCTGCCTGTTTATGTGGTGGGGATGCAATTCTTTGGGCGCAGCGCACTGAAGAGCCTTCGTAAGGGGCGGCCTAATATGAATGTGCTTATCGCCGTGGGAGCGACCGCGGCTTTTGTGTATAGCCTTACGGGGACCGTTTTGCGACTGGGGGAAGCGTACCTTTTCTATGAGACTGCGGCCTCCGTCATTACCATTGTATTTTTTGGTTACTATCTGGAAGATATTTCTGTCCAAAGCACACAAAGAGCTCTGGATACCCTTGTCCAGAGTGAAAAGACCATGGCCAATATGGTAGCTTATGACGAACATCAGCAGGAGATGGTGTTCCCGGTGGAAAATAGCCAGCTGCGCAGCGGGGACCTGATCCTGATCCGGGAGGGAGAGCGGGTGCCTGCCGATGCCAAAGTGCTTTGGGGGGAGGTGGCTGCAGATGAGGCCATCCTGACGGGGGAGAGCCTTCCTGTAGAAAAAAGGGTCAAGGACTTCCTGGTGGGGGGCAGCATCCTCGTATCCGGCACCGTAAGGGCCCAGGTGACGGCTGCCGCCGGCGAATCGGTGCTGGCGGGTATTGTGGCGATGGTGCGAAAGGCGCAGGCGGAAAAACCTCCTGTACAACGGCTGGCGGACAGGATCAGCGGAGTATTTGTGCCGGTGGTATTGGGACTGGCCTTGTTGACTTTTGTGGTGAGCTATGTCATTCTGCATGATCTTACCCCTTCTCTTATGCGGAGCATTGCCGTCCTTGTCATTGCCTGTCCCTGTGCCATGGGGCTGGCTACACCCGCGGCTATCGCGGTAGGGCTGGGGCGTGCTGCCCGGCAGGGGATCCTTTTTCGCCGGGCGGCGGGTCTGGAATCTTTTAAAGATATCCGTCAGATCGTCTTTGACAAGACGGGAACTTTAACTACCGGTGAGTTTTCCATTGTACGGTGGGAGGTGATTGCTCCTGAGGTGACCGAAGAGGAGTTCAGGCGGGTGGTGTTTTCATTAGAGAAATATTCTCAACATCCCATTGCCCGGAGTATTGCCCGGGCGTGGAAGGTAAAAGGGGATATACGGTGGGCCAGGATCGAGGAGATGAAGGGGGTTGGAATGAAGGCGGTGACGAAGGCAGGGGATGTGTATGAGGCGGGATCCCACAGCGTGATCGGGCCGGGCGATGATAGGGGGCATAACGTGTATATCGTTCGTAACGGCGGCCTGCTGGGGTGGATCGACGTGGAAGATACTGTTCGTCCCGAGGCGGCCGAAGTCGTCAGCGGACTTCGTCAGAAAGGCATCCGGACCATCCTGCTCAGTGGGGATAAGAAGGAGCCCTGTTTGCGACTGGGGGCGTTCTTGGGCATCGATGAGGTTTTTGCGGAACAATCGCCGTCCGACAAGCTGGAAAAGGTCGCGGCGCTGAGTGCGTCTGTACCGACTGCCCTGGTAGGAGATGGGATCAATGATGCGCCCGCGCTGGCCAGGGCTACAATAGGCATCGCCATGGGAGACGCGTCTCAGCTGGCGCTGCAGACGGCCGATGTGGTGTTGATGAGCCATGGTCTACGTCGCCTGCCCGCTGCCCTGGAATTGGGGCGGTATACATTTTCCACCATCCGCCAGAATCTGTTCTGGGCATTTTTTTATAATATAGCAGCCATTCCGGTGGCTGCGCTGGGTCTGCTGACCCCCGCCCTGGCGGCGGTGGCCATGGGGCTTAGCGACGTAGTGCTTGCCGCCAATTCTTTACGTCTATTTGTAAAAAAACTCTCTTAGCTTAGGGTATATGGGTCAGACACCAAGGGAAATATTAAAACAATACTGGAATCACGATGCTTTTCGTCCGTTGCAAGAGGAAATCATCCAATCTGTGCTGTCGGGAAAGGACGCGGTGGCCCTTCTGCCTACGGGCGGGGGGAAATCACTTTGCTTTCAGGTGCCAGCTATGGCAAAGCCGGGTCTTTGCCTGGTGGTGAGTCCGTTGATCTCCCTGATGAAGGACCAGACCGACCGTCTGCGCCGCAAAGGCATCACCGCCTATGCCCTTTATGCGGGCATGTCCGGGAAGGATGTGCTCAATGTCCTCAAGGTGGCGGGGGACAGCAACTGTAAATTTCTCTATGTGTCGCCGGAGCGGCTGGAGACGAGCCTGTTCCTGGAATGTCTTCCTTCGCTGCCTATCAACCTTATTGCCGTGGACGAAGCGCATTGTGTGTCACAGTGGGGGTATGATTTTCGTCCGCCTTATTTACGCATTGCCGCCTTGCGTGAGGTCGTGGATGCGCCTATATTGGCGTTGACTGCTTCGGCTACTTCCGAGGTAATGGAAGATATTACCGGCAAGCTACAATTGCGACAGCCGGCAGTGTTCCGTGGTCCCTTCACGCGTGCCAATTTGTCCTACAGCTATTTTTCGACCGATGCTAAAGTCCAAAAAGCAGCGGATGTCCTCCAGAAAGTGCCTGGCAGCAGCATCATCTACTGTAATACCCGTCGGGCTTCCCGGGATATTGCCGAACAGCTGAACCGGCTAAGCATTCCGGCCGGGGCTTATCATGCGGGTCTTTCCAGGGAGGAAAGGAACTCCCTGCAGGACGCATGGATAAAGGACCGTCAGCGCGTCATCGTAGCTACCAATGCATTTGGAATGGGTATCGACAAGCCAGATGTAAGGACCGTCATTCATTTTCATCCTCCCGAGTCGGTAGAGAATTATTACCAGGAGGCCGGTCGTGCCGGACGGGATGGCGCCAAGGCCTATACTATCCTGCTGTGCGATGGGCAGGATCGTGTCCGTCTGAAGACAATGCCCGACACCCGATACCCCTCTATAGATAAGATACGACCCGTATACCAGCAATTGATGAATTTTTTGCAACTGCCTGTGGACAGTGGAGAAGGGAATTATTACGACTTCGATCTTGGGCGATTTACGGAAGCTTTTTCCATCGATACGACCACGACCTTGAATGTGATAAAAGTGCTGGAGCAGGAAGGGTTGATGAGCTTTCAGCAGCAGGTATTTTTGCCTTCATCGCTTCGGTTTACCACCGGCAAGCAGGCGCTCTATGATTTCGAGCATGATCATCCTGCCTTGCAGCCTTTGATCCATGTGCTGTTGCGTACGTATGAGGGTATATTCGACAGACCGACGTCTATCAAGGAGAAGCAGATCGCTTTTCTTACGGGTAAGGATGTATCACAGGTAACGAAGGATCTGTTACAGCTGCAATCTTTTCATCTCGTGGACTATACGCCACAAAAAGATACTCCACAGCTCTATTTTCTGCGTGGGCGTCCGGCGGCGGAAGAGCTGTATATCGACCCTGTGGGTCACCGGCTGCGAAAAGAGCAGTATGCGGCGCGGATACATTCCATGGTGCGGTATATGGATCTGTCTATGGAATGCAGAAGCCGTTGGCTCGCCGGGTATTTTGGGGACAAGGAGGCGAAGGATTGCGGCATTTGTGATAATTGCCGGCGGGCAGGGAGAAAGGCGGGATAGACTGGACAGACTTGGCCGAAAACAAGCTGTTCTATCGCCGGCTGCTGCGTCCCCCCAATCCCAGGGCGCCTAAGAGACTGCGGGTAATGACGCTGGCTGCTGTCCGCTCAATTTGCCTGACGGCTGGATTCTCCAGGAGTTTGTCCAACGTACTTTTTTCCTGCTTCCCAATTTTTGAGCCGCCGCCTGTGGTGTCTCCTCCTTTTTCGGCAGCTTCGTCCAGCTTGGCGGTGAGGATCTCGTAGGCGCTTTGGCTGTCGATGGTCTCGCTGTATTTCGCTACTAATTTGGACTTACTGGTAATCGCCTCTATCTCGGCCGGCTGCAGGATGTCCATGCGACTCCGGGGCGAGCAAAGCATGCAGTGCACCAGGGGGGTGGGAATGCCTTTCTCGTTGAGCAGCGTTACAAATGCTTCGCCGATGCCCAACTGTGTGATGAGATCTTCGGTCTTATAAAAATCAGATTCGGGATAGTTTTCCGCGGCCTGTTTTATCGCCTTCCTATCAGCCGCCGTAAATGCGCGCAGCGCATGCTGTACTTTCAAACCCAGCTGCGAGAGTACGCCAGCAGGCACGTCCGTAGGATTTTGGGTACAGAAAAAGACGCCTACCCCTTTGCTGCGGATGAGCTTGATGATGGTAAGTATCTGTTGCAGGAGTGCGTCCCCCGCCTCCTGGAATACAAGGTGCGCCTCGTCGATGAAGAGCACGAGTTTGGGTTTTTCGGGATCGCCTTCTTCCGGGCAGGTGGCATACAATTCCGCCAGCATCTGCAGCATAAAGGTGGAGAAGAGCTTGGGCTTGTCCTGGAGATCTGTCACTCGCAGAATATTGATCATACCCCTGCCATCGTCCGAAATACGCATGAGATCATCCACCTCGAAGCTTTTCTCTCCAAAAAAAGGATCGGCGCCCTGTTGTTGCAGCTCGATCACTTTTCTTAAGATGGTACCCGTGGAGCTGGTGGCGATCTTTCCATATGTCTTTTCGATCTGGTCCTTTCCTTCGTTGCTAACATACTGCAATACCTTTATGAAGTCCTTCAGGTCGAGCAAAGGAAGTTTGTTGTCGTCACAGAATTTAAAGATCAGTGCAACGACGCTCTCCTGTGTGTCGTTGAGGCCCAGTATCCTCGAAAGCAGCACAGGTCCGAATTCGCTGACCGTGGCCCGCAAGTGGACGCCCTTCTCCTTGCTCAGGGAAAGGAACTCTGCCGGATAGGCGGCGGGCTTGTATTCGATGCTCATGAGTTTATACCGTTCGGCGATCTTATCGCTTGGCGTTCCGGCTGCTGCCAGACCGCTGAGGTCGCCCTTGATATCCATCACCAGGACCGGAATACTGGCGTCGCTCAATGCTTCGCTGATCATCTGCAGGGTCTTGGTCTTGCCTGTGCCCGTGGCCCCTGCGATAAGGCCATGACGGTTCATCGTCCGGAGGGGGAGATAGACGTCGGCGCCGGTGACGGCGTGACCATCCAGCATGCCGATGCCCAGATGAATGGAGTCACCTTTAAAGGCATAGCCTGTCTTGATAGCTTGTTGGAAAGTATCGGTATTTGACATAGGTGAATACTATTAGGAGCTTCCAATATAATACATTACACCTTTTCCGCCAATAATTGTCTGACGAGCTCTTCCAGCTCTTTCAGCCTTTTTTCCAGTTCAGGAAGATTGCGGCTGAGCGCCTGGCTGCGCAGTGCGCTGGTATATTCGAAGGCGGGTGTGCCCGTGACGGCTCCGCCGGGGGTCTTGATGGATTTGGAAACGCCGCTTTGTGCATTGATCCTGGCTCCGTCGGCGATCTGGACATGGCCGACGATACCTGCCTGACCACCGATCATTACCCGACTGCCGATCTTGGTGCTGCCACTGATCTCAGCCTGGGCGGCAATCACCGTATGGTGGCCTACTTCCACATTATGGGCTATCTGTATCAGGTTGTCGAGCTTGGCGCCTGTCCGGATGATCGTGGAGCCGATGGTGGCTCGGTCGATGGTGGCATTGGCGCCTATCTCCACGCCATCTTCTACTACGACATTGCCTATCTGCGGTACTTTTTTAAAGCTTCCGTCTGTCTGCGGGGCAAAGCCAAAGCCATCGCTGCCGATGATGGAGCCCGCGTGTATCGTCACACCCGAGCCGATGCTGCAATCGTGATAGATCGTTACGCCGGGGTGCAGGATGGTGTTGTCGCCGACCTTTACATTGTTGCCGAGGTAGACGTTGGGGTATATTTTTACGTTGTTGCCGACTGTTACACCATCGCCGAGATAGGCAAATGCGCCTATAAAGGCTTTCTCACCCACCTTGGCGGTCTTGGAAATATAAGAAGGTTCCTGGATGCCCGTGAGCTGTTGTTTTTCTATCTCCTGGTATTTTGCCAGCAGCACTGCAAAGGCGCTATAGGCATCGGTGACGCGGACCAATGTAGATGCTATCGGCTGCTTCAATTCCAGGCTGTCGTTGATGATGATGACGGAGGCCGCCGTCGTGTATAAATGTTCTTCGTATTTGGGGTTGGCGAGAAATGCTAATTGGCCCTTTACTGCCTCTTCGATCCTTCCAAATGATCCTACGGCAGCATTGGGATCTCCCTCCACTGTTCCATTGATGAGCATAGCTATTTGTGCGGCAGAAAAAGTCATGGTATCGTAACGTTATTTAAGGTATCCGCTAAACGCATTTTGGTGAATGTAACGCGTTTAGCGGAAGTGATCTAATGTCTGTCCTTGGGACGGCGGGTCTGTGACCCGCAGGCAGCAAATATAAAATTTTTTTACGGGGCTTGCCAGGGTTTGCTGAATTAGTGCATTGTCTACCTGGGAAATATCTCTTACTTCTCCATTTTTAAAGAGGATATTGATCTTTTCGTCCGAGGGATCGTAGGTCGTGTTCACGGCCTGGCCGGTGAAGACGAAATATCCTGCTTCTTCCATGGATATCGATTCCTTGCGGCTGACCTGTCTTCTCAATTCCGTTACGTACTCGTCTCCGAAGGGAGTTGCCTGCAATCGAACTTTTAACAGCTGCCGATCGATGAGACAACGGCATAACAGGGACAATACTTTGTCGGAATGAAAGGCCCAATGTTTAATAGCGCTCATAACATCAAAATCATCCAAGAGACAAAATTTGTCCAGATTTTTTTCGATAAAGGACCTGTTGTCCGTCAGGCCCAGAAAAAGATCCAGCGTCGGGGAAGATGAATTGACCTGCTGCCCCATCGCCAGCAGCTCCTTAGCCCGCTCCAATATCCGAACCAGCATTTTTTCGGCGCTGAGCACCGTCTTATGAAGATAGACCTGCCAGTACATCAGCCGGCGGGATACCAGGAATTTTTCGATGGAATAGATGGCTTTTTCTTCCACCATCAGCTCCCCATTATGGACTGCCAGCATTTTCAATATCCGATCGTATCCGATGACTCCTTCTGAAACACCTGTAAAAAAGCTATCTCTTGTCAGGTAATCCATTCTATCTGTATCCAGCTGACCGGACACCAGCTGGTGCAAATAGCGTTTGTGGTGATCATTGGTAAATATACGGATGGCCGTATCCAGCTGTCCCTTGAACTGTTTGTTCAGGTCGTGCATGATGAGCCTGGATATTTCTTCATGGGGCAGGTCCCGGATCAGGACATTTTCCAACGCGTGGGAAAAAGGGCTATGTCCTATGTCATGCAATAATATGGCCACTTTGGCGCCCAGGTCTTCCTCCTGAGAGATGGAAATGCCTTTGCGCCGCAATTCGTCGAGGGCGGAACACATGAGATGATAGGCTCCCAGGGAGTGATGCAGCCGGGTGTGTACCGCGCCCGGGTAGACCAGGTGGGCAAAAGCCATCTGGTGTATGCGGCGAAGGCGTTGATAATAAGGGTGGGCAATAATTGCCAGCAACAAGGGGTCATCCAGGGTAATAAAACCGTATACAGGATCGTTGATGATCTTGCGTGACAATTGAGCCATTCTTGTTTGTGTTTTGTTAAAACAGTCTTAAACAATCGCCAAAGCTACAAATACGGTGCGGATAATATAAATTTACCTTTATGCCCCCGACTGGCACTCGGTTTGCTTCAAAAGGGGCGTACATAACCAAAAATGAAACTATGTCTTTGGCAAAGATCCTTTGGGTTGACGATGAAATAGAAAGTCTGCATTCACAGGTCCTTTTCCTGGAGAATAAAGGGTATGAGGTGAAGGAAATGACCAATGGCTTCGATGCCATCGACTATGTAAAGGAAAACCCCATTGACGTAGTGCTTTTGGACGAGACTATGCCCGGTATCACGGGACTGGAAACCTTGGCTAAAATAAAGGAGGTCAATCAGCAAATACCTGTCGTGCTGATCACGAAGAATGAAACGGAGAACCTGATGGATGATGCCATTGGCAGCCAGATCACCGACTATCTGATCAAGCCCGTCAACCCCAACCAGGTTCTTCTCAGCCTGAAAAAGATCATCGACAATAAGCGGCTGGTGGCGGAAAAGACGACCACCGCCTATCAGCAGGAGTTTCGCAGCCTTTTTATGGCTCTCAACAGCAATCCCAACTACAACGAGTGGATGGACATCTATAAAAAGCTGGTATACTGGGAGCTGGAGATGGAGAAATCGGACAGTCCCGAAATGAGGGAAGTGTTCCAGACCCAGAAACAGGAGGCGAATACGGAATTTTTCAAATTCATTTGCAAAAATTATGCGCGCTGGGTCCATCCCAAGGCGGAAGAGAGCCCTATCATGTCTCATACGCTGTTCCGCTTCAAAGTGCTGCCCCATGTGGAAAAGGGGATACCTACTTTCTTTTTGCTGCTGGATAATCTGCGTATCGATCAATGGAAGGCCATCCAGCCCATTTTTGCGGAGAACTTTCGCATCGCGGAGGAAGACAGCTTTTACAGCATACTCCCTACGGCTACTCAATACAGCCGTAATGCCGTCTTTTCCGGGTTGATGCCCATCGACATCGAGAAGCAGTTTCCCAATCAGTGGAAGAATGACGATGAGGAGGGAGGTAAGAACCTGCATGAGGAGGATTTCTTCCGGGCGCAGCTACGCCGTCTAAAAAAAGAAAATTTGAAATTCTCCTATACAAAAGTGGTGAATTATCAGGCCGGTCAGGACCTGGTGAACAACATACACAATCTCCTGAACAATGACATCAATGTCATCGTCTACAATTTTGTGGATATGCTGAGCCATGCGCGTACGGAAATGGAAGTGCTGAAGGAGCTGGCCAGCGATGAGACCAGCTATCGTAGTATCACCGCCAGCTGGTTCGAACATTCGCCACTGCACCAGGCGCTGAAGAAAATAGCCGATAAGAAGATCAATCTTATCCTGGCTACCGACCATGGCAGCGTACGGGTCAAGACTCCATTTAAGGTGATTGGCGACAAGCAGACCACTACCAATCTCCGTTATAAGCACGGCCGTAATCTCAATTACGAGGCCAAGGAAGTGCTGGCATTTCGTGACCCCAAGGAGGCAGGGCTGCCTGTACCCACGGTGAACAGCTCTTTTATATTCGCGAAGGGGGATGGGTTTCTCTGCTATCCCAATAACTACAATTATTACGTCAATTATTACCGTAATACCTTCCAGCATGGCGGTATCAGCCTGGAGGAGATGATCATTCCCGTGATCCGTATGACCAGCAAGAATGCCTGACGATGGCCCATCATCAGACGTGAAAAGACAGGGGTAATTTTAAGAATATCCCGCATCTTGTCCACAAATGCCCTGTGGCTGTGGATAAAATCGACCTCTCTGACTGGACCGTAGGACCAGTATTTAGTAACTTTACATCCAATGAAGTATACACAAACGACGCTGGATAAGATCGAGCGGGTGCTGGATGAGGCGGAATACATCATACGCTATGAAAGAGGCAACTTCCAGAGCGGGTATTGTATCCTCGAGCAGAGAAAGGTGGTAGTGCTCAACAAATTCCTCCAGCTGGAAGGCCGTATCAATACCCTGGTCGATATTATCCCCCAGTCGAAGATCACGCCGGAGGCCCTGACCCCGGAGGTCAAGAAAATATACGACGAGGTTCTTGCGATGCATCATGCCGTTGATAACTAAATAAATGCATTGTCGTAACTTTAGCCAGTGAGCTACCCACCTTTAAAGATCACTTTCCTGGGCACCGGCACCAGCACGGGTGTTCCCATGGTCGCCTGTCC
>Ga0105237_10008609_pt1 | contig 11032 bp, 4 predicted proteins | sample KBSC24metaG_FD_81520 | JGI IMG/M metagenome (GOLD analysis project Ga0105237, IMG submission 81520) | Corn rhizosphere microbial communities from Kellogg Biological Station, Michigan, USA - KBS C2-4 metaG | ecosystem: Host-associated > Plants > Roots > Rhizosphere > Soil | place: Michigan, USA... | reverse complement strand
TCTATCCGCGCGTGGAAGGAGCCTTCGATAAGATAATCCGTCATGGCAACAGCCCCCAGACCTACTGGTGGGAAGTGACCAACAAGGAAGGTACCCGATTCTTTTACGGTGGGGACCCTTCCACCGGCGCAGATCCCTCCAGCACGCTCAGCGATGCTTCGGGCAATATCGCCCACTGGGCGTTGCGCGAAGAGCTGGATCTGCACGGCAATTTCATTCATTATATCTATACAAAGGTAAGTGACGCGGGCGTGAGCGGCAGCCAGGTGATGGGCGTACAGCTGTATCTCAGCAAGATCACCTACACGGGATACAATGGGACGGAAGGACGCTATTCGGTCCTTTTCGGACGGGACCGCGATGTGGATGGGCATACCACCCGCAAGGACGTGAACATTACCGGAGTCAACGGGTTCAAGCAGGTGACGGCCGATCTTCTCCGAAGGATAGACGTGCAGCTGGATGGCACGGATATCCGGCACTATGAGCTCAACTATAAGGAAGGCGCCTTTTACAAGACGCTGCTGGCCGGCATCAGCCAGTATGACGCGGCGGGCAACTTCTTCAACCAGCATACCTTCGACTATTACAACGACATAGCCTCCGGCGGAGCGCTGGTGCCGCTGGCCACGGCGCAATCCTGGGCCGTGGGCTCGGACGGCGTGCATGGGGGCATGCTGACGCATCTCAGCGGATTTACGGACGAAGCCTCGGCGCTTAGCGGAACATCGAATAACGATATCAGCGGAGGCGTTACGATATCGGTAGGACTTGGCGGCGACGTCTCGACCAAGCTCAATTCAGTAGGCGCCTCCTTCAGCTATTCACAGTCCCAGAGCAAGGGCCTGCTGACGATGATCGACGTCAACGGTGACGGACTGCCGGACAAGCTCTTTTACGATGCCGGCACCGATGCCCTATATTACCGGCCGAACCTATCGGGAACTACGGGCAGAATAAGTTTTGGCGACAGGATCGCTATCAGCGGTATCAGCGTGTTCCAGAAAGACAAGTCTTCCGGTTATAACGTCGGGTTGGAAGCCGTGGCGCTGACGGCGCTGATGGCCGGCGCCAATGCGGGCCTGACGACCAATACGACGACCATTTATTTTGTTGAGGCCAATGGCGACGAGCTGATCGATATCGTCAAGGACGGGCAGGTATACTTTAATCATATAGATACGGCCTCGGGGCAGATCACGTTCACGCCGACCAGCGCGGGGACACCCAGTCCCGTCTTTGCCGGGGTGACGATCAGCAAGGATCTCGTCGATCCCGCAGAGCTGGCGGCCGACAGACAGCAGGCGATCGCGCAGAATCCTCTGCAGGATATAGTGCGGATGTGGCAGGCGCCTTACAGCGGGACGATCAACGTGACGGCGCCCGTGCAGCTGCTGCCTTCGAATGACCCTGAGCGGGCTTCGACGCCGGCAGACGGCGTGCGGGTGGCTGTGCAGCTTCGCGGAACCGAGCTCTGGAGCCAGACCATCGGGCCGGATGACTATTCCGTCCATCAGCCGACCGGGCTGACGGGGCTGTCGGTGCAGAAAGGGGACCGGATCTATTTCCGTGTGGGCTCTATTGAGAACGGCTCTTATGATTCGGTGAACTGGGCGCCTGTGGTCGACTACGCAGGCAAAGACCTGGGCGTCACGGATGCCAATGGCAGGACCCTTTATCATTTTGACGCCGGGAAGGAATTTATTCTGAGCAGCGCTCAGACGCTGACGCCGCCGGTCAATGGAACGGTGCATATCGGCGGAGCCTTTGTCAAACCCGTGACCACCGACGATGTGACGCTGATGGTCCGGCAGACTGACGCCAGCGGCGTTGTCACCACGATCTGGCAGCAGACCTATGCGAAGGATCAGGCGGTGAATACCACGATCTCCCTGGATAATATTTCGGTCAGCAACAGCGATCAGTACAGTTTTTGGGTGGTATCGCCCACCAACATCGACTGGCCGGCAGTGTCCTGGCAACCGGTGATGACCTTTACCGGCGTATCCGATCCCTCCATCGACCTGACCCAAACGGCGATTCAGTCGGCCGCTGTGCCAAAGTATACGATACTGGCGAACGGGCTGCAGCCGAGCCTGCCCTATAAGGTCGCGTTGGGAGACGCCGCCGTGCATACCATTACGGTGACCCCGCAGCTGACGATCAACGCGCTGGCTGCGACCGGCCAGGCAGGACTCGGAACGATCGTATTCTCTGTCAAAGAGCAGGGCGTATTGCTCGGAGAGATCAGCATGCCGGTGCAGAACGGCGCACTGCAGCCAGGCAACTATGCGCTGAACGTCACCGTCCGCAACAATGACCAGCTCTATATCGAGTACCACGTCGCCAATGACGCGCTGGCTGCTGCCATCACCAATGCAACGGCTGCGATCAGCGGAGATATTACGGACCAGGCGCCGGCGGGCCTGTGGTCGTCTGTTCCGAAGAATGGAAAGGAAGAAGATATCATATTCGGCAGCTTCTACCGTGGCTGGGGGCAGTTCGCCTGGAATGGTAATGACGGCCATGAGACGCAGCCTATCGATGAGGGACAGCTGAAACCGAGCGACCAGATCGCGCAGAAGGCGAATATCGACCCTACGGCCCTCTCACAGCAGCGCGGTGATCAGCTGACGCCATCGCAAACGTACGATCCAAAGCTGGACCAGTTCATCATCCTGGTGGCTGCCGGCGGCCAGCAACGCTGGGCCGGCTATGACCCGGAAGTATTTGTCAAAGGCGCTAATATGAACAGCAGCCGGGTAGGACAAAAGGACGTCAGCCCGCTGGTGATCAATACGGGCGGCGGGACGGGTACACCCGGCATCGACAAGGTAAGCAAGGTGACCAGCACCTCTTATACTCTTGGGATCAGTGTATTCGGAGGCCTCGGCGGAGCGAGCGGCAGCTTGTCCACCAGCACATCGAAGACGCTCACCGACTTTATGGATATGAACGGTGACCGGTATCCCGACGTCGTTAGCCAGCAGATGATCCAGTACACCGACGCCCGGGGCGGTCTGTCTAACCGGACGGCTTCCAACAGCCAGGTGCAGAAGACGGGCAGCACGACCACCGGAGCGAGCCTCACGGGCTCCTCCTATATCCCTACCTCTGTGTTCCGGAGGACGCCTAACGGAGACGTGCACACAGATGCGGGGAGCGCGTCGACCAATGCCGGCTCGGCAAAGTTCAGCGTTACAGGCAACGCGGGAGTTATGACAGGAAGCAACCAGTCAAGTTTCCTTTACCTCGACATGAATGGCGACGGTCTGCCCGACCGGGTCGACCAGGCCAATCGTCTGGTAGCGCTGAACCTTGGTTACGGATTTGCGCCGGAGGAGGACTGGGGCTTCAGCCAGGTGCAGCAGGGCGGAAGCAATTCCTTCAGCGGCGGTGCTGGTCTGGGATATAATTTCGGACAGAACAGCATCTCGGTTGGCGTAAGCCTCTCGCGCAGCGACAATGCCACCAGCCTTTCTCTCCAGGATATGAATGGGGACGGCCTGCCCGACCTGGTTACGACTGGATCTTTCGCGGGCGGCGCGCTGCAGGTCAGGCTGAACACCGGCAACGGGTTCAGCACAGACGTGCTTACCTGGACGGGCGCAACTGCCATCAACACCAACAGCAGCACCACCGAGTCCGCCAACTTCGCCTTCACGGTAGGGTTCACGCTCTTCGGTACAGTCAAGTTTACGGTCAACCCGAGTTTCAATGCCGGCGACGGTATGGCCCGGGACCTGGCAAAGATCCAGGATATCAATGGCGACGGTTACCCGGATTATATCAGCTCGACCAGGGACAACAACCTGACCGTAGCCCTGTCGACGATCGGACGTACGAACCTGCTGCGGACCGTGAACCGGCCGATGGGCGCCGTCTTCATGCTGGATTATCAGCGGATGGGCAACACCTATGCCATGCCTAACAGCGTCTGGACGCTGACGTCACTGAAAGTATATGACGGGTTCAAAGGCGATGGTCCGGATACGCTGCTTACGACCTTCGACTATGCCGGCGGCCATTTCGACCGTGACGAGCGCGAATTCTATGGGTTTTCGACCATCCACACCTACAGGCATGACGCCGCACATAACAACACGGTCTATTCTCTGAATACAGAAACATTCAGCAACGATAACTACTACACCAAGGGAGCTGTATTGTCCCAGCTGGAACAAGACGGAGATGGAAAGAAATATAACGAGACGATCAATACATTCGAGCTGCACGACGTCCTTACCGGCGCGATACTGCCCGATTCCTATAAGACCAATAATGCCGGCGCGGCCTTCGTTGCGCTGAGCCGGACGGACAAGCTCTTCTATGAAGGTCAGCCCAGTGCGGGTAAGACCACTTATCTGACGTATGGCTATGATGCGAAGGGCAACGTTACTCAATACACCGATTTTGGCGACGCCGGTGCCGGGGATGATATCAGCGCTACGATCACCTATTACAATGTGAGCGACAAATACATTGTCTCGTCGCCGAAGTCGATACTGGTGACAGGCTCCGGCGTTACCTACCGAAAGAGGGAAGCCGGCATCAATACACAAACCGGCGACGTCACGCAGGTGCGCAGGTTCCTGGCTGATGGGGGCGTCGCGGTCGACGACATAGCCTACGACGGCTATGGCAACCTGATCAATATTACGGGTCCTGCCAACGCCAAAGGCCAGCGCTTCCGCGAGGACTATGTCTTCGATGACCAGGTCCATCAATTTATCGTGAAGGCGAGCAACAGCTATGGCTACAGCTCGCAGACCTCCTACGACTACCGTTATGGTCATCCGCTGAGCACGACAGACCTGAACAACAATACCATTCAGTACCAGCTGGACGATCTGGGCAGGGTGTCTCAGATAACCGGTCCGTATGAGCTGGCCGCAGGAGTGCCGTACACCATCCGCTTTGACTATCACCCCGGGTCTGCTATTCCCTGGGCGCATACTGCCCACTACGATCCCGCTCATCCGGGCAATGACCTGGAGACGGTGACCTTTATGGATGGACTCGAAAGACTGCTGCAGACAAAGAAGGATATCGCCATCTTCCAGGGCGCGGGTAAGACCGACAGAGAACAAATGGCAATTTCAGGCCGTATCCTCTTTGACGGGCTGGGCCGGCAGGTGGCTAAATATTATCCGGTGGCGGAAGACAAGGGCAACGAAAACGTTTTCAATGCGAGCTTCGATAACATCAGTCCTACGCTCACCACCTATGACGTGCTCGACCGGATGCTGACGACTACGCTGCCCGATGGGTCGGTAACGCAGCATACCTATGGCTTTGGCAACGACCGTCAGCAGCAGGTGCAGTTCAGCACGAAGACACAGGATGCCAACGGGAAGATCACCGAGGAGTTCACCAACGTGCGCGGGCTGGTCATGGCCGACAAGAGCTATACGGCCAACGGGGGTGTCTGGAACAGCTTCACCTACGATGCCATCAACCAGCAGCTGACGGCTTCCGACGATATCAACGCCACGACGTCATCACAGTATGATATGCTGGGACGCCGGGTTAGCCGTACCCATCCGGATGAGGGGACCACACAATACTCCTACGACCTGGCGGGCAATCCTACGAAGATGGTAACGGCCGATCTCCGGAAGGACAGCATGGCTATTACCTACACGTATGATTTCACGAGGGTCACCGACGTCAGCTTTCCTAAAAACCCTGAGAACAATGTGCACTATACCTATGGCGCGGCCGGGGCCGCCTTCAACCGGGCAGGCAAGGTCGTGGTCCAGGAAGATGCTTCCGGTGCGCAGGAATTCTTCTATGGACCTCTTGGAGAAACCGTGAAGAATGTCAGGACGGTGGTGATCCCGAGACACGGTCAGCAAACGTATGTGACCCAGTTCGGTTATGACACCTGGAACCGCCTCACTTCGATGATCTACCCCGACAGCGAGGTAGTCAGCTATAATTATAACATCGGGGGCTTATTACTGACCATGAGCGGTAATCGCAACGGGCAGGTGACCAGCTATGTGCAGCAGATGGGCTATGACAAGTTCGAGACCCGTGTTTACATGGGCTATGCCAACGGCACCCAGACCAATTATACCTATGAGCCCGACCGCCGGCGGCTGCAGAACTTAGTCGTCACCAACGGCAACGGCAAGGGCAACGGGCGGCGGATAATGGACAACAGCTATGTGTATGATAAGGTAGACAATATCCTCAGCCTTGCCAATAATGCACCCGTACCGGCAAGCAACCTGATGGGTGGGTCCACGCAATACGGATTTACCTATGACGATCTCTACCGGCTGACTGCCGCCAGCGGATCTTTCAAAGGACCCCACGAGCAGGATCGCTATAGCCTGACCATGGAATACAATACGGTAGGCAGCATTACCCGCAAGACGCAGACCAGTGACAAGAGCCCCAACGGGAATAAATGGATCCCGCAGAAGAAGACGACCTATGACTATTCCTATACCTATGATCCGTATCAGCCGCACGCCGCGACCCATATCGGCCGGCAGACCTATACCTATGACGCCAATGGCAACCAGACCGGCTGGACGGATGACAAGACCGGCCAGCGGCAGAAAATGGTCTGGGACGAGGAGAACAGGCTGCGCAGCGTGTCGGTCAACGGACAGCTGAACAGCTATATCTACGATGCCAACGGCGAGCGGGTGCTGAAAGGCAAGGGTTCGGGGCAGACGGTGTACGTCAACGGAGACATCAGCGGAAGCTCGGGAGGTGTTGGCAATTTCACCGTTTACGTCAATCCTTATGTCGTCGTAAGGAGCGGAGAATATTCGAATCACTACTTCATCGAAGGCCATCGTGTCGCCACCCGGCTGGTGCATGGCTGGGACCAGCAGGTGACAGCCGCGGCCGCGGGAGATAATATTTCTTACGGCAACAAGGAAAAGCAGATCCTGCAGGCGATGACCCGCGACCAGCAGGCGCTCGGGGATAGCACTGCGACCGTTGCCGGCAAGGATGCAAGGGGCGAGGCGACAGAAGGTGGGGTTGCCGGCAGCAGCGCTTCCGGCAGCGGTACTCCCTGGGCCAATGCCAACCCGAACAATAATGGTAACCATTATGCCTATGGGCACTACAAGAATGGCGACGGCAGCAGCAGTGGTACGGTTGGTCCGGATTTTCTGTACTTTTACCACCCGGATCATATCGGTAACACCAGCTATGTTACGGATGGCAGCGGCGAGGTGTACGAACACCTGGAGTATTTCGCTTTTGGCGAGACCTTTGTCGAGGAGCACAGCAATACGGATGCAATACCGTACCTTTTCAACGGGAAGGAGCTGGATGAGGAGACCGGGCTGTATTATTATGGAGCGAGGTATTATGACCCCAGGACGAGCATCTGGCAGAGCGTGGACAAGGCTGCAGAAAAAATGCCGGCATGGAGTCCGTATAATTTCAGCTATAACAGCCCCATCCGCTACAGCGATCCCGACGGCAACTGTCCGCTGTGTGCGCTGGTAGGTGCCGGGATCGGCGCCGTGGTAGGAGGGGGCATCGAAGCGGCCAGCCAGCTATACCACAGCGGCCACATCACCAGCTGGAAGGCCGTCGGCGGCAGTGCGTTGCAGGGGGCTATCACAGGGGGAGTGGCGGGACTGACGGGTGGGGCAAGCCTCGTGGCCAATGCTACGGCGAATACGGTCCTCATCGTCGGGGCCAATTCCGCCGCCAGCGCGGCCGGTGGCATTGCCAGCAACCTGATCCAGGGCAAGAAGATCACGGCAAAGGGAGTTGCCGTCGATGCGGCGATCGGCGCGGTTGCAACGGTTGGTGGGAAGGTGCTGAACAAGTACCTGGGATCAAAGGTCGAAGAAGTCGCCGAAGACATCGAGAAGCACCACTCGGACCCGAAATTCCTGGGCGGCGATCCGAAGCAGGAGTTGACGCCGATGGCCAAGAGCCAGCACCGGCAGCTGCACCAGGATCTGAATGAGCATTTGGAGAATTATGTTGATAGTAAGGGCAACTCGATGGTGCCCAAAAGAGGCAATCCGGGTAGGGTGATCAGACAGAACTTTCCGAGGAATGAAAGACTGCAGGCGCTTGCCGACTTTTATAAAGGCGCTGGCGCCAGGTATAAGTCCGCGGCAAATGACTTCTTTAAACAGCATCCGGGATATAAATAAAATATAAAATCTATGATCTTAGGTTATGCGATATATGGTCCTGATATTGATTATAACATGTTCGGAGACTTGCAGCTGGGGGAATGTGCGAAGTACAGCGATGTGGAGGCATTGAACACTATCGATCCCCGGCTGCAGTTCAAGAACATCAAATATCCTTTGAGCTCCACGTACGATGGATTCACGATCGTAAATGAGAAATTCAAAACGTTCTGTGAGCAGGAGGGATATGCGGGACTCCGTTTTGTTGAGCTTAGCGGGCCCCAGAAATACTATTGGCTAAGGATTGATAACATCGTCGCGTTCGATGCCGAGGCCAGGGAAACCCGTTTCATCGGCTACAGTGAGCAGTGTAAGGGGTATGAAGAGATCATCGGCGCGACTCCCGTATATCTAAAGGAAAAGAAGCCGCTTGCAGACGGTTTTTTCCGGACGGACCTTTGTTTTGGCAGTTATGCCGGGAAGTCGCCGGTCTACCTGGTGGGAGTCGAGACCAAGCGGAAGATAGAGGCCGCAGGGTTTAAAAAGATAGATTTTCTGAAAATAGAGGACCAGTATCCGTGATCATCCGTCCAATGACTGGTAAATAGGAAGAAATGGAAATAGATATCCTGGACACATACGAGGACCTGAGCCGGCGAGCGGCGGCTATTGTTATCCGTGAGCTGGAGAGAAAAAAGGACATGCTGCTCTGCGCAGCCACCGGCAATACGCCCGGCAGGACTTATGCACTGCTGGGTGAGGAGTACGGACGCAGGCCCGGGCTCTTCGGAGATATGAGAGTGCTCAAGCTGGATGAATGGGGCGGCCTGCCCCTCACCAATCCCGGGACTTGCGAATCCTACCTCCGGACGCACGTCCTTGAGCCGCTGAATATTGCCCCGGACCGGTATATTTCCTTTGAAAGCGATCCACCTGATCCGGAGGAGGAATGCCGTCGGATGCAGGGCCGCCTGGCCGAGGCCGGTCCGATCGACTGCTGTATTCTCGGCATCGGCGTCAACGGACATATCGCGCTCAACGAGCCCGGCAGATGGCTCGAACCGGGTTTTCATATTGCACAGCTGGCGCCGACGACACTCAACCACACCATGGTAACTGCGGCCGGGAAAGCTCCGACTTACGGGCTGACCCTGGGGATAGGCGATATCCTGCAGTCAAAGCTGATCCTGCTCCTTATCAGCGGATCTTCCAAAAGGGAAGTAACCCGCAGTCTTCTATCCCGGCGGGGTGTCGCGCCTGATCTGCCCGCCTCTTTCTTGTTGCTCCATCCTAATACTATTTGCCTGATCGACAGACAGGCGGCGGCGGATTGACCGCCAATTGACTAACTTTAGGCATGTCATATGCCATTGGGATAGACCTGGGAGGGACCAACATAAAGTTTGGGCTGGCAGATCATTCGGGCAATATCCTGTTCGAGTCGATCAGGCCTACATATTTACAGGGCAGCAGCGTTTACGACAATATAGGGAACAGCATCTCAGAGGTGAAAGCCTTTGCGGCGTCGAGGGAACTCGACATTGCGGGCATCGGCATTGGCGTCCCCGCGATCGTCGACAACGGGCTGGTGACCGGCTGTTTCACCAACCTGCCCGAGCTGGAGGGGATGGCCCTCGGCAGCCGGCTGGAAGAACAGACCGGGATACCCGTATGGGTCGACAACGACGCCAACCTGATGGGATTGGCGGAATGGAAGTATGGAGCGGCGCGCGGCGTCAGCGATGCTATCTTTCTAACGGTCGGCACGGGCGTAGGAGGCGCGATGGTCCTGAATGGCCAGCTATACGCAGGCTTCCGCGGGAGAGGGGCGGAGCTCGGGCATATTGTGGTGCAGGCAGAAGGCGGCTACCCCTGTGGCTGCGGCGGAAGGGGCTGTCTCGAGGCGCACGCTTCCGTCAAGGCGCTCATAGAGGACTATCTGGGAAACCCGCATCCTGTTCTCTCCGAAGACATCAGCGGGTCGCTGATCGTCGCCAGGTACCAGGCCGGTGAGCCTGCCGCGCTGCTTGTGATGAACCGTCATTTCGACTGGCTTGCCGCGGGAGTGGCGGGGCTGATCAATATATTCAGTCCACAGATGGTGATCATCGGCGGTGGTATCTCCGAATCGGGTGAGTTCTATATCCGCGAGGTTAGCTCGCGCGCTTTGGCCCGGGCGATGAAGGAGACATCGGTCAATACGGTGATCAAGGCTGCGCAGCTGGGGAATAAGGCCGGGTTTCTGGGCGCGGCGGGGTTGGTGTTTACTGGCGCCGAATCGAGACCTTAGCCGGCAGCCGCTCCTGGTACCCCTTGCCGTCGGAGTACGAGAATACGCGGGTGATCGTAAAATTCCCCCGTTCGCCGGCTTTCAGCTTCCCTTTGAGCTCTTTCGGCAAGGCATTCGAGTCCCCGGATGCGAGATCAGCCGCAAAATATTGACCCTTGCATACAATGACGATATCGCGGAACAACCGTCGTTCGGCTGCCTGTGCCCGATAGGTACAGGTCCAGCTGGATTGGCCGTCATCGCTCTTCGTTCGTTCGCAGTTGTATGCGGCTAGTATCTGTCGATAGCGTCCCCCGATATCGGCGATCAGGTAATCGTTTGTTTGGAATGGTCCTCCCGGTCCGCCGTTGACATGAACGACCATATAGGCATATTGATGTTCTCCGATCAGCAAGGGTCGGGGCGTGGGCGCCTGGGAGAATGAGCCATAAGCGCCAATAGCCGGCTCAAACGTCTGCAGCCTCCAGCCACTGTCCGTCCGGACAAATCCAGCCATGCCCAATAATCCTCCGCAAAAACGTGCCATCTGCAATCCGTCGGGATCGTAGGATGAATGGTTAAAGCTCATCAGCTTGCATCGCCTTCCACTGGGATCACTATACGAAAAGACGTT
>Ga0105237_10008608_pt1 | contig 11033 bp, 9 predicted proteins | sample KBSC24metaG_FD_81520 | JGI IMG/M metagenome (GOLD analysis project Ga0105237, IMG submission 81520) | Corn rhizosphere microbial communities from Kellogg Biological Station, Michigan, USA - KBS C2-4 metaG | ecosystem: Host-associated > Plants > Roots > Rhizosphere > Soil | place: Michigan, USA... | reverse complement strand
AAGCCGGACGCAGAGGTGACCAGGGATGACCTCACCCAAGCCGGACGCAGAGGTGACCAGGGATGACCTCACCCAAGCCGGACGCAGAGGTGACCAGGGATGACCTCACCCAAGCCGGATGCCGAGGTGACCAGGGATGACCTCACCCAAGCCGGATGCCGAGGTGACCAGGGATGACCTCACCCAAGCCGGACGCAGAGGTGACCAGGGATGACCTCACCCAAGCACACGACATAGGTGACACTGAGTGCGACTCCTAATAACCCCGGGGTTACCAGTAACCAATCCGCTGGGTCACGGACATGAGGAATTTTCGTTCGACCTGGGTCAGGTCGGGATGCCAGAAGTCAACCAGCAGCACCACGCGTGGTTCGTCGCTCTTGTTCCATGCTTCGTGCTCGAAAGTCGTATCGAAGATGATGCACTGACCTTCGCCCCACGTGCGCGTTTCACCACCGACACGAATCGCGCAGTCGGACGGAATGCGGAGTCCAAGATGACAGGTCAACAACTGGTTTCCGGAGTCACGGTGAGGTTTGATAATCGCTTTTGGCTCCAGTAGTGAGACCATCGCTTCGCGCACCGTTCCGCCGGGCAATTGTTCGATGAGCCTGGCAGTTTCGGGACAGCGCATGCAGTTCTCTTCGATTCTTCTGCCGCCTTTGTAGAACATCAACGACTGCCAACTCTCGTTGCCAACGCCTGGATAAAAGTATTGGCTGAAGCCGGCGCGGTTCTGGACCACGTGCAACACTTCTTCACGAATCGTGTCGGTAGCAGCTTCCAATTCCTTCACCCATTCGAACTGTGAGGGGTCATGCCACGGAGTGGAAGTGAGACCGGGAAAAACTGAACCACGAATGAGGAGGTGCGGGCGTGCGTCACCACGACCACTTTCCACGTCTACAAAACGTCTCAATCTCATGAGCTCCATTTGCGGGTGGTCTCGTTGGAATTCTTCGAATACCTCGTTGAGCGCTCGACGACGACTACCTTTGCGCCTGGCGAGTTTGATGATGCGTTTAAGGACGAACCAAAGACTCGCCGCAATGACAGCGCCCGCTACGAGCATAGGAATAAACACGATCGCGTAGGGATGACGGGTTGTCTGATCGAGCTTCAAGATGAGCAGGGCGTGTGTCACCATCACTGCCGCAGCGGAGAACGCGAGCAGTGGAGTAAAAAAGCGGCGCTGCTTGCCAAGTAGGTCAGTGAGATCGAGTCGAAAGAGGCTTCCGGAAAATCCCTGCCACAGCAAAGCCGCGGAAATTGCCACGGATGCATAAAACATCCACAGTGGCGCGCTGATGAACCAATAGGACCATTCGATCTGGTTGTCGAGCTTGAAGCCCAGCAACAGACAGAAAGTCATAACAGACAGCACCGCCACCCATTCCAAAAAGACGATGCGGCTGACGTGGATGACGCCATTAAAACCGTATAGCTCTTTCATCGTTTTGATTTCCGTGAGAGATTTTTAGTCAGTCAGTACCACCTGCGCTAGCGGGTGAGTCAATAGTGGCGGGTCAATGAGCAGGCAAACAGCAGACCTATTATTACTATTGACGAAAGGAAGGTTGACCCACCCGCTACCGCAGGTGGTACTGACTACAGCGGATTAGTGAACACCAACAGCAGATTGTTCCATCTTCTGGCGGAGGCTAAGCGGGCGCATGTCGGTCCAAACCTCGTCGATATGGGCCAGGCACTCGGCCTTTGGTCCCTGCTTGCCCTCGTCGCGCCATCCGTTCGGATTCTCGCGATCCGCGGGCCAGATCGAATACTGCTCTTCATGATTGATGACCACTTTATAGATCGTGGTGTCTTGATCATCGGATTGACTCATGTCGAAGGACCTCCAAAAAAATTAAATGTTTCTCTGTGAAGAAATGTCCTCGGGTTGTTCGTCGAGTTCGAGGTGCAAGTGACGTAAAGCAGGATGTCTCTCTAACCTCGGTGCCAGATTCCTGAAGCAAGCACAGTCGGCATATCAAACTGAACAACCCGAGTCCTTGAATACTCTTATGACGTTGCCTGGACTTGTTCGGCCATTTGCTTTCTCAAGCTGAGCGGCCTCATGTCGGTCCATACTTCGTTGATGTAGGCAAGACATTCATCCTTCGGACCTGTCTTTCCCACAGTGGTCCAACCGCGCGGGTTCTCGCGCTCGGCCGGCCATATCGAATACTGCTCTTCGTAATTCATGACGACGTTGTAGATCGTGTTGTCTTCTCTCTCTTCAGCCATCTCTTTCTCCTCACAAGTTTTTTATTACTACGCCCGCGCCGTGGAGTACTTTTGCACTAAGTCTCGATCCACGACGACATGAGCCTGGAAATTCACTGTATTCAATAAAATTCTCACGCGGTCTGTATCCTGCAGCTCGTGTACAAACACGCCGCAGAAATCCTTGAAGCGACCTTCCTTGATGATCACTTCGTCGCCCGCCTTAATATCCTCGAGCGTTTTCACAAAACCATCGTCACCAATTCTCGATTGGATCAAGTGAACGATCTCGTCTTCGACGGGAGTCGGAGTACCGGTGAAAGTGATCACGCTGTGCACGCCCCTGGTAAACCGCACTCGGTGATACTCGGTGTTGAATCTGAAGCGAGCGAAGATGTAACTGGGAAACAAAGGTCTCGGCATCCGAGTCACCTTCGAGGTGAATTCGTTGTACCGATTCACTCGCAACCTGGGAGTAAGCGTTTCGATGCCCCAGCTCCGCAGGTTAGAGCCGGCGCGATCCTCTTGTTGGGGATGAGTGTGGACCACATACCAGTTAAGAATGTCGCCGTTTGGTACTGACATGTTTGCCTCCTCCGTTGCAAAGTCTTCCTGTCCAAGAGATTCGAAGTTTGAACAAAGCTGCCGCACTTTGAACCGCTTAGCTTGTTGCGATCAAAGTTTGTTTCAACCGGCAGTGAGTGCAACCGCTGGAGACGCTGTGGTTACAGCTACTCCTCTGGGGCGCACATAAGGTTCGCAGACGAAGCACGAACCGTAATCAACCCAACAACTCAGTCATCCAACAGGGATCTGATTTGATCCAATCTCGTTTGAATGTTCTGAACGTCGTGAGCATCCCGCCGGACCCGGTAAATCACCCGCGAGTCCGACCCCTTCTCTTCTACGATCAATCCTTCTGCAACGAGTTCGGCTACCGCGTCGGATACAGTCCTCGTTTCGAACTTTATTCGTTGATGCAGCAACCACCACTCGACGATCCCATCAAAAGTATCGCCAGCGTCGGGATTGTCGACGAGATAGGCGAGGATGTGATAACACGCTTCTCGCTGTTCTCTGTTAGGATCGCTTTTCATTCTTTCCTCGAACATCGTTCTATGCATTTCCCGTGCAACTACGATAATTGCCGGGTTTTTCAATCACTCAACCGTTGAAATGGGCCTTTCTGCCCGACGAGGCTTGCGATGTCTTGAGTCGGAGCCTCTATTTCAGAAACTTAGACAAGGGCAAACTCAGCCTAGTTGGAACTGGCGATTGCCCGACCCACTACCATCCGTCAGCTTGAATTGCTGAACATCGATCTTGTGTTTTCGCACCAGCTCCCAAAACGTCCGCCGCTCTTTCTGCGCTGCCTGGGCGGCCCTCGTGATGTTTCCTCTGTAGGCCGTGAGCAGGTTGCGGATGTAGTCTGATTCGAACTGGGAGATCACTTGCGCCTTCATTTCCTGGAACGAAAGTCCAACCGGCTTCTCGTTTTCAACTGAGAGCGTGATGTGATGGTCCTGGATGATTCGCTCTGTGCACAGGACCACCACGCGCTCGATCACGTGTTCCAGTTCGCGCACGTTGCCCGGCCAGTTGTAGAGCAGCAGTTTGCGCTCTGCTTCCGGCGAGAAATCGATTGCGGGACTGTTTAATTTTCTTGCGTACTGCGCGAGAAAATGGCGCGCGAGCAGAATGATGTCGCCGGTGCGCGCGCGTAATGGCGGCAGCACAATCGGGACAACATTCAATCGGTAATAGAGATCGCGACGTAGCGTTCCGGCCTCAACCTCTGCTTCGAGGTTCGCGTTCGTCGCCGCGACGATTCGCACGTCGCCGGTCAATGACTTGGTGCTGCCGAGCGGCCGGAACTCTTTGCTCTGCAAAAAGCGCAACAACTTGACCTGGGCCATCAGTGGCAAACAATTGACTTCGTCGAAAAAGAGCGTTCCCTGCTCTGCCTCCTGAATCAACCCATTGCGCGAGGCCGAAGCTCCGGTGTAAGCGCCGCGGTCGTGACCAAACAATTCATTCTCGATCAGCTCAACCGGAATGGCGCCACAATTCACGGCCACGAATGGCTTACCGGCGCGTGAGCTGAGATAGTGAATCGCACGAGCGACCATCTCTTTTCCGGTTCCCGTCTCACCCGTGATCAGCACGGTAATGTCAGACTTGGCCAGGATCGGGATCTTGCTCGTCTCGGCAGTGAAGCTGGAGCTCTCGCCGATGAGCTGTTGCAAACCGAGTTTTTCGATGAAAGCCTGCTGTGCGCGCTGCTCCTGGCGGGCCTGGTTCAACAGCCGCCTCAAGCGGATGAGAACTTCGGAGTTTCGCAGCGGTGGAATCAGAAAATCCGCGATGCCCGGCCTTACAAACTCGCTCAACTCTTCATGACCGCTTTCAACGGCGACCACGATTCGAGCTGCTGAGGCTGTCCGTTCGACGACCCGAAGGAGTGCCTCCAGGGAGTCCAATTCAACGGAAGGCAGGGCGAGCAGGATTAACAGAGGCTTCTGTTTTGAAATGATTTTAGGTAGTTCATGGTCACTGCCGTCCAGGTTCTGGCAGGTGTGATAGGCAACTTCAAAGTCCGGTTCGGGGCACGACTCTAAAATCTGCCGCAGGGTTTCTCCTGCATGGGCGCTGCCCTCAAATTGCAACATTAATACAACTGCTGGTTCCATAACTTTGTCCCACTATTTCGGGTGCTTAGTTCAGGTTTACTTCATTACCAGACACTGCGGAGGATAGACCTGTAGTGGGGCGGGAGTCTTTAACTAGTTCCTATTTAATTGCTAATTGCGGCGGGGCGAAAAGGGGCGGTATTTAGCCACAAAAAGGCACAAAAAAGGCAACAAAAAGCGCAAAAGAGAAAATACCCCTCTTGCGCTTTTGGTGCCTTTTGTGGCTACGTACTAGAAGCTCTCAACTCCTCTGAACCCGCCGCGGGCGGTCTTCATGATCCAACCCAGGACGCGAGCGGTGTCGTAGCAGTAGCCCAGGATGTAATTGCAGGTCGAGAGACAATGCGTCGAGCACTCACGCTTCATCTCATCAAGCTGTTTCACGTCGAACTTGTGATCACCAACCACACCCCAGTCGTGCGTCGCTGAATACATCGGAAAACACGGAGCAAGTGAGCCATCCGTCCGGATGATCAGTGAATTCTGCCCCGCGCGGCATTGCCATTGTGGAACCTGACCGCGCATCAGCAGCTTCATGTCTTCCATATGCTGAATCGGATTCACCATCTTGTAGCCTTCATTGCGCCGTTTATCGTTTAGATAATCGAGCAAATCGTCCACCTTGGGCCAATCCTCACGTGTCAGATAGGTTTCATTCTCGGAGAGATGCTTGAAGTGCTCCTGCTCGGTCATGGGCGTCTCATTGATGTGGTAATCAGTGGCGATCCCATTGTCGTGAGCAATCTCGGTCAATTCTTTCACATCGTCGAGGTTGTTGTGGCAGATGTTTATATTGAACATCACCGTGTAGCCGTAAACCTTCTGCTTCTTTATGAGGTAGTCGAAATAGGGTCGAATCGGCTCGAGAGCTTTCGGTAGCGACTTCCGATCTTTCACGGAATCGACGGCGAGGTTCACCGTTGCCAGACCAGCATCGCCGAGCCGATCGATCACGTCCGGTTTCATCAAGCGCCCGTTGGTTGGCAAGTAAACAAAGATGTTTTTCTGAGCGCTGTAATAGACGATCTTGTGAATGAAGTTTGGCCGCAACAAAGGCTCTCCACCCATCAACGCCAACACTCGTGAGCCGATTGAGTGCAACCAGTCGATCGAACGTTTCGCAACGTCCTCGCTCATTCCCTTTACCTTGTTGTCGTACGACCAGCAATAGTGGCAATCGAGATTGCATTTCCAGTCGGTGAACAGGTACGGGATGATCGGGCGCAGTTCTTTTCTATGCCGCGGGTAACGGGACCTGAAATAAGGAGCGCCCCACGTCTTCCACATGCGAACACCGTTCAACTTCAGGTATTCGTTGTGAGTCATCTCCTTTGCGTCAGGGCGCTGCGGGTAGGGCGGTTCGGGCAGCGCCTCCTCCGGGTGTGGCTCGAGCGTGTCTCGACCCGGTCTCTTGTAAAGTATCTGGTGTAACTCCGGCGCAATCCTAAACGCAGGCGGTGGATTCGTTCCTGAATCAGCTTCTCGAGGAGGAGTACTCATATGTTCGTCCTTTAGCGAAAATTAGAGTCTCTGTGTCTTAACAGAAATGCGGGTATCTTATCAAATCTTAAATTAGGAAAAACAATGAAGATTCGACCTTTTTTGACAAAGGACGACAGAACAGGCGTTTTGCCGGTGGTCTAACTGGGAAAACCGATGCGCCGCAACAAGTCCTGGAACCGCGGATCGTTGCGCACATTCTTAAGCTCGGGGCTGACCTTGAGCCAGACCAGCCAGTCGTTACGCTCCTGGTAAAGCTGTTCGAGCAATTGAAACACCCGCTCGAGTGGTCCAATCGCGAGATGAATCAGGAGCAGGCTGTACGGAGAGATATACTTCCGCTCGGCAATGTCTTGCAGAATGCTGAGCAGAGTTTCCGCCTCAGCTCGCTGGCCATTCAGCGCATACGCATAGCCCATGAAACCCAGGGCGATGTAAGCTTCCTCATCCATCTTGTAGATAAACTTGAATTCTTCGATCGCCTCCTCCAGGCGGCCCTGCTGCACGTACGCGGAACCCAAAACGAAATGGGTGGGCATGTAATTCGGTTCCAGTTCGCTCGTCTTGTTTAGATGATTGATCGCCCTGTCATACTCACCTCGCAGGTAATACGTGGTGGCCAGGTTCATATTTATCTGGAGCGAGAATGGATCGAGCTCGAGGGCCGTCTCATAGTGCCTGATCGACTCTTCAAAGCGACCCATGAACGTCAGATACGACCCATATCGTTGATGGGCCGAGACAAGATTCGGATCCAACTTGATCGCTTTTCTAAACTCCGCCTCGGCGCCGATCCAGTCGTGATCGTAATAAACTTTCACCAAACCCAGCGATGAATGCGCTTCGGCGAGATTGTCGTCGATCTCAGCAGCCCTGAAAGCAGCCTCTTTCGCTTTCGGCATCACCTCGCGCGGCGGAAAGTGAACGTTCGACAAACGGAAATAAGCGTCTGCTAACCCGCAATACGCGAGCGCATAATAGGAGTCGATCTGAATCGCTTCCTGGAAAACCTCGATGGCTTTCAGCACCCATTCCTTGCTGTATTTGTTCCAGAAAAAGCGGCCTCTGAGATACAGATTGTAGGCCTCGATATTCTCGGTTGGGTGCCTGGCGAGACTGATATGATCGCTCGAGGTCAGTTTAAACTTCAAACTCTCCGTGATAGCTCTCGCAATCTCTTCCTGGATCGCAAGAATGTCTGATGGACTGCGATTGTATTGCTCGCCCCAAAGCTGCGATCCATCTGCGACTTTCACCAGCTCGCTGCGAATGATCAGCTTATCGCCGAGTCGCGTGACGCGGATCATCATCACCGCCCTGACACTCAGCAAACGGCCAACTTCCTGAGGATCGATCTGTTTATCTTTGAAACGAAAAACCGTACTGCGCGCGAGCACACGCAAATTCGGAATCCGCGAGAGCAAGTCAATAATGCTTTCCGTGATCCCGTCCGAAAGGTACTCGACGTTGGAATCCTTCTCCGGACTACCCATCGGTAGAACGGCGAGCGAATCGATCGGCGCCTCTTCAAATTCTGCCGGAATGCTTAGGTGACGGATCTCTGACGGTACAATCGGATCCGTACATATCTCAATCACCTCTGCCACGAAGCGATAGCCGCGCCGAGGTACAGTTTCAATGAACTGAGGCTTATGCCGGTTCTCACCGAGGGTCTTGCGCAGGATCGACATACTGACCGTGATGTTGTTCTCTTCAACAATCGTATCCGGCCAGACTTCCCTCATCAGGTCGTCCTTCGCGATCAGTTGGCCGCGGCTTTGGATGAGATATCGCAGCAGATCGAGAATCTTGGGTTTGAGCGAGACTGGCTGGCCGTTAAACAGAAGCCGCTGTTGTGCCTCCTCAAGGCGAAAGCCGCTGAACTCGTAAATCTTTGTGCTAATCTCTTTTGACATAAAGCTCCGCCCCGGCCGAATCGGGAGGGTCCTGTTATGTGTTGAGCTCTTGCGTGCTCAATGAAACTAAGGGCCTTAGGGAAAGACTCTACCCAAGTTCGACTCTGGGATTAGCCAAACATTCAGTCAGCATCAACAGATGGACTCAAGCGGTCACGTTTTGGGGTCCAGTTGTAGTGATAATACGAAGAAGCTTTTGCGGAAAGCAACAGTTTTTGGGAAACCCGGTAGTCCTAATTCAACTCTGTATATCTCGGCGTTCCTCTGCGCCTCTGCGGTTACTGCGTTTTACGTACATATTTCCCGCAGAGACGCAGAGGAATGCAGAGATACGAGAGAACTCACCCCTGCTGTTTCGGCCCGTTATTGGAAGGGTTTTGGCCAAGAACATTGCGGCAGAACTCAATCCATTCAGGAGTAACGTCGTTGAAAATAATATTCTCATCGATGAAGATGCCGTCGGTAACGGTGAAATCGGTGTGCAAGTAAACATAATCTGCATCGCCCAACTGTCGTGGCATCTCCACCGACTCACCGTTAACCTCTTTCCTTATTCTCCGCGCGTTCTCCGTTTTTTCGCTCCAGCCGGCAAACTGACGAAGCCGGGATAAAGGGTAAGCTCTACAGTACTTTCCAAGGGTTGTCATCGGTCCTCTCCCCAGTTACAAATTTGCGAACCGCGCGCTCGCGCCTAGTCGCCGTAGATAATTCCGTCGCCGTAGATAATTCCATCGCCGTAGATGATCCCGTCGCCGAACACGGTGCCGTCGCCGTAGATGATCCCGTCGCCGTAGATAATTCCGTCACCGTAGATGATCCCGTCGCCGTAGATGATCCCGTCGGCCACCACCGAATCAGAGATGCTCACACCGCCCGCACTCAGAACACCGCTGCCTCTCAGGACGCCGTCGCCGACGAACTGACTGCCGCTGATCACCGAGCCGTTCCCGAGCAGCTCACTCGTAGAGAGCTGAATGCCGCTGGTGAACAGGATTCCGTCATAGGTTTCGGGCGTGGTGATGGTGCGGCCGCCTCTCAATAAGGAGTCTGAGAGAATGCTGCCCACTACCGTGACGCATGAAGTCGAGATATCGACCGCATCGGACATCAAGGTGTCGTCTGAAATCGTGACGCCGTCGGCGACAAAGCCGTTGCTGGTCCAAAGCGTGGTTCCATCTGAAAGCTGTTGCGACCCCGCATAGAGGGTGCCTTTGTTTATGATTAACCCGTCAGAGATCAGGAAACCGTCGCCGAGGAGCGCGCCGGTCGCGTATGGTCCATGAAAACGAGAGATCAAACCGCTTCCCGAAACGGTGTTGAATTTACGGACCACCGTGGTGCTCCAATTGAAACTGCTGCTCGAAAACGAGGAAGACGCAGTGACTGAAGTCGTCAGAAGCGACAGGCCGACGTTGACCGGTGACGCAAGGTCCGTGCGAACTGCGATCACTAGTCTCATCGCACCTTCGATATTCAACTGGCCGGAGCCCTGGTCCAGGATTCCCGAACCACTCAACGTCTGAGCCGTGTACTCCATGAACGCCCTCGCCATGTTTGGCGTCAGCTTTGGATTGAGCTGGAACAGAAGTGCGGCCGCGCCCGCAACGACGGGACTGGAGACGGAGGTTCCGCTCATCCTCATCACTTTCATCGTCGCGCTGGTCCCGCTGGTCGATTCGTTCAGGGTCGGATTCTCGGTGACTAATACATTGCTCGGCGATTGCGCGAACACCAGCTTGTTACCGGGAGCTACCATGTCGGGCTTCAAAATATTGTCGTGATGGACCATGCCGTCGACGTCCACCCAATGGCCGCGCGTTGGACCACGCGAGCTGTAGGTCGCGACTCCGTCATCGCTGCGACCGTCAGTTTGAAACGTATTGGAAGCGCCGATGGTAAAAGCGGAGGGCTCGATACCGGGCGAGTGAATGGAGCCGTAGATTTTTTCGCCGTTTTCATCTTTTCCCTCGTTGCCGGCGGCTACGACTACCAGAATGCCCGAATTCACCAAACCGCGGACGGCACGGCACAAGGAGTCGTATTTATAAGACTCGACTGCTCGCGTGCCGATACTCAGGTTGACAATGCGGATGTTGTGCGTGCGCGCGTTTGTTGCCACCCAGTTGAGTCCTGCCAGGACGGTTTCGACCGTTCCGGAACCTTCACTGTCGAGTACGCGAACGTTCAGCAACGAAGCACCCGGCGCCATTCCCGTGTATCCAGATCCGGCGGCTGCGCCACCGGCGGCTGCCGCTGCGACAAAGGTGCCGTGTCCGAATGGATCGTCCGTGCGGTTCTCACCCGTAAAATCGACGCTCGCGAGAATGCGATGGCCGCCCCCACTTGCTTGAAATTGCGCGTGATTAACGTCGATGCCGGAAGCCAAAATGGCAATTCCAACTCCTGCGCCGTCGATCGAGCCACGGCCCGCCGCACTCGCTGCGGCTTGTCCGGCCACTGCTCCGGTCGTGTTCGCGGCGTGTCCGAAGCCGACCACCAATTCGTTGGAAGATATGTGATCGACCTCCGGAAAAGAGGCCAACTCAGCGATCATTCCGAAAGGCAGGCTCACCGAGAAACTACGCAGGGCTTTCATCTCTCTGCGGAGGCGGACGCCGTTTCGTTGCATGAAACCGTTTAGCCGGCCGCTCGTTGGTCCATTCAAGCTGACGATAACTGTTACCGTTACGTCTTGCCTGTT
>Ga0105237_10008607_pt1 | contig 11034 bp, 8 predicted proteins | sample KBSC24metaG_FD_81520 | JGI IMG/M metagenome (GOLD analysis project Ga0105237, IMG submission 81520) | Corn rhizosphere microbial communities from Kellogg Biological Station, Michigan, USA - KBS C2-4 metaG | ecosystem: Host-associated > Plants > Roots > Rhizosphere > Soil | place: Michigan, USA... | reverse complement strand
GGTCTCCATCGAGCCGCTCCATGTGCCGGCAAGATCGGCGGCGTTCAAAGTAAGCAATAACATCGCCGTGATGGCGAGCATCGAAAGCATTCTCATAGTCCTCAGTATATGTGGCACTCAGTGCCACGTCAACCATCAAGTGCCATCTTGTGCTATCGTGGCCTTATGGTGTCCAAATCATCTGCCGACCCGAGCCTGCAAGCCCGCAAGCAGGAATTTGTCCGTGACGCGATCTGGACTGCTGCCATCGACTTGTTTTCGGAAAAGGGATTCGACGACACGACCGTCGAGGACATCGTCGCCGCCGCCGGCACATCCCGCCGCACTTTCTTCCGGCACTTCGAGTCGAAGCGTGATCTGATGGCGCATCCCATCGAGAGCTACGGCGCCTCCTTAACCAAAGCCATCGACTCTTGCCCTTCGTCGTCATCCCCGGCGCAACTATATCGTCACGTGGTCCTCGAAGTCGCCCAACGCACCGTCTCTGATCCGCGTACGCGTAAAGTGATGGAAATCGCGGCCAAATATCCTGCCGCGCGCGACGCGCAATTGTCTCGGGTCGCGGCCGTACAGGACCGCGCCGCGGAAGCCTTCGCGCGCCGCTCCAGGAACGAAGTCACGGCGCACGTGCTGGCGGGGCTCACTCTCTCGACGTTAAGTCTCGTCTACCGCGTCTGGTTCTCAGAAGGGAAGAAGAATATCGACGCCGCGGTGCAGCATGTCTTTTCGGAGCTTTCGAAAATCACGCGCGCGTGAGACTATCCCTTCCCTTCTCTTCTCCGTCTATCAGGGCATGCACGCGATCTTTCGGGATGTTTCATACGGTCTGCGGCTCTTCCGGCGCAATCCTGCTTTTAGTGTTTTGGCCGCTCTCATCCTGGCTCTCGGCATCGGCGCCAACACCGCCATTTTCAGCCTGATCCAAGCCGTGATCCTGAATCCCCTCCCCTACAAGAATCCCGATAATCTGTGCGTAATCTGGTCCGACTTCAGCAAATCCGGCGGCAACCGGCGCGCCTTTTCCGCCCCCGGCAATTATCTGGACTGGCGCGATCGCAACACCAGCTTTCAGTCCCTCACCGCCTACTCCAACACCAGCCGCACCTTCACGGCGCTCGACCAACCCGTCACTCCTTTGACTCATGAAGTCACCGCCAACTACTTCGAGACCCTGGGCGTCTCCGCCTTCCGTGGCCGGACTTTCCTTCCCAGCGACGGCCAGCCCGGCCACGATCGCCTCGCCATCATCAGCCATTCCCTGTGGGTGTCGGCCTTCGGCGCGTCCGACGCCGCGATTGGCAAGACGGTGGAACTCGACGGACAAAGCGCGCAACTGATCGGTGTCCTGCCGCCCGGCTTCCGAGTGCCCAATAACGGCATCACCGTCCAGCCGGACTTGTGGATGCCGGTCTCCTTTGAGACCCTCCGGATGGACCGCGGACAGCGCAACCTGGTCGCCTTCGGACGACTGAAACCAGGCGTACCCTTAGGCCAGGCGCGCGCAGAGATGTCCTCCATCGCCGATCAAATCGCCCGAGAGCACCCGCTCGCCGGCAATTCCGCGGGCGTGTCCGTCGAACTCATCCGCGATGAGTTGACGCGGGAATTCCGCGGTACATTCAGCCTTCTGTTGGGTGCGGTCTTCGTCATCCTCTTGATCGCCTGCGCCAACGTGGCCAACCTGCTCCTCGCCCGGTCAACCTCGCGTTCGGGCGAACTCGCGGTGCGCGCCGCACTCGGTGCTTCGCGGGGTCAGATGCTCCGCCAGTTGCTGGTCGAGAACCTCACACTCTCCTTGATTGGCAGCCTCGCCGGCATCGTGATCGCCCATTGGAGCATCGCCCCGCTCCTCCATCTGGTTCCCGATTCCGCGGGCCTCCCTTTCGCCGACCAGGCCGAAATCAATCTGCCGGTGCTAGCCTTCGCGCTCGGGCTGAGCGTCTTCACGGCTCTGATCTTCGGCCTCGCGCCCGCCCGCCATGCGGTCAGCCTCAGCTTGATCGAAGTGCTGAAGGAAGGGGGCCGCTCGCGCACCGCCGGACGTGCGGGCAGCCTCTGGCGAAACTCCATGATCGTCGCGGAAGTAGGCCTATCGCTCACTCTTCTGATGGGCGCCGGCCTCATGATGGAAACGCTCTGGCGCCTCTCCCATCTCGATTTCGGCTTCGATCCGTCGCACGTCCTCACGGTGCGCAACTCGCTCCGCGGCGAGGCCTATGCAAATCCCTCCGCACGGCGGACCCACTTCCAGAATGCCGTCGCCAAACTGGGCTCCATCCCTGGCGTGGAGTCCGTTAGCGGCGTCAGCTTTCCCATGCCCCTGACTCCTGTCGGCGCCACTCCGTTTGTGCGCACCGACCGGCCCGCTGAGCCCGGACGCGAGACCACCGCCACCACGCTCGCCGTCCTGCCCGCCTACTTCGAAACCATGCGCACCCCCATCCTCAGTGGCCGCGCCCTAACCCAGGCCGATTCGGCCGACTCCTCGCGGGTCGCAGTCGTTTCGAAGACACTCGCCAGCCGCTACTTTCCCGACACCGATCCCATCGGCCATTCCATCCGTATCGCAAGACGTGACGACAGCGTGCGCATTGTCGGCATCGCCGGCGATGTCCGGAGCGCCGGACTGTCGCCCGCGCCCGAGCCCATCATCTACCTGCCGTATGCTCAGGAACCCGTGCCGGTCATGACCATGGTGATGCGGACGCGCGTCGAGCCCGCCACACTCGGCGGCCAGGCGGAAAGCACTCTGTGGAGCCTCGGCCGCATGATGAATGTTTACCAGGTGCTCCCACTCGAACAACGCGTCTCCGAGAGCTACTGGCAGAGCCGCTTCACGATGATCCTGCTCAGCCTGTTCGCAGCCCTCGCCCTGGTGCTCGCCACGGCCGGAATCTACGCGGTAATTTCGTATCTCACCGCACAGCGCACCCGCGAGATCGGAATCCGCATGGCGCTGGGAGCCCGCCCCACGGACGTCCTGAAAATGGTGACGGCAGAGGGCATCGGGCTCGCCTCGCTCGGAGTGCTCTTTGGCGTGATCGCGTCCCTGGGGCTTGGCCGTGTCATCGCCAGCCGCCTTTACGGGGTCGCTGCCACTGACCCGGTGATCCTGGCCTCCGCTGCGGCGCTGATGCTCCTCGTTACAATCGTCGCCTGCGCCGTCCCGGCGTTCCGCGCCGCTCGAATCGATCCCGTGCTCGCCCTCCGGAGCGAGTAGCTGCGATTTTTCGGTAACCATTTCCCGGTTCGCCAGTATCCACAACGAGAGCGCAATTAGCGCAGGAGGATCTGATGAGATTGGTACTGACGAGCGCGGCCTGTTTCGGTCTGGCCGTATTTTCTTCGAGCGTTCCTTTACTCGCCCAGTTGCAGGACAACAGCGAGAAACAGTTGAGTTGCAATAACGGGGGTTACGATCGCGGTCGCGCCCGGCACTGCGAGATGCGCGAGCAGAGCCTACCTTCGATCGGAAAGTTAAGCGTCGATTCCAGCCCGAACGGCGGAGTCACCATTAAAGGTTGGTCGCGAGGCGATGTATTGGTTCGCGCACGAGTCGAGGCTTCCGGAGAAAACGAAGGCGCCGCCTCGATCACGACCAGTCGCGTGCTGATCGACGGCTCCGGCGGGCAGGTACGCGCCACCGGGCCGGAACAAACTGACAATTCCAATTGGAGCGTCAGTTACGAGGTCTTTGTCCCGCAGACTTCCGATATCACCTTGAAGACCGTCAACGGCGGACTCTCTCTCTCCGACATTCGGGGACAAATCCAATTCGAGTCGATCAACGGCGGCGTGCATTTGAAACGGGTTGCCGGCGAGATCAAAGGCTCGACCGTCAACGGCGGAATCGACGTCGAAGTGACTGGCGCGATGGCCGACTGGCGGCAAATGGACCTCAAGACTAACAACGGCGGCGTTACCGTCGCAGTGCCGGCGAACTATTCCGCCCGCGTCCAGGCCGAGACGGGGATGGGCCGCATTCAGTCGGACTTCCCCTTGCCCCCAGCGCCGAACGCTGAAGAACGGTCACGGAGAGTGGAATTCAACGTCGGATCGGGTGGTCCTCCGCTCCACATCACCACCGGCAACGGCGGTATCCGGTTGAAGAACTCAGATTCCAAGTAAGCTCTGCTACTCCCGTTTGGCGCGCGGCTGCCAGGCGGGAGTCCCTTCCTCCCATTGGTTGTCGGTAAGCTGCTCGATCGCCGTTCCGTCGTAGCGCATCACAAAAATCTCTCCGTAGGGCTGCGGCGCGTCGGTGTAAACCACTTCATCTTTAAAGCCCATCCGCGAACTCGCGAAGACGATATACTCTCCGTCCGGCGACCATCCCATGTGAGCGTCATTTCCCTTGGTAAACGTCAGGCGCTTGAGTCCACTCCCGTCGGGCTTGATGGTGTGGATCTCATAGGCGCCATCCACAAGCCTGGAAAACATGATTAGATCGCCGCGCGGCGACCAGAGCGGGAAATTGTCGTACGCATTGGTCAGAGGGGTCACGGCTTTCGTCTCCAGGTTCATGAGGCGCAGCCCGTCGCCCGTCTTGCTGAAGGTGCGAAACACCAGGCGATTTCCATCGGGCGAAAACGACGGGAAGGCGTTGTTGTCAGCGCCCGAGGTGAGTTCCGCGAAGTTGCTCCCGTCCGCATTCACGACTGCCACTTGAGCGCCAGTTTCGATACGATCGCCGGGCTTCAGGATCTGGGTACGGAAGCCATCGAAGAACGCGGCGAATCCGCCGACGCCGAAAGCGATCCGGTCACCAGAGGGCGACCATGCGCCAGCCAGCACGTTGCGTCCCTTGTCCTGGTAGACGACTTTGGAAACTCCGGTCTGCACCGTGGTCACCGAGAGACTCGAGCCTACCGGAGTGGCGGCAGGACGACTGTTCGTCACGAACTCCTTACCCGAGGGACTGAACGCAGGCAAGATGCCGCTGCTAACCAACTCGTACTTCGCGTTATGGGTGAAAAGCTTCTGCCCGGCCGGAGGCCGGATGTTCGTCAAGCGCTTGTGAAAGACAACCTGGCTGCCATCGGGCGACCATGATGCGGCGCGGATCGGCCCCTTCGGCCCGCGCTTGCCGCTCACGTAAAAGATGCCCGGATCATTCGAGTCCTTGCGGATGTAGCCGACTTCGTTGGCTGAGAGCGGAGAAGGATTCATTTTGACGCCCGCTCCCGCCGGCAGATCGGTGGACACTCCGGTGGCAACATCGATCGATACCAACCGCGTGTCGTTGCCGGGTTCGGGAGCCGGCCGTCGATTGGCGAGCGTCTGTTCGCCCGTCATGCAAAAGGCGATGATGTGTTTGCTATCGCTGGTCCACTTGGGACTGCCACAGAAATCTCCGCCGCTGGTGACTTTCTTCAACCCGGAGCCATCCGGACTAATGGTGTAGATGTTCGTCAACTGAAGCCGCTCCCACCGGCCGTGGCTGAAGGGCATATCGTGGCCGCGAGTCGAGGAGAACGCGATGTGCTTTCCGTCGGGGGACCATGACGGACGGAAGTCACCGTCCTTGCCGGTGGTGAGCGCTTTCGCGCGTCGAGTGGCGAGATCCAGTGTCCAAAGGTTCGCCATTCCGCCGCCGCGCGTGCTGACGTAAACCAGCTGTTTGCCGTCGGGTGAGAAGGCGGCCTGGTCTTCGTAGGCCGGGTCTTTCGTGAGCTGCGTCAACCCGCTTCCATCGGGACTGACCTGGAAGAGATCTGCCGATCCGCCGCGTTCCGAAGTGAACACGATGGATCGTCCATCAGGAGCCCAAACGGGATCGTAGTCCGCGTCGGGAGTGGCGAGCAGTGGGCGCTCATTGCTGCCGTCGGCTGCCGCTATGAGAAGGCCGATTTGGCCATCTTGGGGAAACACACGGGCGATTGCGATTCGCTGTGGATCGGGCGTTTGTCCGAGGAGGATTGCAGTCGCGAGCAGGGCGACGATCGGTGAGCGCATGGGAGGCAGTGTAGTTTACTTGCCTCCCTAACACAAGTCTTACTTACTCGCCTTCGACTTCCTTCCAGCCCTTATCCGGATTGAACTTCGTCATCTGCCGCGCCGTCGTGGCAGTGGAGGGTCCCAGGTCTTTTTCGTAGACTACTCCACGATGATTGACGAGGAAGCTCTTCACCCCGGAGACGCCATGCTCGGCAGGATAAGCGATCATCGCGAAGCCGCCCATCATCTGGCCTTTGACCACGTAGTCGATCGCTCCGCCCTGTGCGGCGGGGCCTTGTGCCGTCAGAATCTTGAAGTAGTAGCCGTGGTACGGAGTCGATTTGCCGCTCGGGGACATCGTGGCGGCGGCGTCCGCGAAGGCTTTCGGCACCAGATTCTCGGTGTCGTTGGGCCAGTAGAGTCCGTCCTTCTTTCCGGGCGTACTGACAATCTTCTGCGCGTACTGCAGAATGCGATCGCCGTTACGATCGTGCGAGGCGTAAGCCATCTGCGCCTCGACATACCCGCGGCAGACCTCGATGGCGGCCATCTCGTTGCGGCCAATGCGGCGGGCGAGGACTTCGGTGCGTCCCCGCTCCGAATCGAAGTGCCATTTGCCATTGGCCCGGTACAGCGGCACGGGGAAGGGCCAGTCATTTTCGCCAACCACCAGAACGGCGCGATCGGGACTTCCCTTCTCCATACTGACCGTCATACGCGAATGGGCGAGCCGTGAGAATTCGGCTCGCCCATTTTTATCTTCGGCGGCATCGCCAGATTCGACGATGTCCTTACTGCCCGGTCCGAGAACCTTCAGCAAGGCGGCGGTATCATTCCTGTCCGCCGCCTGCATGAGCGCCTCGCCGGCTTCTTTCGGTGTAGCGAAAGTCTGTTGCGGAGACGGCTGCGCCATCATCAGCGCAGCCGCGAAGAATCCGATCGAATAGCGCATGCTTCTCCTTAATTACGGCGTCCGCCGCCGCGACCGCCCGCGGGACGGCCACCGCCGCCCTCGGGAGCCGAACGGGGAGCGGGAGCGCTACGTGCTCCGCCCATACTCGAGTAACCGTGTTCGGCGTGGGTCTGGGCGGCGCGGCCATTTTCCATGCCGCCGAACGCCGACCTGTTCTGTGACGGAGGAGGGCTCGCCGGCATCTGCCGGTTGCCGAATCGCTCGCCGCCGCGGTTCATCTGTGGCTGCTGCTGCGGCTGTTGTTGCTGTTGCTGTTGCGCGCCGCGGTTATCAAAACGCTGCTGCGGCTGCTGCTGTTGCGGCTGCGTACCGCGGTTGTCGAAGCGCTGTCCGCCCTGTTGCTGCTGCGGGAAGCTACGCTGCTGCTGGTAGCTACTGCCGCGATAGCGGTCGTTCAACTGGCGAGTGGCATACGGAACGCCTTCACGATGGGAAACGTCATGCGCCCACACCGAACTGCCATGCGCATTAGCCAGACCTCGCGTATTGAAGTTGTGCTGGTGAATGAAGCTGTTGTTGACGATGACGGTGCGCGTGCCCCATCCGGGACGCCAGCCCCAACCTCCCCAACCATGCCAGCCACCACCGAAAGCCAATCCAATATTGATGCCGCCGCCGAAACCAAAGCCGACACCACCGTAGATAACACTACGCGGAGGGTAATACCAGCGCGCATAGGGATAATACATCGGAGGTCCCCAGATCCAGGCCGGATCGTAGACCGGCACGTAGATTACGTCGGGGTTCGCAGGTTCAATCTCGATATACCCTCGACCATCTTCGTTAGCGGTTGTCACGATTTCCTGCGGCGTGGATTGGAGTTTGCCGGCCTGCTGCGCTTGAGCGCGCATGCGCTGGACGGCATCCATCACATCCTGCTGTTGGGCCAGGAATGCATTTCCCAGCGCGGTCGTCCACGAAATGTCATCGTTCAACCGCTTTAAAACGTCCGGGAATACTACCAGCGCTTGCACGCTGGGATCCCAATTCTGCTCAGCGGCAGCGCTCGTCAGGTCCGCACCTTGCAGACCGGGCGTTTTCTGTAGCCATTGAAATGCCTGTACCACTTCCAGTGGGTAAGTAGCCGCTACCATTACCTGGCTGAGCAGCGGATCCGGATACAACGCGATTGGCGCGACCAGATCGTTGAGTTGTTCCGGACTCATTACCTGTCCGGGAGGTGGAGGCAACGGCGCCTGCTGATCCTGGGCCATCAGTCCCAGCGAACCAGCCAGCAATACCGAAAGAAGAGCTACCGTCTTCATATCAAACCTCCCTCGTTCCGACTAGATATACGCGAGCTAAGTCTCCGTCGTTACTGGCCCTTACGGACAGAAGCATTAAGCCTTCATTAAACTGTGCCTGGTACTCGGTGGTACGTAGCTCCCGCATAACTGCCTATTGGATGCTGCGATCCGCTTGCGCGATTGAGTACGATGCAGCACACTCCGCTCCCTTGCGGTCGCGGCTCGGAAAGGAGGATGTGCAGGTTGGGGGCCAGATGACCAAGATGGGCAAGCGGAAGCGACTACCCCACAAAAAACTACCAGTCGACGGGTTTGCCGGGGGTCAGGGTCCAGACTTTTGTGGGATGGCCGCCGATTAACTCGGTGAGCCTTTCGGGCGTCCCCGTCAGCGCGGGGAAGGTGGCGAAGTGCATGGGAATTACCTTGGGCACTTGCAATAGGCGGACGGCTAAGGCAGCTTCCTTGGGACTCATCGTATAGAGATCCCCTATGGGCAGAAAGGCCAGCTCGGGATGATAAAGCTGGTGGATGAGTTGCATGTCGGTGAAGACGTTGGTGTCGCCCGCGAAGTAGATAGTTCGACCGTCGGGAAGCGTCAGGATGTAACCTGCGGCTTCGCCTCCGTAAATGATTTTGCCGTCGTCGAGAATGCCGCAACTGTGGACGGCATGGGTCATGGTGATGGTGAGATCGCCGAGCTTCTGAGAGCCTCCTTTATTCATGGGGCGGGTGTTCTTGACGCCCTTCGATTCGAGCCAATTGCAGGTCTCGAAGATGGCGGCGACTTCGGGCGAGAATTTGCCGGCGAGGGGCACGGTGTCGTGGATGTGGTCGAAGTGTCCGTGCGTAACGCAGATGGTGTCGACACGATCGATGGTGTGACCCTTGGGGTACGCGGGATTGCCTTCTGTCCAGGGGTCCATCAGAATGACTTGTCCCGAGGGCAAGCGAAACTGAAACGAGCCGTGCCCGAGCCAGGTGATTTGCATAGTGCGATTATGCCACGCAGGTTAGCGTTTTTTGGCCTTGTAGATTTCCTTCACGCGTTTCATCATTACCTTCAGTTTCCTCTTCTGTTCGTGAGCAGACAGTGGATCGGAGAGCTGCTCGTGGCGACGCGCTTCCGCGATTAATTTGAGGTAATTTTGCCAACGGCCCGGGTCGATGCGGCCATCGGACAAGGCTGATTGGATGGCGCAGCCTGGTTCGCTGGAATGCGAGCAGTCGCGATACCGGCACTCGGCGGCCAAACCTGTGATCTCTTCGAAGGTGAGATCGATACTTTCGTGGCCGGCCCAGAGTTGCAGTTCGCGCATACCGGGTGTGTCGATGAGCGCTCCGCCTCGTTCGAGGGGGATGAGCTCACGGTGCGTGGTGGTGTGGCGGCCGCGACTATCGGAGTCACGGACCTCCTGCGTGCGGAGACGCTGTTCGCCGATGAGAGCGTTGACGATGGTGGACTTGCCAACACCCGAAGATCCGAGGAGGGCGACGGTTCTACCCGGCCGCAGGTAAGCAGCAAGGTGATCGAGGCCTTGAGAATTGCGAGCGCTGCAGGTGACAACTGGTGCGTCGCGCGCGACGGCTTGAGTTTCGCGGAAGCGCGCTTCGAGGTCGCCGGCGAGGTCGGCCTTGTTGAGGACGACTATTGGAGACGCCCCACTTTCGGTGGTCAGGGCGAGGTAGCGTTCGAGACGGCGAAGGTTGAAATCGCCATCGAGGCCGCAGACCAGGAAGACGAGATCGATGTTGGCGGCGAGGGGTTGTTCTTCCTCGCGACGTCCGGCAGCGCGCCGCGAGAAGCAGGAGCGGCGCGGGAGGACGGCCTCGACGATGGCGTAATCGTGACCAGCTTCGCGGGCGGCGACCCAGTCGCCGACAACGGGCATGAGGGCGCGATCGGTGGTGCGATACCAGAGAGCGCCGGATGGCTCGGCGGAGATGTCTCCGGCCGAGGTGTAGAGGCGATATTGATCGCGTTGAGAGGTTGCGACGCGGGCGAGAACGAGGCCCTGCGCGGCGTAAGGGGCAAAGGCGGAGAAATTCGCGCCTAGAGATTCTAAATTCATTGACTGTTCGCTCCAGAAAATAAAAGGGACTGGGCAGACTGGTCGGGTTGGCAGGCGGAAACGCCTGCCCCACTAAGCGGGACAGACCAGTCAGTCTGAATTGAAGGGTGGGCAAGCCGGAAGGGCCTGACCCACAAAGTTAGCGGACAGACATAGGTGTCAAATCGCTAGGCTATCACGTTCTTATGGGGTCAGGTGGATCTCGAATTCAATGCGGATCTCGTCTTTGACTCTGACGGTGCCTCCGGCAACTTTGATGGGCTTGATACCGAAGGCGGATTGTTTGATGCGCGCGGCGCCGGTGTAGCGGCCGGCGGATTCGCGGACTTCGAGTTCGACGGGCTGCGTCTGGCCGTGCAGCGTGAGGTTGCCGCGGACCTTCCATGTGCCGGGTGAGGCTTGTTCCGCAGAAGTGGAGTGAAAAACGATTTCCGGATAGCGATCGGCGTCGAGGACTTCAGCTCCCACCATGTTCTTCTGGATCTCGGCGCGGTCTTTGTCGGAGACTCCCGGGTCGCGAACGGTCATGGTTGCAGCTTTGACGCGGAGTTCGACTTCGTGGGACTTGGCATCGACAAAGCCCACGGCGACAGGAGCTGCGATCTGGTGATCGTGTCCGAAGGCGGAAAACACACCGGCCTTATCGACGCGAACGGTCATGGTGGATTTGGCGGTGTCGATGGTGCGCTGCTGGGCGAAGGCGGCGAGGCAAGTGATGAGAATAATCGCGGCCGCGACGATCGCCGTACCGAAAGTCTTCGGAGTGGATGGAGGCTGCACGCTTTCACGATAGCTTTCCGGTGACGGC
>Ga0105237_10008606_pt1 | contig 11036 bp, 11 predicted proteins | sample KBSC24metaG_FD_81520 | JGI IMG/M metagenome (GOLD analysis project Ga0105237, IMG submission 81520) | Corn rhizosphere microbial communities from Kellogg Biological Station, Michigan, USA - KBS C2-4 metaG | ecosystem: Host-associated > Plants > Roots > Rhizosphere > Soil | place: Michigan, USA... | reverse complement strand
CGCGACGCTCAGCGCGCCGACACAGGCATTGCGCAAGGGCTCTTCGGGCAGGCTGAATACTCTGTGCGCACGCATCTGCGAGCGCCGTGCGTGATAGGGCTGGCCTTCGACGTGCAACGTGCCGCCGACGGCCTCGCGCTGCCCCATCAGCGCCTCGACCAATTCTCTCTGACCGTTGCCGGACACACCGGCCACGCCGACGATCTCTCCGGCCCGCACCTCGAGATTGAGCTTGCTGACCGCGGGAAGCCCGGTGTCGTTTTCGACCGTGAGATCGGTGATCGACAGCCGCACTCTGTGTGGCTGGCTGCTCTTCGTAAGACGTCGCGCCTCGACGGCTGGAATGTCGCGCGCGCCGACCATCATCTCGGCCATGGCTGCCGGCGAAAGGTCCGCGACATTGCCCTCCCCTGCCAACTGTCCACGGCGCAGGACCGAGACGCGATCGGCGAAAGCCATCACCTCACGGAACTTGTGCGTGATCATCAGCACCGTCACCTCGCCGGCCCGAGCCATGTCCTTCAGCATGCCGAGCACTTCATCCGCTTCCTGCGGCGTGAGCATCGAGGTCGGCTCGTCGAGAATCGTGAAGCGGCGCCGCAGATAGAGTTGCTTCAGGATCTCGACCTTCTGCTTTTCGCCCGCAGCCAGACTGGATACCGGCACGTCCAGCCGAACCTTGAACGGAACCGTGCGCATGAACGCATCGAGCCGGTCGCGCTCCTCACGCCAGTTCACAACCAGCGGCACGTCGTCACGCGACATAACCAGGTTCTCGGCCACGGACATGCTAGGCACCAGCGTAAAGTGCTGGTACACCATGCCGATGCCGAGCGCATGCGAATCCTGCGGCGAACGGATCTCCCGCTCGCGCTTGTTCACGACGATCTGGCCGGCGTCCGGGCGGTAGTAGCCCACCAGGCACTTGACCAGCGTGCTCTTGCCGGCGCCGTTCTCGCCGAGCAAGGCGTGGAACGATCCGGCCTGGACGGTGATCGAGACGTCATCGAGGGCGACGAAGCCACCGAAGCGCTTGGTCATCTTCAGACACTCGATCTCGAGGGCGGAAGCGGGCGGGGGTTCGGGGGGCGGGATTAACATCGAGGGATTAGGGGCTAGGGATTAGGGGCTAGGGAATCGAGCAACCGTGATCAGGCCAACGCTTCTATCAAAGCCTTCGAACTCGATACGGCGCCGAACACGCCACCCTGCATCTTCACCATCTTGATGGCCGCGAGATGATTGCCGTAGTCGGTCGCCCCGGCGCAGTCTTCGAGCAGAACGCACTCGAATCCTCGGTCGTTCGCTTCGCGCATGGTCGTGTGGACGCAGACGTCAGTGGTGATCCCGGTCAGAGCGATGTTCTCGATACCGAGCGTGCGCAGGATCAGCTCGAGATCGGTCGCGCAGAACGAGCCCTTGCCGGGCTTGTCGATAATGATCTCGCCGGGCAAAGGCTTCAGTTCCGGAATGATGTCCCAGCCCGGCTCGCCGCGAACCAGGATGCGCCCGCAAGGTCCCGGATCGCCGATGCCGGCGCCGATCTGGCGTGAGCGCCAGCGCTTGTTGGCCGGCAGATCCGACAGATCGGGCCGATGTCCCTCACGCGTGTGGATGATGTAGTAGCCGCTCTTGCGCATCGCGGCCAGCACGGCACGGATCGGCTCGATCGGCGCGCGCGTCAGCGACAGGTCGTAGCCCATCTTGTCGACATAGCCGCCCTTGCCGCAGAAATCGGTCTGCATGTCGATGATGATCAGCGCCGTATTGTCGGGACGCAGATCGCCGTTGTAGGGCCACGGATAGGGGTCGGCCGCGACGAAGCGGCCGGCAACGCTGGCAGTATCAGGCATACTCGCGGCGCTCCATCGTTTCGGTCTGCACCGATTGGGGTTGGTATTCGCGCGTCGGCACCGGAAAGCCGCACGACGTCCCGTCCGTCACGGCAATCTCGCTTTCCCACGGCAAGCGATAACGACCGGCCACGAGATCCTGCATGTACGTGTACGGGCAATCCTGCGCGCCGCCCTTCACCGCTACGTACGCGCGATGGCCGAACTGGTAGATGTTGTTCTCGACACCCCACAGCCGCTGCGCTTCGCGCACGAGATCCGGCACAACCGGAAGCTGCAACCGCACCAATCCCATCACCACACCGCTCGGCGATTCGATCAATCCACCCAGTTCGCTCATGGTCGGTCTCCTTCACTGCTAGTCGACGTCTCTACTCCCTCCCCTTCAAGGGGAGGGTCAGAGTGGGGATGGGGCTAATAGCCAACGTCCCCATCTCCCTCCTGGCCTCCCTTGATGGGGGAGGAAAAGCTCGCCGCAGCGTTCTGCCGCAAATCTCGCGACCGGAGGCGGAACAATTCGCGCCAACTCAGCGCGTCACGCTGAGCTCCCCGGGCGCTCCCGCCAGCGTGCGCCGCGGGGAGCACGTCGCCACCATGATGGCCAACGTCAGCACGTACGGCGCCGCGTTGAACAGATAGTAGCCGCTCGTGACGCCTACCGACTGCAGCGCAGGACCGAGCGATCCGGCGCCGCCGAACAGCAACGCCGCGTAGAAACAGTACAGCGGACGCCAGCGCGCGAAGATCACGAGGGCGACGGCCATCAGCCCTTGTCCGCTCGACAATCCCTCGTTCCAGCTGCCCGGATAGTAGAGCGACAGAAACGAGCCGCCCACGCCGGCCATGAAGCCGCCCGCCGCAGTGGCCAGAACACGCACGAGATTCACTCGATACCCCATCGCGCGTGCGGCATCCGAGCTGTCGCCGACCATTCTCACGACGAGACCCCAGCGCGTGTTGCGGAAGGCCCAGCTCAAAGCGAGTGCCAGGAGCACGCCGATGATGAACAACACATTGACCTGCAGGGCCGACTGCACCTGCGGCGAACTGGCCCAGTCGCCGAGGTGGAGCGCCGGCAACGTCGGCGCTTTGGGTTGGACGAACGGCTTGCCGAGGAAGAACGCGAGCCCGGTGCCGAGCAGCATCAGACCGATGCCGACTGCGATATCGTTGACGCGCGGCAGGCTGCAGATCGTTCCGTGCAACAACCCGAGCGCGACACCGGTCAACCCGGCGACGAGCACACCGAGCCACGGACTGCCCGAGAGATAGGAGACGCCGTATCCGCTCATGGCGCCCATCACGAGGATGCCTTCGAGGCCGAGGTTGATGCGGCCGCTCTTCTCGGTCAGACATTCGCCGAGACTCACGAACAGGAACGGCGTGCTGACGCGGATGGCCCCGCCCAGGACCGCGATCGGCACGCCCCACCAGCCTAGCTCCATTTCGTTTCAGCCCTCAATCCTTGCTGTGCGGTTGAAACACCTTGTAACGCCCATACAGCGTCTCGGCCGCCAGGATCACCATGAACGCGATACCCTGCAGCACCAGCACCGTCGCATCGGGAAGATCGAGTCGCCGCTGCAGCAATCCGCCGCTGGCGGAAATGCCGCCGACCAGAACAGCGACCGGAATCACCGCGATCGGGTTATGACGGGCGATGAAGGAGACCAGGATGCCGGCGTACCCGTACCCCGCGATCAGCGAGGCGTTGGCGCTTCCGTGCAGCGCGGCCACCTCCACCATCCCGGCCAGTCCGGCTGCCGATCCTCCCAGGAAGCAGCTCACCAGCACCAACCGACCCACCCGCAGCCCCGCAAGACGGGCTGCGCGAACGTTGCCTCCGACGATGCGCAGCGCGAAGCCGAGCACCGTGTAGCGCACGAGCACATAACAAACGACGCAGAACACCAGGCCGTACAGCAATCCCCAATGCACATCCATCCCCGGCACGTGCCCGATCATCAATGCATCGCCGATCGGCGGTGTCGATGGTTTGTTCAGACTCGCGGGGTCGCGCAGCGGGCCCTCCACGAAATGATTGAACAGTGCGATCGCTATATAGGTCAGCAGCAAGCTGCCGATGGTCTCGTTGACGCCCCGGTAGTAGCGCAGCGCGCCGGCCAGCGAGATCCATAGCCCGCCGACAATCATCGCAGCCACAGCCATGCCGATCTGCACTGCCAGTGGAGCGCTGCCTGAAAACGCATGCCCCACGACCGCGGCACCGAGCCCGCCGAGCACCAAAGCGCCTTCGCCGCCGATCACGATCAGTCCGGCCTGCGCCGGCAATGCGACACAGAGCGCAGTCAGAATCAGAGGGGCGGCGCGCTGCAGCGTGTTCTGCCACGCGAAGCCGCTCGAGAAGCCGCCCTTGTAGATCAGCGCGTACACATCCAGCGGATTCTTTCCGATCAACGCCATGAAGGCGCCGAACAGAATCATCGCAACGACGAGGGCGCCTACCGGAATGACAAAAGCCTCGGCAGCCCGCCGCATGCGATCGGACGGAAACGTCGCCGCACTCGCACCGACCGGAAGCGCAGCGGTCGTGCTCATCCGGCCCGCCCTCCCTTCTCCCGATGGAAGATAGCTGCTCCATACCCCCCTTTGACACAGGGGGGCAAGGGGGGATTTGCCGTTGCGATCCCCCTCACCCGCGGCCTCTCCCACAATCGGGAGAGGGGATTACGCGCCTGCATCGGCACGATACTCAGACCTTGCCGACGACACCCGCCACGAGGTAATTCATCTGCTCGAGCACGATGTCGGTCTGCTTTTGCACCGCGCCACCGGCGATCACCATTTTGCCGGTGTTGTCCTTGATCGGGCCCTTGAAGATCGCGAACTCGTCCTTCATCATCTTGCCCTTCACCACATCCGCATTCTTGCGAGCTCCTTCCGAGACGGCCTTGCCGTACGGTGAAGGTTTGACGAAGCCTTCCTTGAGGCCGCCACGCAGGAAGTTGTTGAAGGGCTTGCCTTCCTGTGCCGACGTGACGTGCTCGGTGTACGGCGTAAGCCAGTTCCATTCGGCGCCCGTGAGGTAGCCCTTCGGCGCGAGCGCGGACTGGTTGGCGTGGTAGCCGCAGACATAGATTCCGCGGCGCTCGGCGGTCTCGACGATCACCTTGGGGCTGTCCACGTGCATCGTGAGCACGTCCACGCCTTGGTCGATAAGGCTGTTCGCAGCCTCGGCTTCCTTGACCGGCATCGACCAGTCGCCCGTGAAGATCACCTGCGTCGTGATCGCAGGGTTCACGCTCTGCGCGCCCAGCGTGAACGCGTTGATGTTACGCAACACCTGAGGGATGGGCTTGGCCGCAATGAAGCCGAGCTTCTTGCTCTTGGTCGTGTGGCCCGCCACCACGCCGTTGAGATACTGGCATTCGTCGATGTAGCCGAAGTAGCTGCCCGCGTTCTTCGGGTGCTTGCCTGCCGTCCACATGCCGCCGCAGTGCGCGAAGCGGACGTTCGGATATTTGTCCGCCATCTTGATCATGTGCGGATCGAAGTAGCCGAACGAGGTCGGGAACAGCAGCGTCGCACCGTCCTGCTCGATCATCGACGCCATGGTCTTCTGCACGTCGACGGTTTCCGGGACTTTCTCTTCTTCGACGACCGTGACGCCCGGAAGCTTCTTGATGGCAGCGGCGGCTTGCGCCTGCGCCTGGTTGTAACCGTAATCGTCCTTCGGACCGACGTAGATCACGCCGACCACGATCTTGTTGGCGGCAAAGGCGCGGCCGATCAACCCGGGGCCCACCGCGCTCGCCATGCCGGCGGCGGCCAGGGCTCTGATCAGATCGCGACGCGTGCTGTTCGGATGCTTCGTGGACATGGCGGTCAGGCTCCTTCCTCGTGAGTGTTCGAAAGCCGGCCTTCGGTCCGGCACGAAGCGGTGCGTTCAAAGCTGCACACCGTCTTGTATGCAACATGGTGTGCAAGCAGCATGCCGACTGCCCGCTTGCCGGTCGATCGCATCTAAGTCCACGCACGCGCTGAATTTTCCGGATCGCCTTGGTGCCACGGCCGACATGAAAACGCATCGTCCGAGTGCGCCACACTGGATTACCGCTCCATCATAGTGCGCCAGGCGAAGGGCTTGCGGTAGTGCCGAGGCGGGACTCCGGGCTGGCTTGAGAACGCAACGGGCCGGCCGCATTGTTTCTGCGTTGAGCTCCATGGAGATCGCAATGTCAGCCAGCTTCAAGACCAAGCCTGTTCTTCAACTCGTCGACGACCCTGAGCCTTCTGCAGGCAAGCAAAGCCAGCCGCGTAGAGCTGCAGCGAACGACGCCGCTCTGCTCGACGCGTATTCGCAAGCCGTCGTGAGTGCCGCCGAGACCGTCAGCCCCGCGGTCGTAAAGATCGACGTGCACAAGCGCGCAGCAGGAGGAGCCGACGCCCGCGGTAGCGGCTCGGGCTTCATCTTCACACCCGATGGGTTGATCCTCACCAACAGCCATGTGGCAGGCGGTGCCACGCGCATCGACGTCACCCTGCCGGACGGTCAGCGCTTCGACGCCGATCTGATCGGCGACGATCCCCACACCGACCTCGCGGTGATCAGGATTTCGGCACCCAAGCTGGCAACAGCGACACTAGGTAGCTCGCGCGGCGTGCGCGTCGGGCAGCTCACGATCGCGATCGGCAATCCCTACGGTTTCGAATGCACGGTAACGGCCGGCGTCGTGAGCGCACTGGGCCGTACCTTGCGCGCGCAATCGGGCCGCCTAATCGACGACGTCATCCAGACCGATGCAGCGCTGAACCCAGGGAACTCGGGCGGCCCGCTCGTCAACTCTAACGGTGAGGTGATCGGCGTCAACACCGCGATCATCATGCCGGCACAAGGCATCTGCTTCGCCACCGCGATCGATACCGCCAAGGTAGTGGTCGGTCAACTGCTGCGCCATGGTCGCGTGCGCAGAGGCTACATCGGCGTCGCCGGTCAAAATGCGCCGCTCTCGCGCCGCGTCGTGCGTTACTTCGATATAGCGGTCGAAAGCGGTGTGCGGGTGATGTCGATCGAGCCGGGCAGCCCGGCGGCGACGACAGGTCTGGAGGAAGGCGATGTGATCGTGGCGTGGGACAGCAAACCCGTCGCCGGTATCGATGCACTGCACCGGTTACTGACCGAGCAGTATCTCGGCGCCAGCGTCGAGGCGACGATACTGCGGCGAGCGCAGAAGCTCACTCTCGCAGTACGCCCGACAGAGCTGACGACGAAGAACTGATCAGCGCGGCTTGTTGACCCCCAGGCGCTGCACGATCTCCATAAACAGCTCGGGCGCCAGCGGCTTGCCGAATAGATAACCCTGGCCGTAGTTGCAGCCGTTTTTGTTCAGGAACGAGAGCTGGTGCTCGTCCTCGACACCCTCGGCGATGACTTTGATGCCGAGGCTGCGCGCAAGACCGATGATGGCGCGGACGATAACGGCATCGTTGTCGTCGGTGACGATGTCGCGCACGAAGGACTTGTCGATCTTGAGGATGTCGAGCGGCAGCAGCTTCAGATAGCTCAAGCTCGAATACCCGGTGCCGAAGTCATCGATCGAAATGGCGATTCCGCGCGACTTCATGCTCTTCAAGGTCGCGATCGAGGTCTCTCGATCGTTCAGAAGCGCACTTTCCGTCAACTCGATCTCGATGAACTGCGGGTCCACGCCCGAGTCGGCAAGGAAGCCCATCACGGTATCTGCCAAGTTGCGCTGCTGAAACTGACGCGCCGACACGTTGACGGCTACTTGAAGGTCGATGCCCTGGTGCTGCCAGGTCCGGAGCTGCTCACAGGCAGCCTTCAACACCCATTCCCCGAGAGGCAGAATCAGACCGGATTCTTCCGCCACCTCAATGAACTTGCTGGGCGGGACGAGCCCGAGCGTCGGATGCTGCCAGCGTACGAGCGATTCGGCCCCGATTACGCGGCCGGTGGCGAGATCGATCTTGGGTATGGTAGAACAACCGCAACTCACCGCGCTCGATCGCACGCCGCAGCCCGCTCTCGAGCATCACCTTTTCGCGCACCTCGTGGTTCAGGTCTTCAGTGAAGTAGCGGAAGCGGTTCCGGCCCGAGTCTTTGGCGCTGTACATCGCCGTGTCGGCGTGCTTGACCAGATCATCCGGGCTCGCGCCGTCACGTGGGAACAGGCTGATGCCGATGCTCGCCGACACGAACATCTCCTGCTCGCCGTCGCTGAACGGCAGCGAGAATTCCTTGAGCACACGCTGCGCGACCTCGCCGACTACCTGGGGGTTGCTCGCATCCGGCAGCATGATAGTGAACTCGTCGCCGCCGAGCCGTGCGACGGTGTCGGTGTCGCGCAAGCATTCCGTAAGGCGCGCCGCGACCTGCTTGAGCAGCGTGTCACCGGTGATATGGCCGAACGAGTCGTTCACCATCTTGAAGCGATCGAGGTCGATGAACATCAGCGCGACCAGGCCGCCGTTGCGCCGCGCCTGGCTGATGGCCTGATGCAGCCGATCCTGCATCAGCACGCGATTCGGCAATCCGGTCAGCACGTCATGCTGCGAAAGATACTCGGCACGCTTCTCGGCCTTCTTGCGCTCGGATACGTCGCGCGACGTTAGGACCACACCGTGGATGCCCGGGTGCTCCATGAGATTGTTGCCGAGCGCCTCGAGATGGATCCAATGGCCTCGCGCGTGGCGAAAGCGAAACTCGATCGGCGCAGTCGAGTCCTCGCCCTGGAGCAGGTTGGCGAATGCAGCACGCGCACGGGCGACGTCCTTCGGATGGATCGAGTCGAACGGAAAGCGGCCGATCAGGGCGCCCGGCGGATAGCCGAGTATCCGTGCTGCCGACGGAGATTCGTACAGCGTGAGGCCTTGCCCGTCGTGAACGGTAATGATGTCTTGCGAGTGCTGGACGAGAGCGCGGAAGGCTTCGTCGTTTACATGCAGCACGTCGTTGCGGCGCCGGGGCTGAGTACGGCGATCAGAACGCGGTGCACGTCGGTCGGGTTCGGAGAGGGGTTGTTGGTCGAGGATCACGAGCAAGTTTCGCCGATACGGTACGGCGAACAACCGCGTGCAAATTTTCTAGTTAGGGTTATCTGTTAGCGTAGTTTCACAGCATTGTATGAAAAGCCAATGAACTTGTGTAGTAGTTTTGGCTTCACGGTCGGCCACACGCGACGATGACGTAGAACAACGTCGGTCTTGCTCGGACAAGAACCCGAAGAAGTGGTGCGCTGCGAGGACGACCCGGTCAGCTCCCCGCGCCGATGCAAATCGCATCGACCGTGCACTCGATGGGGATTGGCGTAAGCCGTGCACCGACGCAAGGGCCGTCGATGCACTCGCCGTCCGCAAGGCGGTAGATCGCCGTGTGATGTGCACACATCAACAGATCTTCATCGAAAATGTGGAAGCGATCGGGGTCGTAGTTGAGCGGAATGGAGAAGTGGGGACAGCAATTGTGAAACGCAAACCAGCGGTTTTTGACAAATAGCACGACGACGCGAAAGGCTTCCTTCCCGTCTCCGAAAACGATCTCCTTGCCCTGTCCGTCCGGCACATCTTGTGCGCCGCACAGGCGTGTTCCTATCGCAGGAGCAAACGGTAGAGAACGCCAATCGGTCATCGCGCGGCTGGCTTCAACCCGAAATCGAAGCTCACGGTGTAGAACGCCCGCTCGATGCGCTTGCCATCGGGCGCAACGCCGGGATCATGACGCTTGAACTCTGCGACCAGGGAATTCTTTACGCCGAAGACAGCGTCCGATTCGAGATAAGAATCGCCTTCGACGAACACGTGCGTCGCGACGCGTTCGTAGCCTGGCGCAGAGACGATCATGTGCGTGTGTGCGGGACGGTACGGATGGCGTCCCATCTTCAGCAGCATCTTGCCGACCGGGCCGTCCGTCGGCACCGGATAGCTCACCGGCTTGATGGTCCAGAACGAGTAGCGGCCATCGGCATCGGTCTTGATCTTGGCGCGCGCACGCAGGCCCTGCGTATCCTTGCGCTGGACGTCGTAGAAGCCCTCACCGTCGGTCGACCAGATGTCGAGCGTCGCACCCGCAATCGGCTTGCCATCCGGCGACCGCACGCGCCCGGAATAGTAGGTCGGCTCACCGGGTACGCCCTGCGCGATATCGGCACCGCTCGGCAAGTCCGGCGCTCCGTCGACGTGAAATGGTCCGAGCACGGTGGATTCTGTCGCACCCGCTGGCTGGCGATGATTGATCGCATCGACCAGCATCGACACGCCGAGCGTATCCGATAACAAGATGTACTCCTGGCGCTTGTCGTCGCACTTCTGCCCGGTCGCGGTCAGGAACCGGATCGCGGTGAGCCATTCCTGCTCGGTCAGCTCGACCTCGCGCACGAAGGCGTGAACGTGCTTGATCAGGCTCGTCATGATCTGCTTGAAGCGCACGTCGCTAGCGCCCTCGAGCTTGGCCAGCACGGCCTCGGTCAGATTGGCTTCGGTTAGGTTACGCATGAGTTTCTCCTGGAGCGGGCGTAGACGTTATCGATTGGACTCGAAAAAGCGCACCAAGGTCGCGCGGACGTTGGGATCGTCCTGCCAATACACCATCTGCGCCTTCGGCGCCACCGCGAGCGTGTCGGTCAGCCAGCGGTCGAGCAGTGCGGCGTCCCAGACTTTTCCTTTCATCGCTTCTTTGTACCCGTCCGAGTACACGAAACCGGGCGCGGCCGCCGCTTCACGGCCGATCAATCCGAATAGGTTGGGACCCTGCCCGTGCTTCTCGCCTTTGTCGAACGTGTGGCACTGGCTGCATTGCCGGACCGTCAACTCGCGCGCCGCCGTGAGATCGTCCGCCGCGTGCGCAGACAGCGCGACAGATAGCATGGCTGCGACCATGCCCTTCAGTATGTTCCTACCTGCTGCAGTCAACATTGCTGGCTCCTCCAATTGGTCTCCTTGTCCGCCCTCTCGCGAGCCGATGCAGGCTCCCGCCCGCATCGGCATTCCGCAAAATTGCTCAGCTCTTGACCGGCTCCTTGTTCGCCGTATTCGCCGCGCGATACGCGAACCCGATGATCGGCCCAAGCGTGCCGCCACCAGCCCAGTAGGCACGCCCCGACGCTGACGCCACGCAGTTGCCTACGCCATACAGTCCCGCGATCGGCTGATCCGCAACATCGAGCACCTGACCGTTGGGATTCGTCTTCGGTCCGCGCTTGGTGT
>Ga0105237_10008604_pt1 | contig 11038 bp, 7 predicted proteins | sample KBSC24metaG_FD_81520 | JGI IMG/M metagenome (GOLD analysis project Ga0105237, IMG submission 81520) | Corn rhizosphere microbial communities from Kellogg Biological Station, Michigan, USA - KBS C2-4 metaG | ecosystem: Host-associated > Plants > Roots > Rhizosphere > Soil | place: Michigan, USA... | reverse complement strand
GCCTTCCCATCCATTGTGGGACAGTGGCTTGTCTTTCGCGGATTTCGTTGCCGTTTACAGTTGCGAGGGCAGTGACGGAATTGCACCGCTCTTCCCATACACCTTTAACGCATCAAGTTTACAAGGATAGACGAAAGGCGGAGTTACACAGCGGAAACTAAAGGATAGAAGCGTCTAAGAAGACACCAGAAATAAAAAACGCCCTCGATCTCCTGTTTAGAAGATCGAGGGCGTCCTAAAACTGATCTCTGCCTGCTCAGATAATTGCTCTCTTCAGATGGATGGAGCCAATCATGCTGACTTGCAGCGCTTGACGCCACTCGCCCTTTCCCGGAGCGTAAGTGGTCGCTTCCGTCCAACAGCAGGCAAGGTTTCCTGACTCCCGGCTCAAGCGCGTGGCTCGCGGTCTTCCCAATCTCAAATCGAGACCAGTGACGCTTAACATGCAAGCCACACAATTGCCGGTGCACAGTGGCGGGAACCGTGCGGGCTTCTCACCCGCTTCCCTTGTCACCCTCTTAGGGCACCTGCGACGGTCAACCGGGATCCTTTAGGATCAACAGTTGATTAGCGATATAAATAAAAGTTCCAAAGAACAACCCCGCGAAATGTATCCTAACGCGAGTCGGCGTCACTCTATACTCGCCGCGCATTCACCGTCAAGGGCACTACGTAAGCCACCAGTCACGAGACCTGTTCAATCACCAGGGCGCTATTCTTAGATCCAAAGCCGATACAATTGCAAAGCGCGGCGCGAACGTTTGCTCGTCGAACGCTTCGATTCGACGCACACCACTTTCACCTTTGGAAAGAGCTGACCAATAAGCCTCACGCCCGATGCCGATGGGCGTAACGCACCGCATCCCAGTGATGACTACCCGTCGGAGTCCTTTATAGCGTCCTGACATTGCCTTCATCGTTTGCGACCAACTATCTAATGGCGCTTCCCACTAAAACGAAGCTAATACATAGTTTCAACGTCTCATCGTCAGCTTCCTTTCGTTAGTTCTGACATTCGTCGCTGTTGCTCTTAATCAGTTGCTGAAAAACTTGACCTATCTCTGTGCCTAAACAAAGAATCGAGGGAATAACGATTCAGATCGGACAGCCACAGCAACGCGAAGTTCACCAACGCGTATTGAACGTTGTGCGCGGCAGTCGGGAAATCGTTTAGCATCACCGTGCCGAACGTCAGGCCGATAAGCAACAAACCAGAGATTGTCAGACCCAGACGAGTTAATAATCCAAACACTATCAGCGCACCGGTAGTGACCTCGCCAAAGGGCAAAACGTAAGAGAACGGCATTACCATCATCGCCGGTAGCTTTCCGGAGAAATGTTGGTTCATGGTGCCTACGAAGCCCGTGAGTCCTCCGATGAATTTTCCAATGCCGGCGAAGAGGAAAACCACGCCGAATGTAAGCCTCAAAAGCGCGTATCCGATTTCACGCTGTCTTGTCATCTCGACTTCTCCTTTTGCTTCTTACCGTCGCGCTACTGGCTGATAAGTTCGACTTGCTATTGAAAAGCCCTCGACAATAATGCCGGGGGCGCCCACAAATCATCGTTTATGACTGGCAATCGTTCTTATTTAAATTCAATTTAAAAAAGTTCATTCGGTATTCAAAAAGAGGGTGGCAAAAACAACGAACGAGCCGATAGTGATGAAGATCAGCCCTGGACCTAGCTTTGCCACCAACATCGGGTCAGCAGACAACTGGCGGTAGAGAATCAGTAACTGGAAAAGCGACCAACTTGCAAATGCAAGTAGAACGAATCCCAGCAGGCCGATGCCCCATCGCAAACGAGCACCACCACGCCGGAGAAAGCAGAATCCGGCCAAAATGCTGAGCGCACCGCCCCCCGTGAGTAGACGACCGTTCAATAGATCCACACCACGATAAGGTTGTAAGCCAGCAAAAAGTGAAAACCAGGGCAGCCAGGTCCCGAAGAGGACGATTATTCCTCCGCCAATTGCTGCCCAGGCTATGAGCGTTTTAGTCGCAATCTTGAAACGCAATCTCCAAGCATGTTGTCCAGGAAGAATTTGTTCCATCATCAGCCTTCGAACCAGAGTCTGTAAGACACTATGGACTCACACTGAAAAACAAGTACGCGTTCGTCGGTATGTCTCCAGTGATGGTCGTGCCTGATGGATCACCAGCCTGGAGAGCGCGCACCGTTGCCAGGCTCTTTCCCGCGACAATCTGGTCCCAGACGGCCGGACTCTTCACACCGATAACTTCAAGCTCCCACCAGCCGCCATGCATAACCTCAATGATGTGACTGTGGGCCGGCAACGGAGCATCCGCAGGACCACCAATTCGAGACAGGTCAATCGTCGCTGGATGATTGATGCAGTTACCGACCACCGGACATTGCAAGGTCGAGACATCCGGTCGGAAACCGAGCGGCGTCATGACATAGAGAGTAGGTTTCGGCCCGGGCCGCGGATCCACGTCGCCGTCCTCGCCGACCTCGCATTGGCTTGGAGCGCCACTACTTGGCGGTGGTTCACAGAAGAAGTCTCGGGTGTAAAAGAACTGTACGGTCTGACCGTTTAGCCAACCTGCTGTAAAGCCATGAACATCACCTGCGCTCCCCTGAACATGATGCGCACTTAGACCATGTGCCGCGTGCACATTTTCGGCCGGCCATGCGAAGACAACCAACAAACTCAACCCGATGGCTAAGCTAGCCAGCAGTGCAATTCCCACCTTTCGAGGCTTATGCCTAATGTCGGACAACATTTCTCTCCTCCTTGGTTATTAGAGCATTAACAATCCGTCTCATTGTTTCTTAATCGAAGCCCTTTTATTCGACCTTGTCACTTTCGCTCAGGAAGCGACTTCAAATATTCAACTACGTCCAGTTTCTCCTGCGTCGTGAGGCCCAAGCTGAAGCGCGTGTTGTAGTGGTTAACTACATCGAGCAGAGTTGCAAATCGGCCATCATGGTAGTAACGGCCTTTGTTCCCTGGTCGCATAAACAGCCCGTTCTCGCGAACGAAGATCCCCGCCAGGTTCATAGTTTTGTAAACCCCGTCGGGCGCTCGATCCGCCTCGAAGCTATCGATTCCAATTTCGGCGGGCGTGTGCAGATTCCAACCCGGCTCGGTCCAAAGCGGATCGACGTGACAGTTATTGCATTTGGCTTTGCCGCTAAAGAGTTCATCGCCACGAGCTGCTGCTGCGGTGTCGAAGTCAATTCCTTCCTCGGGCGCTGGGGCCGGAATGGCTAACTGATAAAAATGAAGTGCAGGTAGTTTAGCCGTGATCTGATCGTCATCCGGATCGATATGCGGAAGATCGGCGAAACCGTTGGCAGCAGCGATTGGAAACTTGGCTGCGTTATTCAGTCGCGGATCGAAAAACCTGCCCACGCCGTGCATTTCGAGATTGGCGACGAAAGCATTCCAGTAAGTTACCGTTCCCCATGCGCCAGTCCATGTGTGCTGATTGAAGCCCGCCAGACCGAATGCGTTCGGGATCAGCGTCGCGCCTGACACGTTTGTGCCAGTCACTACTCCGTCCGTGACTTGCTGAGGATTGAATGCTTTTCCGTCGAGGAACAATTCGGCGTCGAACTTTCCTGGTCCCCAACTATTCAGAACGGCCCGAACAGTGGCATCACTAACGCCTAATAGATTTGTGAACGGACTGAGGTTCGGCGCAGCAGCTATGATTTTCCCCACATCGAGATCGCGATTGGCCCATCCATCAAGTCGATGGCCAATGCCAAATGCGAATGAATTGTCGACAGTCGAGTGACAGACGGCACAGCTGAGGCCCACCGAACTGAGACTGTTGCCTTGAAAGATTCCCTTGACGCCGAGAACAGCATTCAGCTTCAACAGTGCAAGCGTGGCAGCGGGATCGTCGAGATTGACCTGGCCTTTCCTGAGCTGCTCTTGTAGAGGCTGCGGAAGGGCATCGACGTCAACTTTGAGACCAAGATTCAGGGCCGCGTTTGGACTTATACCTGGCCCGATTCCCCCAAAATTGGCGCCTTCGATTGCCTTGTGAAGCTGTAGTGCGCCACCCCAGAAAGCTTCATCGCCAAAAGTATCAAACCGGAAAATGGATCTACCGTTCGCGATTAAGTCATTCGCATTCGATGTGATCTCGGCGTCGAAGTTCCTTAATTTTTTCGGCGTTGGTTTAGCGTCGTTCGGCGGTTCGCTATGTGCGCGAGTTCTTTGAAATATCGGCAGGACAATCGCAATTGTTCCTAGCACCATTATTACGGAATATAAGATCCCTCGTCTTGCTGCGCCGACTTGCTTATAGACGAAAGCCTTGGGCCTTGCGCTCGCTGTATGGTCGAGCTCCGATCCATTACCGTGCAACATAAATGATCCTTCCTGATTGACAACTAGATTTGTCGCTCACTCCGTCTGACTGGCGTCGTCTCGGCAATACGCTTACGGGGAAACTTGGAAAGCTAGATACTTCAGTGTCTTTTGGGGTGAATAAATTTAATTGTTTAATTCGTCAAGGGGCGTGTCATTTTCGGAAATTCTGAAAATGCCACGCTGGATTTGCCTGGATGGAGTTAAAGGTAGATGTTGGGTGAAACTGTTATCGGTTTGAAGACTGGGATGCTCTTGGCAAAAATGCTCACAGGATTGCCTTCTGACTAGATGGTGAGTTTAGGACGAACTTGTGATTAATCTTGCGTCCATCGATGATCAGCTAGACAAGGCCTTTGACCTCGCCTGTTTTATTCAGCGCGATCGGAATGCGGCTGTTCGCATCGTCACACAAGCGCTGGCCAAGCTTGAGGTTGCCGTTACCACGCAAGGCAAACGCCTCTACTACAAACCCGCGGGCCGGCCCCAGTTACGACGTTCGCTACCGGATCGACTTAGAAACAAGATTTCTTTCTGCGATTCACATCTTCTCCAACGCCTCATCTACATCGAATCAGAACCGTACGAGATAGCACAAGAGAGAAGTAATGGCTCGACCAGAGCTGACGAAGAAGACTTCGTCATTCATTTCGTCAAACATCTGGTCGGAAAAACCATTAAACGTAATTCCTTTTATGTCACGTTGGGCCTGAGCCGTTTACTGCACAGCTACACGACCGCAGAGACGATGGACATTTACAACGCTGTGATCCAGAACCCGGAGAGCGTCAAGGACGATTATTACTATCGCTCACGGAAGGGAGTCCTCATGCAAGAACTAAAACAGCGATTCGGCGACTTGATCAATGTTTGCCACGGGCCTCGTGGAGAAGAAAGATTTGAGGCAGATGAGAACCCCGGTCGCTTCGTCGAACTTGTTCGAGAGTGTCTGAACTTCTTTACACCCTGGAATACACCGTGCTTAGTCCCCGCAGGAATTGATCCGATTAGAGAAGGCATTCCTTCTCTGTCATATCATGGTAAGAGTGAAGAAGATAAGATCGAAGTGAATCGCATTCATGCTTTGCTTCATCCGGATTGCTTCGGGCGTCTGATCTCCGACCTGCATTTCGATCCTCCCGAGAAGCGTTTGGACATTCCCCGTTTCTTTTACACAAACGATATGGACAACAACGGCTCGGACAATCCCCGTCGTCAACCCAAGCTGACCGAAGAAGAATTAAGATCAATCAAACGCGAATTGGACGGTAACAGCGAACGCAGGAAGGCAGCGCATGCAGGTCTGCTGCGCATCATTGTTGATGGGAAGGAGCGCGCCAGTTTTGACCTAAGTGAAAAGAACAGCACGCGCTTTCATGTGCAGAGAGATTCGGAACTGATCGAGGTTCGCTCCCGCAATACTTCCGGCCCGGAAGTCTTGTTGGCCTCACACTTGCTCGCGCATGCTAAAACGGACGATAGAGTCGAACATGGCGACGTTTCGATCACTTTGGAAGGCGGTCAGAGAGTTTCAATTGTTGTTTCTACTGCTACTGATGGCACAGATGCGACCGTGGACATTAGCTACCGCGAAACTAATCCGTTCCGCGCTGCGTCATTCTTGTTTCAACAGACGGCGCAATCAATTCGTCGAAGCCTCTGGGGTTATCGCAGTATTCTTGCTGCAACGCTCGGCGTCTTATTACTCGTGATCGGCCTTGTTGCCGTGATCAAATACTGGCGGAAAGCCAATGCGACTTTAGCAGATCCAAACCAAGTCGCAACTAATGGGCCTACGGGCGTCGCAAGAAAAAAAGAAAATTCGGAGACAGCACCTGCCGGGCCTGATACTAATAAACCTTCTACCGCAGGAGACACCTCACGCCAACCGCGTGAAGTAGTTCAACCGTCTTCGAAGACTGAAAGCACAGCTCGTAATGCCGCTCAAAAAACGCCGGATGTGAAGACCGCGTCAGAGACTGCCGCTGAGTCCGTGATAGAAACAAGGAGTACGAAAGGACGCCTGGCCGTCGTCCCACTTTCATCGGTTAAGAAAGTCTATGTTGAGACACTTGGTGACGAGCTTCCCAGGCAGAGCGTGCGCAAGGTGCTCGAAGACAGACTCCGCGCAAACAATCTAATCACCCTGGCCGAAGACAGGAACGAAGCAGATGCCCTTATTGAAGTTTCTGTGGTGAAAGGCTCAGACTCCGAAACACAAAGTACCGCCGTGGTTCAGCTTATTAACGCGCGGGGCAAAGTTATCTGGCCAAATGGAAATTCCCGTCGCAAGTATCATGGATCGCCTGATGACATAAGCGCGCAAATCGTCAAGGACTTGGTCGCGGCGATACGCGGAGCGGGGTAATAGCTCGACGGAAGGTCATTTATTATTGGAAGCTTTGGAGAAAAACGCTCTGCGGCCGTTGGGTTTGCCTCAAAAGTCTCTGCAGCCTGCTAAGCAGGCGCAAGCGTAAAGCCTGGGGCGTGAGCCCCAGGTGTTTGCGATCGAGATAGGCAAGCCCCTGATAACGGGCGACAGCTCTCTACTTATTTCGGCTTTCGCCCGCATTCGCGGGCTCTTAATTGAAACTATGACTTTCCTGGGGCTCGCGCCCCAGGCTTTACGCTTACACCTGCTTCGCAGGTTAAGAAACGCTCCTCTTATGACATCCGCACTCAGATCAGACTTTTGAGGCAAGGCCGCGGCCGATACTCATCTCGGCTCGCCTTGAAGCACAAATGCTGCCCAGTAGTACGGTGCTCGCCAGCGGTTGTCTTTCATGGTTTGGATCTGCGCTGCTCGGAGTGCGGCTGCTGGTGACATGTGTTCCTTGAGCATCGCTCTATAAAGATGGGCCATCAGCGCTGCCGAAGCTTCGTCAGAAATATCCCACAAGCTCACCAGCACGCGCTTCGATCCTGCGTACATAAAGCCTCGCGTTAGTCCCACCAAACCTTCGCCTTTGATTTCTTTACCCAGTCCGGTGCGGCAGCCACTAAGGGTTACCATTTCCGCAGGCAGGCGCAGGTTATAGACTTCATTAGCCCAAAGAAAACCATCCTGTTCCACACCTTGGCGATTCACGAGCGATAGCACAATGCCCGACAACTCTGGATGCGCTGCGTTAAGAAAACCGTGTGTAGCGATGTGAACGTAGCGATACTGACCTAGCCCAGGATCAGTCGCGATGGATCGATTGGCGTCGAAATCAATTGCCATGAGTCGATCAGTTTCCGGCACTAGCTCCAGAATCTCTTCAGCCTCACGCCTCGTGAAACGAAGACGATGAATCTCTTTGAAGTCGTCTGATTGTAATTGCGGAGTCGACCTCGAAACGTCGATTTTTGCGAGGATAACAAGCCGTTGGTCCTCGACCGATCTGTTCTTGGGCGGGTTGTTTGGTCTTCCGGCCTTGATTCGCGTTACGCGTTCATCATCTTTCTCGAACACGGGATCGGCGAGGACTGCGAGTGTTTTGGATGCCGGAGCACGACCCGCAACCTCCCGCCGCAACACGGCGAGCGTAGAAGCTGACGGCAGACTCACGATTTCATGATCGACGATCAATGGTGACGTGGTTTCGGGTTCAGGCAATGCCGAGAAAGGCAAATAGTTAAGCGCTCCGTCGGCGATAATAAGTAAACGTCTCTTCCCCAACTGCGAAGCAATAGGACCAAGCAACATCTGACTGAGGATGTTGGATGTCGAAACATAGTCGGCATCAGCCTTCGCAATGCGTAAACTATGCTCAGCTGGTTTTTCAAATTTGATTTGCTTGCTGCGTTCAGTCAACAACTGATAGAGGCGGCGCGTTGCCGCTTCGATCGTTTTGCGTGACGGCAACTCATAGCTCTGGATTGAAGCAGTCGACGCTACCCAGAGATAGCTTTTCTCTTCTCCTAGAGCATATTCGAGCAGCAACGTGTCCGAATCGATTATCTGCTTTTGAATCTCACTGACGCTTAAAGGCAACGGTTGTGTAAGTGCTGCATAACGCAGACTGTTGGCCCTAATTTCTGTTTCTACTTCCTGGTACTCAGTTAGAAGTTTTTCAGTCTCGTTCTTTAATGCCGGGACTTTTTGAACGCTGTCATTGCCGCTTGCCAACCGCGCTTGTCTCTCAGCAGTTGCATCGAGCTTCTGCTGCAATGAGCGTTCGCGTTCCAGGAGCGCGGGTGCAACGCCTTCGCGAATGTTCGCATGGGCTTCTATGAGACTTTCAAGCAGACTGCGGGCGCGGGCGCGTTCGGCCGCCTGGAGCGCGAGGGAGTCGTAGCCTTTAGTTGGATTCTGGTTATGAAGGCGCATCAGGACATTGATATATGATTCAAAGAATTGTTCTATTGAAGCAAAGTAAGACGCACGAAGATCCTGGCCCGCTATTCTGGTGCGCAGGTTTTCTATAATGGCTAGCGCATCTTCGAGGTTGGTGCGAGCTTCTTCTAACTGACCGCGATCGGCTTTGAGGATCGAGATACGGCGTAGCGTCGAAGCTTCTGTGCTTTTATCCTCGCCGGCGCGGCTGAGTTGAAGACTCTGCTGGTAAAGCTCGAGCGCCTTCTGCTCGTCACCGAGTCGAGCGTACACCGAGCCAAGATCGCTCAGCGTGATGCCTTCACCCGGAGCATCGTGAACAGCGCGTCGCAGTTCAAGCGCTTGATTGAGAAAGTCCAGAGCCTTTTGATGATCACCGAGCCCGTTTTGAACGAGACCGATGTTGTTGAGCGTAATGGCCTCCATACGACGATCGCCGACGACGCGCAGAACAGGCAGCGCGCGGTTGTAATATTCCAGCGCCTTCTGTTTTTCGTCGAGTCCATCGTAGACATAGCCAACGTTATTAAGAGTGATTGCTTCAACGCGATGGTCACCGATTTCTTGCAGAATGGGAAGTGCCTGCTCGAAGTAGGTGAGGGCTCTCTGTTGCTCTCCGATTGAATCGTAAAGATATCCAATGTTGTTGAGCGTAACCGCTTCGGCGGAGCGAGAGCGCGTCGCACGCAGCATCGGAAGAGCTTGCTGGTAAAACTGGAGCGCCTTCTGCTTCTCGCCGATTGAGTCATGGACTAAACCAACATTGACGAGAGTAATGCCCTGAAGACGCGTGTTGCCGATGCTTTGTAGAATCGGAAGCGCGCTGCCGTAGTAGTCGAGCGCTTTTTGTTTCTGTCCAAGAGCGTCGTAAATCAGGCCGATGTTGTTGAGCGTCGCAGCTTCGCTGGAGCGATCATCAACCGAACGTACGAGCGAAAGCGTCTGCGTGTAAAAGTCGAGCGCTTTCTGTTTCTCACCCAGAAGGTCATAGACCTTGCCAACAAAACTAAGCGCGATCGCTTCATGCCGTTTGTCACCTACCGTGTGCCAGAGTCGAGCGGCTTCTGCGAATCTGTCGACCGATTTGCGTTGCGATATCGCGGTGCCTTCCGCTAAGAGTTGCTGACCCTCAGTAAAGGCATGCTCGGCTGCGAGATTCCGTTCTTGCTGAGTCTTAAGTGTAGCCGTCGGAAAAGAAAGACCGATTGACCATGAGAGTAGGAGGATCGCGAATGGGTTGAGCCAGAATCGTCTACAATACGAAAAAAGCTTCGGCATTTCGATTGTCGCCAGGGGCTGCACCTTTGACGGTTCCCAGGGCATGGGCTCTTAGCGGCTCCTTGTATAAATTCTAGTTGTGGTGGTATTGTCGCAAAAAACTTAGCATTTGAGCCATTCCGCGGGGCTAAAATCCCGCTAAGTGAATCGATCATCGTGCGGAGAAAGCGGTGAGAATGATCGCTCACAAGTGTTCGATTAAGGGGGTCGTATCAGTTCTAGGAGTCCTCATCCTACTCTCTAACCCGTCAAGACTGCACAGTAAACCGTTCTTCGAAGGTCCTTCAGTTCGCAACTCCCCGCTACCGAGCGCCACGCTTGCCGGAACAGTCGTAGATGAAAACGATGCGGTGGTGTCCGATGCGAGTGTCCTGGTTAAAGATTTGGGTGCTCAACTAAAGAGAGAAGTGAAGACAAATCCCATCGGCCTCTTCAAAGTTACTGAACTACCGCCCGGAAGCTACATCGTGGCTGTGCAACATCAGGGATTTGCCACAGCCGAAATTAAAGGTCTCGCGTTAAAGGTTAACGATCAAGTTGCCCTGAAAATCCGACTCAAGGTCGGCCAGGTTGGAGAGACAATAACAATCGATCCGGATAGTTCGATCGTACAACGGTCACCGTCAGTTGCTACGTCTCTCAATCGTCAGATGATTGAAAATCTGCCGCTCAATGGCCGCAGCCTTCAGCCTGTTATCACGTTAACGCCAGGAGTGACGATTACTCGGCCGACCTTTGCCGAGCAGGGACAGTTCAGCGTCAATGGCCAACGCGCCAGCGCAAACTACTTCATTGTCGATGGCGTCAGTGCGAATATCGGTGTAGCCGCTGGCGCTGATGGTCTGGGCCAATCGGGAGCAGGTTCTCTGCCGGGTCTCACGGCCCTGGGCACGACCCACAGCCTCTTTGCAATTGACGCGATCCAAGAGTTCAAGATTTTGACGAGCACTTATGCGCCGGAGTTTGGTCGCGCACCAGGCGCGCAGGTGCTCGTGCAGACACGCGCTGGCGGCAATCAGTTTCGCGGTAGCCTCTTTGAGTATTTCCGCAGTGGTGCTTTGAGCGCCAACGACTGGTTCGCAAATCGCGAT
>Ga0105237_10008603_pt1 | contig 11038 bp, 9 predicted proteins | sample KBSC24metaG_FD_81520 | JGI IMG/M metagenome (GOLD analysis project Ga0105237, IMG submission 81520) | Corn rhizosphere microbial communities from Kellogg Biological Station, Michigan, USA - KBS C2-4 metaG | ecosystem: Host-associated > Plants > Roots > Rhizosphere > Soil | place: Michigan, USA... | reverse complement strand
GCTCGCTGCAGCGAACGGGATCGGCTCGCTACAACTGGCGCGACCGCGCCAGCGGCGGGTTCTTCGCGAAGTAGCGGCGAATCCCGGTGACCAGCGCCTCGACCAGGCGCGCCTGGTACTGCGGGGCGCGCAGCTTCGACTCTTCCTCGGGGTTCGAGATGAATGCCGACTCGACCAGGATCGACGGGATGTCGGGCGCCTTCAGCACCGCGAAGCCGGCCTGCTCGACGCTGCCCTTGTGCAGCTTGCCGACCCTGCCGATCTGGCCCAGCACCTCGCCGCCCAGCTTCAGGCTGTCGCGGATCTGCGCGGTCGTGCTCATGTCGAGCAGCGCGCGCATCACGCTCGCGTCCTTCGCGTTGACGTTGATGCCGCCCACCGCATCGGCCGCGTTCTCGCGGTTCGCCATCCAGCGCGCCGCTGCGCTGCTCGCGCCGCCTTCGCTGAGCGCGAACACGGAGGCGCCGCGTGCCTGCGGGGTCATGAACGCGTCGGCGTGGATCGAGACGAACAGGTCGGCCTGCACCCGCCGCGCCTTCTTCACGCGGTCGTGCAGCGGCACGAAGAAGTCGGCGTCGCGCGTCATCATCGCGCGCATGTTCGGCAGTGAGTTCAGGCGGTCGCGCAGTTGCATCGCGATCTGCAGCACGACGTCTTTCTCGCGCAGGCCGCTCGGTCCGCTCGCGCCGGGGTCTTCGCCGCCGTGGCCGGGGTCGATCGCGACGACGATCAATCGGTCGATCTTGTTCTGCGCGGTCTGCGGCAAGGGCGCCGGCGGGACGAGCGGCGGCAGCGGGACCGGCACCGAGGCGGCCGGGCCGGGCTGCGCGACGACAGGCGGCGCCGACGCCGGGGCCGACGGCGCCTTGCCCTCGATCTTGCCGATGAACTCGCCGAGCGCGTCGCGCACTTCCTTGGCCGCTTCGCGTTCGGCGCTTTCCTTGTCGCGGATCAGCGCGAGCAGCGGGTCGCGCTCCTGCGTCGGGTACAGGTCGAACACGAGCCGGTGCTGGTACGCCGCAACCGGCGCGAGCGTGAAGAGCTGCGGCGCGATCGCCTGCTTCAGGTCGATCACGAGCCGCACCACACGCGGCTGGTTCTGGCCGACGCGCAAGCGCTCGATGTACGGGTCGTCGGAGCGCACCTTGCCGACGAGCTCGCGCAGCGCGGGGCTGAGCTCCAGGCCGTCGACGTCGATCACGAGCCGGTTCGGGTTGTCGACGAGTGAATGCTTCGCCGCGAGCGGCGTGTCGGACTCGATCGTCACGCGCGTGTAGTCGGCTGCCGGCCAGACCCGCACCGCGACGATGCTGGCACCGAACGCGAGCTCGCGTGTGCCGAGCAGCAGCGCGAGCGCGCCCATCGAGCGCAGGGCCTGGCGGCGGGTGCGTAGGGTCGTCGTCATGAAAGGAGCTCGATGCCGCGCGGTGTGTGCGCGTGGTAGGTCACGCGGCGTTCGTCGCCGTCGGCGGGTTCGATCTGCACCTGCAGATCGGCCTCCGGCAGCAGGTCTTCGGCCTTCTGCGGCCACTCGGCGAGTTTCAGTCCGGGGCTCGCGAACACATCGCGAAAGCCGGCGTCTTCCCACTCCTGCGGGTCGTCGAAGCGGTAGAAGTCGAAATGGCAGATCGCGAGCGGTCTGCCGTCGAGCACGGCTTCGTACGGCTCCATCACGGTGTAGGTCGGGCTCTTGATGCGCCCCGGCACGCCGAGCGCGTGCAGCAGGTGCCGAACGAAAGTGGTCTTGCCGGCGCCGAGCGGGCCGTGCAGTTCGATGAACGCGTTGCCAAGGGCGGCGTGCCGCGCCAGCGCCTCGGCGCTGGCGGTGCAGGCGGCCTCGTCGGGCCATCGAAACGTGCGGCTTTCTAGAATCGACAAATGGACCAGGCTCGCGGAGCTCGTGAATGGGACGTCGATCGCGACGGGGCAGCCGCACTGGCGCAGTTGCGCGAGTGGGGCACGGCGCTCGGATTTTCCCAGATCGGGGTGGCTGGCGTCGACTTGTCGCACGCTGAAAAGGGGCTGTTGGAGTGGTTGAACAACGGTTTCAACGGCTCGATGGCCTACATGGCCGTGCACGGACTGAAGCGAGCCCGGCCTGCCGAGCTCGTTCCGGGCACCGTGCGCGTGGTCACCGCGCGCATGGACTATCTGCCGCACGGCACGCCGCCCGGCTGGCAGGCCATCGAGTGGCAGCGCCTGAGCGAGCCGCGCAGTGCCGCGCTGTCGATGTATGCACGCGGCCGCGACTATCACAAGGTGATGCGCAACCGGCTGCAGCGCCTCGCCGACCAGCTGGCCGGGCTCATCGGGCCGTTCGGGCACCGCGTGTTCACCGACTCGGCGCCGGTGCTCGAAGCCGAGCTCGCATCGAAGAGCGGCATCGGCTGGCGCGGCAAGCACACGCTGGTGCTGAGCCGCGATGCCGGCTCGATGTTCTTTCTCGGCGAGATCTACGTCGACCTCGCGCTGCCGCTGACCGAAGCGAGCGAGCCGCACTGCGGCAGCTGCACGGCCTGTATCGACGTCTGCCCGACCCGGGCGATCGTCGCGCCGTATCGCCTCGACGCGCGGCGTTGCATCTCTTACCTGACGATCGAGCACGATGGTCCGATCCCGGTCGAGCTGCGCAGCGCGATCGGCAACCGCATCTACGGCTGCGACGACTGCCAGCTGGTCTGCCCGTGGAACAAGTACGCGACGCTCAGCGCACTGCCGGACTTCGACGTGCGCGAACCGCTTGCGAGTGCGTCGCTGCTCGAGCTCTGGTCCTGGGACGAGGCCGAATTCCTGCGCCGCACCGAAGGCAGCGCGATCCGCCGCATCGGCTTCGAGCGCTGGCGGCGCAACTTGGCCGTCGGGCTCGGCAATGCACTGCGGCAGCCCGGCGAGCCGGCGGCGCAGGCGTCCATGCGTGCGGCATTGACGGCGTCCAGGGCAGGCGCAAGCCCGCTCGTCGCCCAGCACATCGACTGGGCGCTTGCGGCATGAACATTGCTCGCGCCCGCCATCATCCGAAACGAGAAGAACCAGAGGAGTGGGAAGAATGAGAGTCGTCTTTTGGGCATTGCTGACGCTGGCTGCGTCGCTGGCCGGCACAGGCCCCGCGCGGGCGGCGGCGCCGCGCTGCCTGAGCGAGTGCTCGCCGCGCATCGGCATCGTCTCGGCGTTCGGCCAGGAGGCAGACATCCTGGTCGCGCGCACGAGCGGCAAGCGCAGCTGGGTGATCAACGGCAACCGCTTCACCACCGGCACCTTGGCAGGCAACCGGGTCGTGATCGTGCTGAGCGGCGTCAGCATCGTCAACGCGACGATGGTCACGCAGCTGATGGTCGACCACTTCCGCATCGATCGGCTGGTGATGAGCGGCATCGCCGGCGGCATCAACCCCGAACATCACGTCGGCGACGTGATCGTGCCCGAACGCTGGGCGATGCCGATGGAGGTCTACTGGAGCCACGACGCGAGCGTGCCCGCACCCTGCGGCAAGCCCGGCGACGTGTCGTGCCTCGGCCTGCAGCTGCACCGCGGTGCCGACGGCCAGCCGATGCCGTCGTTCAAGCTGCCCGGCGAGGTCGCGACCGGGCTCTTCATGCGCGACACCTTCGCGATGAATGCCGCCAATGCACCCAAGGGTGAGTTCCGCTTCGACTACGAGGTGGACCCGGCGATGCTCGGCGTTGCACGCACGATCGCGCCGGTGCTCGAGCGCTGCGGCCCGCGCGCGAAGAGCGCCGAGAACTCGGCGCCCGATCCGAAGCTGTGCGTGAAGACGCAGCCCAAGCTCTTCGTCGGCGGGCGCGGCGTCAGCGCGCCGGTGTTCCTCGCGAACCCGCACTATCGCAAGTACCTGTTCGAGCAACTGCAGGTCCAGGCCTTCGAGATGGAAGGGGCGGCGCTCGCGCACGTCGCGTTCGCGAACGGCGTTCCCTACATCTCGATGCGCAGCCTGAGCGATCTGGCCGGCGCCGAGGAATTCAACACCGACGTCGGCGCGCTGTTCGCGAGCGGGCTGGCAGAGGCGAACGAGGCTGCGGTGACGATCGCGTTCCTGCAAGCCTGGTCCCGACATCCATCGGCCGCGAAGACGCGCGCCACAGCAGCAAAGGTCGCACGATGACACACCGATTCTCGAAGATGCTGGTTCGCGGCCTGCTGCTCGGCGCCGCGTTCGTCGCCGCCCACGCGCAGGCGCAGTCCCAGCCGGCCGCGCCGCGCGCGCTGAAGGTCCTGATCATCACGATGTTCGAGCCCGAGTCGCAGCCGTTCATCGAACCGTTGAAGCTTCAGCAGAAGCTTCCGGTGCCCGGGCTTCTGGCCGAGAGCCCGGCGCTGCGCTGCAATGACGACGACGTGTGCCTGCTCACGGCCGGCATGGGCCATGCGAACGTGGCCGCGTCGACGCTCGCCGTGGCGCTCGACCCGCAGTTCGACCTGCGGCGCACCTACTTCCTGATCGCCGGAATCGCCGGCATCGATCCGGCCCAGGGCACGATCGGCTCGGCGGCATGGGCGCGCTGGCTGGTCGACTTCGGCATCACACACGAGTTCGATGCGCGCGACAAGCCCAAGGGCTGGTCGACCGGGTACTTCGGCATCATGACCCCTGGGCCGGGGCACAAGCCGAAGCTCGAGTACCACACCGAAGTCGCGCGCCTGGACGAAGCGCTGCTGCAGAAGGCGCTCGCACTGAGCCGCGACGCGAAGCTCGCCGACAGCGACAAGGCACGCGCCTACCGCGCGAACTATCGCGGCAAGTACAGCCGCACGCCGGCGAACAAGCCGCCGCAGGTGATCCAGTGCGACACGCTGGGTGGCGACACGTGGTGGCACGGCGACCAACTCGGCGAACACGCACGCAGCTGGACCAAGCTGTTGACCGACGGAAAGGGCGTCTACTGCACGACGCAGCAGGAAGACAACGCGACGCAGAACGCGCTCGCGCGCGCCGCGGCGGCCGGCAAGGTCGACCTGAAGCGCCTGGCGGTGCTGCGCACCGGTTCGAACTTCGACCGCCCCTATCCGGGGCAGAGCGCGCAGGCTTCGCTGAAGGCATCGACCACCGGTGCGACCGGCGGCTTCGTGCCGGCGACGCAGAACCTCTACAACGTCGGCGGGCTGCTGGTGCGCGACATCGTCGCGAACTGGGCGCAGTGGCGCGACGGCGTTCCGCCGCCCTGACAAGAGGCACGCTGGCGGCGCAGGCGGTGGCATACCGCTTGCTGACTCGCTGCACTTCACCATCCACTGAAGTGCACGAATGACCACTCAACGCCGCTCGACCGAACGCCATGCCGATCGATTGTTCGAACTGACGCCGCTTGCGACCTTGCTGGTGCTCGCGTTCGGCGCGCCGCTCGCCTTCGCGCAAGACGCCGGTGCGCCGGCAGCCGGCGTGCTGCCGACCGTCACGGTGACGGCCGAACGCCGCACCGAGAACATCAAGGACGTGCCGAGTTCGATCTCGACACTCTCCGGAGAGAAGCTCGACGTGCTGAACTCCGGCGGCGAGGACGTGCGCGCGCTGTCCGGGCGCGTCCCGAGCCTGAACATCGAATCGTCGTTCGGCCGCGCGTTCCCGCGCTTCTACATCCGCGGCTACGGCAACACCGACTTCCGCCTCAATGCGTCGCAGCCGGTCTCGCTGATCTACGACGACGTGGTTCAGGAGAACCCGATCCTGAAGGGCTTCCCGGCCTTCGACCTCGAACGCATCGAGGTGCTCGCCGGGCCGCAGGGCACGCTGTTCGGGCGGAACACGCCGGCGGGTGTGGTGAAGTTCAACTCGGTCGAGCCGTCGCAGAAGCAGGACGGCTACTTCAGCGCGAGCATCGGCCGCTTCGGCACGACCAGCCTCGAAGGCGCGTTCAACCTGCCGCTCGGCGGTGCCTGGGCGGCCCGCGTTTCGCTCCAGACGCAGCACCGCGACGACTGGGTCACGAACCGCGCGCCAAGCCAGCAGACCAACACGCTCGAAGGCTACGACGACTCCGCGATGCGCGCGCAACTGCTCTACAAGCCGAGCAGCGATTTCAGTGCGCTCTTCAACGTGCACGGCCGTGACCTGAAGGGCAGTGCGCGGCTGTTCCGCGCGAACATCATCAAGCCCGGCACCAACGACCTGGTCGACGACTTCGACCCGGCGAGCGTGACGATCGACGGCAAGAACGAGCAGACCCTGCAGACCTACGGTGCAAGCGCGCGCCTGAAGTGGGCGCTCGGCAGCGTGAACCTGTATTCGATCACCGGCTACGAGACGGTGCATTCGTTCAGCCGCGGCGACGTCGATGGCGGCTATGGCGCGGTGTTCGCACCGCCGTCGGGACCGGGCCTGATCATCTTCCCGTCCGAAACCGCCGACGGCATTCGCGGGCATGGCCAGTTGACGCAGGAGTTCCGTGTCGAGTCGTCCACCCCGGGCCCGTTGAAGTGGCAGGGCGGGGTCTACTTCTTCCACGAGAAGTACGAAATCGATGCCTACGGCTATGACACCCTCGGCGGTGGCGTGCAAAACAGCTTCGCCGCGACCGACCAGAAAAACGACTCGTGGGCCGTGTTCGGTTCGGTGAACTACGACGTCTCGTCGGCCTTCAAGGTCCGCGCCGGCCTGCGCTACACGCACGACAAGAAGGACCTCGAGACGCAGCCCGCGGCCGGCCTGGACACGAGCAACGGCCTGGCGCAAAGCCGCAGCGACTCGAAGGTGAGCTGGGACCTGTCGGGCACCTACGTCTTGACGCCCGACGTGAACCTGTACGCGCGCGTCGCGACCGGCTATCGTGGCTCGAGCATCCAGCCTGCGTCGGCGTTCGCGGCGATGACATCGGCGGGGCCGGAGACGATCCTGTCGTACGAAGGCGGCGTGAAGGCCGACCTGTTCGACAAGAAGGCGCGCGTGTCGCTGAGCGTCTATCAGTACGACGTGAAGGACCAGCAGCTGACGGCCGTCGGCGGCAGCACCAACGCGACCCAGCTGCTGAACGCGAAGAAGGCGGTCGGGCGCGGCGTGGAAGCCACGTTCGATGCCTACCTGACCGAACGCCTCTTCGTGTCGCTGAGCGGCAGCTACAACCACACGCAGATCAAGGACCCGAGCCTCGCGGTCGGCGTGTGCGCGCAGTGCACGGTGCTGGACCCGCGCAACGCCACCGGCCAGGCGCTGATCGACGGCAACCCGCTGCCGAACGCGCCGAAGTGGATCGCGAACTTCAACCTGCGCTATGGCATTCCGACGGCGAGCGGCGGCGAGTACTTCGTCTACACCGATTGGTCGTACCGCAGCAAGGTCAACTTCTTCCTCTACGAGTCGACCGAGTTCACCGGCAAGTCGCTGCTGACCGGCGGGCTGCGCCTGGGCTACAACTGGAGCAACGCGAAGTACGAGGCGGCCGTGTTCGCACGCAACATCACGAACCAGACCCGCGTGACAGGTGCGATCGACTTCAACAACCTGACCGGCTTCATCAACGAGCCGCGGATGTGGGGCGTGCAGTTCAAGGCGACGTTCTGAACGGCGGGCCCTAGCCGAGCGAGGCCAGCACCGCCAGCCAGATCGGCACGCTGACCATGCCCAGCAGGGTCGACACCGTGACGAGCCCGGCGACGAACGCCCCGTCGCCGCCCATTCGCGCCGCGAGCACGTAAGCGCTCGACGCGGTGGGCAGCGACGCGAACAGCACGACGATCAGGCGCTGCTCGACACCGAGCGCGAGCGCCGCGGTGAGGCCGATCGCGATCGCCGGCAGCACCGCATGGCGCAGCGACATGAACGCGGCGGCGAGCCCCGGCGACGCCTTCAGCCCGCCGAGCCGCAGGCCGGCACCGACCGCCATCAGCCCGACCGGCAGCGCAGCCAGGCCGATGCGCTGCAGCGTCGTCGCCACCGCCTCGGGAAATTTCAACCCGATCAGGTTCGCGACCAGGCCGGCCAGCGTGCTCAGGATCAGCGGGTTGCGCAGCAGCTCGCGGCCGTACGAGTGACCGCCGTGGCGCGCCAGCGGCCACACGGCCGCGACGTTGCACAGCGGCACGCACAACGCGATGATCAGCGCCATCCACGCGAGACCCTGCTGGCCGCCCAGACGCTCGGCCAATGCCAGTGCGATGAACGAGTTGAAGCGGAACACCGTCTGCGCGCCCGAGGCGTGCAGCCGCGTGTCGACGCCGGGCCAGCGCTTCAGCGCGAGCGCCAGCACGATGCCGCACACGACGGTGCCGACGCCGGCCGCTGCGAGGCTCACGGTCTGGGCCGGCTGCAGCGGGCTCTTGACGATCGAGTTGAACAGCAGCACCGGGAACAGCAGGTAGTAGACGAGCCGCTCGGCGGCATCCCAGACCGGGCGGTTCAAGGCCGTGTAGCGGCACACCACGAAGCCGACGACGATGAGCAGGAAATCGGGCAGCAGCAGCAGGGCATTCGACATGGGCTGCGAGTGTGCCAGCGCTAAGTACCACCACGTATGGCTCGCTGCGCGGCAGGTTCTACACTAGCGCGCCTCGTGCGGTGCCGCGCGGCGTCCGGCTGCCGGACACTTCCTGCTTCAATGGAGACTCGTCGATGCAACGCAGAATCGTCCTTGCCAGCGCCTTCGCGGCTGTCACCGCGCTCGGGGCTGGTGGCGCCTGGGCCCAGGCCTACCCGAACAAGCCGGTCAAGCTCGTCGTGCCGTTCGCGCCGGGCGGCACGACCGACATCGTCGCGCGCGTCGTTGCCGAACGCATCGTCGGCCCGCTCGGGCAGACCTTGATCGTCGAGAACAAGGCCGGCGGGGGCGGAACGGTCGGTGCGACCGATACCGCGCGCTCAGCGCCGGATGGTTACTCGCTCGGCATGGCGACCGTGTCGACCACCGCGGCGAACCCGGCGATCAATCCGAAGATCGCGTACAACCCGCTGACCGACTTCACGCCGATCATCAACGTCGCCGCGACGCCGAACGTGATCGCGGTGCACCCGAGCTTCCCGGCGCGCGACTACAAGGGCTTTCTCGCCGAGCTGAAGAAGAACCCCGGCAAGTACAGCTACAGCAGCTCGGGCACCGGCGGCATCGGCCATCTGCAGATGGAGCTGTTCAAGAACCTGTCGGGTACCTTCGTCACGCACATCCCGTACCGCGGCGCCGGCCCGGCGCTGAACGACACGGTCGGCGGCCAGGTGCCGATGATCTTCGACAACCTGCCGTCGGCGCTGCCCTTCATCAAGGACGGGCGGCTGATCGCGATCGTCGTTGCCGCACCCGAACGGCTCGCCGTGCTGCCGAACGTGCCGACCTTCAAGGAAGTCGGGCTCGAGCCGGTGAACCGGATGGCGTACTACGGCATCTACGGTCCCAAGGGCCTGCCGAAGGACGTGGTCGACAAGGTCCACGATGCCGTCAAGACGACGCTCGCCGACCCGCTGGTGAAGAAGCGCATCGAAGAGACCGGCTCGTTCATCATCGGCAACACGCCTGCCGAGTTCACGAAGCAGATCGCGGCCGAGTTCGAGGTCTACAAGAAGGTCGTCGCGCTGCAGAAGCTCAAGCTCGACTGAAGAACGAGTGAATCCGCGAGAGGCGAGCCAGGGTTCGATCGACCGGTTCATCGATGCCGTCTGGATCGAAGACGGCCTGTCGGCGAACACGCTGGCCGCTTATCGTCGCGACCTCTCGCTGTACGGCGACTGGCTCGCGCGGACCCACGAACGCGAGCTCGACAGCACGCGCGAGGCCGACCTGCTGGCCTACAACGTCAGCCGCCACGCCGGCAGCAAGGCGACCAGCAGCAACCGGCGGCTGACTGTCTTCAAGCGCTACTTCCGCTGGGCGCTGCGTGAGCATCTGACGAACACCGACCCGACGCTCAAGCTGCTGACCGCGCGCCAGCCGCTGCGCGTGCCCAAGACGCTCAGCGAAGCTCAGGTCGAGGCGCTGCTCGGTGCGCCCGACGTCGACACGCCGCTCGGCTTGCGCGACCGCACGATGCTCGAGCTGATGTATGCGAGCGGGCTGCGCGTCAGCGAACTGGTGGGACTGAAGAGCGTGCACCTGAGCCTCTCGGATGGCGCGCTGCGCGTGACCGGCAAGGGCTCGAAGGAGCGCCTCGTGCCGTTCGGCGAGGAGGCGCACGAGTGGCTGCGCCGCTACCTCGCCGAGGCGCGCGGCGCGATCCTCGGCAAGCAGTCCAGCGACGCGCTCTTCGTCACCGCGCGCGGCGGCCCGATGACGCGCCAGATGTTCTGGAAGCTCGTGAAGGCGCATGCGCTGCGCGCCGACGTGCAGGTACCGCTGTCGCCGCACACCTTGCGGCATGCGTTCGCGACCCATCTGCTGAACCACGGTGCCGATCTGCGCGCGGTGCAGATGCTGCTCGGTCACGCCGACATCTCGACGACGACGATCTACACCCATGTGGCGCGCGAGCGCCTGAAGACGCTGCATGCGCAGCACCATCCGCGCGGCTGAGCCGCAACCTCCGAAGCCCAATCACAAGGAAGACGCCCATGTCGTTGAACACGCTGCGCCGCCACGCCGGATCGACCTCGATCGCGCTCGCCGCATCGATCACGCTGTTGTCCGCCGCCGGCGCGGCCCACGCTGCGCCCGATGCGAAACTGCTCGCCGCCGCCAACGCTCAGCAGCCCGCGGTGATCGAGACGCTGAAGAGCCTCGTGATGATCGAGACCGGCAGCGGCGACGTCGACGGCCTCGCGAAGATGGCGACGCTGCTCGATGAGCGGCTGAAGGCGCTCGGCTTCAAGACCGAGCGGCGCAAGGCGACCGCCGGTGCGGGTGCCGACATCGTGGTCGGCACGCTGAAGGGTGCCGGCAAGCGCAACATCATGCTGCAGGGCCACATGGACACCGTGTATCTGCCCGGCATTCTGCAGAGCCAGCCGTACAAGGTCGACGGCAACAAGGTCTACGGCCCGGGCATCGCCGACGACAAAGGCGGGCTCGCGGTGATCCTGCATTCACTGAAGATCCTGAACGATGCCGGGTGGAAGGACTTCAACACGCTGACCGTGCTGATCAACCCGGACGAGGAGGTGGGCTCGGTC
>Ga0105237_10008600_pt1 | contig 11040 bp, 3 predicted proteins | sample KBSC24metaG_FD_81520 | JGI IMG/M metagenome (GOLD analysis project Ga0105237, IMG submission 81520) | Corn rhizosphere microbial communities from Kellogg Biological Station, Michigan, USA - KBS C2-4 metaG | ecosystem: Host-associated > Plants > Roots > Rhizosphere > Soil | place: Michigan, USA... | reverse complement strand
ATCTCTACCCATATAATTCACAAACAGCTGATCATCCGGTTCTCCGTTTTGAATGCGGGTAATAACACCTCCGGCCCTTAGCGCCCACCCCGTACCAACGTTGGAAGCGATCTCATTTACAGGAATACCATTTCCTGAAATGTAATTCAACGATATGCTGGTATTCAACCTGGACCTTGCGTCATTGTATTGAAACAATGGAAAAGAGGCTTCCACAGCTCCGGTTTGTAAGTTAACCTGGGCAAAACCCGATACCTGTAATAGTAAGCATATTGCCGATAACCATTTACTCATACGATTCGATTAATTGGTCCTGATATTATATTATTGTAATTAACCGTAAAATAACGGTGTTCTGAAAATGAGGCAGCAATGCTGAGATATGTTTCTCTTCATAAGGCAAGTGTGGGTAAACGAACATGAAAGTAATGTGCACTTTTCATGTATTAAAAACCAACCACTCCTTTTAGTACTGTGCAGTTTTGGGCTAAAAGCCTGCTTTTTGGGCGAAATGCGTGCAACTCTTTTTAGTGAGACCCTAAAAATTACACGCTCCATTGAACGTACTGGCTTCTGCCTTATTTGTTTGTTTTATATTGAAGTAAGCTCTTTGTTTCGGTATAAACCCCTTACGGGGCAATCTATTATTTATGTATTTGTTGTATCATTGCTTTCAACTCATTCACTTCCTTTTTCAACGAATCCATTTCCTTTAATTTTTTATCCTGCTCAATTACATACAACGTAAGCTCTTCGATCTTCTTCAATAAAGCAGCCTGATTATTTCCTACATCCAATCCATTCTTATCCACCTCTTCAGCCGAAACCATTTCAGGCAGGTGATGGTATTGATTGATGTATTGTTCAACTTCGCTGAGTGGGCGTAAGAAGTAATTGCCGCGGAAAACATAATCGGGCCAGTTATTCTTTTGCTTAACTACTGCTTTTGTAAAAATGGCATTTCCATTAACAGCAAACCGGTAGCCCAATGTGTTACTGGTGGCTATGCCTACATTGCCGTCTTTATCAACCCGCAAACCAGATTCCCCATCCACCCAGGGCGCTATTACGAAACCAAAATTCAAAAGTCCGCGGTCAACTGTTGAACCATATATAATCCCTGCATCGCCTGCTTGTGTAATATTGTTGTAAGCGCTTTGTCCCAGAGAAGTACTGGTAAGCCCAATCCACCCCTGGCCATTGTGATTGATCCTTATTCCATCGAGGCTTTGGGTAGTTTTTATGTACAGTTTTGAGTCAGGGGTGGTTGAACCGATCCCCAAATTACCGTTATCTACCAAAGTCATTTTAGCGGTTTCAGTTCCGGTTGTAGCGCCGGGAGAGAAAATGATGCGGCCAAATTCGCGCAGCTCAAGAGCATTGTCAGACCGGCGGAATAAGATGCGGTGGTTGTCATCCAGGCTACGGATCTGACCGTTATCCTGGAAATAAAGTTCGTTATTGGCAGGAACAAGGGTTTGCGACTGTACTAGTTGTCCAGTCATGATTGAGCATAGCACTGTTAATACAATTGCAGGAAATCTCATGCTAAATTGTTGGTTTAGGGAATAAAAAATGTTTCTAACCCGCGGGTTCAGGCGAGTGTGGCTAAGCGGTGGCGAAAGTAGAACACTCCATTCAAATAAAAATGAACCAACTGCTCCTTTTAGTAACTGTGTAGATTTGGCCCAAAAGCGCGTAGATTTGGGCGATAGGTGTGCAACCCTTCCATAAAAAAAGCCCCTTAACGGGGCTATCTATTCTATTTAAGTATTTGTTGTATCATCGCTTTCAAACTGAAAGACAATTCACGGTATGCTACTCATGGATACTAATCTAATGGAGAATGGCATCCGGCTCATCGCTTTAGGCCGAAACAACTTCCTCTTTGCCGGCTCCCATGATGTTGCACAAAATGCTGCTATATTTATTTCCTAATACAGAATTTACCGAACGTTGTTATTCAAATGCTTATCATCCCGGTACAATTAACGTCCGCGCTACATCAGGAACAAATCAGATAGTTCAACAGAATTCATCAAAGGTTAAGTAGCTTATATTTTGCAACCGCTGAATTAAAACACAACACACAAATTGAAATCTTATCGCAACTGAAACTAAATAAATAATGTAATGCAGTGAATTATACCTATATTACATTCCTACCACTTTACTCCGTTGCTTTCTTAAAGAGAAGACAATCCAATGATGAAAATTTAGCTTCTATTATACAAGAAACTATCTCAGCGTCTTTTAAAGACTGACTGCCAAAATAGATGGATATAGTAATAGAATCAACAGTTGCAGGGTATAACGAAAAGAATCTTTTAAGTGCCTGAAACACATCGAACCCAACAAGAACAGGTGAATTGTTACCTTGCTTTTTTCTGTTTTAGTGTCCTGCTTTTAAGCTAAAAGCTTAAGCTGTTTAAAACCGAGTTGGCTCATTATTGAGCTTTCTCTCAAATATATCAGGAATATAAATTAACATGAAGGTTACTTCCACTACGGTATCGGACATATTATCACGTTTACGGTTCAATTTTCTTAATGACAATACTGTGCGCAAATACGAAGAAGAGCCTTTTCGATCAGAACTCTATGCCTCAGATCAAATGGATCGTCATGGCAAAGTACTTGCGAAGTCTCATAAACTTCAAAAAGGAAAGTCTGCTGACCAACTATTGAAACGGCTGGAAGATAATGAAAAAATATTGCTGGAAGTACGTAATCTTCTTGTTGAAAGTATAAGGAATGATAAAACCATTACACCCGCTTCTGAATGGCTGCTCGATAATTTCTACCTGATAGAAGAGCAGGTGGTGATAGCGAGAAAACATTTACCTAAAGGATATAGTGAGGCCTTGCCTTATCTCGCTGAAGGTATGTCTGCAGGAATGCCGCGGGTCTATGATATTGTTTTGGAAATTATTGCTCACAGTGACGGCCGTGTTGACGTTAACAGCTTAACCCGCTTTGTTGCTAATTACCAGTCAGAAACAAATCTTACACTTGGAGAATTATGGGCCATCCCTATTATGTTACGTTTGGCCGTTATTGAAAACTTACGCAGGCTTGCAGGCAAAATCGCGCTGAATGTAATTGATCATAATTTATCTGATCATTGGGCGGATAAAATGATCGCTACCGCAAAGGACAAGCCCCAGGACCTGATTCTCATAATTGCCGACATGGCCCGATCAAAGCCTGTATTAGACAGTCATTTCATATCCTGCTTTACCCGCAAATTACAAGGTAACGGACCTGCACTTGCATTACCACTTAACTGGACGGAGCAGCAGTTGTCTGTATTGGGAAGCAGCAGCAATGATCTTGTTTTGCAGGAAAATCAAAAGCAGGCAATCGACCAGGTATCTGTGCGCAACAGCATTGGCACATTACGCTTCCTTGTATCCACAGACTGGCGGGAGTTTGTTGAAACACTCAGCAGTGTGGAACAAGTGTTTCGACAAGACAAAACAGGTACTTATCCCTTAATGGATTTTGCTACAAGAGATCGTTATCGCCACGTTGTGGAGAGAATTTCAAAATCGTGTAACCTGCCTGAAAACGAAGTAGCCCAAAACGCCATTAAATTAACATATCAAAACAAAACCGATGATGCCTATTCCAAAAGAAAAGAACATATCGGCTATTATTTAGTTGATAAGGGCCTGGAAGAAATGGAATTTGCCTGTAGCATGCATTATACATTGCGCCAGAAATTCAGCCGGGTTGTAGCTAAAATGCCCTTGTTGATATACATTTTTTCTATTTTTTTCCTGGCTATTGCCTTCGCCGGAGGATTATTTTATATCGCATTTAATTATGTTCATTACAATTGGAAAATTTTAACTGTTGTTGGAATTCTTTCTTTCATAGGGTGTCTACAGTTGTCGGTTTCGCTGGTCAATTGGCTTTCTACCCTTTTGGTACAACCACAACTTCTTCCGAAGATGGATTACTCGCGGGGGGTTCCTGCAGAGTGTCGTAGCATGGTGGTAATTCCAACAATGCTTTCAAGCGAATCTTATATTGAAGAATTGATTGAGGGATTGGAGATAAGATACCTTTCGAACAGGGAGGCGAATCTGCATTTTGGTTTGTTGACAGACTTTATGGACGCAGACTCAGAAACGATGCCTGATGATGAAAGCCTGGTAGAATTAGCGAAGAAAAGAATTGAAGAATTAAATGAAAAATATACAGCACCTGAGCTTCATACCTTCTATCTGTTTCATCGTCCGAGAAAATGGAATCCCAGGGAAAAAAAATGGATGGGCTATGAACGAAAGAGAGGAAAACTATCTGCACTGAATGCCTTTTTAAGGGAACGAAACCGCAATGATTTTTCATTGGTAGTTGGTGATCAGGGCATACTAACCGATATAAAATATGTAATCACTCTTGACTCGGATACACAGCTGCCAAGAGAATCTGTGTGGAAGTTTGTAGCAACAATGGCACACCCCTTAAATCAACCTATCTACGATTCCAATAAAAAAAGAGTGGTTGCCGGGTATGGAATATTACAACCTCGTGTGGAACAAGTCATACCAAAAACATCCATCTCCCTGTATTTAAGAATGCAGGGCAATTTATCAGGCATTGATCCGTACACAAAAGTTTCTTCAGATGTGTACCAGGATCTTTTTGGTGAAGGTTCTTTCATTGGAAAAGGGATTTATGATGTAGATGTATTTGAACAGGCATTGGAAGACAGGTTCCCGGAGAATCGTATATTAAGCCATGACCTGCTGGAAGGATGTTATGTTCGTTCAGGTTTATTAAGTGATGTTCACCTGTATGAAGAAAGCCCTTCACAATACGAAACAGATGTAAAGCGGCATCATCGATGGATAAGAGGTGATTGGCAAATTGGCGCCTGGATGCTTCCTTTCATTTCTAATAGCAAAGGACGCTTGATTAGGAACAGGCTATCTGCATTATCCAGATGGAAAATATTTGATAACCTCAGACGAAGTGTAACACCACCTGCCTTAATCTTACTTTTATTAGTAGGGTGGTTTGAAGCTCCTTTTACCTGGTTCTGGACTTTCATAGTTACCATTATTGTTTTACTACCATTGATGACCGCGGCCGGATGGCAGTTGATTAACAAACCTGAGGATGTTACACTTACCTCGCATTTTTTTGAAGTAGGAATTTCAGTACGTAACTTTTTAATCCGCTTTATCTTCGATTTGGCAGTTCTGCCTTATGAAGCCTTAAAAAATATGGATGCAATTGTGCGTACAAATTGGAGAATGATCTTCTCGCACAAAAAATTATTGCGATGGACGCCTTATGCTGCATCCGGCATTCGTAGTGACAATCTGCAATCTTCTTACGAAGTTATGTGGGTTACACCATTGTTATCCGTTACCACTACAATACTTTTAGGTTACTTAGATGCTACAGCCTTATATGTTGCTGCACCTATACTTTTATTGTGGCTGGGCGCACCTGCAATTGCGTGGCGTTTGAGTAAAAAAGAAACAGAAAAAAAACCGAACCTCTCCGAAGCACAATATCTATTTCTTCATAAATCGGCGCGAAGAACATGGTTATTCTTTGAACAATTTGTCAATGCGGAATCAAATTGGTTACCGCCCGATAATTTCCAGGAACAACCTACCCCGGTAGTAGCGCATCGTACATCCCCCACTAATATGGGTCTCGCTTTGCTGGCGAATCTTGCTGCATATGATTTTGGATATATAAGTGGAAGCGAAATGTTGAAAAGATGTAACAATACGATTTCAACAATGCTGAAGTTGGAGCGATACAGCGGACATTTTTATAACTGGTATGATACACTTTCGCTACTGCCGCTTCATCCGAAATATGTATCTACGGTAGACAGTGGCAACCTCGTTGGACACCTTCTCACATTAAGACAAGGGTTATTATCACAAATCCATGAACCTGTTTTTTCTAATAGAAATTATGAAGGGTTAGCGGCTACCGTGAAAATCGCAGAGGATATTTCTGATGGACATGATGCAAAGCAAACAGAAAAGATACTCGTTGTTTTGAACAGCATAATAGATGAAAAAAGTAATTCACTGAGCGTTGCAAAACAACATTTGAATGAACTGCTTTCTTTAACCAACGAATTATCGCTGCTGTCGTCTAACGTGGAATCTGAACTGAAGAAATGGACGCTGAGGTTATTACAACAGGTAAAAGGTTTACGATCCGATCTTTTTCAGATCACACCATGGATCGATTTATTACCTGTTCCCAAATGTCTTTCAGAACTCCACTCATTGGACGAAATCCCCACGCTGAGTGATTTGCGCGATCGTCCGGAATCGCTTTTAAGATCAATTGATTTGTATTTGCAGACGGAAAAGGATGCGCAAACTATCGACTGGTTAACCCAAATGCATGAATGCATTTCAAATTCAATTACAATAGCTGATGAAAGAATTCGTTCATTGGCTCAACTGGCAGAGCAATGCGAAGAACTAAGCGAGGCAGAATACGATTTCCTTTATGAAAAGTCAACCAATCTTTTAAGAATCGGTTATAATGTTGAAGAACAGAGAAAGGATAATAGTTATTATGACTTGCTGGCTTCTGAAGCAAGACTTGGAATTTTTGTTGCCATAGCACAGGGAAAATTGCCACAGGAAAGTTGGTTTGCATTAGGAAGGTTATTAACCAATTCAGGAGGCGATCCAATTTTGCTCTCATGGAGCGGTTCTATGTTCGAATACCTTATGCCACAGTTAGTAATGCCTTCTTACGAAAACACCTTATTATATCAAACCAATATGGCCACTGTAAAGCGGCAGGTAGAATATGGTGCACAACGGGAAGTTCCCTGGGGTATTTCGGAATCCGGCTATAATTCAGTGGATGCTAATCTGAATTACCAGTATCGTGCATTTGGTGTACCGGGGCTTGGATTAAAACGAGGACTTGAAGAAGACCTGGTTATTGCTCCTTATGCCTCAATGCTGGCACTGATGGTTTCGCCCCTAAAAGCATGTAATAATTTGCAAATACTATACAAACAAGGCTTCACTGGCGAATATGGTTTTTATGAAGCGATTGATTATACCCCAAGTCGTGTTCCAAGAGGAAGCACAAATAGTATTGTGCGCTCCTACATGGTACATCACCAGGGCATGGGTCTTCTTTCATTGGCATATTTATTACTCAATAAACCGATGCAGAAAAGGTTTGAATCAGAACTTCGTTTCAATGCAACCCTTTTGCTTTTGCAGGAACGTATACCAAGAACAACGGTTTTCTATGCGCATACTTCCGACATTATTGAAACAGGTATACCAGCAACCGACGTACAGGTAAGAAGCATTGGTTCGCCGAATACAAGATTGCCCGAGATACAACTTTTAAGCAATGGTCCTTACCAGGTAATGATAAGCAATTCAGGTGGTGGCTACAGCCGATGGAAAAATATGGCCGTTACACGATGGCGTGAAGATGGAACTAAAGACGATCTCGGCATTTTCTGTTACATCAAAGATGTTAATAGTGGAAAGTTCTGGTCCAATACACACCAGCCAACTTTACAAGCCTCAAAAAATTATGAAGTCATTTTTTCGCAAGGTCACGTTGAATTTAGAAGAAGCGATTTTGGTATCCATACAAAGACAGAGATTGTTATTTCCCCGGAAGATGACATTGAATTAAGAAGGATAAGAATTACGAACGAAACGCAATCGTTAAAAATATTAGAAGTGACAAGTTATGCTGAAGTGGTGATGGCTACGCAGGCATCGGATGAAGCGCATCCTGCATTCAGCAATCTGTTTGTTCAGACCCAGATAGTTCGTGAACACAACACCATCTATTGCACGCGACGGCCACGTTCAGAAGAAGAAACGCCACCCTGGATGTTTCATCTGATGCATGTGAATGGAAGCGAAGTGGAAGAGGTATCGTATGAAACAGACCGTATGCAATTTATTGGAAGAGGAAGAACATTGCAACATCCGCAGGCAATAAATGCTGTCCTTTCAGGTAAGGAAGGTTCAGTACTTGACCCGGTTATGTCTATCCGGTACCGAATTCTTCTTAAACCCAATCAAACGGCAACAGTTGATCTTGTATATGGCATTGCAGATAATAAAGAAGCCTGTGAAAATTTGATGTTCAAATACCAGGATCGTTTTTTAAAAAATCGTGCTTTTGAACTTTCATGGACACACAGCCAGGTGCTGCTGCGACAGATTAATGCAACAGACTCAGATGCGCAATTGTACAACCGGCTGGCATCTTCTGTTATTTATTCTAATTCAAATTTGCGTGCCGATGCTGCTGTAATCCAAAATAATTATCGCGGGCAGTCGGGACTGTGGAGTCACTCTGTTTCCGGTGACCTGCCTATTGTATTGCTTCATGTTTATGAGCAGGAAAGTGTGGAGTTGGTAAAACAAATGGTGCAGGCACATGCTTACTGGAAACTAAAAGGTCTCTTTGTTGATCTTGTGATCTGGAATGAAGATTATGGCTCCTACCGGCAATTTTTACAGGAACAAATTCTTGGTTTAATCACAGCAGAGGCTAATACACCCGGACAGCAAAGGTTGGGAAATATTTATGTAAAATCTGCAGACCAATTATCACCGGAAGACAGGATGCTTTTTGAAAGCGTTGCACGCATCATTATCTCCGATACCAAAGGCAGCTTATTGAAGCAGGTTACAAATCAAATCTCTGAAAATCCGCTGCCTTCCTTGCTGGAAACAAAAATAATTTCTTTACCGGTACAACAACGTGCAATTTCATTACCCGATGATCTTTTATTCTTTAATGGAACCGGTGGCTTTACTAAAAATGGAAAAGAGTATAAAATCATCGTTGATAAAGATAATACTACTCCTGCGCCCTGGGTTAATGTGATTGCGAACCCGCAATTTGGGTCGGTAGTGTCTGAAAATGGATCTGCATACACCTGGGCCATTAATGCCCATGAATACCGCATCACACCGTGGAGTAACGATCCGGTTAGTGATGCAGGGGGTGAAGCATATTATTTGCGTGATGAAGAAACAGGAACTTTTTGGTGCCCTTCACCTTTTCCTAAAAAAGGAGATTCGCCTTACATAATAACACATGGATTTGGATATACTATTTTTGAACATATAGAGAGTGGTATTCATTCAGAGATGTTTGTGTTTGTAGATAAAGACCTCCCCGTAAAATTTGTAGTGTTGAAATTAAAAAACGAATCAGGTCGCGAACGCAAGCTTTCCGCAATGGGATTTCTTGAAATTATTCTTGGCGATGTACGATCAAAAACCAATGCACATGTATTTTCCGAGCAGGATAAAAATACGGGTACACTTTTGTTTCGTAACAGATATAACTCAGCGTTTTCGGAACGTATCAGTTATTTTAAAGTAGAAGGCGGTTACAATTTGAGCTACACTGCAGACCGCTCAGAATTTATTGGAAGGAACCGGAGACTTCATGATCCACAGGCTTTATACAGGAAAAAACTTTCAGGAAGAACCGGAGCAGCCCTTGACCCCTGTGGGGCACTGCATGTAAAATTTGATCTATTGAACGGCGCTGAAAAGGAAATCATATTCCAGATCGGGAATGAAAAGAACATACAGGAAGCAAATGCACTACTGCAAAAATTTGTCAACAGAGATGCGGTCATTCAATCTTTACAAAATGTAAAAGAGTATTGGCAGCAAATTGTCAGTGCTGTACAAATAACAACTCAGGACGCATCATTGAATGTATTAGCCAATGGATGGCTTATTTATCAAACCATTGCATGCAGAATGTTTGCCCGCAGCGGATTTTATCAATCAGGTGGGGCCTTCGGATTCAGGGACCAGTTGCAGGATGTGCTGGCATTACTACACACGCAACCTGCCATGGCGAGAGAACAAATATTATTAAGTGCGTCAAGGCAATTTACAGAAGGTGATGTGCAACATTGGTGGCATCCCCCTGAAGGCAGGGGCGTTCGTACACGTTGTTCCGATGACTTGTTATGGCTTCCCTTTGCTGTGTCACGGTATCTTACGGTTACCGGTGATTCAGATATTTTACAAACGCAGGTTGGTTTTCTTGAGAGCCGCCCATTGAATGAAGGAGAAGATTCACTTTATGATTTGCCCGTGACTTTGAATGCAACGGGCACTTTGTATGAACACTGTGTTCGTGCAATAAAATACAGCCACCGTTTTGGCGTACATGGTTTGCCATTGATTGGCGCAGGAGACTGGAACGATGGTATGGATCGTGTAGGGAATAAAGGCAAGGGAGAAAGTGTGTGGCTTGCATTTTTCTTCTATGACGTTCTTACAAAATTTATTTCTATTGCAACAAGTATTGGAGATGGCTTGTTTGCAGAGTTATGCAGGGAGCAAGCAGCAATACTTCAATCTAACATAGAAGAATCAGGATGGGATGGTGAGTGGTATCGCCGTGCATATTTTGATGATGGTACTCCGTTAGGTTCAAAAGAAAATGTTGAATGTCGTATCGATGCTATTGCACAAAGCTGGTCTGTTTTATCTGGTGCAGGAAATGATGAAAGAAAAAAGATGGCAATGAATTCGCTCGACAAATACCTGGTTAAAAGAGATTTGAAAATAATTCAATTACTAGAACCGCCGTTTGATGCCAATGGCCCCAACCCAGGTTATATACGGGGTTACGTACCTGGGGTAAGAGAGAATGGAGGCCAATACTCGCATGCCGCTATCTGGGCTCTTATGGCCTTTGCAGCACAAAAGAACCATGAAAAAGTATGGGAATTGTTCAGCATGATACAACCCATACAACATGCTTTAGACCAACATGCAGTACAAGTGTACAAAGTAGAACCTTATGTGATGGTTGCAGATATTTATGCAAACGAATCACATAAAGGAAGAGGTGGATGGACATGGTACACCGGTTCTGCAGGGTGGATGTATCAGTTTATCATTTCCTCTTTGGTTAGAATTGAATTGAAAAAAGATCAGTTGATATTCAATCCGTGTTTTCCTCACGAATGGCCTTCCATAGAAATACAATACAGGTATGGTCAGTCAATGT
>Ga0105237_10008596_pt1 | contig 11042 bp, 10 predicted proteins | sample KBSC24metaG_FD_81520 | JGI IMG/M metagenome (GOLD analysis project Ga0105237, IMG submission 81520) | Corn rhizosphere microbial communities from Kellogg Biological Station, Michigan, USA - KBS C2-4 metaG | ecosystem: Host-associated > Plants > Roots > Rhizosphere > Soil | place: Michigan, USA... | reverse complement strand
GAAAATTGCTGGAACTGCGGAATTCCCTTCACAACCTGAGGTCGAGCCTGATCGGCAACGACAAATTAGAATCGATTTTGAAGGAAATCCTGACGAACGACGAGGCGCTGCAACGTATTGGCGCCGAAGCGGGAACTACCGCACCGGCTCCAGGCGCTGAGACAGGCAAGGAGGAATAGCTTCCATGGCAAACGAAACAAGAACCAGCGCAAAGGCGGTCTCGATACTGCAAACGTCTCCTGAGGCCAGTCTGCTCGAAGCTATCGTCGAACAAGGCCGGCTCGGACAGACCAAGGAGGAAAAAGCCAAAGGCAAGGAGTGGCTGGTCGAGCTCGCCGATCAGGTGCTGGACGGGCAAATAAAGGTCGACGCCGACACCGATGCCATGCTCGGTGAGCGGATCAGGCAACTGGACGAATTGATCTCCACCCAGCTCAACGAAATCATGCACGCCGAGGAGTTCCAAAAGCTGGAAGGGTCCTGGCGCGGTTTGCAGTATCTGGTCTCCAATACCGATACCTCGACGATGTTGAAGATCAAGGTATTGAACGTCAGCAAGAAGGATATTCTTAAGGATTTCACCAAACAGAACGATTGGGAAGCTGCCACCACCTTCAGGAAGATTTACGAAGAAGGCCACGGCGTCCTGGGCGGAGAACCGTTCGGCTGCCTGGTGGGCGACTACGAAATTACGCGTCACCCCGAGGACATTCAATTTCTGAGCAATATGTCCAATGTGGCTGCCGCCGCGCATGCTCCGTTCCTTTCGGCCGCGGACCCGGCCCTGTTTAACTTTGAAAGTTTTACGGAACTCGCCGGTCCGCGGGATCTGGCCAAGATTTTCGATAGCGATGCTTATGTTGCGTGGAGAGATTTCAGGAAAAGCGACGACGCCAAGTACGTAGGGCTGTGCTTGCCGCATATTTTGATGCGGCTGCCTTACGGGCAGGACACTTCTCCGGTCGAGGAGTTCGGTTATGAAGAAAAAGTGGACGGACGCGACCACAGCAAGTATCTATGGGGGAACGCGGCTTACGCGCTGGCCACGCGGATTACCGAGGCGTTTTCCAAGCACGAGTGGTGTGCCGCCATTCGCGGCGTAGAAGGTGGCGGATTAGTGGAGGGTTTGCCGGCCCACACGTTCCAAACCGATGACGGAGATTACGCCGTAAAGTGCCCCACGGAACTGGCGATCACGGACCGGCGCGAAAACGAGTTGTCCGGATTAGGCTTCATTCCTCTGTGCCACTATAAGGGAACCACCAACGCGGTATTCATGGGCACGCAGTCGGTCAATCAACCTACAAAATACCTCGATGCCGACGCTAACGCCAATGCCCGGCTATCCTCGCAGCTGCAATACACCTTCGCGATCGCACGATTCGCCCACTTTCTGAAGGCCATGATGCGCGACAAGGTGGGAAGCTTCATGAGCCGCGAGCAATGCCAGAAGTTCCTGAACGAATGGATCCAGCACTATGTCCTCCTGGATGATTTCGCCTCGCAGGACGCCAAATCCAAATTCCCCTTGCGGGATGCGCAGATCGAAGTGACGGAAGATCCGGCAAAGCCCGGTGTTTACAAGGCGATTGCTAGGCTTCGGCCGCATTTCCAGCTGGATGAGATCACGGTCTCGTTGCGGCTGGTGGCACGGCTGCCGCAGCCGAAGGGCTAAGATTACCGGTCGAAGGCAGGAAAACGAGCGAATTGTGCGGATTTGCTCACCTTTTTCTGTGTTCGGGAATTTGTCCCGCCACCTGAAGGCTATGGTGGCTGAGCCGCACGGTGATGTTGCTTAAAACAGGAGACTTAATAAATGTTCGACACATTTTTGCAACTTGACGGCGTCCCGGGCGAAGCGACGGACGACAAACACAAAGACTGGATCGAGCTTCTATCCTATAACCACGGAATGACGCAACCCGTATCAGCCACCAGGAGTTCGGCCGGCGGCGCCGCCACTGGAAGGACGCAGCATGGCGACTTTACGATCACAAAGTTTGTGGATAAGGCATCGCCGAAACTGTACGAAGCGGTTTCGAATGGAAAGCACTTCAGCAAGGCAAAAATCGAAGTATGCCGCGCCGGAGGCAGCCAGGTGAAGTTCCTCGAAATTACGATGGAGGAAGTCATGGTCTCAAGTGTGCAACTGGATTCTCACGGTCACGCTAAAGACGGCGCAGAACTTCCCGCTGAAATCGTGACCCTGAATTACGGCAAGATCGAGTGGATTTACACGCAGCAAAAGCGTAAGGACGGCTCGGGCGGTGGCAACGTGACCGCAAAATTTGACCTGACAGCCGGCAAGTCCTAGCCGGGGCAAAAAAACATGCCCCAGCGGGTATATCTTGACGAAGCGCTGCTCCAACCAGTCACTCCGGAACAGCCCGGGGGGCGGGACCTTCGATTCGAGCCTATCTTCAGTGAAATCCTAGAGGCTCGGCGCGCCGACGATCAAGGCGGGAAATTGCCGCAGTGGGACGTGGTTGCCGAACGCTCCCTGGAAGCGCTGATGGTCAGTAAAGATATCAGGCTTTGCTGCTTTCTCACGGAGGCGGGAATTTACCTCGACGGACTCGGCGCGTTGCGGGATTGTCTTCGGCTCACCAGAGAACTGCTGGTTCGATTCTGGGATCAAGGCTTACTGCCCGCAGTTGAGGATGGCGATTTGGATTATCGGGCCGGATCGCTGGCGTGGTTTAACGACCGAATGGCGGAAGCAATCCGCTTGGTGCCCATCACTGCCCGGGGCGGGGACAATTTCAGTTTCGGCCGCTACCTGCAAGCGCAACGAATTGGCACCGAAGACGCCATACAACGCTTACCCGCCGATAAGCGGGAAACCGTCCTGAGTCTGCGAAGCCAGGGCTGGATAACGATGGACGCCTTCGAAGCAGCGTTGAAGGCCACCCGCCGGAAAGCGTTTGAGGCAATCTACGAGCCTTTCATCGAAGCCCAGCAGCAGTTTCTGGCTTTAGATAAAGCAATCGACGAAAAGTTTGGCGACGCCTCTCCAACCCTCAAGGAAGCGCGGGACACTTTCGACGACATGCGGTTCTTGCTGGATTCGACTCTGAAGAAAAAGCGTGAAGAAGAGCCGGATACGGTTCCTGGCGCCGAGCAACCCGAGGAGGCCGGAGAGACCGCTACCAACATGGCTGGATTCTGGACTGCAGGCATGCCAGCGGACTCCGGTTCCTGGCAACAGGCGGAATCCATGGTGCGGTCGGGTAACGTGGACCAGGGACTCCAGAAAATGGCGGCCTTGGCGGCTCAGGAAACATCGGGCCGGGGACGCTTTCTTCGAAAGCTGATGTTGGTGGACGTTTGCCGCGCCGCTGGACGGGAGCGGCTGGCAAGGACGATCCTCGAGGAATTGAACCAGCAGGTCGGAGAGTTCAAATTGGACCTGTGGGAAAGCTCGGCGCTCGTCGGGGCCGTCTGGTCGCGGCTGTACAGAACCTATAAAGCCAGCGAGAACAGCTCGGATCAGGACCAGGCTAGCGTGTTGTACAACCAAATTTGCCGGTTAGACCCGTGGCAGGCCTACGTCGACTGCGAAGATTGAAGGAATGAGCATGGCGAGGCCGCTTGAGAGACGTTCCATTGTCGCCTCCTTATTCGATCGGCTGACCGATAGCGAACCTCGCAATTCACACGAGGTTCCATCGCCCGATTGGGATCAGCGAGAGAATTACCGGCTTGGCGTTGCGCGGGATTTGACAAACCTTCTTAATACGCGGCGCAACGAAGCCGATATCCCCGAAGAGTTTGAGCTTACTAGAGATTCCATCCTCGCCTACGGCCTGCAGGATTTCACGCTCGCTCCCGTGGACCGGGAGACGGTCCGCAGAGGAGTGGAACGCACGATCCGGCGGTTCGAGCCGCGTCTGAGCAGAGTGCAGGTTTCCGTAACGGAGGGCAATAGTTTCAGCTATTCTTTTCGGATCTCGGCCGTCCTACACGTGGACCTGTCTGCCGAACCAGTGGTGTTCGATGCCAGCTTGCCCATTGAATCCAGGCGTTTCCGGGTCTTGACGGGAAGATGAGCGACGAACTCTATCAATATTACGAACAGGAGCTCACGTTTTTCCGGCAGATGGCCGGTGAGTTCGCTGCGCGCTACCCCAAGGTGGCCTCACGGCTGCAATTAGACGAGACCAAGGAAAGCAGCGATCCGCATGTCAAACGGCTCATCGATTCGTTCGCGCTGATTGCCGCCCGTGTACGGAGGAAGGTCGACGACGAGTTTCCTGAGATCGTCGAATCGCTCCTCAATATTCTTTATCCTCACTATCTGCGGCCCGTGCCGCCGATGGCGATCGCGCAATTCCGCTTTGAGCCTCAACAATCCCGGCCGACCGAGGCGGCCGTGATTCCCTCCGGATCGACGCTTTTTTCGAGGGCGGCCGACGGTCTTGAATGCACGTTCCGGACGTCTTATCCGGTCACTGTCTGGCCGATACGGGTCACTGGCGCCTCCCTGGTATCGGCAGCGTCGGCGCAAGTGGCCGATGCCCCCACCAACGCCTCGCATGTTCTGCGCATCCAACTCGAGACGTTCGGGAATTTGCCACCCGAACAACTCAAGATTCCCGATCTCAGGTTCTTCCTAAATGGCGACGGCACCGCGCATCATTTGCTTTACGAGTTGTTGTTTGTGCACGCGGTGCGCGTGCAGTTGCGTTCCCGAGACCCGCAGAAGGGGAGTGAGGCGCTCCTGCTTGGTCCCGATTCCATCCGGCCGGTGGGATTTAAACCAGAGGAAGGGCTACTTCCCTATTCGGATCGCAGTTTCCTCGGATACCGCCTCCTGCAGGAATATTTCCATTTTCCACAAAAGTTCTTTTTTTTCGATCTGACGGGATTGGCCTCGCAGCCGCTGGGTCGGCTGGGCACGTCATTCGAAGTGCTGATTTTCTTCAGAGATTCGGAGTTGCGGGAACAAATGCCTTCGATCGCGCAAGGCGTCAGCGCCGAGACGTTTCAATTGGGCTGCACACCCATTGTGAATCTCTTTGAGCGATCCGCGGAAACCATACGCATTTCGCACGCCCTCACGGAGTACAGGGTGGTGCCGGACCGGCATCGCCAGTCATCCATGGAAGTGTACTCCGTGGATCGCGTCACATCCACAAGTGCCTACGAAGAGCAGCCACGGGTGTATCAGCCGTTCTATTCATTCCGGCATGATTACCGGGAGCAGGATGAAGCGTCCCATTGCTTCTGGTATGCGACCCGCCGGCCGTCATTGCGCCCGGACGACGAGGGCACGGAGGTTTATCTTTCTCTGGTCGACCTTGATTTTAAAGCGGCCAACCCTGCTTCGGAGCTTCTCACGCCGCGCGTCACATGTACCAACCGGGATTTTGTATCTCGCCTCACTTGGCGCAAGCAGTGGGAGGAGATGGAGGGAGAAGGCCTGCCGCTAGTCCAAGTCCGCTGCCTTGTCCCGCCAGCGAAAACTGTGCGACCTCCAACCAGCGGCAGCCTGCAGTGGCGGCTGATCTCTCACCTCTCACTCAACCATCTCTCCATAGCGCAAAGTGGCGGGTTGGACGCACTGCGGGAAATTCTACGGCTCTACGTTTTCGCAGCGGACGAAGACGTTCGTCAGCGAATCGGCGGAATCACGGCGCTGAGCAGCAAGAGTTCCGTGAGCCGTGTACTGTTCGATTCCGGCGTGGCGTTTTGCCGCGGGGTGGATGTGGATATTGAATTCGACGAAGAGCAATTCACCGGTTCCGGGGTGTTCCTGCTGGCGTCGGTGCTCGAACGCTTCTTCAGCCTGTACAGCGCCGTAAATTCCTTCAGCCGGCTGACGGCGCGCTCCCGCCAGCGGCAGGGAATTCTAAAGCGCTGGCCGGCGCAAATAGGGTCTCAAAAAGTCCTATGAGCCAAGCTGACTTGCCGCTCAGTGAACATCTCTTCGAGAACCCGTTCGAGTATAATTTTTTTCAAGCCGTCAAGCTCCTGCATCTGATGCTCGACGACCGGCCGGGGGTCGGGCGTATCGCCAAACCGGACGAGGAGCCAGTCCGTTTCAAGGCGCGCCAGAGCATGGAGTTTCAGCCGAGCTCGATCCATGCGCTTTCCGACGAAACGGACCCGCCCAGAATGGTGGTGGCGTTCATAGGACTCACCGGTGTCCAGGGCGCGCTGCCGCATCATTATACGGAGCATATTATCGCTCGCGCCCACGCCAAGGACTTTGCCATGGCGGAGTTCCTCGACCTGTTCAATCACCGGCTGGTGTCCTTGTTCTACCGAGCGTGGGAAAAGCACCATTTCCCAGTCCGGTATGAGCTGGCGGCGGCCAAAGGGCAGACGGACGAGTTCACCCAATATTTGTTTGATTGGATCGGATTGGGTACGGAGAACCTGCGCGGCCGCATGGCTATTGCGGATGACGCATTGCTACGGTACGCCGGGTTGCTGGGCCAGACTCCTCCATCCGCGGTCTCGCTAAGGGCGATTCTGCACGATCATTTTCAAGTGCCCGTGGAGGTGGAGCAATTCGTCGGGTCCTGGTATCGTTTGAGCGAAGAAGACCAGTGCGATCTGGCGGGCTCCGGTATGAATAATCAGTTGGGAGAGGGTGCTGTCGCGGGCGACTCTATTTGGGACCCCCAAGCCGGCTTCCGCGTCCGCGTGGGTCCCATTTCCCTGGAGCGATACATCGCCTTCTTGCCGGAGGGCAATGCGATTCGGGAGCTTGAAGCGCTGGTGCGCTTTTACGTGGGGCAGATTTTGCAGTTTGATCTTCAGCTGATATTGAAAGCCGACGAAGTGCCTTGGTGCGCCCTTGGGGAAGAAAGTCCCGCGGGGCCGCGTCTGGGATGGTGTGGCTGGCTGAAGACGGATGAGTTCACTCAGGATGCGGACGACGCGGTTCTGGGGGTGAGTGACGTTTCATTCGCGTCGGCGCCGCGGCAAGGAACCAGCGCATGAGCGGTAAGCGAACCCCGGGGCCGCTCTGTGCGACAAGAGCCCACGAAGGGCTGGATGACGGCACGCTCTGCAGGGAGCGCTCTCACGCTCCTGGCCCCGTTGAAACCAAGTCAGACCATTCTTTGCTTGTGGGCAATGATGTCCTTGCCTGGTTGCGAGAAGGAAGTCAGTGGCTGATGAAGGAGGCAAGAACACTTGCTGGACCAATACTTCCTACTTCTGGGCCAAGCGGTGAACAATGGGTTTCGCATTTTCCGACCAGCACCAACGTTAGCGATTTGGTGGAGCCCTTTCGTGGAAACGTGAGTCGTTTCATAGCCTCGCTGCGAAGCGCACACGCAAACGTGACGATTGCCGCGACGCTAAGACCTCCGGAACGCGCGTACCTGATGCACTTTGCGTTCGCCATCGCCCGGGAGAAAGAGGACCCTCGGAAAGTTCCCCCCATGAAGAATGTCAACATCCAGTGGACGCACTTGAAGGCTGACGGGACACCCGATCTGGCGGCCTCCCGGGCGGGGGCCGAGGAGATGGTCAAAAGTTACGAGATTGCATATAGGCCAGCCCTGCGGTCGCGTCATACCGAAGGGAGAGCGATCGATATGACGATTATCTGGCACAATGACCTTGTAATCGAAAAGGGCAACGGCGCCAAGACGACCATCTCGAGCCTGCCCCGGAATGGCGCTGGGAATACCGAACTCCACCACCTTGGGATGTCGTACGGAGTCATTAAGCTCGCAAGCGATCCACCCCATTGGTCGTCGGATGGACACTGACCATTCAGTAGTTTAATGACGAAGTTGTTAACTGCGATCGCGCTCGCCGCCTTACTGAGTTCATCCTGCCGGACTCACACGGACGAGCAGAAACCGTGGTCTTTCAGCAGCAATATAGGAGTGGTCGCTCCGAAGTCTCGCAAGATTTGCCTTAGCATTCACAACTCTTCTCTTTCAGCAGGCAGGAAGGTTCGCGTGCTGAGGTTGGCCTCCCCCCAGGCGGGGCCGGAGGAAGCAATCGTCATAGGAACCGATGACACCTGCTCCGACTCGGCGGGCAGCGATGCCAACCTGACCGGATATCAGATTCACTTTGAAAAATCAGATTCTGTCGCGGCGCCGGCTATCGGAATCATTGGCGTCTCTGGCGCTTTCCGCAAGAAGGGAGACCTTCTGGCCGCGGACCTGGACGGAGATGGGAAGGAAGAGTATTTTCGATCCTGCACGAGTGCCGAAGGTGTTCATTTTTCGATCTGGTCGGAACAGCCTCTTCTCGGTACTGCCCGTTGGACGCAGTATTACTATTTAGGATACGACGTTGAACCCACGTGTACGCCGAAAGAAATGGAACTGAAGGAAACCGAATAGAATATTGGAACCTTGAGTTTGACCGCAGTGTCATAACTCGCTGCGACCTCGCCGCGATTTCCATCTCCGGCTCGACCCACCCTCACTCCCAAACGACCACCACTTCCATCTTAGGGTCGGGAATCTCTCCCGGGGCGTGGACGCCGATGCGGCGGGAGAGCATAAGTTTATCCCACAATGGGCCGCTCTGATTGATCTGGAAATATTGATTGTCGAGTTTCACCGGAATCGCCGACGGCACTACTTGGGTGTGGCGCAGGGTCAAGCCTCCAATCGCGAAACGCACCAGACGATCCAGATCGTCGGATGCCGCCATCTTGATATATTGCGGCACTTTTGTAATCAGGTCTCCAACACCCATGCTGGCGCTGACTGCCAGATAGAACTGCGAGTTCTTAAAGAGATTGTCGTCGTCAACCGTTCCCGACCAAATTGAACGATCGGTCAACGTCAACGGGATCGCCCGGTACTTCGACGGAAGCACGGTCTCCATCAAATCGCGAACGCGGGCGTCCAATAGGGTGAAGCAATTTCCCAAATTTTCGTGATCGTAATCCGGCAGATCGCCGGGTCCGGCTTCCAAAGAAAATGTTGAGAGCGCCCCTGCCAGACGCAGCATCGCGACGTACGCAGTTTCGGGATGCCCCTGACGCGTCTTGTAAATATGCTTCAACTCTGGAAGATAACTATTGACCGTGTGAAGCAGCCAAAATTTGTCGGTCTCGGAAGCGGAAAAACTTGCGGCGGCCTTGCCCCGCTCGCGCCGCGGCCCCGATAGGGAAGCGCTCTTTGTCAGCAGAATCTCAACCTGGCGGCGGAGCAAACCCATCAGGTACTCACTCGACGCGAGATCCAGGCAGGGCGCTACGAAAGCGGGCCGGAGCATGGGCACTCCCGTCGCACTGCGCTCCAGCTTCGCGATGCGGATAGAGGAATAGCCATCCCTGAACTCGGTTCCGAACAGCAGTCGAAACGTTTTCTTGCCAACCTGTACAGGCTTTTCGTCACCACCCTGGCTATCGTCGGGGACCAGCCGCACTTCCGAGGCATAGCGCGTGTCCATGGCGGCGGAACTGCTCTGTTCCACTGCCAAACTGACGTTACGGGCATTTTCGCGCCGTTCCGGAAGAGAAAGGTAAACATCCAGAACTTCGGTTCCCGTAGGCCAATGCTGCGCAAACTGGCGGCTGGGAGGGAGCTCGTCCGAATTCGGCATATCGAATGACTCGCCATCCGGCAGCAGGCCGCGCGCGGATGTAATCTTCACCATGCCGTTGGCAACAGCTTCAGCATCCAGTTGGAGATTCGTAACGCCGTAGTTGGCGTAGTTGGAGGAGCCGAAACGAAATTGAATTAAATCCTCAAAATGCTGGTCCTGGACCTGAAAATGTTGCGGGGAAAGAAACATCCCCTTGGTCCAAACGACGCGCGGCTGGCGCTTCATGGTTTTAGATCTCTACCTTATGCCGCCGGATCAACTCAACGACCTCGTCGCGCAACGGATCTTCCAGAGTGCGCACACTTTCCACGTCTAAAACTTCGGTAAAGGAATGGCCGCCCGAGAGGCCGGCCGCCATTACGACCAGTGAATCGGCCGGGCGAAATGTGCGGAATGGCGCCGAAATCGTGACCAGCGGCAATTCTCCCAAATGAGGCGATTTGCGGACTTCAATCTTATAACGCAGCGATCCGAACAAGTCCTTCATCGCCGGCAGCTTGGCAAAGAGTTCGCTCATCAGGCAGGCCCGCAGGACGAATGCACGAACGGCGTCGGCGTCGCGCTGGCCGCTCCCGGCTACGACGCCGCGGAGCGTCGCCAGCGAGTAAGAACTTGCGAACGTGAGCACCCAGGTGAGCGGCGTGACAACGCGAATCGATTGCCAGCCCTGGCCGGTATCGGTAGCATGCATGTATTCCCATTCATCGAATTGCAATTGCGTGGTAATGGACTCTAGCGGCGCGCGAAGCTCCGGCCGCAGATCGAACGGCTTTACAGCGACCCGGGCGTAGAGTTCCTGGAGCTCGACCAGATTCCGGTCAGCCGCAGGAACCGATTCCTTGCCAGTGGCCTCGATGTTGTCACCCAGAAAGCGCCGCGGCCGGAACAGCGGAGACATCGCTTCAATCTGAGCCTTTAGGTGGCGTAGACTAGCCTGCGCAACATCCTTGGTAAGGGTATGCAGACTGAGGAGTTTAGCTGGTTCCAGGTCAATGGACATGAGTAATGGCTAATATACCAGAAGCGGAACAGAGAGGGGCTTCTAACAGCCGCGCCGAGTCAAAAGGTCTTGCGCGGCATCGGACCTGCACGTTCGTTTAGCGCTGCGGTCCCAAGAGCTTTTGTTGGCGGAACCCGGGAGCCGCAATGTTGAACAGCGGCTGTCCAGGCTGGCTGATCGCAATTTCCAGTGCAGCGGCCGCGCGCTGGCGCTGCCGGCCGTCGCGAAGAACCTGCTGGCACCAGTTCAAAGAGACGGGTTTGCCGGCGAGATAGCGCGCGCCATTTTGAAATCCCGCATGGTGCTCGCCCCAATATTTCGTGATAAGCCGCTGACTGGGCCAAGGGAGGTTCTCGTCGGCGTCCATCTCCACGTTTCCGTCTTGCGGATTCCCGTTTGGCCCGGACTCGAAGCCCTCGGGTTTCTCACAGTCCAGATCCTGAAATGCAAGATCCACACCTGTGATCATGCTAAACGCTTCGCCGGCCACGCGGGCGAGTTTCGG
>Ga0105237_10008595_pt1 | contig 11042 bp, 9 predicted proteins | sample KBSC24metaG_FD_81520 | JGI IMG/M metagenome (GOLD analysis project Ga0105237, IMG submission 81520) | Corn rhizosphere microbial communities from Kellogg Biological Station, Michigan, USA - KBS C2-4 metaG | ecosystem: Host-associated > Plants > Roots > Rhizosphere > Soil | place: Michigan, USA... | reverse complement strand
TCCGCGCGGTGACCGACGCGCTCATGCGCATTTCCCTGGAAACTGACGTGCCCGTGTTGCACGAGGTCCTGGCCGTGAAGACCGAGGCTGAGGCGCGCGCGCGCTGCATGGGCACCAAACTGAACCGGGGACGCGAGGCAGCTGAAGCCGCGCTTGCACTCGTTTTCGGACCCGAAAGGAGAATCTGATCATGGGCCTGCGTCGCGACGGCCGGGAAGCCGCCATCCAGTTTCTCTATCAGGTCGACATGCACCGTCCCGAAAATGTGACGGAGGCGCTGGAAGCTTTCTGGAAACAGAATGAGGAGCCGCAAAACGTGCGCGAATTCGCCGACAACCTGCTGCGCGGCGCACTGGAGAAGCTGCCCGAGATCGACGCGAAGATCCGGACGTTGGCCGACAATTGGGACTTCGAGCGGCTCGCCGTGGTCGACCGCAACATCCTGCGCCTCGCCGTCTACGAGATGCTTTTCTGTCCCGAGATTCCGCCCGTCGTCTCGATCAACGAGGCGATCGAAATTGCCAAGAAATTCAGCACGGCCGAGTCGGGCAAGTTCGTCAACGGCCTGCTCGACCGGGTGAAAAAGGAACTGCTGCGGCCCTCGCGCCATGCGGCGGGTTGAGATCCTTCCAATACTTGCTTCGCGGGAACGTTGCGATACCTTCCGGTAAGTCTTTATGTCGACCGTTGCGATTCAGGTGGCGCTCGAGCGGGCCCAAAAGCGCTGGATTTTCGGGGCGCTGGGGCTGGCATTGCTCCTGCATGGGATCGTGGCTGGGGCGCTGGGCTGGTATAAAATCCCGGGTTTGGAAATCCCCTCCGACCACAGCACGCCCACCGGCCCCTTCACGGTCAAGCGCATCGAGATCAATCCCGACGCCCTGAAGCCCAACCAGCCCGATCCTATTTCGAAGCTGCCCGCGGCCGAGCCGCCTAAGAATCCGGCCCAGTTCAATCTCGACCCGCGCCTCGTCGAAAAGGCGCTCCAGACGCCCCTGCCCGCCCTTAACACGCCCGCGGTACCGGAGCCAAACCGGGTCATCGCCGCCACCGACCTGAACCAGGGGCTGCCCGTAGTCGAGTCCGATTCGGCCCGGATGACGGCAGAGATCGCCAAAATCGACCCGGCGGTCACCGGCGGCGGCCCTGTCACCTCCGCCAAGCTGGCGCAGGATATTATCAGCACCGCCACGGGACCCACCCAAGAGGGTGTCCCCAGCGGCACCCCGTCCGGCGGTAACGGCCAGGCCGGGAAATTGCCGGGCTTCGCGGAACTGGCGCCGGGTTTTCACACCAGCGGGCCGAACCTCTCCAACTTGCCGGAGCCGATACTGCTGCGCCTGCCCAGCGATGTCCTCTTCGACTTCGACTCGGCTAAGCTGCGGCCCGAGGCCGATCCGCTTTTGACCAAGGCCGTTGGGCTCATCACCAAGTATCCCGAGGCCGATATCCAGATCGACGGCTACAGCGATTCGTTTGGCAAGGCCGACTACAACATCACCCTCTCCCAGCAGCGGGCCGAGGCCGTGCAGGCGTGGCTCCACGAGCACATCACGCAAAGCGGCTACAAGTTCCGCTCGCTCGGTCACGGCAGCGCCAGCTTCGTGGTCAGCGCCAAGGGCAGCATTGACCAGCAACAACCCAACCGACGGGTGGAGATTTTGATTCAGGCGCTGAAGTTGTAGGCCCTCAAAAAACGCCATTGACTCCTCTGGAGGCTTTGGCAGACTGCCCAACCGCCGTTCCCGCGCCGACTTAGCCGTGCGCAGACACCGCTCGGCGTCAAAAATAACTCCCAACCGAATACCACCATGCCCGTCGAAGTCATTCTCAAAACCAAAATCGAAGGCTTGGGCAGCGAAGCCGATATCGTCTCCGTCAAGCCCGGCTACGCCCGCAACTTTCTAATCCCGAAGGATTTTGCCGCTCCCGCGACTCTCGCCACCAAGCGCCAGGTCGAAGAGTTGCGTCGCAAGCGCGCCGAGCGCGAGGCCACCGAGCTGAACGAAGCTCAGGAACTCGCCGGCAAGCTGGGCAAGCTCAAGCTCGTATTTGTGCTCGAGTCGGGCGAAGGCCAGGAAAAGGTCTTTGGCGCCGTCACCAGCCAGGATATCGCCACCAAGCTCAAGGAAGCGGGTCACGAAGTCGACCGCAAGCGGATCGACCTGCCTCGTCCGATCAAGGAACTGGGCGAACATGAAGTCACCGTCAAGCTCCTGGCGGACGTTCACGCCACGCTTAATATCACGGTCAACCACCCCGCCCCGAAGGAAGCTCCTGAAGGTGCCGAGGCCGCCGACGCCAAGGGCGGAAAGAAGCCGAAGGCCAAAAAAGCCTAAAGGCTCATACCGAGTAGGAAAGACCCCCAAAAAAGGCCTTTCTTATTCGCTTGACCTTTATTGACCGGGTCTTCAAATTCCTGCCCATGTCAGGAGGGTGCTTTCGATACCCAAAGGTATCGATAAGCGCCTTATTTTCATAAAGAAAGAGGAGATTTGAAACAAATTACTGGACGAACAGGGAATTCATGGATTGCCGGATCACTGGCACTCCTTCTTTTCGTCCTGCTCCCTGTGCAGGGAGTTCTCCCCCAGCCGTCCGACGCTCCTCCCGCCACTCCTGCAGCTGAAGCCGCTCCTGCGCAGCCTGCGGCCGATAACGCTGCTCCGGCGGTGCACAAGAATAAAAAGGTAGTCGGCGCTCCCGATACCCAAGCCCCCGCAGGCAGCCAGATGGGCCCCATCGTCCGCGAAATCGACATCCAATACGTCGGACCGAAGACAGTGGCCAAGTCGGTCATTCTTTCCAACATGCGGACGACGGTCGGTCAGGTCTATTCCGCCCCCTCGATCGAGGAGGACGTGCGCAATCTCTACGCCACCGGCTTTTTCACCAACCTTGCAATCAAGGACGAGCCGCTGGGCGATGGCGTGAAGGTCAACGTCGTCGTGCAACCGAAGCCGCTGGTGAAGGAAATCATCATCAAGGGCGAAAAGAAGATCAAGGAATCGCGGGTCAAGAAGGAGATCAAGTCGAAGCTCGGCGAGCCGCTGAGCGAGCAGCAAGTCTCCGCCGATGCCGACAAGATCAAGGACATGTACCTGGGCAAGGGCTACAATCAGATCCAGGTCAGCTACAAGATCGATACCAACGAGGAATTCGGCCGCTCGGTAGTGACGTTCATCATCAATGAAGGCAGCCGCGCCTACGTAACGGAAGTCGATTTCGTCGGCAACCAGCACCTGACGGCGAAGGAATTGCGCAAGGTCATGAAGACGCGCAAGAAGAACCTCCTCTCCTTCATCAACAAATCGGGACTCTTCAAGGAGGATGATTTCCGCCAGGATCTCGACAACCTGCGGACCTATTACAACAGCAAGGGCTACATCGACATGTCGGTCAAGGACGTGAAGTTCGACCATCCCGAGAAGGATGAGATGAAGGTCACGATCACCGTTTTCGAGGGCATCCAGTACACCGTGGGCAAGATCGATTTCACCGGCAACACCATCTTCTCAAAGGACGACCTGCGCGTTTACCGGAATTACAAAGTGGTGCGCATGGATGAGGGCAAGGTCTTCTCGCCCCGCGCCTTTACCCCGGAGGGCAAGCAGCCGAATGAAGACCTGCCCACGCTGGAGAACGATATCAAGCGCATCCGCGACCTCTACGGCACGCGTGGCTACATCGACATGTTGATCACGCCCGAGCGCCAGCCGAACGTCCAGAGCGGCAAGATCGACATCCTCTACCGCATCGTGGAGAACTCGCAGTCCTACGTGGAGCAGATCATCATCCAGGGCAACAACCGCACCAAGGACAAGGTCATCCGACGCGAATTGTTGGTCAAGCCGGGCCAGATCTACGACAGCGTGCGCGTCGACGCCAGCAAGAAGAGCCTGGAAAATCTCCAGTACTTCGAGAAGGTTGACATTTCCCCGCAGGAAACCTCGGTGTCGAACCGCAAGAACATGGTCGTCACCGTGGAGGAAAAGCGGACCGGTTCGGTCACCTTCGGCGCCGGCTTCAGCTCGGTCGACAGTCTGCTCGGCTTCGTCGAGATCACACAAGGTAACTTCGATCTGTTCAACTTCCCCTACTTCATCGGCGGCGGCGAAAAATTCCGCGTCCGCCTCCAGTACGGTCTGGAACGGCAGGATTTCGAAGTCTCGTTCAAGGAGCCCTGGTTTCTCGAGCAGCGCCTTTCGCTCGGCTACGATCTCTTCTACCACAACGCGACTTATCTCTCGAATTACTACGACGAGCGCAACTTCGGCGCCTCGGTCAGCCTGGCCCGCGCCTTCGGTCCCTTCTGGAGCGGTTCGATCACCTACACGCTGCAGGATTACGACCTCTATAATTTCGCCAACAATTCCTCACCCCAGCTGTTACGGGAGCAGGGCTATCGTACCGACAGCTCGATCACCCTGGGTATGAGCTACGACCATCGCGACAGTGTTCTACTGACCCATAACGGTCTGCACGCCGACTTCACCGCCGAATTCGCGGGTGGTCCGCTGCTGGGCCAGACGAACATCTACAAGTTCCAGGCGAGCGTCCAGAAGTACATCCCACTGCCCTACGACTGTATCTTGACCCTGGCGGGTTCGACCGGCGTGGCCGACTACTACGGCGACAGCCAGGAAGTGCCGCTGTTTGACCGCTTCTTCATCGGCGGTTCGCGTTCCGTGCGCGGCTTTGGTAATCGCGACATCGGTCCTGTCGATAACAACACCGAGCCGCTGGGCGGCGACACCATGGCTTACAACAACATTGAGTTGACCTTCCCGATCATGGACCGCGTGCGTGGTGCCATCTTCAACGACATGGGCTTTCTTGATGGCCGTGCCTTCCACTACACCAGCGTCTGGCCGGAGCTGAACATGGCAGCCGGTGTCGGCTTGCGATTGAATTTGCCGATCGGTCCGTTGCGGCTCGACTACGGTATCCCTTATAAAGATCAGGGCTACAACCACAACAGCACCGGCAAGTTTAGCTTTGACGTCGGATACCAATTCTGAAACCCTTCCCCACTCATGAACAAGATACTGCTGCTTTGCTTTTTGATTCTCGCACCCATTTCCCTGGCTTCCGCCGACCTGAAGATTGCCGTCATCGATCTCAACAAGGCGTTTGAAAGTTATTACAAGACCCAGGACGCCCAGGCTCACCTCAAGGAGAAGCAGGATGGGTACATCAAGGATCTGCAGGATCTGAAAGCCTCCTACGACCGCATGGGCGAAGAAGCGCAGAAGCTGCACGATCAGTCGATCGATGCCACTCTCTCCCCTGAGGCCCGCGCCGACAAGGAGAAGGCCCTCAAAGTGAAGATGCAGGAACTCCAGACCATGGGCGCCAAGCTGCAGGAGACCAAGACGGAACGCAGCAACGAGCTCCAGGATGAGTTCATGCGTCGCCGCAAGGAGATCGTGGACGAGATCACCAAGATCATCACCGATTACTCGGGTCCGCAGGGCTTCGACATGGTCATCGACAAGTCGGCCACCTCGCCCAGCGGCGTGCCCTCGCTGCTTTATAATTCCAGCAAGTTGACTGATATCACCGCCGATATCGTCAAGCAGCTCAACGCATCGCGTCCGGCCGGAGGCGCTCCCGCCTCGTCGGGCACGGCCAAATAAAGCGGACGCCGCCCAGCGCGGGACTTCCGCTCGTGACCGTGCATACCGTTCGCTCCCTTGCCGATCAGGTAGGGGGCGTTGTCCTCGGTCCTGGCGCGGAGGCGGCCATCACCGGCATCAACGATCTTCGTTCTGCCGGGCCGGATCAGCTTTCCTTCCTGGCCAACGCCAAGTACGAGGCGCTGGCCCGCGAGAGCCGCGCGGGAGCTATCCTGGTTACGGGGAAGGACGCGGAAAAATTAACGGGCACACGTATCCGGGTTGAATCCCCGAGCCAGGCTTTCGCCAAGATCGCCCAGCTGTTCGCCCCGCCGCCGGTGCGTGATGAACCGGGAATCCATCCTTCAGCTGTAATCGCGCCCGATGCGGTGATTGGGGAAGGTGCCAGCATCCAGGCGCACGCGGTCATTTCCGCCGGGGTGAAGATCGGTGCGAAAGTGGTCATCGGCGCCAACTGCTTTGTCGGCGAGCGGAGCCTGATCGGTGACGACACGAGGCTTTACCCGCTGGTAACGTTGCGCGAACGTAGCGTGCTGGGCGCGCGGGTAATCATTCACAGCGGAGCAGTCATCGGGGCCGACGGCTTCGGTTACGATTTACAGAACGGAAAACACGTCAAGATTCCCCATACTGGCTACGTGCAGATCGACGACGACGTCGAGATCGGCGCGAACACGACGATCGACCGGGGCCGCTTTGGACGCACCCACATTGGCGAAGGGGCGAAAATCGACAATCTCGTGATGATCGCCCACAACGTGACCATCGGCGCCCATTCGATCGTGGTGGCGCAGGCCGGCATCTCGGGCAGCACGTCGCTGGGCCGCTATGTAACGCTGGCGGGACAGGTGGGCCTGGCCGGGCATCTTCACGTCGGGGACAAAGCGGTGCTGACTGCGCAGGCGGGCGTGAGCAAGGATGTTCCCGCAGGCGCGATCCTCTCGGGCCACCACGCGATGCCGATGCGCGAGAGCCTGAAGATCGAAGCGCTGGTACGGCGCTTGCCCGAACTGGTCGAACGCTTGAAAGAGCTCGAAGACAAGATACGTTCTTTGTCGTAAATTCCGACCGCCATGGCCGCATCGCAAAAAATCAAACTGGGACTCCTGCAAACGTGGGCTGACGCCGATCCCACGCCCAACCTGGAGCGCACGCTCAAGCTCGCCCACGCGGCAGCCGATCAGGGCGCGCAGATCATCGCGACGCAGGAGCTGTTTCGCTCCCAATATTTTTGCCAGAGCGAGGACCACGCGAACTTCGCGCTGGCGGAGGAGATTCCCGACGGACCGAGCACGCGGGCGTTCTGCGAGCTGGCCAAGCAACGAGGTGTGGTCGTGGTCGCCTCGCTTTTCGAGCGGCGCACGGCGGGCATCTACCACAACACGGCGGTGGTGATCGATGCCGATGGCACCTATCTCGGCAAGTACCGCAAGATGCACATTCCGGATGATCCGCTCTTTTACGAGAAATTTTATTTCACGCCGGGCGACCTCGGATTCAAGACGTGGAATACCCGGTTCGGCCGCATCGGCGTGCTCGTTTGCTGGGACCAGTGGTTCCCGGAGGCGGCGCGACTGACGGCGATGAGCGGCGCGCAGATTCTTTTTTACCCGACCGCCATCGGCTGGCACCCGAGCGAGCGCGAGAAATATGGCGAGGCACACCACTCGTCGTGGGAAACGATCCAGCGAGCGCATGCCGTAGCCAACGGCTGCTACGTGGCCGTGATCAACCGGGTCGGCCTAGAGCAGCCGGTGGGTGGCGACGGCATCAAGTTTTGGGGCCAGAGCTTTATCGCCAACACCTCCGGCCAGATCATCGCCAAGGCGGGCATCGAGAAGGAGCAGATCATGGTCCATGAAATTGACCTCGCCACGGTTGACGTCACCCGCACCCACTGGCCTTTCCTGCGCGACCGCCGCATCGACGCTTACGGCGACCTGACCAAGCGGTTGATCGATTGACCCGGCCATGAGCGCGATTTCCCCAGACGCCACGGTTGTGCCCCGCGCTCTTGGCTTCCGGATGCCGGCGGAATGGGAGCGTCACGACGCGACCTGGCTGACTTGGCCGCGGCCGGAAGGAATCAGTTTCCCCGATGCCTTCGAGACAATCCCGGCGCTCTGGGCGGGATTGGCGAAGCTACTGGCCGAGGGAGAAGAAGTCCATATCAACGTTTTCTCGCCGGAGCACGAGACGGGCATCCGCGCCGCCCTGAAAAAGGCAGAGGCGCCCCTCGGTACGCGCATTCATCTCCATCCTTTTCCCGCCTACGAGCCCTGGTGCCGCGATCACGGGCCGATTTTTGTGCGAAACGAGCGCGAGCTGGCGGTGGTCGACTGGCGTTACAACGCATGGGGTGGAAAATATCCGCCATGTGATCTCGACGACGCCGTGCCGCAGCACGTGGCAAAACTGCTCGGGTTGCGCCTTTTCTCGCCGCCGATGATCCTGGAAGGCGGTTCCATTGAGGTGAACGGCGCCGGGACTCTACTAACGACCGAGGCCTGCTTGCTGAACAAGAACCGCAACCCGGAGCTCACGCAGAAAGAGATTGAGCAGTATCTGTGCGATTACCTGGGCGTGGAGCAGATTCTCTGGCTCGGCGAGGGAATTGTCGGGGACGACACCGACGGCCACATCGATGACCTGACTCGTTTCGTGGACGCGTCGACGCTGGTGACGATCATGGAGGATGACCCCGCCGACGAAAATTACGCATTGCTCCGCGAGAATCGCCAGCGGCTCGCGACGTTACGTGACCTGCGGGGTCAGCCGTGGCGCATCGTCGAGTTGCCAACGCCGGGGCGCATCGAGCAGGACGGGCAGCGTCTTCCCGCCAGCTACGCCAATTTCTACATCGCCAACGGAGTCGTGATCGTGCCCGGATTCGATCACCCAAACGACGCACGTGCGCGCGACATCCTGCAGGGACTTTTCCCGGACCGACGCGTCGTACTCTGGCCCGCGCTCGACCTGATCTGGGGACTGGGCGCCTTTCACTGCATCACCCAGCAGCAGCCGGCGAAGCCCTGAGCCGTGCAAACGCCGTCGAAGCGCTGGCTGTTGACTTCGTGGGGATCGCAGGGTGACCTGCATCCATTTCTCGCCCTGGGGCAGGGACTCCGAGCGCGCGGGCACGAGGTGACGTTGATGGGATTTTCCTCCTGGCGCACGACGACGGATGCGGCGGGGCTTCGTTTCGTTTCCACCGGAGAGGAGCCCGATGACGATTTCATCCGCGGACATCCCGATTTGTTTTCCTCGCGCTGGAACGGGTTGGCCTCGTTCCGCGTGCTGCTGGATCGATTGATCGCCCCGTCGCTGGAACCGACCTGCGCGGCGCTTTTGAACGAAGTGGACAGGCACGACGTATTGGTGGCGCATCATTTCGTCCTGCCCGCACCGGTCGTGGCGGAGTTGAAGGGAATTCCGTTCGCGACGGTCTGCCTCGCGCCGTGTGTGACGCCGTCCGCCTACGGCTCGCCCGGAGGCGATTACGCGCGGGTGGGAGAGGGAATCGGATTTCGCCTGCGCAATCGTTTCGTCTGGGCGGCGGGGCGGCGGATCATCGCCGGGATGGTCGATCCCCTGGTGAACGATTTGCGGCTAAAGCACGGCTTGGCACCGGTGCCTGATGCGACATTTGCGGTCCGCTCACCCCGGCTCGATCTCCAGCTCTACAGCGAACATTTCGCCCCGCGGCCACCGGATTGGGGCGCGGAAAAGAAATACGGCGGCTTTTGCTTTTACGATCCTCCGGGTGCGTGGACGCTGGCGCCCGAGATCGAGGAGTTTTTGTCACAGGGGGAATCGCCCGTTCTTTTTACCCTCGGCTCGACCGTGGTGCGGAGTCCCGGCTCATTTTACGAAGAAGCGGTGAAGGCGCTGGAAGCGCTCGGCCTGCGCGGCATTTTGCTCATCGGATCAGAAGAGAACCGGCCTGTCCGCCTGCCGGATACGATCCTGGCCGCCACCTACGCGCCGTACGGTCTGCTGATGCCGCGCGTGCGCGCGGTGGCGCATCAGTGCGGCATCGGGACGCTTTCCCACACGCTGCGCGCGAGAGTGCCTTCGGTGGCATGTCCCTTCGCCTTCGACCAGCCGAACAACGCGCGGCGGCTCGAATCACTGGGTGTGGCGGAAACGATTTTGCCGCATCAACGCACGGCGCGGCATCTGGAGGAAGCGTTGCGGCGTCTTTTAGCCGGCGAGGCTTCCGCGCGCGCATGCCGTTTGGGCGAGATCATCCGGGCTGAGGATGGCGTGGGCAAGGCATGTGCGGCGCTGGAAGAGGCGTTTTAGCCGCGGCACCGATTTCTCCACGGGCCACTTCCCCCTTTTCTTGCTTCCCGATTTCCCGTTTACTCTTTTTGGATGAAATGGCGTGTCGTTCTGACGATCCTCTTCGTGCTCACGTTGTTCGCGGGCTTCGCCTATCTTTATGTGAAAGCCTTCGTGCACAAGCGCCAGCACGGCATCATTCTTTTCGTCGTTAATGGGCTCGATCTGAACATGCTCAACCAGGCCCGCCAGCAACTGGGTCGTACGCCGCTGCAGAGCGATCCGGACGATCCCACTCTCAATGAAGCGCGCCGTCAGGCGGCTTATCGCAGCGGAACGCTGAATCTCGATCTTTTCTGGAATATCGCCCTGATGAACATCCAGGACGCGGGGCGTCCCGTGCCGGACGAGGGTGCGGATGCGACGGCACTCGCCTGCGGGCAACGGGTTGAGAACGGGTTCGTCGCGATGAACAATCGCAACCAGCCGTTACGCTCGCTGATTTACGCGGCGGAACAGGCGCAACGCGTGACTGGGCTGGTGACCACGGGCTCGCTGGTCGACCCAACGGCGGTCGCCTTTTACTCGACGGTCAACGGGAAGCCGGAGCCTTACCGCAATGCCGTCGATCTGGTCTATTCGGGCATCAACGTGGTGCTGGGCGGGGGCGAGCAATATTTCACGCCAGCCAATACGATCAATGAGTGGGGCCGGAACGACGGGCGAAACCTGATCGACGAGATGAAAATGAAAGGGCAGGGACGGCCCGGCTATACGCTGGTTCGGAGCCGGGAGGAGCTCAACAAGGTTTCGATCTGGTCGAGCGGCAAGCTTTTCGGAATCTTCGCGCCCGACTCGTTTTATTTTGCGGGTTTGCAGCCGGATCATGCGCGGCAACCCTCGCTGGCGGAAATGACCAGCGTCGCGATCTCGAGCCTGAATTATAATATCGGCGGCTATTTTCTGGTAGTGGAACACGGGTTGGTGGGGCAGGCGTCCGGGCAGAACCTCGGCAAGCTGGCCGTGAGCGAGGTGGCCGAGGTGGACGAGGCCATCCAAGCGGCGGTCGAATATGCGGGGCCTGATGCGCCCATCATGGTGACGAACAATTACAGCCTG
>Ga0105237_10008592_pt1 | contig 11044 bp, 1 predicted proteins | sample KBSC24metaG_FD_81520 | JGI IMG/M metagenome (GOLD analysis project Ga0105237, IMG submission 81520) | Corn rhizosphere microbial communities from Kellogg Biological Station, Michigan, USA - KBS C2-4 metaG | ecosystem: Host-associated > Plants > Roots > Rhizosphere > Soil | place: Michigan, USA... | reverse complement strand
TCAGCCGCGGCTTCTCCAGTCCACGTCGCTCGGCCCAACCACTCAAATTCCCCGGCTTCAGTGCTTCACCGCCGAACACCACCGTCTTCAGTGCCAGATCGCTGCCGCCGCCTTCGCTCTCGTCCACGCTCATCACCTGATTGAACGCCGAGGGTGTTTGGCTCAACACCGTCACCTTCTTCTCCACGATGTGTTCGAAGAACGTTTCGGGTGAACGGCTCATCCAGAATGGGATCACGACCACGCAGCCGCCGTAGTGCAGCGCGCCCCACAACTCCCACACTGAAAAGTCGAATGCATAAGAATGGAAGAACGTCCAGACGTCGCTCTCGTCGAAACTGAACCAATGCTCCGTGGCTTCAAAGAGTCGTGAGACGTTGCGGTGCGTGACCATCACGCCTTTCGGAACGCCGGTCGAGCCTGAGGTGTAGATGACGTAAGCGAGATTGTCGGGCGCCATCGCAACTGCGGGATTCTCCTGGCTCTCACTCGCAATGCTGTCAAATTCTGTGTCGAGACAGATTACTTCCGGGCGCCTGTGCGGCAACGCAGACAGCGACGATTCCTGCGTCAGCAACAGTGCCGCTTGCGTATCTTCGAGCATGAACGACAGACGGTCCGGCGGACACGCAGGACTCAACGGCACGTAACCGCCACCCGCTTTCAGAATCGCCAACAAGCTAATCACCATGTCGAGCGACGGTTGCAGATAGACTGCGACTGGCGTCTCTGGACCAACACCCAACCGAATCAGGTAGTGGGCCAACTGATTCGCGCGCCGGTTCAGTTCCGCGTAAGTCAGAGTCTCGCCTTCGCAATCGACGGCGGTGGCGCGCGGTCGAACCTGTGCCTGGTGTTCGATCGTCTCGTGAATGAGACTACTGCCGGCGAATTCACGATCCGATTGGTTGAATCCGTAAACCAACTGCCGGTGCTCTTGTTCGTTCGTGAGCGGAAGCGCGGAGATGTCCTGGTTTGGATCAGAAACGATCGCTTCGAGCAGGTTTTGCAGATGATCCTGCATTCGCAGGATTGTCGACTCATCAAACAAATCGGTGTTGTAGACGAGTTGGCCGGATATTCCTTCAGCGCTGGTTGTCACGGAGAGTGAAAGGTCGTACTTCGCCGCCTCGTCTTCGATCTCTACCGGCGTGATCGTCAGTCCGGACAGCACCAGCGGATCGATCGGCATGTTTTGGAAAACAAACATCACCTGAAACAGCGGCGTGTGGCTCAAGTCGCGCTGCGGCTGCAACTCCTCGACGAGCATTGAAAACGGCAGATCCTGGTGCTGATTGGCGTCGAGCGCTGAATCGCTCACACGTTTCAATAACTCGCGGAACGTCGGATGATCTGCCAGTCGCGCGCGCTGCGGCAGTGTATTCACAAACAATCCGATGAGACCTTCAGTCTCCACACGGTTGCGATTGGCAATCGCCGAGCCGACGAGGAAGTCTGCTTGACTGGTGTAGCGATACAACAACGTCTGATACGCGGCGAGCATCGTCATGTAGAGCGTGGTCGACTCGCGACGACTCAAAGTCTCCAGCTCGTGCGAGAGTTTTTTCGACAGGGCGAAGAGCAGGCTCCGTCCGTGAGTGCGCTGCACGTTTGGACGCGGCCGATCGGTGGGCAGCTCGAGCACGAATGGCGCGCCTTTGAGCTCGTCTTTCCAATAAGAGAGATGTTGTTCGAGCCGGCCTTCGCTGAGTTGTTCGCGTTGCCACTGCGCGTAATCACCATACTGGATCGGCAGTTCTTCGAGTGGCGATTCCTGGCCGGCAGAGAAAGCTTCGTAAAGCGCGCTCAACTCGCGAATGAATACGCCGAGCGACCAACCGTCACTCACGATGTGGTGCATCGTCAGCATCAGAATGTGCTCTTGCGGCGCCAGGCGGATCAGGCGCGTGCGAAGCATTGGTCCATTGGCGAGGTCGAACGGGAGAGCTGCATCTTCTTTCGCGAGCTTCAGAGCTTCTGCTTCGCGCTCGTTGGGGTCCAACTGGCTCAGATCGGTCAGGTTCAACGTCCAGCTTTTCGGTTCCTGGACCACCTGCACAGCCTTACCGTCGATCACGGCGAAGACCGTGCGCAGCGATTCGTGACGCGCAACGATCTGTTCGAGACTCCTGAGCAAGGCCGCGTGGTCCAATTCACCGGAGAGACGCATGCCCGCGGGTACGTTGTAGGCGGAGTTTCCCGGATCCATCTGATCGAGAAACCAGATTCGCTGCTGTGCGTACGACAGCGGCGCGTGCGAGTTGTTACGCGGCTGGATCGTCGTCACTTCGCGAGGCTTGCTCTCCCTGGCGAGCATCGCTTCAAGCAGCGCGCGCTTTTCACTGGAGAGATGGGCAATGCGTTCGAGAATGTCGCTCATCTTGTGCCTTTTGTGTTACTTGGAGGAGGTCAGTACCGTAACGCGGTAGCGTCGGGCCAGTCAGCGCATACGATATTTTAGGGTACTTGATTACGTGCGACCCGACGCTACCGCGTTACGGTACTGACCTCATCCAACAATGGTTAGACAGTTGCTTCCAACAGCGCTCTTGCTTCTGCTTCGGTGAGGTTTTCGATGCGGTTCAACCATTCGTTGATTTCGTCGGCATCCTGTTCGCTCGCCTGCAACTGCGTGATCAGTACTGCGAGACGTTCAATCGTCGGCTCTTCGAACAGGCGACGTGGTGACAGCTCGACCATGAACGCCTCACGCACCTGAGATATGACTTGAGTGGCGAGCAGTGAGTGTCCGCCAAGCTCGAAGAAGTTGTCGTGTATGCCGACCTGATCGATCTTGAGCATGCGCGACCAGATCTGCGCGAGCTGCTCTTCGACCGCCGTGCGCGGAGCGACGTATTCTCTTTCCATCTCGGGCCGCTCGCTACCGGGTTCGGGGAGTGCCTTGACGTCGAGCTTGCCGTTTTGCGTCAGCGGGATTTCCGGAATCGTGATGAACGCTGTTGGCAACATGTAGTCAGGCAGCTTCTGCTTCAGGCACTCGCGCAACTCGTCAACCGGAATCGAGTCAGTACCCTGTGGCACCACGTACGCTACAATCCGCTTCTCATCCGCGTTGTCTTCACGCACGATCACTGCGCACTGCGCCACTGCCGCATGCTCGCGCAACGCCGCTTCGATCTCGCCCAACTCCACTCGGAAGCCGCGGATCTTCACCTGCTGGTCCACACGGCCCAGGTACTCGATCGTCCCGTCTTCGCGGTAACGCGCCTTGTCACCTGTCTGGTACAACCTGTCGCCGCTCGTGCGGAACGGATTCGGGATGAATCTCTCTGCCGTCAGACTCGGCCGGTTCAAGTAACCACGCGCCAGTCCCGTGCCCGCGACGTACATCTGTCCCGCCAAGCCCACCGGCATCGGTTGCAGACGCTCGTCGAGAATGTGTACCTGAAGATCAGGTATCGGCCGTCCCACCACGCTGCTGGCTGCGTGTGCGACGTCGCCTTCAGTCATGCAGTGATAGGTCACGTGCACCGTCGTCTCCGTGATGCCGTACATGTTGATCAGCCGCGGCTTCTCCAGTCCACGTCGCTCGGCCCAACCACTCAAATTCCCCGGCTTCAGTGCTTCACCGCCGAACACCACCGTCTTCAGTGCCAGATCGCTACCGCCGCCTTCGCTCTCGTCCACGCTCATCACCTGATTGAACGCCGAAGGTGTTTGGCTCAACACCGTTACTTTCTTCTCCACGATGTGTTCAAAGAACGTCTCAGGTGAACGGCTCATCCAGAATGGGATCACGACCACGCAGCCGCCGTAACGCAGCGCGCCCCACAACTCCCACACTGAGAAATCGAATGCGTAAGAATGGAAGAACGTCCAGACGTCGCTCTCGTCGAAACTGAACCAGTGCTCCGTGGCTTCAAAGAGTCGTGAGACGTTGCGGTGCGTGACCATCACGCCTTTCGGAACGCCGGTCGAGCCTGAGGTGTAGATCACGTAAGCGAGATTGTCGGGCGCCATCGCAACAGCCGGATTCTCCTGGCTCTCACTCGCAATGCTGTCAAACTCTGTGTCGAGACAGATTACTTCCGGGCGCTTTTCGGGCAATTGCGGTAGCGACGATTCCTGCGTCAGCAACAGTGCCGCTTGCGTATCTTCGAGCATGAACGACAGACGGTCCGGCGGACACGCAGGACTCAACGGCACGTAACCGCCACCAGCTTTCAGAATCGCCAACAGACTGATCACCATATCCAGCGACGGCTCCATATAAACCGCCACCGGTGTTTCCGGACCGACACCGCGTCGTATCAGGTAGTGGGCCAACTGATTCGCGCGCCGGTTTAGATCGCCATAACTCAAAACCCATCCCTCGCAATCGACGGCGGTGGCGCGGGGACGAATTTGTGCCTGGTGTTCGATCGTCTCGTGAATGAGGCTGCTGCCCGCAAAGTGCCGATCCCGCTCGTTAAAATCGAGTAACCGCTGCCGCTCGGAGTCGTCGAGTATCGCGATACGCATCACGCTCTGTTCCGGGTTTTCAATGGCGCGCGCAAGCAGAGTCTGGAAGTGACGAGCCATTCGCTCCATCGTCTCCGACCGGAATAGATCCGTGTTGTACTCGAGGGCCGCAGACCACCCACGCTCCGTCTCGCCCATGCACAGAATCAGGTCGAACTTCGCCGTGCGATTGTCGATCTTGTGCGGCGACAGCGTGAGACCGTTCAGGTTCACGGCTTCGCTCGAAGAGTTTTGCGGCACAAACATCACTTGAAACAGCGGCGTGGTGCCGAGGTTTCTTTCCGGCTGCAAATGTTCGACGAGCTTCTCGAACGGAAGATCCTGGTGCGCGTAAGCGTCGAGCGCGGTTTCGTGAACGCGGTCAATGAACCCGCTGAACGTGACTTCCGGCGAGACGTCGCTGCGTATGATCAGAGTGTTCACGAAGAAGCCGATCAACTGCTCGAGCTCCACGCGGCTCCGACCAGCAACGGGCAGTCCAATCACGATGTTTCGCTGCTCGGTGTAGCGGTGCAGGAGCGCGATAAAAGCCGCCATCAAGACAGTGATTTCCGTCGTCTGCTTGCGGCGGCTGAGAGATTTAACGGCCGCACTCAACTCGGTAGAGAGTTCGAAGTTGTATTCAGCGCCATTGAAGGTCTGCGATACCGGGCGCGCGAAGTCGGTTGGTAATTCAAGCACAGGCGCGGCGCCGGCGACTTGCTTCTTCCAGTAATCGAGTTGCTGATCGAAGTCTTCGCCCGCAAGCCAGTCTCTTTGCCACTGCGCGAAATCGGCGTACTGGATCGGCAGTTCAGGCAGCGACGACTCTTCGCCGCGCGAGAAGCTGTTGTATAGCGACGCCATCTCTTTGATGAAGATCCCGACGGACCAACCGTCGGAGACGCTGTGATGCATCGTCACCACTGCGATGTGATCGTCACCCGCGAGCCGGAGCAGAAGGACGCGAATCAGGGGTAGTTGGGTCAGGTTGAAAGGTTTCGAGATCTCCTGGATAGCGAGACGCGTCGCTTCAGCTTCACGTGCTTCGAGTGGGGAGCCGGTCAGGTCGATGATGTTCAGAGGGAGCTCGTACGCGGGGTCGATGAGTTGCAGCGGTCTTCCGTCGAAGGAAGGAAACGTGGTACGCAACACTTCGTGACGGCGAATGATCTCGTTGAAACTTCGTTCCAGCGCCTCGAGATTCAGCGGGCCTTCCAGTCGGACTGCGGCCGGGATATTGTAGGCCGCGTTTTCGGGATCCATCTGGTCCAGGAACCACAAACGCTGCTGCGAGAATGAGAGTGGGTTGCTGTCAGCCAGACGCTCGCGTGCTTCACGTGGAAGTTCGGCGATGAGTGTGCGGTAATCTTTCATAGGGTAAACAAAAAGGGCACAAAGGTTACACAGAGACGAGCTCTAGTTCGAATAGCTGCTGGTCGATCGTTCTGCTTCTGCGTGGAATTGCGGAAGGTGCTTTGACAGCGTGCTGTTGTTTCAATTTCTCGATTGAGTTGGCGAGTCCGGCGACGGTTGGGTCTTCGAAGAGCGTGCGTAACGGCAGTTCCACTTGCTGCATTGTGCGCACGCGGGAGATCAGCCGCGCTGCCAACAAAGAATGGCCGCCGATTTCGAAGAAGTTGTCGTGTATGCCAACCTTTTCGAGTTTCAATACTTCGCCCCACATCGTCGCCAGCGACTCTTCGATCTCATTCCGCGGCGCGACGTAAACTCTTTGCAGACTCTGTTTCCAATCAACATTCTTCGCGAGCGTGAGCCGATCGATCTTGCCGCTCGGCGTCAGCGGCAGATCCGCGACGAAGTTGAACGCGGATGGGATCATGTAATCCGGCAGATGCTGTTTTAACTCACTGCGTAAATCATTCGGCCGCGACTCACCTTGCGCGACGAGGTGCGCGATCAATCTCTTGTCACCACTGTCATCTTCGGCAACCGTCACGACTGCTTCTTTGATCTGCGGATGCTTTCTCAGCAGCGTTTCAATCTCGCCGGGCTCGATGCGAAAGCCTCGTATCTTGACCTGATTGTCTTTCCGTCCTAGAAACTCGATCGCGCCGTTCTCGAGATAGCGCGCAATGTCTCCGGTGCGGTACAGCCTCGAACCAGCTCTCGTGCTGAACGGATCGGGGATAAACCGATCGGCCGTCATTGCCGCTCGTCCGACGTAACCGCGCGCAAGACTGTCGCCACCGATGTACAACTCTCCCGGCACACCTACGGGACAAACCTGCATCTGCGCGTCGAGCAGGTAGATTTCCGTGTTTGCGATCGGTTTTCCGATTGGCGGCAGCTTGGGCCAATCACTCGCCGGCCCGTGAAGCTCGTGCACCGTAACGACGTGACTCTCCGATGGGCCGTACTCGTTCAGCAACCGGCAGACACGCGAACGCGCGAAGAGTTGTCGCACAGCGTCGCTGACCTGTAACTGCTCCGCGGTGCAGAGAATCTCGCGCACATGTTCCGGGAATTGACCAGTCTCTGAAAAGACGTTCGCGATCTGACTCAGCGCGACGTACGGCAGGAACAGACGGCGCACTCTTTGTTCATTCAGGAAATCTATCAATCGGCTCGTATCTCGTCGCAGCTCATCTGACGCGAGCACCAGCATCCCGCCTGTGTGCCAGCACGTGAACATCTCGTTGAACGAGGCGTCAAAGCTGATCGAGGAAAACTGTAACGTGCGCGCTTCGGGTACCAGATCGAGCGCAGACGCTTGCCACTCGATCAAATTCGTCAGCGCTCGATGCGGCATTGCAACGCCTTTTGGATTGCCGGTTGAGCCTGACGTGTAGATGACGTAAGCCAACTCTTCACCAGTCATGTCCGGCGCGGAGATCGTTTCGCTCTCATTCGCGATTGCAGATCGAGCCACGTCGAAATCAACTATTGGCAGCTCACAGGACGCGATTAAAGAGTGCAATCCGCGATGCGTTAACAGCAGGTGCGCGCGCGAGTCTTCCAGCATGTACGCGAGACGTTGCTGCGGATACTGCGGATCGAGCGGGACGTAAGCGCCACCGGCTTTAAGAACGCCGAGCACCGCCACCAAAAGATCCAGCGAGCGTTCGCAGAGTATGCCGGCGGTGATGTCAGGCCCGACACCCATCTTGCGCAGATGATTCGCGAGCCGGTTCGCACGTTGGTCCAACTCTCGATAAGAAATAGCCTCATTCTCGAAGACGGCAGCGACTTCATTCGGCATGCGTGCCGCTTGCTCTTCGAACAGATGATGGACGGTGCGAGCAGGTGCGACCGTGCTGCGCGTGTCGTTCCACTCCGCGATTCGGTTCCGCTCGTCGCCCGCCATCAATTCGAGCTCGGCCAGTTTGCGACTCGGATCGGTAACGATCGACTGCAACAACGTCTCCATGTGCTGGAGCATTCGTTTGATCGTCGTCGCCTCGAAGATGTCGGTGTTGTATTCGAGTCTCATCGCGAGCGAATCGCCTCGCTCCATCATGGAAAGCGTGAGATCGAATTTCGAAGTACCGGTATCGGGTTCGACGAAGCTGATGTTCAGCTCCGGCAGTCGAAACACTTCGAGCGCGATGTTCTGAAATACGAAGAGCACCTGGAAGAGCGGCGTGCGAGAGAGGTCGCGGCGTGGTTGTAACTCTTCGACGATGCGTTCGAACGGCAGATCCTGGTTCGCATACGCGCCAAGCGCGACTTCCCTTACCCGCTGAAGCAACTCTCGGAATGAAGGCGTGCCGCTCAGGTGTGTGCGAAGAACAAGAGTATTCGCGAAGAAGCCGATGAGCTTTTCGATTTCGGGGCGGTTGCGGTTCGCGATGGGTGTCCCAACGGAGATGTCTTCCTGTCCGGTGTAGCGATGCAGCAGGACCTGAAACGCTGCGAAGAGCGTCATGAACAGCGTGACTTCTTCCTGGCGGCTGAATTGTTTGAGAGATTCGGTCAGCTCGCGCGGCAGAATCGCGTACTCCCTGGCGCCGCGGAAAGTCTGGATAGCAGGCCGGGGTTTATCGGTCGTCAGTTCCAGGACGCCCGGACTGCCTTTGAGCATCGTCTTCCAGTACGAAAGCTGTTGGTCCAGGATTTCGCCTTTGAATGACGACTGCTGCCAATGCGCGAAGTCTGCGTATTGGATCGGGAGATCAGGCAAAGGCGATGGCATGCTGGCCGCAAACGCACCATACAACGCAGCCATTTCCTGAATCAGGAGCCCTACGGACCAGTAATCACAAACGATGTGGTGCATCGTGAGCAGCAGGATGTGTTCGTGCTCGTTGAGCCGCAGCAGTGACGCGCGCATGAGCGGTGGTTGGCTCAGATCAAACGGACGCTGCGCTTCCTCACTCGCGAGCTTGCTTGCCGCAGCGTCTCTTTCTGATTCTGGAACGCCGCTCAAGTCTTCGATGTTGAGGGACACTGCGAGATCCGAAGCAATAATCTGTTGCGGTGTGCCTGCGACTGTCTGGAAACTCGTGCGAAGTATCTCGTGACGAGCAACGACTTCACGCAACGCGCTTTCGAGTACTTCCACGCGTAGCGATCCGCTGAGACTGGCCGCGAACGTCATGTTGTAGAACGCGCTGCCGGGCTCGAGCTCGTCGAGGAACCACAGCCGCTGCTGCGCAAACGAAAGCGGCAACGCACCATCGCGATCCACGCGGCTGAGCATTGCCGGTGCAACTGCTCTTGGCTCACTGATCTCAGGCGCGGCGGTCAAACTATCGATGTATGTCGCGATCGTGCCGACGGTGCAGTAGTCGTACAGATCTTCGAATTCGAGTTTCGCGCCAAACTCTTTTTCGAGTCGCGTGATGAGCTGTGTGCCGTTCAGAGAGTTGCCGCCGAGATCGAAGTAGTCGTCTTCGAGACCAAGCTGCTCAACTTTCAGCACCTCGCCCCAGATCGCTGCGACCTTCTGCTGTGTTTCGGTCGTGTTCTCATCCGTCAACAGCCCCAGGCTGCGCGCATCAATTTCCGGAGTCTTCATCGCGCGCGGTGGTTGCTCTGCCTGGCGAACACCGATCGTCTTGATCCAACAACGCGTTTTCTCGAAAGGATACGTGGGCAGCTCGACGCGGAAATGCGTTTGGCCGTCGTACAACTTCTGCCAATCAATCTTTGCGCCGGCGGCGTAGAGCTTGGCCATCGCCTGGAGCAAACAACCAGAACCCGCGTCGTCGAAAGCGGTAACCACATCGAACTTGTGACCGTTGAGATTCTCGATCGCGTTTCCAAGCACGCCTCGCCCGCCGATCTCCAGGAACAGCGGATTCTCGTTCTTTGTAACTTCTGCGAGCACGGCTTTGAGCTTCTCGGGATCGAGCGTGTTCTTCCAGTGATTCGAGGAAACGTTCTTCAGCGTCTCTTCGAGAGTCATCCGCCCGGTGGCGTTCGCGACGATGCCATTGCCTGGACCAGCGCCGATCAGTTTTGAACTGTTGATTCCGAGTGCGCTCCAGGTCTTGAAGAGTGCGTATTGAGTCACAAAAGACTCGGGTACAGAGCCATTGACGACCTGGCGGCACGCCGCTACGGCCTGAGCGAACTCGCGATAGTCGTTGTGCAGACGATCGATAGCATCTGCTTCCAACTCTTCCTGGCCAGAGAGCAGAAAGATAACTGGTCTTTCCGATTTTGAGACTCCATTCCAATCACGTGTTTCAGTGAGAAATCGTTCGAGCGTCGCGACTAAGTCCTGCTTGTCTTGCGCCACACATGCGAAGCGATAGGCATACGCATCACGACCCGTATTTGCCGTGTAAGCGATGTCAGTCCACGAGTATTGGGTAGCTTTCAACCACGGAATAAACTCGGAAATGTAGCGGCTCAGAGCCTGAGGTTGTTTGGCCGAGAGCGTGAACAGCACCGGAGTCGAAACTGAGTCACTCTTTCTCGCCGCCGGTGGCTCTTCCAAAATCAGATGAGCGTTGGTCCCACTCAGACCGAACGAACTCACGCCCGCGCGTCTCACGCTCACGTTCGGCGGAAGACTCCAATCACGCAACTCACTCTCAACCGACACCGGCGAGTTGGCGAAATCGATCAGCGGGTTCGCTTCTCTGAAGTGAAGCGACGGAAATACTTTCCTATGCTTGAGCGACAAGACAGTCTTCGTCAGACCTGCGATACCAGCCGCACCAACGAGATGTCCGATGTTTGTCTTAACAGAACCGATCCCGCATCGAGGCTTCAATTGCGTTCCGCGCGCGAACGCGTCGTTGATGCCTTTGATCTCGATCGGATCGCCGAGTTTTGTGCCAGTGCCGTGTGCCTCGATGTAGGAAATCGTTTCCGGCTCCACCGCCGCAGCTTCCCACGCTGCGAGCATCACCTCGGTTTGCGCCAACGGACTCGGCGCCGTGAGACCGCTCGAACGTCCGCCGTCCTGATTGACCGCTCCACCTTTGATGACTGCGTGAATGACGTCGCGATCCTCAACCGCCTTAACAAAAGACTTCAGGAAAACAATGCCGCCGCCTTCGCCCCAGCCAGTTCCGTTTGCCGCAGCGTCGAACGTTTTCGATCGGCCGTCGGGCGCCATGATTCCGATATCGGCTGACTCACCGTACGAATCTGCCTCGGGTTGCGT
>Ga0105237_10008590_pt1 | contig 11046 bp, 8 predicted proteins | sample KBSC24metaG_FD_81520 | JGI IMG/M metagenome (GOLD analysis project Ga0105237, IMG submission 81520) | Corn rhizosphere microbial communities from Kellogg Biological Station, Michigan, USA - KBS C2-4 metaG | ecosystem: Host-associated > Plants > Roots > Rhizosphere > Soil | place: Michigan, USA... | reverse complement strand
GTGGTCAAAGTATACATAGCCGGATGGTGTCATTATTACTTTGTGCTTTTGCTTTGCTGCTTCAATACCACCTTCTTCTCCGCGCCAGCTCATCACAGTAGCATTAGGCGCAAGACCGCCTTCCAGAATTTCGTCCCACCCAATAATTGCACGGCCTTTGCTGTTGATGTATTTTTCTATACGCTGAATAAAATAGCTCTGTAAACCATGTTCATCTTTCAGGCCTTTTTCTTTAATTAATTTCTGGCAAAACTCAGAACGCTTCCACGCATCTTTAGGACATTCATCGCCACCAATATGAATATATTTTGAAGGGAACAACTGCACCACTTCATCAATCACATCCTGCAAAAATTTAAAAGTGTATTCACTTGGGCAATACACATCACTATAAACGCCCCATGCCTGCTGCACCTGCTTGCCTGTCTTCGGGCCGGCCCATGTAGCACCTTTGGCTGGCTCTGTAGCTTCATCCGGGAAGCAGCTTAATTTAGGATAAGCCGCGATAGCCGCAGATGAGTGACCGGGCATTTCTATTTCAGGAATAACAGTGATAAAACGATCAGCAGCATACTTAACCACCTCTTTTATCTGCTCCTGCGTATAGAAGCCGCAGTCTTTTGTATTGTCGTTGCCGGTTCCGGGATGATGGCCAATAACAGTTCCATTACGGCAAGAACCTACCTGCGTAAGCTTTGGATATTTTTTTATCTCAATCCTCCAGCCCTGGTCCTCTGTCAGGTGCCAGTGAAAAGTATTTATCTTATGCATCGCAAGAAAATCGATGTACTGCTTTACAAAACTTACCGGAAAAAAGTGACGGCCCACATCAAGCATCATGCCCCTGTAAGCAAAGCGTGGAGAATCTACAATGCTTACCTGTGGTATAGCTAATGATTTAGAGGGTTCTACCGGCAATAGCTGGATAAGCGTTTGTATCCCATAAAAAATACCTGCAGCATTATCACCGCCGATATATACCTGCTTGTCTTTAACAGTAAGTCCGTACGCACCGGGAATACTATTGTTCATCTTATCGTAGTTCAACACAATTGAACTTCCTTTCGCACTGCCGCTTTCAACAACATTCAATTTAAACCCATAAAATTTTTGCAGGTAATCATTAAAAAATTTCGCCTGCTTTTGCAGACCGGAGCCGTACAAAACAATTTTGGTTGCCGGAGTAAGGCTAAAGGTTCCTTCACCTTCTTTTACAGAAACCGGTTGAGGAATAATGTGCACCTGCGCAAACAAAGAAACAGATAGAAAGGCGCATGCTAAAACGAGCAGAGATTTTTTCATTAATGCTGATTTAAAATGTAAGCTTAGCTTGCTAAGCTAATAAAATATTAATACGATCTTAACGCAAACGTTTGATTGTCTGAACCAGGATTTTACTGATTTGTTTGATTTACCTGATTTTAAAGTTCATTGCTTTATGAAGCGTCCTCGCTTCACATGTTTATTCTATCGCCTCCGGCGATTTGTCTGAACCGGGATTTTATTGATTTTTCTGATTTACCTGAATCACAACAGACTAGTAACCGGCAACCAGCAACCGGCAACTACTTTACCACAGGCAGTATAATCTTAGACGCATGACCTGCATCGTGATAAATTTTTATATCGCTTTTGATAAAGTCTTTATCATCGCAATGATAGACGTCTACAAACTGTTGCGGGTTTCTGTCAGCCAGCGGAAACCATGAGCTTTGAACCTGTACCATGATACGGTGTCCTTTCAGAAAAGTATGAGCTACATCGGCCACTTTAAATTTCACTTCTTCCACTTTGCCGGGAGTAAATGCAGCGGGCTTTTCAAAACTGTTCCTGTACCGGCCCCTGAAAATTTCTCCATGCACCAACATCTGGTATCCACCCATTGGATATTTTTTTATGGGGTCCTCATCTGCATAAATGTTCACATCATTGTGAGATAAATTATCAGGAAACACGTCAATCAGCTTAACCACGAAGTCTGCATCAGTGGTGGAAATACTGGTGAGCAAATCAGCAACCACATTACCGGCAACAGTAACATCTTCGGTTAATGTGTCTGTTTGAAAAACCAGCACATCAGGCCTGCGTGCAGCAAAGCGCTGATCGTCGGTCATATATTCTCTTGTCCTGTTAAAATGAACTTCTTCTGCATAAGGCACTGGCTTTGATGGATCACTCGTATACCCTGAAAAACTTTTTTGCACACCGGGTTTATCCCACGATAATTTGCCGGAAGCATGCAGGTAAATTTCTTGATTAACTGCTTCTGCAGGTGGCCACTGTTTAAACTGTTTCCACTCATTGGCGCCGGTGAGAAAAATGTTTGCTTCAGCTATGGAAGATGCATCGCCCTTGCCTTTAAGATAATAATTAAAGAACGGCACTTCAATGTTTTGCTGATACCATTCTGATGTATTGCTTCCAAAGCAAACATTACCGAGGTGCGTACCATCTTTACCGGCCCACTGTCCATGATACCAGGGACCCATCACAATCCTATTAAAATCTTTTGCCTTGTTGTTTGCTTCTGCCGCTTTGTACGCATTCCAGGCGCCCCAGTTATCTTCTGCATCAAAATTCCCTCCTACCCAAAGCATTGCAGGATGAAGCACTTTAGTAGCATTTCTTGCATCCCTGGCTTGCCACCATACATCGTAATCAGGATGAGCATATAAATCTTTCCAGAATTTAATGCTGTCGCCCATGAGCTTCGCAAAATTTTTAAGTGTTCCTGTTTCAAGGTAGAACTTATAATTATCGTGCGTGTAGTAGTCAAAATCTTTGGGGCCAACAGTGGTAGGCTGCGGCCTTGGCTTACCAAAAGATGAATAAAATGAGAAGCAATCCATAATGAAGAAAGCACCGTTATGATGAAAATCATCCCCAACGAACCAGTTGGTCACTGGCGCCTGCGGACTTACCGCCTTTAGTGCGGGATGATTACTTGCCGCCGCCATTGTTGAATAAAAGCCCGGGTAAGAAATGCCAAACACTCCTACATTTCCATTGTTATTGGGAATATTTTTTACAAGCCAGTCAATGGCATCGTAAGTATCACTTGCCTCATCAATCTCCTTCCCTTTTTTATTTGCATTGAAAGGACGTACATCCACAAACTCTCCTTCACTCATCCATCTGCCGCGTACATCCTGCGTAACCATTATATAACCTTCTTTAAGATAAGTCAGCAGGTAAGACTTCCAGTAAGAATTGTATTTATCTTCTCCATAAGGCGCACATGAATAAGGCGTGCGCGTAATAAGTATCGGGTGTTTTTCACTGCTGTCTTTAGGTGTATAGACAGAGGTAAAAAGCTTAACACCATCTCTCATGGGGATGAGCACTTCTTTTTTAGTATAGTGTTCCTGGAACCATGTAGAGTCTGTGTTTTGGGCTTTTACGCCAATGCAAATAAATATAAGCACAAGCAGAAGTAGTCTTTTCATGTAGAGGCTATTGAGCCTGCTAAAGTACTGTATAAAAATGTTTATTGATGCAATTCAACCACTATTAAATGGCTTTGTATTACAATCTCGCCATTGCAAAAGCGACATTAGTTTGGTAAATTGTTGATGACTTATAACTCATACAACAATGGCAAACAAAACATCTCTCCGTATAGAAAATATCCAGCCAATTCTTTCAGTAAAAGATATGTCCGCAACCAGAACTTTTTACAAGGATATCCTTGGCTTTAATGAAGTTGATTGGGGAACCGATGATTTTACCAGCTTCAACCGGGACAATACCGGCATTTATGTTTGTCGCAACGGACAGGGAAATGCCGGTACCTGGATTTGGGTTGGTTTTGATGGAGATATTTTTAAACTATATGAAGAACTGAAAGCCCATGGTGTAAAAATAAAACTCCCCCCTACCAATTATTCCTGGGCATTAGAAATGCATATTGAAGACCCCGATGGACATGTATTAAGGTTTGGCACAAATCCAAATGAAAATGAACCTTTCCTCGATAAAGAATTTCAAGAGTAGGTATAACCACATTTAGTGCTATTTCCCCTGTAATTATCAAGAAGTTATTCTCCGCTGAAAAAGTAATAAGAAATTATTCTTAAAAAATTTTCAGTCTGCTGTCCAATTTGTTTTAGTCCGAGCATTATTGAAGTGTAAATCAAACATTCAATAAAATAAAAACTACAACAATGAAACAGAGAACCAATTTTTTTGGAAAGAGACCAGGCGCCATGAAGGCACTTTATGGTTATGGCACTTATTTAGCAAAATCACCTGTTGAACAATCGCTACTGGAGCTTGTATATTTCCGGGTATCTCAAATTAATGGCTGCGCTTACTGTCTTGATATGCACTCAAAAGATTTACGTGTTAAAGGCGAAACAGAGCAACGCTTGTATATGATAAGTGCATGGCATGATGCTACTGTTTATACTGCACGTGAACGAGCTGCGCTAGCCTGGGCCGAAGCGGTAACCAAATTAACAAACGGCATTGTGCCGGATGAAGTGTATGAAAACGCTTTAAAAGAATTCTCTGAGGAGGAATTGGTAGACTTAACATTGGCTATTACCGCCATTAACACTTATAACCGCTTTAATATCGCTTTTCAAACACCTGCGGGAAGTTACCAACCTGGTCAGCATGCAGTTCAGTCAAACTAAAAATACTTGTTGCAGATGTCCGGTTTCATCAATCCTAATCATTATTAAACTGTATTTCATACATTCATCACCGGTAAAAAATCAACCATGAAAGATTTCCTATTATTATTTCGTCAACCAAGCTATGATTATAGCAATGTATCACCTGCAGAAATGCAGGCCTTAACAAAAAAGTGGCAGGATTGGGTAGGTGGCATAGCGGCACAGGGAAAGTTTGCAGGCAATGGCCAACGCCTTGCAATGGAAGGCAAGGTACTTAAGCCTGGCGGCGTAATTACAGATGGCCCTTTTGTAGAAATAAGAGAGCGATTGGGGAGCTTTATAATTGTAAAAGCAGATAGCCTCGAAGAAGCCACTACACTTGCTCATGGCTGTCCTGCACTTGATGCCGGCGGCAGTGTTGAGATACGCCCTGTTTTTGGATGAGTTGTTTAAACTTATAACCCACTCTGCACAAAGAGTGGGTTAATTTTTACTATGGAAAACAAGAATGCATTTTTAAAGCAGTTGTTTCAGCAGGAATTTTCTAAAATGGTTGCTGTTATAAGTAAGCTGTTTGGCTTGCAGTATATTGAAATGGCAGAAGATATTGTAAGTGAAACTTTTTTACAGGCAACAGAAACATGGGGCATTAAAGGCATTCCTGCAAACCCTTCTGCATGGTTATACGCTGTGGCAAAACAAAAGACACTTTATCATTTCAGAAGGAATAAAATTTTTGAGAAGAAAATTATTCCTGCAATAACTGCAGCCCAGGAAACAAAAGAAGAAGATACTCCTTTGGATTTTTCACAACAAAATATTAAAGACAGCCAGTTGCAAATGCTCTTTGCCGTTTGTACGCCGGTTATTGCAAGCGAAGCGCAGATTGGTCTTGCATTACGTATTCTTTGCGGCTTTGGTATAGATGAAATTGCTGAAGCATTTCTATCAAACAAAGAAACCATTAATAAAAGATTGTTCAGGGCGAAAGAAAAATTAAGAACAGAAAAGGTAAAGATGGAAATGCCCCCGGAAAATGAAATAGATAACCGCCTTGATAATGTATTACACGTTATTTACCTTCTTTTCAGCGAAGGGTACTATTCTAAAACACAAAACCAGATTCTAAGAAAAGAATTATGTATCGAAGCATTACGACTTGCCTTAATGCTTACGGAATATGAAAAAACAAATCTTCCTAAAACAAATGCATTGATTGCACTTATGTGTTTTCATGCATCCCGTTTCAACGCAAGACAAACAGAAGAAACTTCTTTTGTTTTGTATGAAGAGCAGGATGAAAACCTTTGGGATAAAGCACTGATAAACCAGGGCATTCATTTTTTAAATCTCTCTGCACAGGGTAATGAAATAAGTTCTTATCATCTTGAAGCGCGTATTGCTTACCGGCATTGTATAAAAGAAGACACGAAAGAAAAATGGGAAGATATTCTGCAGCTATACAACCAGTTGTTACTTATTAATTACTCGCCGGCTGTTGCGCTTAACAGAACTTATGCATTATATAAAGCAAACGGGCAACAGGAGGCTTTAATTGAAGCAGAGAAATTAAAGCTTGACGACAATCACTTCTATTTTTTACTACTTGCCGAACTATATAAAAACATTGATGATAACAAAGCTAAACAACACTTACAGAAAGCGCATTCGCTTGCAGGGACACAAACAGAAAAGCAAGCCATCAAGGATAAACTGAATAAATTTTAATTTCATTCATCCAATCGTTCAACAGTTATGCTTAACGTTAATAATTATAACCAGGATTATTCTTTGATGCCAATTGGCTTTGTAGAGTCATCCATTATTCTGCGTGAAGATGCACCGAGCCAGGGAGACGAAGGCGCACCCGATGCATGGATTATTTTAAATGAACATGTAACCGAAGGATTGGAAGGCATCTATGTTGGTCAGCGACTTATTATCCTTACCTGGTTTCATCAGTCAAAAAGAAATGTACTCAAACTTCATCCGCGATGGGATAAAAACAACCCGCTCACCGGCGTGTTTGCAACACGCTCACCAGATCGACCTAACCCAATAGGCCTTCATCCTGCAACTGTATTGGAAATACAGGAAAACAAAATAAAAGTGTCTTCGCTTGAAGCCATTAACGGGACACCGGTAATTGATATTAAACCGGATTTATAATCTTCCTATCCCTTTCTTACGAGCAATTATTGTTTATGACAATTATCCGTATACGCACACACAACTGTCCGCTTTCGAACACTTTCGAAAAGAACAAGCCGTGCAACCTTTACCAGTAAAGGCGTTGATAATTGGCATAAACGTTGAAGGCGAAACAGACCTGCCCGCTGTGATATTTTCAATTCTAAAAATCATCTGCCATGTTCCGTAATTATTTAAAAATTGCCTGGCGCAGCCTTGTAAAAGATAAGGTTCATTCATTTATCAATATTGCTGGCCTTTCCATGGGCATGGCTGTGGCAATACTAATAGCTTTATGGATTTGGGACGAATTATCATTTGATACTTATCACAAAAATCATAGCCGGATTGCGCAGGTAATGGAAAACGATGTGCACAACAATACCATACAAACCGGTGCAGCCATTCCCCTACCGCTTGATGCAGCATTACGTAAAAATTACGGCGGTGATTTCAAGCATATTGTAATGGCATCGTGGACTGAGGCACATATACTTAGTGCCGGTGATAAAAACATTTCCTATACCGGAAGCTTTATGGGTGAAGAGGCACCTGAAATGTTTAGCCTTCGCATGCTCAGCGGCAGCCTTTACGGCTTGCATGATCCATCTTCTATTTTTATTTCAGCTTCTGTTGCTAAAGCACTATTTGGCACATCGGAGCCGGTGAATAAACCTGTAAAGCTGGATAATAAAGAAGTATTCAAGGTATCGGGTGTTTATGAAGATTTACCGCAAGGCACCACCCTGCATGATGTTACATTCATCGCCCCATGGAATTTTTTCGTTAATGCCAAAGACTGGATAGGAAGAGACCCAAATGACTGGAACGACAACTCTCTTTTCATGTACGTTCAGGTTGCAGATAACGCAGACATGAGCAAGGTTTCCGAAAAGATAAAAAATATTAAAAGAGATAACTATCCCGGAGCGGTAAAGCTTAAGCCTGAAATGTTTCTGCACCCAATGGATAAATGGCACTTATACGCCGAATTTAAAAATGGCGTTAATACAGGAGGTGCTATTGAATATGTATGGCTTTTTGGAATGATAGGAATATTTGTGTTGTTGCTTGCATGCATCAATTTCATGAACCTAAGCACTGCGCGCAGTGAAAAAAGAGCGAAAGAAGTTGGTATACGCAAGGCTGTTGGCTCACTGCGTTCACAATTAATCGGCCGGTTTTTCTTTGAATCAGTAGCAACGGCTATATGTGCTTTTATAACCTCGCTGCTTATCGTGTGGCTAACACTCCCCTCTTTCAATAATATCGCTGGCACACAGGTAACAATGCCATGGAATAATCCTTTATTCTGGATTGCCGGAACAGGTTTTACTTTGCTTACAGGAATCATTGCGGGCAGTTACCCGGCCTTGTATCTGTCCTCATTTAAAGCAGAAAAAGTATTGAAAGGAACTTTCAGGGCAGGAAGGTTATCAGCAATTCCGCGCAAAGTATTAGTAGTAATACAGTTTACAGTAGCTATTGGGTTGATAATTTGTTCCATTGTTGTTTTTGAACAGGTGCAGTTTGCCAAAAAACGCCCAGTAGGTTACAACCCGGGAGGATTAATTGATATCCCTGCAACTACAACAGATCTTCATGACCATTTTAATGCGCTTAGGACAGATCTGTTACAGAGTGGCGCCATTACAGCGATTGCAGAATCATCAAGTCCTACGTATGGCATCAATAATAACCGCGGCGATCTTGACTGGAAAGAAAAAGATCCATCACAGGTGTATGATTTTGGCAGCATCAGGGTAACTACCGGATATGGCAACACTGTAGGATGGAAATTTTTACAAGGAAGAGATTTTAATGCTGCATTGCTAACAGATTCCTCTACTGTGGTATTGAATGAAGCTGCGGTAAAATACATGGGCCTTAAAAAACCACTGGATGAAATTATACAATTCAGGCGCAGACAACACACAGTTATTGGCGTAGTAAAAGACATGGTAATGGCCTCGCCTTATTTACCCGCCAAGCCTACTGTTTTCTTTATCGGTGCAAGAGATTTTGATGATATCATTGTCCGGGTAAACCCTCAAATAAACACCCGTGAGGCTTTAACTCAAATTGAAAAAGTTTGCAAAATATATTCGCCGTCAGTTCCCTTTAATTACAAGTTTGTAGATGAAGCTTATGCCAGGAAGTTCAGCAAAGAAGAACGCATTGGTAACCTTGCAGCAGTTTTTGCAGTGCTTGCCATATTTATTTCCTGTCTTGGGCTATTTGGTATGGCATCTTTTATGGCAGAGCAAAAAGTAAAAGAAATTGGCATAAGAAAAGTATTGGGCGCCACCGTAGGCAGCCTTTGGCAATTGCTTTCAAAAGAGTTTATACTGCTTGTGTTGATTGCCCTCGCAATTGCAATACCAGCAGCGTATGCCTTTATGAATGCATGGCTTCAAAATTACAGTTACCGCACAGAGGTATCATGGTGGATTTTTGTTTTCACAGCAGGTGGCGCTTTATTGGTTACGTTGTTAACAGTAAGTTTTCAATCGCTAAAGGCTGCAATGGCAAACCCGGTAAAAAGTTTAAGAACGGAGTAAAGCAAGTAAACCAGGTTTAATTTAGCAACAGAGATATTGACTCTGCTGCTTATAGGTACAGCCTGACAAAATCATTTTATTTTTCTTTCGATTGACTCACTACATCTCTAACCATCATCGCTAATACCGGGCTGGCATAAAAAGACGAAAAGCCATTTTTGAAACCTTTGATATGCGTTAGAAAGAAACCATACAGATGATTCTTTTTGTCTATCCATGGATAAGCGCCAGCCCAGGAAGGACTGCTTATCAGCACCGCATTATTATTCGTATCCACCTCTTCACGCCATTCGCCTAACCCGTAAACATCTTTGCGCTTACTGCCGCGGACATGCTCTACGAACTCTCCGGGGCTAAGCTTTGCATCAAGCACATGATCTGATTGCATTATACCAATGGCATCAGCAGACAATATTCTTTTGCCATAAGAGACACCGTTATTAAATATCATGGAAAGAAAATTCATATAATCATTCAATGTCGATCTTGCACCGCCGCCAAGCATCGGTGCATGTCCGCCGGCTGAATCTACCGGCGTGAAATGTGTAGCAGTCATTCGTAACGGCTTTGCTATTTTTTCATTAAATATCGTTTCCCAATCTTTACCTGTAGCCAGCTCTGCCATGCGTCCTGCAACCTGCATGGACAAGCCTCCATACCTGAATTTCGTTCCAGGTAAAGTATCTGCTTTAAGTGGCAGGATATGTTTTATAGATGCCTGCAATGTTTGATAAATATCAACTGGATTTCCATCCGGCTGGTAATCGGGGTAGCCAGATGTATGCGATAATAATTCTGCCAGTGTTGCTTCTCCTTTAACATCATTAAATTCAGGCAGCCATTTTTTTACTTTATCGTTCCAGCTGAGTTTACCTTCATCCACCACAGCGGCAATGGTTGCGGCGGCAAGCCATTTACCGGCAGAAGCGATAAACACAACAGTTGATGAATCATATGTACCGAAATAATTTTTATAAATACACTTATTATTTTTCACTACCATGATAGCAGCACCGTTATAGTAGCCGCTATCCACCCAGCTTTGTATTTTGTTTTTAACAGCCGCAAAATCAAACATACTGTTGCCCGTTTGAGCATTTGTATCAAAGCAAATGCAGCTTAACAGTACAATTGAAACACGCATTATTTTACATCGCTTCATTTAGTCATATTTTGATTTTAATTTGTGTTATTTTATTAAATAAAAACTTCTTTCCACAGGTTTTGCCGTTTGTATTGCCGGCTCAGTATTTCTTCCATATTGCCAGGCAACGACTGTTATCTTAACAGGATACCTGCTGCGCACAGGTATTTTATCAACCACCAATGTATCATCTTTTATAAAAGCCGGGCCTTCTTTCACATAAAACTGAACAGGCAAGCTTGCACTTGAAACAGCATGCAATTTTATACTCTTCAAAGATGCAAGTTGATTGATGACCGAATCAAAAATAATATGCTGAGCAACACCATTGCTGTTTGATGAGACCACTAACATTTGTGCCTGTTGCACGGCAGGTTTGTAATGCATATCGCCGGGATGTTTTGCCGCAAACCATAAAGCATAGTTGGTTGCTTTGGAGGATCTTCCTTTCTCTAGCCGCAGCCTGAACATGGAGTCATTTATTTTTTCAAACGACCCTGCGATGCGCTGTATTTGAATAGCATAACTATTT
>Ga0105237_10008589_pt1 | contig 11047 bp, 8 predicted proteins | sample KBSC24metaG_FD_81520 | JGI IMG/M metagenome (GOLD analysis project Ga0105237, IMG submission 81520) | Corn rhizosphere microbial communities from Kellogg Biological Station, Michigan, USA - KBS C2-4 metaG | ecosystem: Host-associated > Plants > Roots > Rhizosphere > Soil | place: Michigan, USA... | reverse complement strand
GCACAAGAGTCACGCCCCGCCCCGGCAACTCCTCAATCAGTACCTTCATCAGCCGGTTGGGAGATAATTGTGCATCGCATTTGAATAAAATAGCCCCTAACCCATTTATTCGTGTATGCGGCTCTTTAGCCTGCATCTCGTCGTAATTCAACAGCGTGGCGTCCAACCCCAGATCATGCGCCTTCTCCACCGTGTGATGAGCATGTTCCGCCGCCTCGGGCGTCTGGAATATCTCCAGCAGCCCCTTATGCTCATACGCCACGTCGAATGCCGGCTGCTTGAACCACACCTGCTCATATTCCTGCTGACTCAATAAAGCTATGTCCCGCAGGGGCACGGCAGACCGCTCAACATGCTCCTTCGTGGCACTTTTCATAAATTTCAACCCCCAGTCGATCAATGATCTGCTCAGCCGGGGCTGCACATAAAAGGGACTTTGTGAATTCAACATCCATTTCAATCCCTGCTTTACGATGCCGGGAGTTGCCAGAGGAATAAAATGACTGGGACATACATAGCCACAGTTGCCATAAGAGCAATTGTCCAGGAAGTCAGATTTGTCGAGCACAGTGACATTATAGCCAGCCTGTTGTAAATAGTACGCGGAGCTTAGTCCAATGATCCCGCCTCCGGCTACGATGACATTTTCCATCTTCAAAATTACAGATACACCCCAATGCCCGCTGCATGGTATTTGACCTCATGTGGCACTATTTTAACCATTTTTTACCCCTTTTTGACCCCTTCATGGTAATATTTGGGAAATGCTTATATTCGATGTATGAAAGTATTGCAATTCACCATCCCTGTTCCGCACGACAAGACCGTTATAGTGCAGAAAGATGTATTGCCGCATTTCTACCCACACCTCCACCGTCATGAAGAGATACAGCTTACCTGGATCCTGCAAGGTGAAGGAACCTTAGTGGCAGAAAATAACATGCATACTTTCCGCTCGAATGAGATCTATTGGCTGGGAGCCAACCTCCCCCATATTTTTAAGAGCGACCCTTCCTATTTCACACCCAAGAGCCGCAAGAAAGTACATACGCTGAATATCTTCTTCAACGCAAAAGGCAACCTCGACTCCTTTTTCGAACTCCCCGAGGTGAAAAGTGTAAAGAACTTCCTGCTCAACCAGCAGCCGGGATTCAAAGTACCGCCCCAGCATTTCACCGAGATCTCCAATAAAATGATGGTGATCCAGAACAGCTCCGGCGTCGACCAGCTTATCCATTTTATCGAACTCCTGAAAACACTCAGCAGCTTCCAGGAACTGATGCCGCTCTCATCCTGCACACAACCCGCCACCTACAGCGAGCACGAAGGTATCCGCATCGGCGCCATCTATAATTTCATCATGCAGCAGTATGATAAACCCATCACCCTCGAAGATGCGGCAAAACAGGCCCATATGACCCCACAGGCCTTCTGCCGCTATTTTAAGAAACATACGATGCATACTTTCGTCTCCTTCCTCAATGAAGTACGCATCAACGAGGCCTGTAAGAAACTGACGGACGGAAATTATGACAGCATCGCCACCGTTGCCTACAATTGCGGGTTCAACAGCATCACCAACTTCAATCGGGTGTTCAAAAGCGTTACCCGTAAGTCCCCAAGCAACTACGTCGAAAGCTTTTTCCAGCACGTGGAGTAGGCACTAGTTCGTCGCATCCCTGACCATCCTTATCGTCCCAAATATTGGCCCCACGGAGTTACCCGCATTCCTCGCCGCAAATTTCACGGTCACAGTCTTCTTCCCCTTCACCAGTTCCTGCGGCAATGGGTATTTCACCTCATAGAACTTGCTCTCCTTAAACCCATTCAAATCCTGCGTGGCAATCGTCTGCCCGTCTATCAGTATATTGAATATCCGCCCGCGGTGATCCGACCCCCAGTACGAACACATCAAAGTATTGGCCACCGCCGAATCTACCTTCATGACGAACGAGAAATTACCGCCCCGCTCCGCCGAACGCCATTTCTGCCCATGCTCTTCTCCCGTTTCCAGCTCCTCTCCCGTGAAGGAATGATCCCGCTCAGGCTGCATTTCACCTAGCCGCATCCGGTCGATGGTCCTGTCCTCCATCTCCTGCCGCTTCCTCTTCTCCTCCCGGTATTGATCCTGCCGGACAGCCCAACCCTCCGGAGTAAACCGGTCCCAATACACAGAATAATATTCATTCTTTGTACGATTGAAAGGGATCAGCTCCACATCCGCCGGTTGCCCCACATCACTAGTATGAAAAACAAGTCCATCCCTCTTTATCCATTTGTTGGGATCCCTTTCACCCGTTACCAGCACCGGCACTCCCTTCAGCGGATCAGGCTCCGTATTCCCAAAAAGCCCGGCCAGCAGCACAGGCCCATAGAACAACGCAACCCTGTCCGCATTATCCGGCATGGACTCGGTATGGAACGACTCCGGTAACAGTACAACGACCCTGTCCTTCTTGCTCCATGTACGCCTGATAGCAATATACCCATCCTCTCCTGCGGCCTCTTTCACATCCTTCCCATTTACCATCACGCGCACATTCCCGGTCCACTGAGGTTTCCTTATCCGCAATGTAAAAGGTACAGGTTTCACCGCCCCTATTGTCAGCATTACTGTATCGCCGGCCGGCAATGTCGTCCGCTGTTCGATCACAATACCCTTCTCCTTCCAGTTCAGACGGGACGGGATAAAAAGATTGACATACAGTCCCCCATCCTTCCCCCTGAAATAAATACTCTCGCCATATTTAACATGATTTTCCATACCGGACCCGACACAGCAGGTGAATGTATGGAATTGATCACTGTACTCCTTCTTCGTCCCCATGCGCAGCGGCACAAAATAGCACATCATCCCGTCCTCATGATTCTGCGAAGCCAAAATATGATTGTACAACGCCTTCTCATAATAGTCCATCAGCCCCGCATTGGGATGCAGCACAAAAAGATGCCGCGTCAGCTTCAGCATATTGTATGTGTTACAGGTCTCGGTCGTATTGTCGGTAAGATAGTCGTTTAATTTCCGTGCAGGACCCAGATACTCGTAGTTGCTATTTCCTCCCGTAGCGTAAGAATGGGCCCCAACGACAGTCCGCCAGAAAAATTCCGCGATGGTCTTGTCCTTCTCATCCCCCGTCAGCTCATAACGCCGTGCACAACCGATGACCTTTGGTATTTGCGTATTGGAATGCTTACCGGGCAGATCATCCATCCCCATGGCCAACGAATCCAGAATACGCTTGTCATGGAACTTGTACGACAGGTCTAAATATTTTTTATCCCCCGTAATGGCATACGTGTTCACCAGCACCTCATTCATACCACCATATTCGCAGGCCAGCATCCGCTGATCCAGCGAATCGCTCAGATGACCTACGATGGACCCTGTCCAGTCTGCCATCCCTCTTTCCACCTGTAATGCCTTGGCATTGTCACAATATAAATACGCATCCAGCAGCCCCGCCATCACCTTGTGTACCGTGTACCAGGGCGACCATCCGCCATTCAGGTCAAATCCTCTGCTGCGTATCTTGCCCGCCGACACCTCCATCCACATGCTGTCTTCCCGGGGAATGGCGCCTATATATCCGGTCTTACGCGCCGCCTGACAGACCTGCAGCTCGTCTACGATATAATTTACCCGCTGCAGATATTTTGCATCACCCGTAGAAGCATACTCCATCGCACAGGCCGAGAGATAATGCCCCAGCGTATGACCCGCAAGACCCGAAGACTCCCATCCCCCATACTTCTTTCCCTTCGCCTCCAGTCCGGAATGTACCCTGAAGTCCGACAAAAGCCTGTCCGGCTCCACTTGTAACAGATAGCGTGCATCCGCCTCCATGGCCTCCTTAAAAGGCCCATCCAGCAGCCGCACATCTCTCAGATCAAAAGGATAGGCTTCCACAGCCACTTGTGGAGCGACTTTCATGCTGCGGCTTCCATATTCAGGAACATACGATTGGGAATAACCACCCAACACACCAAAGACTGACAGAACAAACAAACAATATTTCATTTTACGACGATGTAATACATTTTTAAAATAGCTTCCTTGTCAAAAAGTGCAGCTTCTCCTTCCTTCAGATCATAGGTCTTCCACTCCTCTGTAGGAATAACCCTCACCTTTCTGTCCGCGCTCTTCAGCGTCAGGGGTAGATCAAAACCTTTCACGCATTTCGTCCAGCGATAGGATACTTTTTTGCCATCCTCGCTCCAGCGCAATTCCAGTTCGGGTATCTGTGTAGTACGAAGATATTGATCAAACACCTTCCCGTAATCATATTTTGCCTGCCGCGAGAAATAATGCTCTATCTGCCCCGTCGTGACAGTCTGATGATAAAAGGTCTTATTCATCCCACGCAGTATCTGCCGGAACAGACTGTCGTCATCCATGCTGTGCCGGATGGCATGCAGCATATTCCCCGCCTTGGGATACATATCTCCGCTGCCCTGGTCGTTGACATCATAATGGGCGATGATAGGTCTGTCGTTTCGAATACCCCTGCGTATCCCCGCATTATATGCATTCGCAGCATCCTTGCCCCACATATAATCTATAAAAAGCGTCTCACTGTAATTTGTATATCCCTCATGCACATACATATCCGCCAGGTCCTTCGTGGTAATATTGTTCCCAAACCACTCATGCCCGCTCTCGTGGATAATGATAAAATCCCATTTCAATCCCCACCCCGTACCGGACCCATCCCGGCCCCGGTAGCCAAATGCATAGTGATTCCCGTAAGCCACTGCACTCTGATGCTCCATGCCCGTATGCTGTACATCCACCAGTTTATATCCATCCTCATAAAAAGGATAAGGCCCAAACCAGTGCTCCATACTATGCAGCATATTATGCACCTGCTCCGGCATATAGCTCCGCGCCTTATCTAAGTCATAGTCCAGCACCCAGAAGTCCAGGTCCAGATGCCCCTTCTCTCCCTGAAAATCCTCATGAAAGCTCACATACTTCCCTATATAAGGAATAATACAATAATTACTGATGGGATTGACGACAGCCCACTTCCACGAGGTAGTGCCATCCCCGTTGCTCTTTTTAAATTGCATCCGGCCATTCGCCACCGCCACCAGGCTGTCCGGTACGATCATGGTCAGCGAAGCTCCACTATCGGGCTCATCGCTCTGATGGTCTTTACAGGGATACCACAGAGAGGCGCCCATACCCTGACAGGTCACGGTCATCCAGGGACGTCCCAGCGAATCCTTTGCAAAGGTCCAGCCTCCACTCCAAGGCGGACGCGTGCTCTCATGCGGCGTGCCCGAAAAGAACACTTCCACCACCCCCGTACTCCCCTTCTTTTGCGGCAGCGCCTCTACATGCCACGCATTCCCTTCCTGTGTAAAATGGAGCCGTCTGTGACCATCGAACACCACGCTGTCGATATGCAATGGCTCCTGCAGGTCCAGCTGCATGCCGGGCTGATGCTTGTCTACAACCTTATAGGTGATACGATTGCTCCCACGCGTTGATTTGGTGATATAGTCGGGCTGCACGGTGATGTCATAACGGAGCACATCCCACCAAACCCGCTCGGGGCCGAGACTGCCGCGCAGCGTATCGGCATGTGTAAATAACTTTTCCTTTATGGGCGTCTGTGCAAGCCCCGCGACAGACAGTCCCGTAGATAATAAGAATATGCAGAGTCGGCGTTTCAAACAGTTAATTTCCTTCAAATGTAACAACCACGGCATTCCTCCTCTTCCTGATTATTGACCGGTTGTCCACGGAAATTATCCGCCATCTAGGTAAAAACCTTATCCCCGGGTTTCGTATTTATTTAGAGTCAGGAAACAGTTTTTGGCAAACCTCCTTCCCCTCATTACTTTGCTCTGAGAATCCAATATTCATGAAATCACGCGTACACACCATACTGGTGTTTCTCCTATATTTTTACACCGGGCCCCTCAAAGCCCAATCCCCCATCACTTCTTTCTCCGCCGGCTACGAGATTAATGCCAGCTCCGTCAATTCCTACACGGCCAGGCCCGCAGCAGGCTCGAGCGCATTTGGCAGCTGCAGTGCCATCTCCTATACATACACCTTTAGCAACGGCGCCTCCAATCAATACAAGCTCAACAGCTTTAACGCCAATGGCAGCGCCTATCTCGTAGCGCCCGCAGCTTCCTCCATCGTCAAATTGCGCAGGGTCAACAACACCCAAGTGACGGGCACACGCAACATCATATATATGGAGACCACAGCCTCCAGCGCCACAGGCTGCCCCTCACCCGCTGCATTGAATTTCAAACCTCCCTATATCGATACGATGGAAAACCTCCTGGCAGCCGGCATGCTGAACCAGGGCACAGATAATATATTTACCAACACCGGCAATGGCGATGGCAATAATAATAACATCGAAAGAGTGGACGTCATTTTTCCCGGAGGTCTCAATACAGCCTCTCCGACACAGGCAGGATTCGCCATCCTGGATAGGGGCGGCAACAACCAGCACGACCCATTCCGTATCGTAGCCATCACCAGCCTCGATGCCCAGGGCAATCCCAATGGCTTCGGCTCGCTAAAGACCTGCATAGGTGGCAATGGATCCAACAACGGCAATTGGGGACATCCTACTACGGCCAATGGCAATAAACAGCTGGCCTGTTTTGTCATGCGAAAAGACGCCGGCGACCCATATCTGCGGGCTTCCTCCAACGTCAACCAGGAGCTGGGTGGAGTATTCTATTCTTTCGCCGACCTGGGGATCGCATCCGGTCAGTCACTGTATGGATACGCGCTGCTGGCTCCGGATGGCATCACCTCTCCCACCAACGCGCAATTGCTCGATCTCAGCAATACTTCAGTCTACCCCACCACCACCACAGAATCCACGGGAGGACTGGACCTCGTAGCCGTAAACACCGTATTCCAAACGGGGTCATATGTAGTTTTGGAATTACCGCCTGCCAAACCCGCACAACAGCCAGATGATCCGGCGCCCATCACCAAATGGCGCATCTTCCCTACCGCACCGCACCAGGGACAGCTCCTGACATTACAGGCGCCCCACGACGGCGGCTATTCTTTGTCGATTTATAACACCTCCGGTATTGGCCGCACTATCTCTGTCCACGTTCAGGCTGGACGGGTGTCTATCACGCCACCCTCTGTCCCCGGGCTATATTGGCTAAAGCTCACCAGCGAAGAAGGTCATCTTATCCCCGGCAGCGGTCAGCTGCTGATCCGGTAGGTTCTCCCGCCTATGCATGCTCATTCCTTTGAAAGGACAGGATTAAAATAATGCCGCTGAGGATGCCCGAGATAAAAATGAATTCCTGACCGGGGATTTCAACGACGCTGTTCATAAACAATAGCTGGGTCAGGATCAGGAAAATGGAGAAAGCCAGTAATACGATTTTTTGGAGCGCCTGTTTCGACCTGCATTTGACAAGGCCAAAAATAGAGATGGCGGAAAAGAAGACTCCTACTAATATAGCCATAAGGTTTGGTTTTTCACAGGAACAGTCGGAGTGGATGCCCCGCTTTATTCCAAGGTACGCACCGCGCCCTGCTATTCCAATAGGAAAACTACTAGCCCGGATCGAGTGATTGTAACAGTTCTCCGGGAGTAATATCCAGACCCCTGGATAGCATTACAACGGTGGTGAAAAGGATATCTACTTCACCCGCCTCGATACGGCCTAGCTTGTGCGCTGTCAACCCGGTAGCGGCAGCTAATTCCTCGACGGAGAGTTTCCGTTCTTTTCTCAGGGCAGTAAGATACCTGCCGAATTTTTTTAATACTTCGTCCTTCTGATCCATAAGAACAGGTTTTTTGAGCTCAGCTCTATCAGGAGCCGGCGGTTTGCGGCAATTTATTCGAGTGGATAGTCCAGCAAGGACGAAGGATGTACTTCGAGGGCAACGGCTAATTGTAAAAGAGTGGTCAGCGTTATATTGATCTGACCTTTCTCTATCTTTGCGATCTTACTGTTGTCTATACTGCAAGCATACGACATTTCGCGGAGACTGAAGTCCTTCTGATTTCGGAGTTTTCGCAGATTTTCGCCGAATTTCTTTAATGCTTTTTTATCGCTTGGAGTAATCATTAAGAATTTTTCTAAAGAACCCGTAAGGTGAAAGAATTTTTCAAAATTTTTGTGGCCTAAAAAGGCCGCAATCATAATACTTTACTTTAATTTCATTTTCCCTAGATTTGTACAAAAGCTCCATGCCCTCCCCTCCTACTATAAAAGAGATCGCCAGGCGGCTTAATATCTCAGCCTCCACCGTATCGAGGGCCCTTCACGATCATCCCAGCATCGGTCTCCGTACCAAAACCCGGGTACAGCAGCTGGCCGCCGAGCTCAATTACGAACCCAATCAGACCGCCATCTTCTTCCAGCAGCGCAAAACCTTTACCATCGGCGTTATCTTGCCCGAACTCTCCGAAGCATTCTTCTCCGCCGCCATCAGCGGTATCGAGGATATGGCCGGCCGTCATCAGTACTCTGTCCTGATGGGACAATCCCATGATGAAGAGGAAAGAGAAAAACAGATCGTCAGCACGATGAAAAAACACCGGGTGGACGGCCTGATCATCTCCATCGCCAAGAATACAAAGGACTATAGCCATTTCAATATGCTGCGCCAGGCTGGTATCCCTACCGTCTTTTTCGACAGGATCCCCAATCTGACGGATATCCACTATGTCGCCTGTGATATGGTATCGGGCACCGTTCAGGCGGTAAAGTACCTGCTGGGGAAAGGTCACCGGGTCATTGGTATGATCAATGGCCCCGACAAGCTCCTGGCCAGCCGCCAGCGGGAAGAAGGCTATATAAAGGCCATGCAGAAACACCGGCTCAAGTACGACCCCACCCTCGTCGTATCTTCCGACCTCACAAAAGAAGGTACGGACAAGGCCATGAACAAGCTCCTGTCCCTGAAAAGAAAACCCAGCGCCATCGTAGCTTTTAATGACTATGTCGCACTCGACGCCGTCCAGTTTGCCGCAAAAAAGAAATACAAGATCAACGAAGACCTCACTTTCGTCAGTTACGCCAACCTCCCCATTAGCCACTATACGGCCTTCCCGCCGGTAGCCTCCGTTGAACAGTTCCCCTATATACAAGGTCAGCGCGCTACGGAGACGCTCCTGGAAATACTCAAGTCCAATACCCCCGAGGACGCTCCCGTATCTCCCGACCACTGGAAAAAAGTTATCCTGGAATCCCACCTGGTGATCCACAACGAAGACTAGCCGCACTCGCCGGCCCCGCACTCGGCCGCTCCCGCAAAAAGCGCAATCGTTTGTCTTCCCGAATACAGAATTATCTGGTTATGTTTGATCCATGTTCCCGCGCATCCTGGAGGCCTATGGCCTACCCGAAGATCAATGTTCTATCCGGCCGTTTGGCACGGGCCTTATCAACCATACCTGGAAAGTCAGCTATGGGGCTGCCTCGTATATCCTTCAACGTATCAACGACGCCGTATTCCATCAACCTTCCCTTATTGCGGAGAACATGGAGTCCCTGGCGCTTTATCTGCAGACCCATCATCCTGAATATCTTTTTGTCAAACCCCTGAATACCCTCGACAGCAGGAACCTCGTCCATTCACAGGACGGCTATTTCCGCCTGGTGCCCTTTATCACCGGATCCCATACTATTGACGTGGTATCAACCGCCGACCAGGCCTATCAGGCCGCCCGGCAGTTTGGCAAATTCACCAGCCTTCTGGCTGGCTACCCCATTGGACACCTCCATCTGACGCTGCCCGATTTTCACAACCTGTCCCTGCGTTACAGACAGTTCGAGGACGCCCTTCAGCATGGCAATCCGGCCCGCATCACCGCCTCCGGTGACCAGATCGACGCCCTGCGGTCCTTCCGGGACATCGTACACACGTTCGAGGACATCCGCCATCATTCCGGATTCCGGCTGCGCGTCACACACCATGATACAAAGATCAGCAACGTACTGTTCGACGAGTCGGGACACGGCCTCTGTGTCATCGACCTCGACACGGTCATGCCCGGATATTTCATCAGCGACCTGGGCGACATGATGCGCACCTACCTCTCTCCTGTCAGCGAGGAAGAAAAAGATATGGACCGCATCGCCATCCGCGACGAATACTTCCGCGCCATTGTCCGCGGATACCTCTCCGAAATGAAGGACGAGCTCAGCGCCGCGGAGATGGACCATATCGTTTATGCCGGTAAGTTCATGATCTATATGCAGGCCCTTCGCTTCCTGACAGATCATCTGAATGATGATAGATATTACGGTGCAAAATATGAAGGCCATAACCTCGTCAGGGCGATAAACCAGCTCACCCTGCTGCAACGACTCACGGAAAAAGAACCCATCCTCAATAAAATGGTGCAGGAATCAATTTATTCATTTTAAACCCGCATATATATGACCAACTCACGAAGACAATTTGTAAAGGACATGAGCCTTGCCGCGGCAGGACTGGCTATGTTTCGACCCGACCAGTTGTTTGCCGCCACTCCCGCCGACCGGAAGGTACGCCTGGGTTTTATTGGCACAGGCTTCCGGGGTCAGGGTCATGTAGCGCTGGCCTTAAGACGCCCCGACGTCGAAGTGGTAGCCGTCTGCGATGTAGACGACCGGATGCTGCAGATGACCACTAACCTCCTGAAAAAGTCCGGCAAACCCATGCCAAAGATCATTACAGGTGACAACTATGCATACCGTCAGCTCCTGGAAATAAAAGACCTCGATGGGGTCATCATCGCCACTCCCTGGGAATGGCACGGCCCCATGATACTGGATGCCCTGGCAGCCGGCATTAAATATGTAGGTACAGAAGTTATTTTGGGCATCACCCTTCAGGACCATTGGGACGTGGTCAAGGCCGCGGAACAACACAAGGCCCATGTTATGATGCTGGAAAATGTCTGCTATCGCAGGGATGTGATGGCAGTCCTGAACATGGTGCGCCAGAATGTCTTCGGTGAGATAGTGCACCTGCAGGGCGGCTACCAGCATGACCTCCGCGGGATCAAATTCAACGATGGCAACAATCCTCCCGGTGTCGGCGTAGAGT
>Ga0105237_10008587_pt1 | contig 11047 bp, 12 predicted proteins | sample KBSC24metaG_FD_81520 | JGI IMG/M metagenome (GOLD analysis project Ga0105237, IMG submission 81520) | Corn rhizosphere microbial communities from Kellogg Biological Station, Michigan, USA - KBS C2-4 metaG | ecosystem: Host-associated > Plants > Roots > Rhizosphere > Soil | place: Michigan, USA... | reverse complement strand
GATCGACGGCCACGAGGTCAAGGAGCCGATCGGCATGAGCGGCGGGCGGCTCGAGGTCAAGGTGCACATCGTGACCGGCGCCCAGAGCGCGGCGGAAAACATCGTCAAGTGCGTGCGCCGCTGCGGGCTCGAGGTCGACCAGCTGGTGCTGAACCCGAGCGCCTCGAGCCACGCGGTGCTGACCGACGACGAGAAGGACCTCGGCGTCGCGCTCGTCGACATCGGCGCCGGCACGACCGATGTCGCGATCTTCACCGACGGCGCGATCCGCCACACCGCTGTGATCCCGATCGCCGGCGACCTGATCACGAGCGACATCGCGATGGCGCTGCGCACGCCGACCAAGGATGCCGAGGAGATCAAGGTCGAGTACGGCGTCGCGAAGCAGCTGCTCGCCGACCCGGGCGAGCAGCTCGAGGTGCCCGGCCTCGGCGACCGCGCGCCGCGCATGCTGAGCCGCCAGGCGCTGGCCGGCGTGATCGAGCCGCGCATCGAGGAGATCTATTCGCTCGTGCACCAGGTGATCCGCGACAGCGGCTACGAGGAGCTGCTGTCGAGCGGCATCGTGATCACCGGCGGCGCGGCGGTGATGCCGGGCATGGTCGAGCTCGGCGAGGACATCTTTCTCAAACCGGTTCGCAAGGGCAACCCGACCTACCACGGTGCGCTGCACGACATGGTCGCGAATCCGCGCAGCGCCACCGTGATGGGCCTGCTCGAGGAAGCGCGCATCGCCCGTTCGCGCGGCATGCGTGCCGCGCAGCAGGCCGGGTCGGTGAAGACGCTTTTCGGCCGGGCCAAGGACTGGTTTCTCGGCAATTTCTGAACTACCCATCAGGCGAGGTGAACACATGAACTCGAACGCACGCTTCCGCGCCACCGGCACGCTGCGCACCCACGATCCACCGAGCAGTGGACCCGGCACAGAAGAACAACAAGCTTTTCGGATGGGATAAGGAATGAAGACATGGCAACTGCAACTAGGACTGGAGAAACCCAAATGGCCATCGAAATGATTGAAGAGTTCAGCTTGGGAACGCAGATCAAGGTGATCGGCGTGGGCGGCGGCGGCGGCAACGCGGTCGAGCACATGATTGCGCAAGGCGTGCAGGGCGTGGAGTTCGTCTGCGCGAACACCGATGCGCAGGCCCTGAATCGCTCGGCGGCCCACTCGCTGATCCAGCTCGGCTCGACCGGCCTGGGCGCCGGCGCGAAGCCCGAAGCCGGCAAGGGTGCGGCCGAAGAAGCGGTCGACCGGATCCGCCAGGCGATCGACGGCGCGCACATGCTGTTCATCACTGCCGGCATGGGCGGCGGCACCGGCACCGGCGCAGCGCCGGTGATCGCGCGCGTCGCGAAGGAGATGGGCATCCTGACGGTCGGCGTCGTGACCAAGCCGTTCGAGTTCGAAGGGCCGCGCCGGATGAAGTCGGCCGACAGCGGCCTGGCCGAGCTCGAGGCTAACGTCGACTCGCTGATCGTGATCCTGAACGACAAGTTGCTCGACGTGCTCGGCGACGACGTCACGCAGGACCAGGCCTTCGCGCATGCGAACGACGTGCTGAAGAACGCGGTCGGCGGGATCAGCGACATCATCCACATCCCGGGCCTGGTCAACGTCGACTTCGAGGACGTGAAGACAGTGATGAGCGAGCCCGGCAAGGCGATGATGGGCACGGCACAGGCCTCCGGCCCGGACCGCGCGAACAAGGCGGCCGAGGCGGCCGTCGCGTGCCCGCTGCTCGAAGGCATCGACCTGTCGGGCGCGCGCGGCGTGCTGGTGCTGATCGCGGCCAACCGCAACACGTTCAAGCTCTCCGAGAGCCGCAACGCGATGAACACGATTCGTCGCTACGCGGCCGACGATGCGCACGTGATCTACGGCACCGCGTACGACGAGAGCCTGGGCGACCAGCTGCGCGTGACCGTGATCGCGACCGGCCTGAGCCCGGCCAAGCGTGCGCAGACGCCGATCAGCGTGGTGCACAGCCAGCCGATGCAGCGCACCGGCACGCACGACCTGCCGATCCTGAACCAGCCGGTGCACGCGCAGCCTGCGGTGCACGACTACAGCGCGCTGACGACGCCCAGTGTCTGGCGCAACGGCCGCACCGCGGCTGCGAAGGTCGACGCGCTGGCGAGCAACGGGATGGACGAGATCGAGATCCCGGCGTTCCTGCGCAAGCAGGCGGACTAGGCGCACCCCCGGAGCGCCTGACGGCGCTCCCCCTCAAGGGAGCGCCGCTGGCGGACCGGCGGGGCCGGATCCGCGGCGACCGCTCGGTCGCCCGCCTGGCGGCGCTGCTCGCCAATCGCTGGCATAGGCTGATCGACTCAGAGGCAGGCAGTTTTTCCGCGACAATCTCGGACCATGGTGGCGCAACGAACCCTGACCTCGATGACCCGCGCCGTCGGCGTCGGCGTGCACGGCGGCGAGCGGGTCGAGATGACGCTGCGGCCGGCGGCGCCCGATACCGGCATCGTGTTTCGTCGCACCGACCTGCCGCAGCCGGTCGACATCGAGGTGCAGCCGTTCGCGGTCTCCGACACGCGCATGGCGACGACGATCTCGCCGAACGGCAACCCCGACGCGCCGCAGGTCAAGACGATCGAACACCTGCTGTCGGCCTGCGCCGGGCTCGGCATCGACAACCTGCGCGTCGACATCACGGCCGACGAGGTGCCGATCCTCGATGGTTCCGCTGCGGCATTCGTGTTCCTGCTGCAAAGCGCCGGCATCGAGCTGCAGGATTCCCCGAAGCGCTTCATGCGCATCCTCAAGCCGGTCGAGGTCCGCGAAGGCGAGGGGTCCTCGCTGAAGTGGGCGCGCCTCGAGCCGTTCGAAGGCTACAAGCTGAGCTTCGAGATCGAGTTCGATCACCCGGCCGTCAATCAGACCGGTCAGCGGGTCGTGTTCGACATGGGCTCGGGCCTGTACAAGCGCGACATCGCGCGCGCCCGCACCTTCGGCTTCTCGAAGGACGTCGACATGATGCGTGCGCGCGGCCTGGGCCTGGGCGGCAGCATGGACAACGCGATCGTCGTCGACGACAGCAGGGTGCTCAACAGCGACGGCCTGCGCTACGACGACGAGTTCGTCAAGCACAAGATCCTCGACGCGATCGGCGACATGCAGGTCGCGCGGCACCCGCTGATCGCCGCGTACAGCGCCTTCAAGTCGGGCCATGCGCTGAACAACAAGCTCCTGCGCGCGGTGTTCGCCGACAAGAGCGCCTACGAGATCGTGACTTTCGACGACGCGCGCCAGGCGCCGGCGGGGCTGGCCGACCTGGCCCCCGCCTGGTGACGCGACGGCGAATGCATGCTGATCTTTCGCTGGGTCGTTCTGCTGTTGCTGGCCGCCGGCGCACTGAGCCTGGCGATGTACGTCGGGACCGGCGAAGTACGCTGGCGCAACCTCGGCATCCGCATCGTCAAGTGGACGGTGATCGCGGCGCTGGGCTTCTTCGCCGTACTCGTGCTCGAGCGCATGTCGACGATGGTTTGACGAGGTGAGGGGGACAACAAGATGACGATCTTCCGTTGGATCATCGGAGTGATCTCGGCCCTGCTGGCCGGCGGAGCGGCGCTCAGCTTCGTCCTCTTCATGGCGTTCGACATCCCGCTGTGGCTCGATCGCGCGCGAGTGTTTCGGCGCTGGATGACCACGGCGCTGCTGTTCTGGTTCAACGTCGAGGTGTGGGGTCGCGTCATCTGGACGCTGATCCACTGGTAGAGGCCGAAGCTACCAGCCGAGGAATTCGACGATGTCGGGCAGCTGCTCGTCGAAGTCGCTCAGCGCATGGTCGCTGCCTTCGAGCAACTTGATCCGGCAACCGAGGTAGCGCGCAGTCATCTCGCGCCAGTCGAGCACCTCGTCGCCTTTCGCGATCACCGCGAAGCAGCGCTCGGGCTGCGTCAGGCGCGGCAGCGTCAGCACACGCAGCTCGTCGACGTACTCGGCGCGAAAGTAGAACTGCTCGTCGCTGTGCCAGGCCTTGTTCTCGCCGATGTACTTCGCAAGGTCGCGGGCCGGGTCGACGGCCGGGTTCAGCAGCACGGCGCGCCAGCCCAGCCGCTCGGCGAGCGCAGTCGCGTAGAAGCCGCCGAGCGAGCTGCCGATCACCGCGCTGGTTGCGACCGGCCAGTCGTGCACGTGGGCCAGCTGCTGCGCGACGGCTTCGCGCGGCGATGCCGGCAATTGAGGGCAGTGCCAGGTCACCTCCGGCCGATGCTCGGCGACCCACGCGGCCATGCGGCGCGCCTTCGTCGACTGCGGCGACGAACGAAAGCCGTGCAGGTACAGCAGATGCGTGACGCTTGCCGACATCGAGCCCGGGTCTGCGTCAGCGCCGCGCGGCCAGGGCATCCAGCAGCTTCGCGTGAACGCCGCCGAAGCCGCCGTTGCTCATGCACAGCACATGGTCGCCGGGACGCGCTGCGGCGACGACCTTGCGCACCAGGTCGTCGATGCTGTCGCTGACCGTCGCCAGCGCGCCGAGGGGCGCGAGAGCTTGCGTCGCATCCCAGCCGAGCCCGCCGCTGTGGCAGAACGACAGGTCGGCCTCTTCGAGCGCCCACGGCAGCTGCGCTTTCATCGAGCCGAGCTTCATCGTGTTGGAGCGCGGCTCGAACACGGCGAGGATGCGCTCGCGCGGCCCAGGCTGGGACGCTTGTGATGCGTCGACCTTGCGCCTGAGGCCGTTGATCGTCGTGCGCATCGCTGTCGGGTGGTGCGCGAAGTCGTCGTAGACCTTCACGCCGCCGACTTCTCCGCGCAGCTCGAGCCGGCGCCGCACGTTCTGGAAGCTTGCCAGCGCGCGCGCCGCAACTTCGGGCGCGACGCCGACGTGCTCGGCCGCCGCGATCGTCGCGAGCGCGTTCAGCTGGTTGTGCTCGCCCAGCAGCGGCCATTCGACACGCGCGATCTTCAGGCTGCCGCGCAGCACGTCGAACGCATGCGGCTCGCCGCGCGCGCGCAAGGCGCCCGGTTCTTCCTTGCGGGCGCCGAAACGCTGCACCTCGCTCCAGCAGCCCATCGCGAGCACCCTCTGCAGGCTCTCTTCACGTGCGTTGACGACGATGCGCCCGTGCGCCGGTACCGTGCGCACGAGGTGGTGGAACTGGCGCTCGATCGCCTTCAGGTCGTCGAAGATGTCGGCGTGGTCGAACTCGAGGTTGTTCAGCACGGCGGTGCGCGGCCGGTAGTGCACGAACTTGCTGCGTTTGTCGAAGAACGCGCTGTCGTACTCGTCGGCTTCGATCACGAAGGTCTTGCCCTTGCCCAGCCGTGCGCTGACGCCGAAGTTCAACGGCACGCCGCCGACCAGGAAGCCCGGTTCGAGACCGGCCTGTTCGAGGGCCCACGCGAGCATCGAGGTCGTGCTGGTCTTGCCGTGCGTGCCGGCCACCGCGAGCACGTGACGGCCGTGCAGCACGTTGTCGGCCAGCCATTGCGGGCCGCTCGTGTACGGTGCGCCTGCGTCGAGGATCGCCTCCATCAGCGCGTTGCCGCGCACGATCACGTTGCCGACGACGAACAGGTCGGGTTCGAGCCCGAGCTGGTCGGCGCCGTAGCCCTCGATCAGCTCGATGTCGAGCGCCCGCAGCTGGTCGCTCATCGGTGGGTAGACGTTGGCGTCGCAGCCGGTCACCCGGTGGCCGCTTTCGCGGGCCAGCGCGGCAAGGCCACCCATGAAGGTGCCGCAGATGCCGAGGATGTGGATGTGCATCGAACGATTCTAGGAGTGTGGCGGTAGACGCCTGCATGAACCACACCCGCCGAACTGGGGGATCGGCGAGCTCCCAGACGTCAGGCAGCGACGCCGAACCAGTCCAGGCTTCGCTCGCTCGCGTCCTCGAGCGATCCCAGCACGGCGAGGCAACGTGCCTGCCACTGCGGTTCGGCCGGCTTCAGGTCGGGCACGACGACGACCGCGAGCCCGGCCGCCAGCGCCGCACGGGCGCCGTAGTTCGAGTCCTCGAACGCGACGCAGCCGCGCGCGTCGACCCGCAGGCGCTCGACGGCGAGCCGGTACAGGTCGGGCTCGGGCTTGCCGCGCGCCACTTCGTCGCCGCCGCAGACGGCATCGAAGAACGCGAGCAGGCCGGCCCGCTCGAGCCGGCGTTCAACTTCGCGGTGCGCCGTGGACGACGCCACCGCACACGGGATCGCCGCAACACGCAGTGCCCGCAGCAAGCGCAAGGCGCCGGGCTTGACGTCGAACGGCGCAGCGCCGAAGCGCTCGGCGATCAGGGCGTCGGCGCGGCGCCGGGTCGCACCGAGCAGCGCGGCATCGCCGCCGAAGACGTCGAGCAGCAGCGCATCGCTTTCACGCTCGTTGCGGCCGACGACGCTGAGGTAGTCGGCCTGCGTCAGCGGCGCGCCCAGCTCGGCCGCGGCGCTCAGCCACGCGTCGCGGATCGGCCGCTCGGAATCGAGCAGCAGGCCGTCCATGTCGAAGACGGCGGCGGCGAAGGGTGCCTTCAACGCAGCGATCGCAGCGCCTGCACGGCGGCGTCGCGGGTGGCCGCCAGGTCGGCATCGCTGTGCGCGGCGCTGACGAAGCCGGCCTCGTACAGCGCCGGTGCGAGGTAGACGCCGCGCTCGAGCATTGCGTGGAAGAAGCGGTTGAAGCGCTCGCGGTCGGTCGCCATCACGGCCGCGTAGTTCTGCGGCAGCGTCTCGTCCGGGGTGTGGTTGAAGAAGAAGCCGAACATGCCGCCTTCGCAGTCGGCGGCGAACGGCACGCCGACTTCGCGGGCCGCACTCGTCAGGCCGTCCACCAGGGCTCGCGTCTTCGCCGACAGCGCCTCGAAGAAGCCGGGCTTGCGGATCTCGCGCAAGGTCGCGAGGCCGCAGGCGGTCGCGACCGGGTTGCCGGACAAGGTGCCGGCCTGGTAGACCGGGCCGAGCGGCGCAAGCTGCTCCATCACCGCACGCTTCGCACCGAACGCGGCCAGCGGCATGCCCCCGCCGATGACCTTGCCGAACACGCTGATGTCCGGTGCAAAGCCGGGCAGGGCCTTCGCGTACAGGCTCTGCGCGCTGCCGAGCGCGACGCGAAAGCCGGTCATCACCTCGTCGAACACCAGCAGTGCGCCGTGCCGGGTGCACAGCTCGCGGATGCGCTGCATGAACGGCGCTTGTGCGCGCACGAAGTTCATGTTGCCGGCAATCGGCTCGATCATCACGCAGGCGATTCGCTCGCCGTGCAGCGCGAAGGCCTCTTCGATCTGGGCCACGTTGTTGTACTCGAGCACCAGCGTGTGCTGCACCACTTCGGCCGGCACGCCGGCGCTCGTCGGATGGCCGAAGGTCGCGAGGCCGGAGCCGGCCTTCACGAGCAGCGCATCGGCATGGCCGTGGTAGCAGCCTTCGAACTTGACGATCATGCTGCGCCCGGTCGCCCCGCGCGCGAGGCGGATCGCGCTCATCGCTGCCTCGGTGCCCGAGCTGACGAGCCGGATCTGGTCGATGCTCGGCACCAGCGAGAGGATCTCCTCGGCGAGCTCGATCTCGCGCTCGGTCGGCGCGCCGAACGAGAAGCCTTCCGCAGCCGCCTTCTGGACCGCCTCGAGCACCGCCGGATGGCCGTGCCCGAGGATCATCGGGCCCCACGAACCGATGTAGTCGATGTAGCGCTTGCCCTCGGCATCGAACATGTAGGCGCCGTCGGCCCGCGCGATGAAACGCGGCGTGCCGCCGACCGCGCGGAACGCCCGCACCGGCGAGTTCACGCCGCCCGGGATGACCTTCTGGGCACGCTCGAAGAGTTCTGCGTTGTTCATGTCAGTGCATCAGTGCACGTGGCGGGGATTCTTGGGTGCCGTCGCGTCGTCGGCGCTCGGCTCGCCCGCCTCTTCGCCCGGTGCGCCCTCTTCCTCGGCCGGCAGCGCCCAGAAGAAGCGGTCCGGCACCACGTTGCCCATGCCCGGCCGGAAACCGGCATCGAGCGACTGGTCGAGGAAGGTCAGCGCCTCGCCGACCGCAGCCTGCAGCTCGGCGCCCGAGGCCAGCAGCGCCGCGAGTGCGGCCGCGAGCGTGTCGCCGGCGCCGACGAAGCCGACCTCGAAGCGTTCGAACTTCTCGCCGGTGATCGCACCCTGCGGCGACGCGAGCACGTTGTCCATGAACTGGTCCTGGCTCTTCGAGCTTTGCACCAGCACGCTCGTGACCAGCACGAACCGCGTGCCATGCTCGCCGGCCGCGACCGCGAGCTCGCGCGGCGAGGCGGGGCGTTCGTTCTCCCAATCCGGCAGCAGGAAGTCGGTCAGCGTCTGGTGGCTGCCGACCAGCACCTCGGTCTGCGGCAGCACCAGCTCGCGAAAGGCGTCGAGGTAGGCCTGCTGGGGATCTTCCTCCAGCCACGACAGGTTCGGCATGTAGGCGACCAGCGGCACGTCCGGGTAGTCGGACAGGATCTCGGCGACCGCGCTGACGCCTTCGGCGGAGCCGAGGAAGCCGACCTTCCAGGCGGCGATCGTCACGTCTTCGAGGATGCTGCGCGCCTGTTCGGCAATCACGTCGGGATCGAGCGCGTGCTGGTCGAAGATCTCGGCGGTGTCGCGCATCACGATCGTCGCGACAACGGGCAGCGCGTGCGCGCCCATCGCGGCGATCGTCGCGACGTCGCCGGCCATGCCGCCGGCGCCGCTCGGGTCGGCCGCGTTGAAGCTCATCACGCAGGCCGGTGCGGGCTGCTCTTCGACACCGGTGCCTTCAGCATCGGCGGGCTTGGGTTCAGAGGTCATGGGGGTGCGTCCGAGAGCGCCCGAAGGCACACGATGTGAGTACTGGCCAGCGCGCTTGGGGAGGTGATATAGGGCTTGGCCGAACCTCTAGGCAAATGTGAAGAATGTTGCGTATGTGCCTACTGAGACTTGTTTTTTCGAGGTTGCACCTGGCTACAATCTGCTCGCATTGTAGTGAAGCCAAGGCCTGACGTGAGTGAGCCAAAAACCTGGATGTGCCTGATTTGCGGCTGGATTTACGACGAAGCCGCTGGCGATCCGGAACATGACATCGCGCCCGGAACGGCGTGGGCGGCTGTGCCGATGAACTGGACCTGCCCGGAATGCGGCGCACGCAAAGAAGACTTCGAGATGGTTCAGATCTGAGCTGCCTCGTCGATAAAGAGAACCGGATCCAAGAATACAGCGGGCACACCCGCGCACAACCATGTCGTTGAGGAGAATGCTTGTTGAGCAATGCGGCCCCAGACCCAGTTGCGGCGATCAAGGTGCTCGTCATCGACGACAGCAACACGATCCGACGCAGCGCTGAGATTTTCCTCAAGCAAGGCGGCTATCAGGTGCTTCTGGCCGAGGACGGCTTCGATGCGCTGTCCAAGGTCAACGACCACGATCCCGACCTGATCTTCTGCGACATCCTGATGCCGCGGCTCGACGGTTACCAGACCTGCGCGATCATCAAACGCAACGCCAAGTTCGCAGGCGTGCCGGTGATCATGCTCTCGTCCAAGGACGGTCTGTTCGACAAGGCGCGTGGCCGCATGGTCGGCTCCGAGGACTACCTGACCAAACCGTTCACGAAGGATCAATTGCTGCAGGCGGTCGAACAACACCGCCGCGCTGCTTGACGGGGTATGCAATGACGATTCAGAAGATTCTGCTGGTCGACGATTCGAAGACCGAGCTCCACTACCTGTCCGAACTGCTCGGCAAGCGCGGGTATGCCGTGCGTACCGCGGAGAACGGCGAAGAAGCGATGCGCCGGCTGGGCGAAGAAACACCCGACCTGATCCTGATGGACGTGGTGATGCCGGGCCAGAACGGCTTCCAGCTGACCCGTGCGATCACGCGCGATCCGCGTTTCACCAACGTGCCGGTCATCATGTGCACGAGCAAGAACCAGGAAACCGACAAGGTCTGGGGCATGCGGCAGGGCGCGCGCGACTACATCGTGAAGCCGGTCGACGCCGACGAGCTCGTCGCGAAGATTCACGCGTTCGACTGAACGCCCCGAAGCCCGCACTCCCGGCGGATCCGAACGAATGGCCAACAAGCAAGCCCTGCGCGATCTCCAGAGTCGGCTCGCCGAGCGGCTGCAAGCGGCTCGCACGCAAGCGCGCGGCCGCTCGTGGCTCGCGGTCGAGTGCGGCGCGCGCGGTTTTCTCTTTCCGTTGCGCGAAGCCGGCGAAATTTTTGCGCTGTCGCCGATCGTCGCGGTGCCGCACAGCCAGCGCTGGTTTCTGGGCGTCGCCAACCTGCGCGGCCACTTGCACGGCGTCGTCGATCTGGCCGGTTTTCTGGGCGTGAAGGCCGCCGACAGCGGGCGCGACCAGTCGCGCCTGGTCGGCTTCAACCAGACGCTGGACCTGAACTGCGTGCTGCTCGTCGACCGGTTGCTCGGCCTGCGCAGCGAAGAAGAACTGACGAGCGAGGCGGCCGAGGCCGCCACGACGCGCCCGGCGTTCGCCGGGGCGCGCTACCGCGATGGCAGCGGACGCTCGTGGCAAGAGTTGAACCTGGGCGAATTGGCCAGCAACGAGACATTCCTGAAGATCGTGGGTTGAGGCGCCTCTTCTTCCACGCGCCGACAGACACACCAGACCGAACGAGGGCGATATGAGCTTTCTGAACAAGATCAAGGGTTGGGGCCAGAAAGAGAACGGCACCTCCGAGCACGACGCCATCAACGACGCGCCGTTCGGCGATGCCTACAAGTCGGTCGGTGGCGATGCGGCTGCGCTCGACGCGAGCGCAGCCCCCTCGTTCGAGGTGCCCACGGTCCAGCAGACGCACGGCGGCATGGACACCTCGATCATCACCGAGGCCGCGCCCTCCGAGATGGCAGAGTTCTCCGAAACCCGCATCCAGGAAGCGGCCGCTGCCGCGGCCGGCACCGGCTTGCCGCTCATCGGCAATCGGCCGGTCGCCCAGCAGCAGCGCATCCTGGCGATCATGGTCGGTGTCGGCCTGGTCGGCCTGATCGCGATGACGGTCTGGTCGCTGGTCGCTGCGAACCGCGGTTCGGCACAGGTGGCCGCGAGCGGTCAGGCGTTGATGCAGTCGCAGCGGCTGG
>Ga0105237_10008583_pt1 | contig 11048 bp, 11 predicted proteins | sample KBSC24metaG_FD_81520 | JGI IMG/M metagenome (GOLD analysis project Ga0105237, IMG submission 81520) | Corn rhizosphere microbial communities from Kellogg Biological Station, Michigan, USA - KBS C2-4 metaG | ecosystem: Host-associated > Plants > Roots > Rhizosphere > Soil | place: Michigan, USA... | reverse complement strand
TCTCCTGCATCAGGATCACGACATGCTGCACGTCCTGCAGGGTGCCCGTCCGGCTGTCGGCCTCGATGGCCAGCGCGCGCTGGATCGCGGGCGGGAACGCCGCAGCGCCGGCGGCTGCAGCCACGGCGCGAAGAAAGCTACGGCGATCGTGTCGGGTCATGACATTCCTCTGGCTTGGTCAGCCTGCGACGGCACTTCGATTCATCGGCTGCCCGCATGCGAACACGTGCTGTCCCGCACGACCAGCGTGCTCTCGATGACGGTGTGCAACGGCGGTTTCTGTGCCGTGCCTTCCGTGATGCCGAGCAGCATCGACGCGCCGGCCGCACCGATCGTCCTGAACGGCTGCTCGACGGTGGTCAGACCCGGCTCGCAATAGCCGGCGCCTTCGATGCCGTCGAAGCCGGTAACCGCCACGTCGCGCGGAATCTTCAGGCCAGCCCTGCGCGCGGCCCGCATGAAGCCGATCGCCATGTGATCGTTGCAGCAGACCACGGCCGTCGGCGGCTCGGGCAACTGCAGGAAAAAGCGCGCCGCGGCTTCGCCATCCGCCAGCTGGTAGTTGCCGGGATGGCGCAGCAGCGCCGAAGCCGGCAGGCCAGCCTCGGCCAGGGCGTCGCAAGCTCCCGCGTAGCGTTGCAGCTCATGGTAGTTGCCGTCGGGCCCGGCGATGTACATGAACCTCGCATGCCCGCGCTGCAACAGATGCTGCACGGCCCGCTTCGTCGCGGCCCGGTCGTCGGTCGTCACGCTCGGAATGCCGAGGGCACTCCGATCGACGAGCAGGCTGACACTGGGCAGGCTCACACGCTGCAGCGGCGTGCTGCCGTCGTCCTCCTGGTGAGGGCCGATCGTCATCATGCCGTCGACCAGCCCGCCGCAGGCGAGCTCGAACAGACGGCGCTCGGTGGACTCGATGCGGTTCAGATGCGCGAGGATCAGGCCATAGCCGCGCTGCAGCAGCAACTCCTCGGCGCCCGACAGCACGAGCGCCACGGATTCGAAAGATTGCAGCCCCGGCACCAGGGCCATGAACAGACGCGACTGCCCGACGCGCAGACTCCTGGCGACTGCATGCGTCGTGTAGTTCATGCGCCGCGCGGCTTCCGTCACTTGGATCAGCGTGCTCTTGCTCACCCGCCCGGGATTGGAGAGAGCGCGGCTGACGGTCGAGACGGCCAACCCGAGCTCTTTCGCGATTTCCTTGAGATTGACCGTTCTCGTGCTTTTCGCCTTCATTCCACCTTGAACTCGAAGTCCTGCGTTGCGGTGACGGTACCCGCGCCGGTGACGCACTTGTATTGCATCATCGCGGCCTTCACCGAGGCGTGGAAGATACGCGGCCCGGAGAGGATCTGCACGTCCCGGACGATGCCGTCCTGGATCGTGATCTGGGCGCGCACCGTGCCCGAAGCGCCTTCTTGCTGTGCACGGCGCGGCAGTTCGGGCTTGACCTGCGTCGGGCAGGCAACGCCGATGTCCTCCTTGGCGGGTGCGGGCGGCGCTGCCGGCGCCGGCGGGGCGGGCGGTGCCGGCGGCTGGATCGGCTCGGGCGCCGGCGGCGGGGTCTGCGTCGATTCGATCGCCGGGGCCGCGCTCGGCGGCGGCGTCACCTCCGGCGGCGGAACGAAGGCCGGCGGCGGCATCTCGACCTTGGGCGCCTGCTGGACCTTCGGCGGTTCGATCCGCTTCGGCGGCGGCGGTGGCGGCGGTGGCGGCGGCAGCTTCACCTCCTGGATCACGCTCGCCTCCAGCGGCTTCTTGATCACCTCCACCGCCTTGCGCGCCAGCCCGGAGATCAGCGCCCAGCCGAGCAGGATGTGCAGCAGCACGACAAAGGCGATGCCGGCGTAGCGGCCGTTCGAGCTGTTCGGTTTGTAGGCGTAGTCCATGGCGCTACTCGATGAACTGCTCGGCGCCGATCACGCCGATCTTCGTCAGCCCGAGCCGCTTGGTCTCGGCCAGCACGCTGGCGAACACCGCGTAGCGCGCGGCCTTGTTCGGCCGCAGGTGAATGTCGGGCTGCTGCTCGGGTGGCTGCGCCGCGAGCGCTCGCATCCTGGCTTCGAGCTCCGCCCCCGCGGCCACCGGTACGCCGTCCCAGTAGATGGCGTTCTTGTCGTCGATGTCGATCTTCAGCACTTGCGGCTTGACGTCGCTCGGCGGCGTGCCCACCGGCATGTTCAGGTTCACCGCGTGCAGCTGGATCGGTATGGTGATGATCAGCATGATCAGCAGCACCAGCATCACGTCGATCAACGGCGTGGTGTTGATGTCGACCATGACCTCCGGATCACCCGATCCGGAAGAGCTTCCCAGGTTCATTCCCATGTCGGGGCTCCCATGTGAATCGATCCGTCAACCGCCGCGTGCCGGCGGCTCGGTGATGAAGGCGACCTTGACGATGCCCGCGCGCTGGCAGGCATAAAGCGCGCGGCCCACGCCTTCGTAGTGCGCTGCGAGGTCGCCGCGGATCTGCACCTCGGGCTGGGGCCTCATCGCGGCCACCTTCTTCAGCCGCTCGACCAGGTTGTCGGTGCTGGGCACGCGCGCGTCGTACCAGAAGACGTGGTCGCTGCGGTCCACCGAGATGATGATGTTCTCGGGCTTGGTCTCGCGCACCTCGATGCGCTCCTTCGGCAGAGCGACCGGGATCGAGGTGGTGACGGCCGGGATCGTGATCAGGAAGATGATCAGCAGCACCAGCATCACGTCGACAAGCGGCGTGGTGTTGATGGCGGACATGACGGCGTCTTCCTCGCCGTCCGTCGAGCCGACGTTCATCGCCATGGCGGACCTCCTTGTCCGTGCCTCAGGCGGCGACGCGCCGGGCGGATGACAGGATCACCGAGTGCAGGTCGCTGCCGAAGGCGCGCACGTTGTCCATCACGCCCTTGTTGCGGCGCACCAGCCAGTTGTAGCCGAGCACCGCCGGCACCGCGACCGCGAGGCCGATGGCGGTCATGATCAGCGCTTCGCCGACCGGGCCGGCGACCTTGTCGATCGAGGCCTGGCCGGCAATGCCGATCGCCGTCAGCGCGTTGTAGATGCCCCAGACGGTGCCGAAGAGGCCGATGAACGGCGCCGTCGAGCCGACGGTCGCGAGGAAGGCCAGGCCATCTTGCATGCGGCTCTGTACGCGCTCGATCGCGCGCTGGATGCTCATCGTGACCCAGTCGTGCAGGTCGACGTGCTCGAGCAGGCCGTCATGCTTTTGCGAGGCATCCAGGCCCGCCGTCGCGATGAAGCGGAACGGGCTGCCCGCCTCCAGAGTCTCCGCGCCCTGCTTGACGCTGCCGGCCCTCCATACGTCGTCGGTGGCCTTGGCCTGGCGGTTCATCTTCGACTGCTCGAGCACCTTGGTGATCATCACGTACCAGCTGCCGATGCTCATGATCGCCAGCAGGACGAGCACCGTCTTGGTGATGTAGTCGCTGCCCTTCCACAGGGCTTCCAGGCCATAAGGATTGTCGACCGCGGCATGGCCGACAGCGGCAAGAGCGGGCACGGGCACGGGCACGGGCGCGTCGGCGGGGGCGGCCTCGGCAGGCGAGGCCGCTTGCGCCAGCGCAGGCTGGCCGGTGCCGGCAAGGACCAGGGCGGCGATGGCGATGACGGCCACGCCGGAGCACGCGGCCAGGCGCGCGCGGATCTTGGTGCGGAGGAACTGGAACATGTCTTGATCTCCCAAAAATTGCGGATGCGGTGACGGGTCCGGACAGGACGGGTTTCAGAAGTCCACGGACAGCTTCACGCCGAAGGTGCGCGGCGCGGCGAAGGCGTACCGATAGGAGTTGGAGAACTTCGAGTCCTCGGCGTCGGTGAGGACCGTGCGATTGCTCAGGTTGCGCACCCAGAGCTGCAGGTTCCACTTGGCATCCTCGGGCTCGTAAGTGAGCGAGGCATTGGTCCAGGCATAGGCCTTCTGGTAGTCGCTGTCGTAGTTCCAGAAGCTGAGTTGCTGCGCCGACTGGAACTTGGTATCGATCTTCGTCGTCAGCAGGCCGCTGGGGACTTCCCAGGTCTTCTCCCAGCCTAGGCCGACGGTCCAGTCCGGGCTTTGCGCCGGCGAATTGCCCGCCAGCTGCACGTTCGTGCTGCCCCGGGCCGCGACGAAGTCCGTGAAGCGCGCGTGCAGGTACTGCAGCGAAGCGTTGACGCGCCCGTAGGCGCCGGCTAGCGCGGTGACCTCGGCCTCGGCGCCGTAGATCTTGGTCTTACCGGCGTTCAGGATCTCGGTGCCGATGCTGCCGTCGGGGCGCGTCGCGTTCTGGCTCACCTGCTGGCCGTCGTAGGTGTAGTAGAAGGCTGCCAGATTCACCTGCAGGCGCTGGTTCAGGAAGCGGCCTTTCGAACCGACCTCGACGCCGCGCACGTCTTCCGGTCCATAGGGCGCAATATCGGTGAAGCCGCCCGCCTTGTAGCCGGTGTCGTACTTGGCGTAGAGCATCATGTTCTTGTCCAAGTCCCAGTCGACGCCCAGGTGGTAGTTCGTCTTGCCCCAGTCACCGGAGGCATGCGAAGGTCTTGCGGTGTAGGTGACCGGCGGCTGGCTGGAGCTGTTGATCAGGATGTCGCCATCGCGCGATTTCTTATCCTTCGTGTAGCGCAGGCCGCCGCTGAACTTCAGGTTGTCCAGCAGCTTGTACGAGGCCTGCCCGAAGAAGGCGTCGGACTTCGCCTCGGTGTCGTAGTCGAACGACAACAGGCGGTTGATCGTGCCGCCCGTGCCCGGCGCCGCGTTGTAGCTGAAGAGGCTCGACTTTTCGTCGAAGCGGTAGTAGCCGGCCTGCCAGTCGAGATTGCCGCCCGGCTTGCCGGACACTCGGAACTCGTGATTCCAAGTCTTGGGGAACTCGTTCTGTATGAAAGACTGCAGGAAGGCCGGACTGCTCTGCATGTCGGCGTGGTGGTAGTCGATCTTCGCGTAGCCGCCGATGTAGCTCAGGTCCACCGCCGGCAAGGCGTAGGTCAGGCGCCAGCGCACCAGATCCTGATCCATGTCGAGATAGGCCGGCGACAGGAACGGGAAGCTGCGCGGATCGCTCGGCAGCTGGATGCCTGTGTGCACGACGTTGCCGGCGGCATCGAACTGGAACGGAATCATCAGCGGCTGCTGGCCGACACCGCGGACCGACGTGGTCTCCGCGGTCACCAGCCCGGTGAAGTCACGCGTCGGCTGGAAGACGACCGACAGGCGTGCCGAGCGGCTGTCTTCGTCGTTGCCGTTCTGTGCGGCACCATTGTCCAGGTAGCCGTCGTGCTGGCGCGAGGACACCGCCGCGCGCACCTGCACGGTATCCGACAGCGGGATGTTCAGCGCCCCTTCCACGTTGTGCGCACGGTAGTCGCCGAGCTCGAACGAGGCGTGGCCGCCGAACACCTTGGTCGGCGCGGCGGTCACGATGTTCAGTGCCCCGCCGGTGGCGTTGCGGCCGTACAAAGTGCCTTGCGGGCCGCGCAGGACCTCGACGCGCTCGAGGTCGTAGAGCGTCGCTGCGAGCGCGTAGGGCCGGTTGGAATAGGTGCCGTCTACGGCGACCGACACAGCGGGATCGCCGATCTCGGTGGTGTCGCGGCTGGAGATGCCGCGCACCGTCAGCACCGGGCCGGACTGCGAACCCGATTCGCCGAAGCTCAGATTGGGCGCCACCGTCGACAGCGAGCGAAGATCGCTGACGCCCATCGCCTTCAGGCCCTCCGCGTCGTAGACGCTCATCGAGATCGCCGTCTTCTGTTCGGTGGCCGGCTTCTTCTCGGCCGTAACGACCACGGTCTGCAGCTGCTGCTCTTCCGCCTTCTTGACCGCGTCGGGCTTCTTGCCCGCGTCGGCCGGTGTTGGAACCGCGGACGCAGGCACCGCAGAAGCTGCCGGTGCGGGCGCGCTTTGGGCGTGGGCCGATGGCACGACGGCGATCGAGGCCCCGCTCGCGAAGCCTGCGCTCAACGCGATGTGCAGTGCAGACCGCCGAAACCGCCCAGGTCCGCCGGCACAGTCGCCATGGGCATGCCCGGCGGCCAACAAAACATTCGTAACCCTCATTCGACCCTCCACTTTGCTAACGACCAACACGACAAGAAACCTGAACCCAGATTGGCAAACGATTGCCAAGCGGTCCGCAAAAATCAGTCGACCGCCGCCGACGCTCCCCCGGCCCACAGCGCACTGGCCTCGTCCTCCGGCAGCCGGGGCGGCGTGAACGAGCACTGCGGAATGGCCGCGGACGTGCCCAGCAGCGCGCACCGGTTGAGCGCCAGCAGCACTTCGAGCACATGCAGCGCCATCTCGCCGCTGACCCGGTGCGGCGTACCGCGCTCGATGGCGCGGCACATCTCGGCCAGTCCGAGGCCGCGGTAGTTCGCCACCGGCACGCCGGCGGCATCGAAGTTCGGGCGTCCGAAGACGCACTCGTCCGTCGCGACCTCGCGCCAGCCCTCCCCGGCCGCCGCGACCTGCACCGGCCCGCCGAACCAGTTCGGGTCGGCGAGGCCCATCGAGCCATTCACGGCATGCAGTTCCATCACGGGGTGGCGATGCGCCCACGCGTCCCAGCTGACGACCAGGCTGACGTGCACGCCCGAGGTGAACACCAGCGTGCCGACCACCGTCGTCAGCACGCTGGGCTGGATCGTTTCCCCCTGGTGCCGGGAACCGGCCGCCGTGATCGTGCGCATCGGGCTGCCGATGCGCCCGACGGCCTGCACCCGTTCGACCGGCCCCAGCAAGGTAACCAGCGCCGCGACGTAATAGGGGCCCATGTCCATCACCGGCCCGCCGCCGTCCGCATAGAAGAACTGCGGGTTCGGGTGCCAGTGCTCCATGCCGTGCGACAACATGCCCGAGGTGCCGAAGACGACGGCACCGAGCCCGCCGGCGTCGAGCATGCGGGCGGCGCTCTGCAGGTTCGCGCCGAGCACCGTGTCCGGCGCGGCGCCGACGCGCAGGCCGGCACGCTGCGCGCGATCCAACAGCTCGACGGCAGGCGCCAGCGATGTGGCCAGCGGCTTCTCGGTATAGACGTGTTTGCCGTTCTCGATGGCAGCGAGCGAGATCTCGGCATGGACCTTCGGCGGCGTGAGGTTGAGGACGATCTCCACTGCCGGGTCTGCCAGCAGCTCGGCCACGCCGAGCGGCCGCGCGCCATAGGCCGCGGATTTGGCGGCGGCGACGCCCGGGTCGAGATCCGCACAAGCCACGATGTCGAACGTGCTGAAGCGCCTGGCGTTGGCGAAATAGATGTCGGAGATGTTTCCGCATCCGACGAGGCCGACCTTCATCGCCATCAGGCCACCCCCGCCAGGCGCTTCATCGCCGCGGCGCTGGTCCGGGCGAAGCGCACGTAGTCGCTCGGGTCGTCGTGCTCGGCGATCATCAGCTGCGAGCCGGCGGCGACTGCCGCGTCCCACAGCACCGGCCAGTCGACGATGCCTTCGCCGACGTCGGCCCAGCCGCCCTCGGTCACCACCGATTGCTTGGGTGCGATGTCCTTCACGTGCACCGCGGGGATGCGCCCGGCATAGCGCTCCAGCCAGGGCTTCGGATCGACGCCGGCGCGCACGACCCAGGCCACGTCGATCTCCCACAGCAACGCGTCGCCCAGCAGGTGTTCGATCGGATACGAGCCGTCGGGCAGTGCCTCGAACTCGAACTCGTGGTTGTGCCAGGCAAAGGTGTAGCCCCGCGCCGCGCAGCGCTCGGCATAGGACGTCAGCACCGCGCCATAACGCTTCCAGCCGCCGGCATCGGCCGGCCGGTCCTGCGGCTGGATGTAGGGCGCGACCAGCAGGTTCATGCCGAGCACCTCGGCCGCGGCGATCACGCGGTCGAACTCCTCTTCGAACATCGAGACGTTGAAGTGGCCGGTCTTTGCCGTCAGTCCGATCTCGTCGAGCAGGCGCTTCATGCCCTGCGGGTCGTCGTATTGCGTGTGATACGGCTGCACGTCGGTGTAGCCGCAGGACTTCAGGGTTCGCAGCTGCGTGGCCAGCGGGTCGCTCGACTGCGCCGCGGACCACAGCTGGAAGGACAATTCATTGTTGGGCAACATCTTCTTGTTTCCTCAGGGCTGAAGCTCAGAGGCGCAAGCCGCTCGCGCGGTCGAACATCGAGCAAAACCGGGTATCCAGCCGCAGCCTCACGGACTGGCCCGGAACGAATCTCAGGTGCGGCGCCTGCACGCTGCGCAGCTCGATGCCGCCGCTGCGCACCCAGACCAGCGTCTGCGAGCCCATCGGCTCGGTCAGCGTCACCGTCGCTTGCGGACCGGTATCGGCGTCCAGCGCCACGTGCTCGGGCCGCACGCCGAGCACGATGTCCGCGGACGATGGCGTCGGCAAGACGCTCGCATAGCCGTCGAGCGGCAGGCGGCCGATCGGCAGCTCCAGCACCGGGCCGCTGCCGTTGGCGTTCAGGCCGCCCTCGATGAAGTTCATCGCCGGCGAGCCGATGAACGATGCGACGAAGCGGTTCGCCGGCTGCGTGAAGACCTCGAGCGGGCTGCCGACCTGCTGCACCCGCCCCTGGTTCAGCACGACCAGACGATCGGCCAAGGTCATCGCCTCGACCTGATCGTGCGTCACGTAGACCATGGTCTTGCGCAGCTGCTGATGCAGGCGCTTCAGCTCGACCCGCAGCTCGGTGCGCAGCAGCGCGTCGAGGTTCGATAGCGGCTCGTCGAACAGGTAGACGGCCGCGTCGCGCACCAGCGCACGGCCGATGGCGATGCGCTGGCGCTGGCCGCCCGAGAGCGCGCCCGGCCGCTTGCCCAGCACCGGCTGCAGGCGCAGCAGCTGGGCGACCTCGTCGATGCGCTCGTCGATCCGGGCCTGCGGCAGGCCGGCCACCTTCAGCGCAAAGCCGAGGTTCTGGCGCGCGGTCATGTGCGGGTACAGCGCGTAGGACTGGAACACCATGCCGATGCGCCGGTCCTTCGGCGGCACGCCCGCCACGTCCCGGCCGCCAATCAGCAGCCGGCCGGAGGTCTGTTCGATGAAGCCGGCGATCATGTTCAGCAGCGTCGACTTGCCGCAGCCGGACGGGCCGACCAGCACGACGAACTCGCCTTCGGCGATCGACAGGTCGACGTCGCTCAGCACCTGCGTCGCGCCGTAGCCGACGCCGCAAGCCTGGATATCGATGGCAGCACTCACGCTCACCCCTTCACCGCGCCGGACAGCACGCCGCGCACGAACAACTTGCCGGAATAGAAATAGACGGCCAGCGGCAGCGCGGCCGTGAACAGGGCCGAAGCCATCTCGAGGTTGTAGGCACGCTCGCCGAAGGTCGTGCCGACGATGTTGTTCAGCTGTACCGTCATCGGCCGGCTTTCCGGCCCGGCGAACACGAGGCCGAGGATGAAGTCGTTCCAGATGCCGGTGAACTGCAGCAGCATCACCACCGCGCACATCGGCGTCGACACCGGCAGCACGACCGACAAGAAGGTGCGCGCGAAGCCGGCGCCGTCGATCTGCGCTGCGCGGATCAGCTCGATCGGCAGCTGCTCGAAGTGGCTCTTCATCAGGATCGTCGTCAACGGCAGACCGAACACGACATGCGCCAGGACGACGCCCGCCAGCGAGCCGAAGAGGCCGAGCCACGCAAGCCCGAGCACCGCCGGATAGAGGAACAGCTGGATCGGAATGAACGCTGCCAGCATGAGCACGTTGAAGAGCTGGGTGTTCCACCATCGGAAGCGCCCGAAAGTCATCGCATAGCCGGTCACCGCGCCGAGCAGGGCCGACAGCAGCACGCTCGGCACGGTAATGAGCAGCGAGTTGACGAGCCCGGGCGACAGCGCGGCGACCGCCTGGCGCCAGGCCGCGAGCGTGGGGTTCAGCGGCGGCAGCAGGATCGAGCTCTGGCGGATCTCTTCCATCGATTTCAGCGAGCCGGCAAGCATCACCCAAAGCGGCAGCAGGAAAGCCGCTGCGCCGACGAGCAGCGCCACCAAGGGCAGGTGCCGTGCGAGCGGCGCCGGCGGTCTCAACGGCGTCACGGCGACGGACGGGATGGCGCTCATGGTTCTCCTCCAGGTTCAGCGTTTCGCGTATCTACGCGCGGCCCAGCCGACAGCGAGCACCGCGGCCACCGTAAGCAACAAGGTCGTGGCCGCGGCCGATGCGAGCCCGACGTTCTGCCGCACGAACAGATAGGCCATCACGAACTTGGCCGGCAACTCGGTGGCCGTGCCGGGCCCGCCGTTGGTCATTGCGACCACCAGGTCGTAGACCTTCGCGGCGGACATCAGCAGCAGCAGCGTCGCGGTGATCAGCGCACCGCGCACCTGCGGCAGCAGTAGCGAGACATACACGCGCCAGACGGGGATGCCGTCCAGTGCCGCGGCCCGGTGGATCTCGGGGTCGATGCCCTTCAACGCGGCCAGCACGATGACCATGACCAGTCCGGCGGACTGCCACGCGCCGGCCAGCGCCACCGCGTAGATTGCGAGCTGCGGGCTTGCCAGCCAGGCGATCTCACTGCCCGGCAGACCGAAGCCGGCGAGCACCGACTGCAGGCCCACGCTCGGGTTCAGCAGCCACTGCCACACCAGCCCGGCGACGATCATCGAGGTCGCGTACGGGTAGAAGAAGATCGTGCGCCAGACGTCTTCCAAGCGCGCGTACCGGTCCAGCAGCACCGCGAGCGCGACGCCGACGACGAGGCTCAGCAGCGTGTAGGCAAGCACGTAGGCCGCCAGGTTTTCAACCGACGCGATCCAGCGCGCGTTATGCCAAAGCCGCACGTACTGCGTGCCACCGACCCAGTGGCCGATCGGCAAGGCGCGCGAGCTGGTGAAAGAGAGCGACACCGTCCAGACCATCGTGCCGACGAACACGATCAGGGTCAGCGCGACGGCCGGCGTCATGAACAGGCATTCGGTCAGACGATCGCGAAGGGCTGGGCGTTGCACGGTGGGCCTCTCTCGGGGGTGCCGGTCAGGTGGCGGTACGCAGCACGTCCGCGAAGCGCCGCGCCATCGCGTCGGCCGACATGTCGGGGTTGCTCCAGTACTCGGCGATCACGTCGTCGATGTCGCCGAGCACGTCCG
>Ga0105237_10008581_pt1 | contig 11049 bp, 8 predicted proteins | sample KBSC24metaG_FD_81520 | JGI IMG/M metagenome (GOLD analysis project Ga0105237, IMG submission 81520) | Corn rhizosphere microbial communities from Kellogg Biological Station, Michigan, USA - KBS C2-4 metaG | ecosystem: Host-associated > Plants > Roots > Rhizosphere > Soil | place: Michigan, USA... | reverse complement strand
TCGCCGCCCGTGGCTTGCGGATCGGGCGAGGCGCCGGCGGCGAGCAGCTGTTCGGCCATGGCGGGGCTGTCCGCCAGGATCGCCAGCGACAGCGCGTTGCCGCGCTTCACGCCGTCCTTCGGCGTGCCCGCGGCGAACAGCATCGTCGCCGCATCGGCATCGCAGCGGGCCACCGCGAAGGTGAGCAGGTCGCCATATTGGCCCGCGGGGGGCTGGGGGACCTTGGGGTCGTCGATCACTGCGGTGGTGATCAGGCGGGGATCGCGCGCCAGCATTGCGCGTGCATCCTCGACACGGCCGTCGAAGATCGCCTCGGCGAGCGCGCGGCCGGAGGCGCCGTTGCTGAGGTGCGCGAGAACGCGGGTGCGGTCGGGCAGCACCACCGAGGCGCGCTTGGTGTAGCAACTGGGCGCGGCGGCCATGCATCCTCCGATCGGGGTGGCCGCCAGCATCAGCGCGGCGAGGATGCGGACGCGGCGGTTCACGGGACCACGCTGTAGGGAGTGGGGGAGCCCCGGGTCAATGCGCGCCCAGGCTGCTTTGCACCCAGTCCATCCCGTGCCGGGCGATCGGCGTGTCCTGGTACCAGTGCTGGCCGGCCGGCTGCCGGGCGTCGAGCGGGATGCGCGTGCCGTACGCCTCGGGCGCGTCGGCAAGGATCGCGCCGGGGATGCCGCCGAGGATGGCCCCGGCCACCCGGTCGCCGCCGTCCTGGATCGCCGAGAGGATCTCGCCGCGGACATAGAAGGCCGCGATCCTTGGGGCAGGCGCGTCGCCGCGGATCGTGCCTGCCTGGCGGATCGTCGCGTCGCTGAGACCGGCGGCGTTGAAGGTCTGCGCGTCGCGCCCGCTCGCCAGCGCGGCCGCCGAGCCGAGGCCGCCGCCCAGCGAATGGCCGGTGATCGTCACCTGCGCCTCCGGATGGCGGCCGATGGCCTTCGCGATCATCAGCGCGCGGGCATATTGGTCGGAGGGCAGGCCCACGCCCTGCTGGGCATTGGCCTTCCAGTCGCTGCCGTCGGTGGTGCCGCGAAAGCTGACGACGTAATTGGGGCCGCCATCGCCTTCCGCCACATAGACGCGGGCGCGGAAGCTGCTCTGCGGCGAGGTCAGGTCCTCGGCGCGGAGGCCGAGCTGCGCGAGATCGTCGCTGGTCGCGACGCGGTAGCCGGCGGGCGGGGCGGGGGTGTCGTTGTAGACGTCCGCCGCCATCGCCGCGAGGTCGATGGTGGAAGGTCCGCCGGTCCGTTCGGCCGTGAGCTGTGGGGCTTCGCTGCGGATGAACTGGACCGGCGGCACGGGCTGCTGCCAGGCAAGCAGCTCGCGCGGGGGCAGGTGACGGGCCTGGAAATCGTCGTTCGCGGCGCGGTGCCGCGACGTCGAGATCGCCGAGGAAGCCCCGATGCCGGTGGGTCGCGAGAGCTGGTCGGCTGCCGACATCATGGTGGTGGTTCCTCGTGGATGGCCGTCGGGTGCCTCGATGCCATCGCCAGCACCCTCCGTCGCTAGACGATTCGTTTAGGCGGCCTACGCGATCCGGCGATGCCGCAGGCGGCCGGGGCGTGGGAAGCAGCGCCATACCAACGGGCTCGCACCCAATCGCCTTTCTCAGGAGCATGGACATGACGACGATCTCGACCGCCGCCGCTACTCCGTTCGCCGCTGCGCAACTGGCGCTGGCCGGCGGCGTGCTCGCCCAGCAGTTCAACCCGCTCGGTGCCAGCGCCTATGCCAGCGCGATGCTTCCATCGCTGCTCTCGATCCAGCTCGGCACGATGGCGGGCGCCGGACAGCTGCAGCCCCAGGCGGGCTTCACCGCCCAGACCACCGGGCAGAGCACCGCGCGCGTCGATCTCGGCGACGGCTACCACCTCGCCATCGACGAACGGAACAGCGAGATGACCATCGTCAACGAGAAGACCGGCCAGAGCACCCGCGTCTGGGGCGATCCGCATGTCGACGTGAACGGCAAGCACCAGTTCGACTTCTACGGCACGACGACCTTCGAGCTCGACAACGGCACCAAGATCACGGTGAATACCGAGCAGGCGAAGGGTAATCCGAACGTCTATTTCGCCAGCCAGGTGGTGGTGACGCGCGGCGCCAATGCGGTGGTGATCGACGGCATCAGCCAGCAGCAGCTGGGGGATCTGTCGGTCAGCGTCTCGACCAACGGCTATGCGCTGGATGCCGCCAATCGCGACGGCTTCACGGTGCAGGAATCGGCTGGCGGCTGGCAGACCGAACTCGGCACGACGGTGACCCAGGCCGATGCCGACCTGACCAGGCCTGGACAGATCTACGGTCCGGACAGCGACATGCCGAGCCTTTCCGAACTGGGTAGCGCGATGGGCAGCTTCCTGCTGTTCGGGAGCTTGCTGGGGGCTGCCTTCGACATGAGCGCCTCCTTCAGTGCGGCCGCTTCCGCCAGCGATCGCGTGCCGTTCCGCGGGCAGGTGATGCCCTACGCCTGAACCGGCGACGCACATTCGCAGGGGGCGCCGATCATCGACATTGCTCGGTTCTTCGGCGCCCGGTGCGAAGCAGCATCGCGTGAAAGCGCGGCCAGTCGCGGCGATCGCGTGGACGCAGGTCGCGCAAGCGGAGGGGCAGCCACGCCTCCGCGGCGCGCAGGGCGGGTTCCTGCGCGATCCGGCCCAGGTCTCCGGCGAAGGGCGCGAAATAGACGGGCTCGCCCATGGAGTCCCGCATCGTGGCCAGCGCCTGGTCGACACTCGCGCCGTGCACATGCAGGGCGATGTCGGCGAGGCCGCGGCAGATGCGGAAGAGCATCCAGTGGAGATGGCCCAGCAACGCGTGCGGCTCGGTGAACAGACCATCGTTGGCCATCAGCATCTCGGCATAGCTTCCCCAGCCTTCCGGGAAGGCGGCGGCATAGCGTAGCCGCAGCGGATGCGGCTGGGCGCGGGCTTCCTGCGGCAGCTGCGCCATATGGCCCGGCAGCAGCTCGTGCGCGACGACGCTCGGGAGCGAGAAGCTTGGACGTCGACGGATGTCCTTCAGGTCCACGACATAGGCGCCGGGTACTCCCGCGCCGGGGAGGATGCGATACCCGCCCTTGCCGGCGGCGATCTCCTCGGCGCTCAGGGCGCGGACCTCGACCGCGCGGCATTCCGGCGGCAGGGTGCCGACGAGCCGTGGAAGGCGCGGCTGGATGGCGGCGAGCGTCGCGCGCATCGCGTCCACGGCGGCGGCGCGGCCGTCGGCATCATCCGGGAACAGATAGCGCGGGTCGCGCCAGAGCCGCTCGAAGCGCACTCCGACCGAGGTCCCGGGGAGGCCGAGGCTGTCGAAGGCAGCGGTTGCGCGTGCCACCAGTGCGCCATGGGCGGCACGCAGGTCCCGCTCCACCCGCATGAGCTCGGCATCGTTTCCGGTAATCCGTTGCAGGTGAAGTTCGAAGCGTCGCGATCCCGACGAGGGTGCATGCGCCAGCGCCAGATCGATGCGCAGGCCCGCGCGTGCGGCCTGCAGGTCGAGGTAGCTGCCGAGCGACGCGCGCGGTGCCGCGAGGGGGGCGAGCAGGGCCAGGGCGCGGTCGGGCGGGAGCGCTGCCGCTTCGTCCAGCGCGTGCCGGATGTCGGCGTCGTCGGACGCATTCGCCCGCGCGGGAGCGAGCGCCAGCGCGCCAGCGCCTGCGAGCAGATGGCGCCGCGAGACGATCATCGGGCCGGCGTCAGCGCAACGCGGTTGTTGAGGCGCGTGACCTCCGGCGCGTTCCCCGGGAGCGCGACCTCGACACTCGCCGCCTGCTGCTTCGGCGCCGCGATCCGCACCACCGCGGTACGCGGCCGCAGGTCGGCGGGCGCATCGAGGGGCGGAATTGCGGCAGTCGCCAGCACGGCGCCATCCGCTCCGCGCACCGTGAGGGTCCCGCCCTCGGCGCGCTGGGCGCCAAGGCTGTGGACCGTCACCGCGAACCCATTGGGCGTGCGCACCACATCGTCGATGCCGATGCCGAGATCCGGCCGCTGCTCCACCGGCGTGGTCGGTGTCGCAAGCGCGAAATCGTAGATCGTCGTGCTATGCGGCGCAAAGACGACATCGGTCCCCGAGCTGCGTTCCAGCGACAGCGGGACGGGCCCGCTGTCCGCGATCAGCGTCGTGCCGCCGTCGATGCTTGTCGAGCGCCGCATCGTCCAGCTGCCCGCGGTGACGTTCCAGGCCGTCATCGTCGCGCGCTGCGGGCGATCGGTGCGGTTATAGGCGAGGACCCGGAAGCGATCGGGCGTCGCGCCGGGCACGAGGATCGCCACCTGCTCGCCGGCCCCGTCCTCGGCGAAGCGCCAGGAGACGCTGTTGCCCGGCCAGGTCTGGTTGCGGCGGAGCGCGATGCCGCCCAGCCGCTCGCGCTGCAGGATCTCGTTGGGCTGCTCGACCCGGTCCGACCACCAATGGCCTTCGGTATAGAGATATTCGTGCTGCGCCTTGTCCGCGATCGCCTCGGCATGCAGCCGTTCGAGCGCCGTGGTGTCGCCGGTGGCGTCCCAGCGGGCGTAGAGCGAGAAGGGATCAGCCTTGGCCGCCGCGACGATGTCGGCGCGCAGCTTCGCGCCGCCGGGGAGCACGGTGAAGGCGTTCTCGTTGAATTCGGCGAGGGCCGCTGCGCCGCCCTTCGCGATCCGCGCTTCGATCGGGCGGAGATATTTGGCGTCGCCGGTGAAGCGCCATGCGCTCCACGCGCTCTGCAGCGGCGTGGTGACGCCGCCGCCGTCCCCGGCGCGCTCGGCATCGGTGCCCCAGTTGATCTCGTTGGGGAAGCTCCAGCCGCCGCTCGCATCCTGCCGACCATGCGCCAGCCACCCGTCCATCACGCCGGTGACCAGCCCTCGGGCCTCCGCATTGCCGTTGTACAGCCCGATCAGGATCGGCGCGTGCATCACGGTGAAGCTGTACGGCTTCTGCCACGCCCAGGCCGGGTCGCGGTACATCTTGCGGCCGCCATACCAGTTGGAGGCGAAGTGCAGGTGCCCGGCCGGGTTCTTCAGGATCACCCCCTGGAGCGCCCGCGTGGTTTCCATCAGCCGCTCGACCGCCTTGGGCTCGCCCCAGTTGAGGTACAGCCGCTCGGCATCTGAGTTCAGCCCTTCCTCATAGGCATGCAATTCGTCGGTGGTGATGGTGCCCAGCCCATTAGTGCGCATGCCGTTGGCGAAGACCGCGTCGGACAGCGCGCGCAGCGACGCGTTGATCTTGTCGGGCTGGATGCCCATCAGCGCGAGCCCCGGCCATTGCTGGGTCAGGTCGGTATCGTCGGAGATGCCGCCGCCGAAATCGCCATAGGGCACCTGGCGCTCGTCGATCCACCAGTCGACGAAGCGGCGGACGTAACGCAAATCCTCCAGCTGCCGGAACGCCCAGAGCGGCTCCCCCGCCTGCGGGACCGGCTGGGTGAAGGCGGGCATGTTCTCGGGGCGATAGTTGATGTCCGCCCAATAGGTGCGCGCAAGCCTGTTGTCCGGGTCAACGCGCAGCAGGTCGGTCATGTCGGCGAACAGGCGGCGATAGAGCGCCATCCGCTTCGACGCGGTATGCTCCTCGACCAGGAACGCCCAATTGTCCTTCACCTGGTTGAGCCGGTCCGCGACATGCTCCGCCAGCGCATCGGCGCGGGGCTTGAACACCAGCCGAATCCGCGCGCCGTCCAGGCTCGCCGCTGAGAAGGCGGGATCGGAGGCGGCGATCGAGAGATACAGGCTGTCCTGCGACAGGATGCGATCGCGCAGATCCAGCCAGAGCGTGCGCTTTTCGCCGGGGCGGACGGTGACCGAAAGGTCGATCATGTCGCGCTCGGGCCAGACCGGGTCCTTCACCCGGATGTCGAGCGCGACCGGCTGGCTGCCGGGCAGCGCGGGCAGATCGATGGCGATGCCGTCGAGGCCGTCATGGAGGTTCTGCCAGCCATAGTCGAAGGCGCGGGCGACGGGCTGGTTGGGCGGCGCGTCGCCCAGGCTGGCGGGCAGGAGGATGTGGACGATCGGCGCCATGCCCGCCGGCCGTGCAACCTTGCCGCCGCCGCCTGCGGCAGCGGCGCCCACGGCGGCCTTCACGCCCGCCGTCGGCATCGCAACCACAGTCGCGCGTTCGTCGGGGGCGTAGCGGCCGGCGATGAAGACGTTGAGCGGCGCCAGCGCCGCAAGCGTCGGCGCCATGTCCGCGCGGATGGTGTAGTCGAGCTTGAAGCTGCCTTCCGGCTCCGCGCCTGGGCCGATATCATAGGCCCAGAGCTCCTGGATCGGCTGTTCCTGCATCACGTTGGCGAAGCGCAGGATGCCGCCGGTGCGGGGCGCGAACTGGTCGACGCTGCGCACCACGCCTTGCGGGCGCCTGGCCAGCACCTGTTCCTTGCCGTCCCCGCTCCAGCTGAGCGTGCCATAGGCGGCGCCGCGCAGCTCGACCCGGTTGAAGCGTTCTCCTGCCGGGACCGTCAGGTCGTAGCGCTTGCCGCCCTCGACATAGGTGTTCCAGTCGGGCAGCTCGAAATAATCGTCGCGGCCGGGCAGGCGCGAGCGGTTGTAAACGCCGGGCCAGGTCGTCTCGGCAATGCCGTCGACGCCCTTCCACATCCATTCCTTCAGGTCCTTGGCATCGGCGAACTCCACCTTGCGCACGCGCGTCACGGGCGCATCGAGCAGCGGCGGCAGTGCCTTGTCCCAGCCATAGCGGTGGAGCCACGCGGCGCGTTCGGCGGTCCGATCGGGCGTGGGAAGCGGTCCGGGTTCTGCCTTGGCCGCGAGGTTCGCGACATTGGCGGCGGACAGCATGCGGTCGTAGACGCGGATCTCGTCCACGTCCGATCCGCGCATGAAGCTGTAGCGGCTCTGCACCTGATGCGGGGCGATGACGCGACCGGCAAGCCCGAACTGGTCGAGCCCGGAATCGAGATCGGCGCCCTGGTCCTTGCGAGCGACCTCGCGACCGTCGACATATAGGCGGACGCCCTGCGTCTCGTCCCAGGCGAAGGCGATGTGCTTCCACGCGGCAGGATTGGGCAGCGGGTCGATCCGCCACGAGACGCGGATCCGCGAGAGATTGGCGTCGGTGACGAAGGCGTCGAAGCCATGGCCGTTCCAGTCGATCCGCAGGAAGGCCATGTCCCAGCTGGTGTGGTCGGCAAAGCCGGCGCGGAAGATCACGAACGGCACTTCGCCCAGCGGCTCGCGGGCGCGCCAGAAGAAGGAGAGCGTGCCGCGCGCCGCGCGCATGTTGCCGGGCGCCTTCCAGGCGACATAGCCGTCGTCCGCCCAGCGCGCCGCACCGCTGATCGCGCCGTCGGGCACGATGTCGACATGCGCGCGGAAGTTGGGCGCCGGATCGCCTTGCGCGACATCGGCATCGAGCGACGTGTCGGCCGAGGCGCGGAACAGCAGGCCGGAAGCGGCATCGGTCTGCGCGTGTGCGGGCAGCGAGAGGCACCCGATCGCGAGGGCGAGCGCGGAGGTGAAGGGGCGGTTGTGCATGACGATCCTCTCCTGCTTCCGGCTCAGATGCTGTCGACGCGGGCGAGGCGCGGGCTCAGCAGATGGACCACGGCCACGGCGAGCAGATAGACGCTGCCCGCCACGGCAAAGATGATGGTGTAGCTGCTCGTCGCCTCGAGGATATAGCCGGTGAACTTGGCCATCATCATCCCCCCGATCGCGCCCACCGTCCCGCCGATCCCGACCACCGACCCCACCGCCGCGCGCGGGAACATGTCCGACGGGATGGTATAGAGATTGGCCGAGAAGGCCTGGTGCGCGGCGGTCGCCAGCCCGACGATGGCGACGGCGAGCCAGAGATGGTTCACATATTGCGCGAAGAAGATCGGCGTCACCAGGATCGCGCACGCCAGCATCGTCCATTTGCGCGCGGCATTGGCGGTGAAGCCGCGCTGCATCAGCCGCGACGAGGACCAGCCGCCCGCGACGCTCCCCAGATCGGAGATCAGGTAGATCACGATCAGCGGCGGGCCGAAGCTCACCAAATCGAGATGATAGGTCTTGGCGAGGAAGTCGGGCGTCCAGAAGAGGAACAGCCACCAGATCGGGTCGATCAGGAACTTGCCCAGCGCATAGGCCCAGGTCTCGCGATAGCCGAGCAGCTTGAGCCAGCCGATCTTACGTACCGGATCGGGCATGTCGCTTTCGATATAGGCCAGCTCGGCGGCGGAGAGCTTGCTGCTCTCCTTCGGCCGGCGATAGAGCGCAACCCAGGCGACCAGCCAGACCAGGCTGGCGACGCCGGTGACGATGAACGCCATGCGCCAGCCAAAGGCGATGGTGATCGCGGGCACGATTAGCGGCGTCACCACCGCGCCGACATTGGCGCCGGCGTTGAAGATGCCGGTGGCCAGTGCGCGTTCGCGTGCCGGGAACCACTCGGTCACCGCCTTGAGACCGGCGGGGAAGTTGCCGCTTTCGCCGATGCCGAGGATGAAGCGGGCGACGGAGAACTGGAAGGCCGAGCCGACAAAGCCGCACAGCGTATGACCCAGCGTCCAGATGACGAAGGCGATCGAATAGCCGATCCGCGCACCCACCCAGTCGACCAGCTTGCCGAAGGTGAGGTAGCCGATCGCATAGGCGGCCTGGAACCAGAAGATGACATCGGCATAGGTCGTCTCCGACCAGCCGAGCTCGCCTGAGATGGTCGACTTCAGCACGCCGATCATCTGGCGATCGACATAGTTGATCGCCGTCGCCGCGAACAGCAGCGCGCAGATCACCCAGCGATACCGCCCGACCTTGTCCGCCGCGGCCGCGACCGCCGGCGCCTCCCTGCTAGCCATCGGTCCTCTCTCCTGTGTGCGGCCGCTTGGCGGGCCGTTTATTGTGCGCTGATCGTGCAGCGTACCGAAAGCCGGCCGTCGAACCGTGCCTCCACCCGGTCGCCGATCGCGACGGGGTGGACGCCGGTGACCGCACCGGTGGAAATCCATTGCCCCGGCGTGATCGCGATGCCGCGCGCCGCCAGATGCTCGAACAGGAAGCGCGCCGCGCCGAAGGGGCCGTCGAGCATGTCCGCGGCGATGCCGGTGCCGATTTCCGCGCCGTTGATGTTGAGCGTGACGGGCCAGCGGTTCAGATCGATCTCGCGCCAGTCGTCGATGGGGGCACCGACGACGAGGCCGTTATTGTTGCCAAAGTCCGAGATGGTGACCATCGGGCCGTGATCGTTGATGCCGGCGAAGGGCGAGCTGGCGATTTCGATGCCCACATGCACCGCGTCGATCAGCGCGCGCGCCTCGGCCATGCTGAAGCTGCGCTGGGCCGGATCGGGCGCCCGGCCGATGCGCAACAGGAACTCCGCCTCGGCCGCGCCGAATCCGCCGGCGAAGATGGGCATCGCGATGCCGTCTTCTTTCTCGATCTGGTCAGCGAAGATGGGGCCCGCCAGCCGGTCGACACCGTCCACGGGCGGGTTGATTCGCCCGACTTTCCAGCCTGCCACCGGCTTTGCCACCAGCGCCAAGGCGGCATCCTGCACGGCATAGGCTGCAGGCAGGTCCACTGGAATGGTGCCGGGGAAGGCGGCAAGCGCGGAGGCAGTCCGGCGTGCTTCCACGAACGCGCGCGCTATCTGCGAAGTATCGCTATTCGGCTCCACTGCCGCCCCTCTCGCTAGGATTGTCCTTTTCCCGATCGGTATGGGAAACCGGTGTCAATGGCAAGCTGCTGCATGCGTCACGGACGTAAAATCCTTCCGATGGTAATCAGGGGAGTGGCTTGATGGAGTCGATCCCGGGTGTTGCATGCATGCAAGACACGGAAGTCGAAGCGGATCTCTACGCATGGACTCAGCAGGTGGACCAGAAGGGTTGCATGCGTTGCTGACACCGGTTACCAATTGGGCCAACCGCTGACGAGGGCGGATGGAGAGGATCGTCATGATCGGCGTGTCACGATGTGGTGCAGGATGCCTGCCGGTGTCGGCCGGTCTTGCCACGATCGTCGCATCGACTCTCCGTCCCGCATGATGTTGCAAGGAGTGCCGCATGTTCGACCGTACCTATTACGCCACCCATCCGGACATGATGGAGTGCGTGAGCAATGAGGAACTGCGCGACCGCTATTTGATCTCCGGGTTGTTCCGTCCGGGCGAATGCGTGCTCAACTATACCCATGCCGATCGCTTCGTGATCGGCGGGGTGCAGGTGGCGGGCGGCGACGTCCGGCTTCCGGCACAGGCCGAGCCGAAATCGGCCGAAGGGCATCCCTTTCTCGAGCGCCGCGAACTGGCGATCGTCAATGTCGGCGCCGTCGAAGGCACGGTCACGGTGGACGGCGAGGTATTCGCGCTGAGCAACAAGGACTGCCTGTACGTGACGATGGGCGCGAAGGACGTGGTCTTCTCCGGCAACGGCGCGCGCTTCTATCTGGCATCCTGCCCGGCGCACAAGGCGTTCACTACCCGGAAGCTCGGCATCGCCGATGCCAATGCGCTGGAGCGCGGCAGCCTGGCGGAATCGAACGAGCGGACGATCTACCAGCTGGTCATCCCGGGCGTGTGCGACAGCGCGCAGCTGGTTATGGGGCTGACCGTGCTCAAGCCGGGCAGCGTGTGGAACACGATGCCGCCGCACGTGCATGAACGCCGCAGCGAGATCTATTTCTACTTCGAGCTCGACGATCTGGAGAAGGATCGCGTGATGCACTTCATGGGCGAGGGCGAGGCAACCCGGCACATCGTGATGGCCAACGAGGAAGCGGTGATCAGCCCGCCCTGGTCGATTCACATGGGCGCGGGCACCAAGGCCTATGCCTTTATCTGGGCGATGGCGGGCGAGAACCAGGATTATACCGACATGCAGGTGCTGGATATCTGCCAGCTGGCGTGACCCCCTGACTCCCCCTCCCGCGCGCGGGAGGGGGCTGGGGGGTGGGCCCCCGGCCTTCGCGCGCGATGCACTCCATGGATAGCGGGGGCCCACCCCCCGAACCCCTCCCGCAGGCGGGAGGGGGAGGAGGATTCGCGATGACCTACCCCTTCGATCTCACTGGCCGGGTGGCCGTCGTCACCGGCGCGAATACCGGCATCGGCCAGGCG
>Ga0105237_10008580_pt1 | contig 11050 bp, 9 predicted proteins | sample KBSC24metaG_FD_81520 | JGI IMG/M metagenome (GOLD analysis project Ga0105237, IMG submission 81520) | Corn rhizosphere microbial communities from Kellogg Biological Station, Michigan, USA - KBS C2-4 metaG | ecosystem: Host-associated > Plants > Roots > Rhizosphere > Soil | place: Michigan, USA... | reverse complement strand
GGCGCAACGGAAGGACGACCGCTTTGCGCTAAAATCGGGCCATGTACACCCAATGTCCCGAATGCCTGACGATCTACAAGATCGCGGCCGACCTGATCGGCCAGGGTCACGGCAGCGCGCGCTGCGGACATTGTGCCGCGACGTTCGATGTCTTGCGTTCGCTCGCCGATGGCCTGCCGGTCGAATCGTTCGATCTGCTGCCGCTGCACAATGTCGAAAGCGTGCCGCCGCAACTGGTCGTGCCGGCACTGCGTCCGGGCGGATCGCAGCAGGCGCTGCTGTTCGATCCCGACGAACGCATGCGCCGGCCGGCGCCTTCGCGCCCGTCCGCACCGGCGTTTGCGCGCGAATCGGCCACGGCCTACCATTCGGCGCGCAACTGGCCATGGCTGCTGGGCGCGACCGTGCTGGGGTTCTGCCTGCTCGCCCAGATCGGCTACGCCAAACGCGGGCTGCTGCTCGATGACGCGCGTACGCGCCCGTGGCTCGAGCGCGCCTGCACGACGCTCGGCTGCCGCCTGCCGTTGCGCCACGATCCGGCGCACCTGGCCCTGCTGTCGCGCGACATCCGCCCCCATCCTTCGGTCGCCAACGCGCTGATCATCTCGGCCAGCCTGCGCAACGACGCCGCGTTCGCGCAGGCATTTCCCGACGTCGACATCATCCTGTCGGACCTCGACGAGAACCGCATCGCGATGCGTCGCTTTCACCCGCAGGAGTATCTCGGCGATGCGCGCACGATCGCCGGCGGCATGACGCCCGGATCGACCACCGCGCTCGTGTTCGAGGTTGCCGATCCGGGCAAGAACGCGGTCGCGTTCGAATTCAAGTTCCATTGACCCGATGACGCGCGGTGATGTCCGTGCGGGCGGCAGCACGGATGCGCACGACGGCGAAAGCACGCGGGCAGTGCGCCGACACAGTTAATGCGAAACACCAGCATCGCGTCGCAAGTGCATGCGTTGCTTCGAGTCTGTGCGTTGCACCACCGAAACATCGTCGACAGCACTTATCAAGTCGATTGCGCGGCGCTACAATTCCCGCCCGCTTGCCAAGCCAGCCCCGGCAGCGGATCACGCAAGTAAGAACCCATCGGGGAAATCCGCCGTCGTGAATGCCGCTGCCCTGCGTGCCGAACAGGTATCCGAGTCGACCTTGCAACCCGCGCTGCGCGAATGCGTGGCACGCGCGGTGCGTCGCTATCTGCATGATCTGGATTCGCAGATGCCCGACGGGCTCTACGATCTGGTATTGCAGGAGGTCGAAACGCCGCTGCTGCGCGAAGTGCTGGCCTGGTCCGGCGGCAACCAGAGCAAGGCCGCCGCTGCGCTCGGCATCAATCGCGCCACGCTGCGCAAGAAGCTCGGGCAGCACGGCATCGGCTGACGGGTCGCGGCGGCACCAGCGCCGCCGCGCCGGCTGCGGCACCGATCGATGCCGCGCGTGTCCGCGGCGCGTATAATCCGCGGCCCCACCGGATCAAGCCAAGGCAATGGACGACTCCGACCTGCAACCCGTGCGGCGCGCGCTGATCAGCGTGTCGGACAAGACCGGCCTGGTCGATATCGCGCGTGGGCTCGGCGCGCTCGGTGTCAGCCTGATCTCGACCGGCGGCACGGCGCGCACGCTGCGCGAGGCCGGCCTCAAGGTCAGCGAAGTCAGCGAGGTTACCGGTTTTCCCGAAATCATGGACGGGCGCGTCAAGACGCTGCATCCGCGCATCCACGGCGGCCTGCTCGGGCGCCGCGAAGTCGATGCCAAGGTCATGCAGGAACACGGCATCGAGCCGATCGATCTGCTCATCGTCAATCTGTATCCGTTCGAGGCAATCACGGCAGCGCCCGACTGCAGCCTCGAGGAAGCGATCGAGAACATCGACATCGGCGGCCCGGCGATGCTGCGCGCCGCGGCGAAGAACCAGGATTACGTCGCCGTGGTCGTCGATCCGGCCGACTACGCCGAGCTGCTGCAGATGCTCAGCGAACGCAACGGCACTACCGCCGGCCTGCGCCGGCGCATGGCGGCCAAGGCCTTTGCGCATACGGCCCGTTATGACGGCCTGATCGCGAACTGGCTCGGCTCGCACATGAACACCGACCACGCCAACCCGTTCCCGCCGCAGCTCCAGCTCAGTTTCACGCGGCGCGCCGAATTGCGTTATGGAGAAAATCCGCACCAGACCGCGGCGTTGTACCTGGAGTCGCGTCCGCCGGAAGGCACCGTTGCGACGGCACGCGTGCTGGCCGGCAAGGAACTGTCGTACAACAACATCGCCGATGCCGATGCCGCCCTCGAATGCGTCAAGGCGTTCCACAAGGCACCGGCCTGCGTGATCGTCAAGCACGCCAATCCGTGCGGCGTGGCGCTCGGCGGCAGCGCGCTGGAAGCATACGACCGCGCCTATGCCACCGACCCGGTGTCGGCGTACGGCGGCATCATCGCCTTCAACCAGGCGCTCGACGGCGCGACGGCCGCGGCAATCCTGGAACGCCAGTTCGTCGAGGTGGTGATCGCGCCGGAAGTCGACGATGCTGCATTTTCCCTTTTTTCGAAAAAGCCGAACGTGCGCCTGCTGGCCTGCGGCCGCTGGAGCCAGCAGACGGAACCGACACTTGACTTCAAGCGCATCAGCGGCGGCCTGCTGGTGCAGGAATCCGATCGCGACACGCTGATGCTCACCGATCTCAAGGTGGTCAGCAGGCGGGTGCCGGACGCGGCCGAACTGCACGACCTGCTGTTCGCATGGCACGTGGCGATGTTCGTCAAGTCCAATGCGATCGTGTACGCCCGCGGCGGGCGCACGATCGGCATCGGCGCCGGACAGATGAGCCGCGTGGTCAGCGCCCGGATCGCGGCGATGAAGGCAGCCGAGGCCGGCCTCGCGGTCCAGGGCAGTGTCATGGCGTCCGATGCGTTCTTCCCGTTCCGCGACGGCATCGATGCCGCGGCCGCAGCCGGCACTCGCGCCGTGATCCAGCCGGGCGGATCGATGCGCGACGCCGAAGTCATTGCCGCGGCCGACGAGAACGGCATGGCGATGGTGTTTACCGGCGTGCGGCATTTCCGCCACTGAGAGCGAGAGACGTGAGACGAGAGACGAGAGACGTAGAGAGCGGCGGCATTGCGGCAAATGATTCCGCGAACGCTTGGTTCGCGTCGGCGCGCTTTCTCGTCTCTCGTCTCTCGTCTCTCGTCTCCCGCTCTTCATGAAAGTCCTCGTCATCGGCAGCGGCGGCCGCGAACACGCGCTGGCCTGGAAGCTCAGGCAATCGCCGCGCGTCGGCGAGATACTGGTCGCGCCCGGCAACGCCGGCACGGCGCGCGAGCCGGGTGTGCGCAACGTCGATGTCGCGGCAACCGATCTGGACGGCCTGCTGGCGCTGGCGCGGCGGGAGCAGATCGCGCTGACCGTGGTCGGTCCCGAAGCGCCGCTGGTTGCCGGCATCGTCGATCGCTTCCGCGCCGCCGGCCTGCGTTGCTTCGGTCCCCGCCGCATCGCCGCGCAACTGGAAGGCTCCAAGGCGTTCGCCAAGGATTTTCTGGCGCGTCACAACATTCCGACCGCGCACTACGCCGTGTTCACCGACCTCAACCCGGCGCTGGCCTACGTGCGCGAGCAGGCGCACCGCAGCCGCGGTGCGCCGATCGTGATCAAGGCCGATGGCCTGGCCGCCGGCAAGGGGGTGGTGGTGGCGATGACGCTGGCGGATGCCGAACTGGCGCTGCACGACATGCTCGGCGCGCGGTCGCTCGGCGCCGCCTCGGCGCGCGTCGTGGTCGAGGAATTTCTCGACGGCGAAGAAGCCAGCTATATCGCGATCTGCGACGGGAAGCACGCGCTGCCGATGGCCACGAGCCAGGATCACAAGCGCCGCGACGACGGCGATCTCGGGCCGAACACTGGCGGCATGGGAGCGTACTCGCCCGCGCCGGTCGTCGATGCCGCGGTCGAACAGCGCATCCTCGCCCAAGTCATCGAACCCACGCTTGCCGGCATGGCCGCCGAGGGCGCGCCGTTCACCGGCTTTCTGTATGCCGGCGTGATGATCGGTCGCGACGGCGCGCCGCGCGTGCTCGAATACAACGTGCGCTTCGGCGATCCGGAGACGCAGCCGATCCTGATGCGGCTGGAATCGGACCTGGTCGACCTGATCGAGGCGGCGCTCGACGGCAATCTGGACCGGGCGCACGCGCGCTGGAGCCCGGAGCCGGCACTGGGCATCGTGATGGCGGCGCATGGCTATCCGGGCACGGTACGAACTGGCGATGCGATTGACGGGCTCGATGTCGACGGCGAACCCGGCACGAAGGTGTTCCATGCGGCAACGCGGCTGGATGGCAGCCGGGTGTTGAGCAGCGGTGGTCGCGTATTGACCGTGTGTGCGCTCGGCAGCGACCTGGCGCAGGCGCGCGCGCGCGCCTATCGCGTCGCCGAACGCATCCATTTCGACGGCATGTTCTATCGGCGGGATATAGGGTATCGGGCATTGCAGCGGCAACGCTGAGTCCCGGCGTACGAAGGCGGCACTTTGGTTCCGGGCTGGGCCGAAGATCGAGAACACGCGCGCAACGGCAGCATGCTCCTGGGCACTCGGCCCAGCGTCGGCCCCGCTCCCAACTCAACAACGCTTGCGCAACCTGACCACGTTGCATCCGTCGTCGTAGGAATAGCGGAAATCGTCCATCAGCGAACGGACCAGCGCGATGCCGAGGCCGCCGATGCGCGTTGCCGCGACCGAGGTATTGCGCGCGACGGGTTTCCACACCGTCGGGTCGAACTCGCGGGCGATGTAGCGGATCGTCGTATCGAGCGCGTCGGCGGCGCGCTCCACCTCGACCCGGATCGGACCGGCCGCCTGCTCGGCGTGCATGATGACATTGGTCAGCAGCTCGTCGAGCGATACCTGCAATGCACGCAACGCCGATTCAGGCGCGGATGTCCTCAGTGCCTGCTCCATGGCGGCGTTGAATCGGCCAATGGCCGCGCGTTCGCGCTCGATGACGAATTGCCAGGAAGCCGCCGGCGCGCCCGCTTGCGCGCGCCGCGCGTCGCCCGCTTTCCGCTCATGCTTCCCCATGGTTGCATGGTGGCGAAATACCGGTGCGTGCGCAACGCCGCGGCCGGCCATCCACGGCCGGCGCGCATGCGCCGATCTTATGGCGTGGCCGGTGCGGGCGCGGGCTGCACCGGCGTCAGCATCGGCGGCTTGAAATAGGCATGCCGCGCCGGCCACGGGCGATCCGGCACCTTGCCGGCGACGAAGCTCGCCTGCGTCGAGCGATACATGTCCGCCGCGTCCCTGTCGCCGCGCCGCACGGCGTCGAAAATCGCCTCGGCCTGATATTGCTGCGCTTCCTTGAACTTGCCGTGCGCTGCCAGCGCCAGCGCCAGTGCCGCGGAATCGCTGGCGGCCGCTCGCTGGTCGTACAGGGTCTGCGCGTAGTCCAGCGCCATGTCACGCTCCTCGGCCTTGGCGCCGGGGCAGGTGCTGGCAAGCCGCACGAAGATCTGCATCAGGTCGCCATTCTTTGCATTGCGGGCCTGCATCGCGCTGATGTCGGCGAGCGCGCGCAGGCACTGCCCCGCTGCCACCTCGGCCGCGACCAGATGCGCCTGCGCCTTTGACTCGTCGGGTTGCAGCACCGCCAGCTGGCGATACTGTTCGGCGGCCTGCGCGTAACGGCCGCGTCGCATCTCGGCGTTGCCCAGCAGCAGGCGGGCGGTCGTCATCGTGCCGTCGGCACGTACCGCCCGCTGGTAGAACGCATAGGCCGGGTCGTCCTGCCCGGCATATTCGTGCACCAGGCCGTTGGCAAACAGTGCCACCGCGCTATCGGGCGCAATCTTCAGCACCTTGTCGGCGGCCGCGCGCGCAACGCGCGGGTCGCCCGACGAGGCCTCCATGCGCGCCTGCAACGCGAGCGCGTCGATGTCGTCCGGATGTTCGCGCAACACCTCGCCGAGTCTCGCGCGTGCCTGATCCAGGTGCCCCGACACAGCCAGCTGCTGCGCCTGCTGCAGCGGCGTGCCGCCATTCGATGCGTTGCCGCCGCCATACAAACCGACGACCAGCGGGTCGGCGAGACTCGGCGTCACGTTGCCGGCCTTCGCCTGTGCATCCTGTGCGGCCTGTGCATTGCCCACGCCCGCGTAGGCTTCGGCGAGCGGCTTGTACAACGCATTGGCCGCCGGCTCGAGCTTCAGCGCGCCGCTGAGGTGTTTCGCCGCGTCGGCATAGCGTTTCTGCCGCAACTCGACCTGACCGAGCATCGCCGCCGCCGCGGCCTGCTCGGGATGTTCGCGAACGACGCCTTCGAGCAGGCGGCGCGCGGCATCCAGGTCGCCCAGGTCAACCAGCGTATCGGACAGGCGATAGCTGATCGGCAGATAGACATTGTCGATCGCCAGCGCAGCCTCGAAATTCGCGCGCGCCTCGGCATCCTGCTTCTGCTCGCGCGCGATCACGCCGCGCAGGTAGAACCAGCGCGCATCGTGCGCATCGACCAGGGTGGCGTCGTAGAACGCGATCGCGGCAACGTCCTTGAATCCGGCACGCGCGTACAGCGCACCGATGTCGGCATAGGCCTGCGCCAGCGGCGGCCCGACCAGCCCGGCGCTCAGCTTGTCGAACTGGGCGCGAGTGGTGGTCAGCTCCGTGACCTGGCCCGCCGACAGTTTCGAGGTGTCCGGCACCGGCAGCGGCTTGATCAGCGCGTCGGCCGCGGCGAACGCCGGCAACAGCAGCAATCCGGCGCACAGGGCGCCGTACAGGCATCGTTTCAGGTTCATGGGATTCGCAGTCTGGGCCGGCCCGGGGCATGCGCCGGCGTGATGTCAGGTTGTCCAGTTTAATCGCGCCGGGCGTCTGCAACCAGCCGCACGGCCGAATTGCGTGATCGCTGCCGGGGATTGCCCGCCCGTGCGGCACAGGTTTGCTAATCTCGCATCAGCGCTCCGGGGAGAGACCATGTCAGGCACCAATCAGTTCCAGCTGCTGCGCGAACGCCGCTTCCTGCCGTTCTTCCTGACCCAGGCGCTCGGCGCCTTCAACGACAACGTGTTCAAGAACGCCCTGGTGATTCTGGTCGCATTCCTCACCGCCCGGCTGACGGCGGCCGATGTCAACTTTTATACCAATCTTGCGGCGGCGCTGTTCATCCTGCCGTTCCTGCTGTTCTCGGCGACCAGCGGCCAGCTGTCCGACAAGTTCGACAAGGCGCGCCTGGCGCAGCTGGTGAAGCTGCTGGAGATCGCGATCATGCTGGTCGCCTGCGCCGGCTTCGTCACGCGCAACATCCCGCTGCTGATGGCGATGCTGTTCATGATGGGCCTGCATTCGACGCTGTTCGGGCCGCTCAAGTACGGCCTGCTGCCGCAGGTACTCGGTGAACGCGAGCTGGTCGGCGGCAACGGCCTGATCGAGATGGGCACGTTTCTGGCGATCCTGCTCGGCACGATTCTCGGGTCGATGCTGATCCGCGTCGACGGCTGGGGCGCGTGGCTGGTAGGCGGCGCAACGATCGCCTTTGCCGCCATCGGCCTGCTTTGCGCGCTGGCGATGCCGCGCGCGCCGTCGATCGATCCGCAGCTGAAGATCAACTGGAATCCGTTCAGTGAAACCTGGAACAACCTGGGCTACATCCGCGGCAACCGCACGCTGTTCCTGTCCTGTCTGGGGATCTCGTGGTTCTGGTTCTACGGATCGATCTATTTCACGCAGCTGCCGAATTACACCAAGGAAGTGCTCGGCGGGGATCCCGGCGTCTACACGCTGATCCTGACCTTGTTCTCGATCGGCATCGGTGTCGGCTCGATGTTGTGCGAACGCCTGTCGGGCCACAAGGTTGAAATCGGCCTGGTGCCGTTCGGCTCGATCGGCATGACGATTTTCGGCGCCGACCTGTATTTCGCGCACCCGCTGAGCAGCGGACCGCTCGGCCTCGGCGTGACAGCCCTGCTCGGGCAGCCGCATGTCTGGCGCGTGCTGATCGACCTGGTCCTGATGGCGATCTTCTCCGGTTTCTTCATCGTTCCGCTGTTCGCGCTGGTGCAGGCGCGCAGCGATCCGGCGCGGCGCTCGCGCGTGATCGCGGCGAACAATATCCTGAACGCGCTGTTCATGGTCGTCGCGGCAGCGCTGTCGGCCATCCTGCTGAACAAGGCGGGCCTGAGCATCCCGGGCCTGCTGCTCGCAACCGCACTGCTCAACGCCGTTGTCGCGATCTACATCTATACGCTGGTGCCGGAATTCCTGCTGCGCTTCGTCGACTGGGTGCTGATCAACATGCTGTACCGGATCCGCACGCAGGGGCTGGATGCGATTCCCGAGCATGGCCCGGCGCTGCTCGTCTGCAACCACGTCAGCTTCATGGACCCGCTGGTGATCATGGGCTGCGTGCGGCGGCCGGTGCGCTTCGTCATGTACTACAGGATCTTCGAAACGCCGGTCGTCAAATACGTGTTCAAGGCCGCCAAGGCGATTCCGATCGCCGGCAGGAAGGAAGATGCCGCGCTGATGGAGCGAGCCTTCGCCGAGGTCGACAAGGAACTGGCGGACGGCAATATCGTCTGCATCTTTCCGGAAGGCGGCATCACGCGCGACGTTGCGATCCAGCGCTTCCGGCCCGGCGTCGAACGCATCCTGGAGCAACGTCCCGTGCCGGTCGTGCCGCTGGCGCTGCGCGGGCTGTGGGGCAGCATCTTCAGCCGCGCCGACTCGGCGCTCGGCCGCATGCGCCTGCCGCGCCGGCTGTGGTCACGCATCGATCTGGTCGCCGCACCCGCGCTGCCGCCGTCGGCGGCAAGCGCCGAAGCGCTGGAAGCCAAGGTGCGCGAACTGCGCGGCGACGCGGCCTAGTTGGAGAGAGCGGGAGAAGGAAGAAGGGAGAAGGGAGAATGCGAACGCGAGCAACGAAGCGCCTGGCTTTACTCTCCCCTCTTCCTTGCTTCAGGCAAACCATCCCGCCAGCACGACCACCGCGAGTATCGTCAGCCAGACGATCAACACGCGCCGCACCAGCACCATCGCATCGTCGAGCGCGACGCGAGGATTGCGCGCGGAGGTCTCGCCATCGCTGTCGGCCGCGACATCGGCATCGACACTGGCACGCGCGATCGCGCTCAGAAATCCCAGGTCGAGCGAGGCGTAACCCTTGCCGTTGGCGGCGTGGTAATCGCGCCAGGTCTTGAACACGGCGTCGAAATCCGAAACAAGCGCCAGGCACAGGGCCATCAGGTGCGACGGCAGCCAGTCGAGCAGGCGTGCGGCGCGCTCGAGCAGGCCGTGCTGCGCGCTGGACTGCCCTTCGGCGAAGGCCGGCGCAAACGCCAGCTGCTGGACCAGGCGGTAGAGCAGCGCGCCGGCCGGCCCGAGCACGGAAAACCAGAACAGCACGCCGAACCAGCGCCGCAGCGCCGAGAAAAACGTCGCTTCGACCAGGTCGGCGGCGGCGAACGACACCGGCTGCTGCGCTTCGTCCGGGCGCAAGGCTTGCGCGGCCGCGAGTCGCTGGTCGCCGTCGGGCGCCTTGTCGATGGCTTCGGCATCGCGCTCGAGGTCGCGCGGGCCCCAGCAATAGAACAGCACGGCGACGGCAAATGCCAGGCGCAGCAGCGCGAGCACCCAGCCACGCAACGCCAATTGCAGCAGCGCGCAGGCCAGCACCGGCGCGCCTACGCACAGCAACAGCCCGAACACGTCACCGCCGACGCGCCCAACCTGTTCCTGCCAGCGCCGCAGCCAGCCGAAATCGCGCCAGCGCGCGAGATCCGGCGCCCCGTGGGCAACCAGCAGCACCAGCAATATGGCGATGAATGCGATGGTCATGTGCGGCTCGTGGTGCGTGCGCTCGATACCGATTGTATCAGCGCGGCGCCCGGCTTCGAGGACCGTCGCAAAAACACCGGCAGCCCGTTCGAGATCCGTTCGTCACGGACACGGTTCCGCAGCCGAAGGGCACTCACGCCGTGGGCCTGGCTCGCCACGCGCGAGACTCGAGCGAACGGATTGCGTGCCCCAGGGAACTCCCAGTGAGCCATGACGCTCAAAAACTAATCGCGTCCCGGCACGAACGGTTCGTCATTGTTGACGTCGTCGAGCGCCACACCGGCGGCCTGCCTGAGCCAGTGCTCGATCAGGCGGTAGGCAACCGATACGCGCGGCGGCACCACCAGGCGGCGCGAAAGCAAGCCGTCGATCAGCTGGTCCGCGGTGAACCAGCGTGCCTCGGACAGCTCCGGGCCTACCTCGATGCGCGGATCGTCGGCTTGCGCGGTAAAGCCGAGCATGATCGAGCCAGGATACGGCCACGGCTGCGAGGAGTGGTAATCGCAGGTGCTGACGCGCACGCCGGCTTCCTCGAACACCTCGCGCCGGACGCAGTCCTCCAGCGTCTCGCCCGGCTCGACGAATCCGGCCAGCGTCGTGAAACGGCCGGCCGGCAGGCGCGGACCGCGGCCGAGCAGGCAGGCGTCGCGATGTTCGACGATGACGATGATCGCCGGATCGGTGCGCGGGAAGTGTTCCATGCCGCATTGTGGATTCGTACACTTTGCCCGGTGGCCGGCCGCTTCGAGCATCAGCGGCGCGGCGCAGTTCGCACAGAAACGGGTGCGTGCCTGCCAGTTGGCCAAGCCCAGCGCGTAGGCGAACAGGCCGGCCTCGAACGCGGGCCAGCTGCGGCCGGCGTGGCGCAGGTTGGCGAATTGCGCGCCGAGTTCGGCGGCGATGGCATCGGCGTGCGCGGCATCCAGGCGCAGCAGGAAGCGGTCGGCGCCGCCGGCGTGACCCAGGTAAGTCGGGTCGCTGTCGCCGGCCAGCCGGGTGCGCTCGTCCAGCGTCAGTTCGCGCAGCGTCCGGGTGTCGGGCGTGACCAGCACGCGGCCGTCGCCGCGCAATACCAGGAAGCGCGCGAGCACCGAGAAGACGCGCGCATTGAGCCACGCCGCATCTGCGCGCTGTTCGCCGTAGCGTTCCAGCTCGAGTTGGGCAAAGGTGTTGTTGCGGCTGCGCAGGTCGGAACTCATCGATGCGCGATTATCTCATCGGTG
>Ga0105237_10008579_pt1 | contig 11052 bp, 14 predicted proteins | sample KBSC24metaG_FD_81520 | JGI IMG/M metagenome (GOLD analysis project Ga0105237, IMG submission 81520) | Corn rhizosphere microbial communities from Kellogg Biological Station, Michigan, USA - KBS C2-4 metaG | ecosystem: Host-associated > Plants > Roots > Rhizosphere > Soil | place: Michigan, USA... | reverse complement strand
TTTGGAGATTTAGTCTGGCAGCAAGGAGACTTCATGCAAGTTGTGCCAGACACAAAAGGCATTATCATCTATGGACGCTCGTAAGCAACAAGCACGAAGTGAGGACCATGAAAGCTAATCTCATCTCCCACTAGCGACGGCGTACTGAATCCCTCAGGCATACGATTTGGCCCTGCAGACATCTATTCTATCACGGAAGCTATCCCTGGTATTGTGGATGCTATTTGCATAGGGAGGCAGCTTCTGGGCGACCCAGACGAAAATGTGATGCTCTTCATTAAACTTACGCCAAAGTCGCGACTCGACGAAAAACTAAAATCGAGGATCCGGTCCGATATCACGCAAAAGCTATCTCGAAAACATGTACCCCATTACATTTTCAAAGTTAAAGACATTCCCCACACTGTCAATGGCAAAAGGTGCGAGAGTCATGTTAAATGCATCTTGAACGGTCGACCGTTACCAGCAATTACGACTATGGAGAATCCGGAATGCCTAAAGGAATATGAAAAGATCCATTCTTTACTACTATCTCAGGGTAGAAAGGGCGTTACTCAGGCAAAACTATAACGATGAATACTCGGGTCCAAATTCCATACCACTCTACTAGAGGTATTATAACACGTATACTAGATAGCGGAAGTATAAATGTATAGTTGTGAGAGTTATCTAAGAGAAGCAATTAACAAAGTGATTAAAGCTTCCTTCTCAAGATTTCTCCACTTAGGCTCAATAGCTTCCCAGCCAGTGTCCTACGTGTCCTATCACTTGCGGCAGTCGGACATGGCTCCTTACTCATGTTACAATCAACAAAGTACCACCCTATCGTCGGGCTTCAAATCCGGAGACACAGCAGCCATTGAAGTAGTTGCAACCCCCATGGTATCGTCTTGGGCATACCTAGGCTACTCATTATTTCTTGACTGAGTGTTGCTGTCTGCTCCAGCGAAAACAAATACACGCCTTCGATCTGAAGCAGCGTGTTGAGATCGACTGCATGCAGTACATTGGCAGTTTTAGATTGGCAGCGTATACTGCGGATGCCCAATCAGTTGCAATCATGCTCAGTTCCGTCCGGCTCAGCGACTAGAACTTTGAGAGAACTATCATGGAAACCCAGACGAGGAAAGGTTAGAGGGCAAGTTTCGTCGCTATGAAGGTTACCTTGCATATGCCCAACCTCATTTCCACTGTGGACCTACATGGAAGAAGAACAGGGAGCGGGAGAGGGTGGTGACTCCGCACAACTGCTCGCCTACGTCCTTTTCGAGGATGGTAAGTATATGTGTGTCAGTATGGATCAGGTACACGACACTGTCCTTGGTTAATGCTGAGATTCTACAGGAACATCTGAAGTTCAAGTAAGACACTGGCTCCACTCTCATAAGCTGCAAGCAGAGACAAAAGTAATCTCAAGAAAGTCACCATCGAACTAGGTAGCAAATCAACCAACATTATATTTAGTGATGCTAATATCGACAATGCAATCTCCTGGGTGAACATGAGGATCTATATCCAGTCTACAATCTTCTCCGAGTTCTCCGAGAACATATTGTGAAAATAGAGATTTTTAGTTGTGTATGAAAAGTCCAGAAGTTCTCGACTGCAGATTATGCCAGTCAACTCGCGAATACATCATCAGGCGCCTTTTGGTGGTTATAAGGAATCTACCAATAGTAGCGAACTCGGATCATACGCCCTGTAGACGGGTTGTCCTTGTATAGACATCCGAAGAATGGTGGTAAGTAAGTGAAAGACAAAACTGACTTTAGTTAAGCTAGTTTTCCGCGAAACCTATATTAATAGGTAATTTGAGTAACATCTCAACAGGTACAGAACTGTGATTGCGGTTAAAAAAGAGCTTTTTTTTAAATAGGTTTCTGCTCCAAAAACAAAAAGGAAACTTTGTGTATAGATCGGGAGATCGTACTATACACAGATCAAGACAGTTAGGTATTATCTTGCCGATGCTCTGTTTGGATAGTGTCCAAGCGTGCCCTAACTTGCCGGAGGAAGCGCGCGATAGAGGCGCCGATGAAGGTGGGCAGTAACAATACATGCGAATGTTACGTTTATGTGTCATGATCTAACACAGTACAATTTGTGTAAGTCGTAGCCCATCAGAATGACCTAGCCGCCAGGATCCATAACAGGGGGAATGGTCGCCGTGTAAGCAGATAGGCATGCAAGCAAAGCCTGTGTTACTTCAGCTGTTGTTAGTAAACTCTATCCGATAGGCTAGGATAGGGATCTGTACCTGGCCCGTTTGCAATGAGTCTGCGCAATTCTGTCCATATGCCACGAAGCTCGGCGTCAACCTCAGCCAGGCCAAGCAATCTCTTCAATTCCTTCGACGTTGCCTTCGCATAAGGGCTCTCAGTCCCATCTTCAAGCAAAATGAATGTTTCCATTACTACGATTGCTGGCGCGGTTGCATGAGCACAGAATACAACAGGTTATATGCACATACCGGGAAAACTAGCTTACCACACGGTATGTATACCATGGACGTACGGTTCCTCCTCCTCGTAGCCCATGGCACCAGAGCTCGACAGGCATGTTGGGCCCCTTTCACTAGCTTCCCACGCCTCAAAGTGAGCCTCAGTTCGTCGAATTGAAGGCTAAGGAAGAATTTCATCATTTGGGTCGTGTCGAGCTCGTATGAAAGATAGAGGTACGCAGCTGCAGGAAAGACGATGAAGTTGGTCGCGTGGTTGAAAGACAGGCGCGTACAATGGCTCCCTTGCCAATAGTTCAGAGCCTGTCGAACATGTTGATTGCTGTCACCGTAGCCGTCACTGATCTTTCGTATCTCATAGCTTCTCAGGAGGATGCCAACTACAAGGCATAAAGAAGCGAGACCATTAGCTGGGTAGGCACAACCTGTAGATAGCTCGTCAATAGTCACCCACAAGGTCGATGGCTTCACAGATGCCTTAGAAAGTTCCTTCCAGTCATGTGCTGAGGTGGCTAGCCACATTGCCTCTGAACATGGTAGCTCAAGGATTTGGTATATAGAGGGCATGCTGTCCTCCGGAGCTCCGAAGACGGTCGACCATAGCCCGACAATGATAAGAATGCACCAAAGTGATCTAAACATCCGTTTTTATACTGGTTAACGCCCTGTGTACTTATGACAGCAGCTTAAATACCTTTTCCACGACTCTCTCTCAATGAACACCTGCCATTGCATTTCAGTGGACAATGTTTCCAAGGACTCATCCGGTGCTGATGGAGCAACAACTCGAGCGGCGACCCACAAGATGCTGTGTAGATGTCCTTGCGTGACCTTTACAGATGTTTCGTGGCCCCCAGGAAATCCGAACACAGTATTGATCATCAGCGTGTTCAGAACCCAGAGTGGATATCGATTCGCGCTGTCACGGTCCAGCTACAGAGAAAGTCAGACATATATGGTGCTCACACTTGTGTAAATACACTGTTAGGGCTTACATAGTCTGTGATCAACCGGCGTGAAGCTTGCAGCAGTTTCATCCCTTCATCATACTGCCCGCAATAGATTGCGCCATTTCCAAGAAGCGCCAAGTTTACCGCTATCAGATTCTTAGTCAGACAAGATGTGTGGCGGGCTTCAGGTCTAGTTGGATTGATAGTGAGGCATCGCCGAGCATTCTTTACGGTCTAGATGGACAAGGTATTCCAGCATTACTCACCAGCAGGATTGGTTATAATAGGTGTGCTCTCATGCATAAATGGTAGGTTGCGATTTGGCACGGCAAAAAACATCTTTTGGTAGGCGTCTAGCATCGCAGATTCTGGAATTTCTTTCTCGCAATCACTATTCCTCTGAACATTAGCAAGCTATGACACGGCATAGGGTAGACCCAACCTACAATCTGCACCGTTGGAGGGATTCGATCATCAAATTGCGCATTTGACCAATGACAAATAACTGATAAGGCGAAGCGGGTGGTAGGAGGTCGATGAATGTGGCAGCACCGAAGACATGGTCGGTTCCAGGACGTAGGAATTGCGGAGGGTCGAGGGTGCTAAACGTAGACTGCGAAGGAAGCGACGCTGGTGACAATAAAGACTCGACAGCTTGTGTATCGTTGTCCGTAGTCGACACATCACTGAATATGATGTCGGGGGCAGGTACCTCAGGTGCAGACAATTGAAGGTCCCTATCGAGTGGGTCATTCTCGACGACAATTTCTGTCGAGATAGAAGTAAAATTCGCAAGTTGTGCTCGCAGAATTTCTCCCGATGGTCGTTCGAGGGAGCCGACTAGACGAGGTTTCGGAAGTTCTAGTGCATCGAAATGTTGCTTGTGCTGGTGTCGATCATGGGATTCCTTACGGGAGAAACACTGCAAACACAGCCGACATTGATAAGGCTTGCTTGAGGTATGGCGTCGAAGATGGCGGGTCAGGTGCTCACTACGCGCGAAGCATTGCTGGCAGACGAGACATGTGTGCCTTCGTGGCCGAAGACGTGTCCCAGTAGCGGCCATATCTGTCTGCGTTTGGAGGGCTACGCGGCTCGATTCCTTGTCAATTGAGGACAACGTGCGCCTGGCTATGTGAGAAAAGGACTCACCTCTTCATTCCCGGGGTTGAGCCCAAGTGAAAGTCACGGTGTGTCGAGCACGTTGGAGTTCGTGAGAATGTGTGCATTCCCCATGGATATGTGGATGGGGACTTTCAACCAGTCGCCAACGTCCACTCAAAAACCACAAACAGGACATCTTGACCCAGGGACTATTAGCTTTAGGTGTGCACGAACTCGGCTTCTGATCTTCCGTGCGTGGAAGATGTGCAAGGGCTTTTTGGGCGCTGGCTTTCGTTGTGCATGGGTGGATAGCTACACCCCAATTTATGCAGCTGTGTGGGGTCTAGAGGGCAAACAAGCCACCCACAGACTTATCTTGACCCCAAGAGTTTCCATAGAGATTTGCGCTCGTGCTGATGTAGGTTAAGATATGGGGTCACTCTCGTCAAGCATTTTACAGGCAGAGACTGTTTCAGATATCTGCCACAATATCTACTTGTAGTCAAAGTCTATTCACCCAGGACCGCAAATCTTTATGACCATCATGGCTTCCAACGCATCAAGGGCTCAATTCCATCCTGAGGAAGATAGTAAATTTTCACTGTTACAACTGTTACGAGCCATGGGCCTCTTGAGATGGCTACCAGCACTGGCCAGCATCCGCGTGCATCTTAAAGCTATCATGTTTCAAGACTAACACAAGTAGATTCTTTCTTACATCGCACTAAGGCTTTTTACAACTTCTGGTTACATCCACTTCGCAATTATCCTGGCCCCAAAAGTTGGGCCGCAGGCCGCATTCCCTGGGCTTATCATAACTTAAGAGGCGAGCTTCACCGAGAGATATGGTAACTTCACGAGAAGTATGGCGCTGTGGTACGCATCGGACCAAAGCAACTATCCTATACTTCAGGCACGGCCCGGAAACAGATGTGAGTAGAAGAAGCAGTTCGATATCTCTTGGTGACGAAGCTAATGATGGGCAAGTTATAGTAATCGGCCTTTAGAGATGGATAAACACTTCCAAGGGGCTGGAATTCCCTCAAATCTGGGGAAAGTACCATCTCTTTCCACTGCTTACACAGGGGACCATCAAAGAATGCGACGGGGCATGATGGCGGCTTTTTCTGACAAGGCCATCCGTGGACAAGAGGCCTCTTTTTCATACTTATGTATAGATCAGATAATCAGCAAACTCAAGGACAAAGGTGCGGATGGACCACAGAATGTCGTCGCTTGGTACAATTGGTGTACCTTTGACATTATGGGCGATCTCTCGTTTGGTGAGTCATTCGGATGCTTGGAAGAGACTCAATATCACACTTGGGTGAAGTCAATTTTTGATTTTATTAAACTCAGTACCTGGATGCAAGTATGTCAAACATACCACGCTCTACCTCCGATATACTTTCTGGTACCGAAAGTTTTAAGTGATGCGAAACAAGAGCGAGACAATAAATCTTATGAAAAGACCGAACACTGAACCTCATGAGTCATTGAAGGGCTTTGATCGTGAAGACTTCATGAGCTACATTCTTAAGGGATATTATGCGAACACTCTCGGCAGGGAGGAAATACATCAAAAGGCGATTATTTTGATCATCGCTGGAAGCGAAACGCCAGCTACACTACTTTCAGGTCTTACCCAGCATATGCTGAGGCTGCCTCATGTTTACGAGCGCTTGGTTCGCGATGTTTGCGGAGAGTGCAAACGATACGAGGATATCAATGCCATCAAGACCAACGAGTTCCACTACGTGCGGGCCATGATTGAGGAAGCATTGCGGATCTATCCACCCGCCCCAAACGCGTTTCCACGCCTAACCGCTCGACAGGGAGAGTCCATCGCAGGAAATTGGGTTACCGGGGACACAACAGTTGGGGTCTATCAATACGCCGCTCACCACTATTCGGGCAACTTTCACAGAGCCGAGGAGTTCTGGCCTGAACGATGGCTGGCTGCGCAAGATTGTCAGGGGCAGATTATGATGTAGTCAATTGTATGGTCTTCTCTATCGTGCTCCAACGGAGCGGTCGCTATTTGGATCCCTGGATCCACGTGATTGGAGCTGGATGCTGACTAAATACTCCAACAAATGTCATGAGCACGGTGATGTCCCCGGCTGAAAAGTTCGCCAACAACCCCAAGGTCGCAAGGCAACCGTTCTCTGTTGGTCCCCGGAACTGCATGGGACGAAGGTGAGTCGCTTGCCCTGTTCCTCGGACAAGTTCGTTTTCGGATTCTGATATTTCTCGATCTAGCCTTGCATATGCTTAGATGAAAATCATGCTGGCTAAACTTCTATGGTCCTTTTACCTCGAACTTGCTCCCGGGACGAACAAAACCATTGGACGAACAAAACCATCGATGGCTAGAGGATCAGAAGACTTATGTGTTCTGGGATATAACCATGGTCAATCTAAAGCATGGGCTTATCAAATGACAGCGGAAGGTAGAGAGCCATGTCCGTGAACAGTTTCAGTACTTGACAATTTCAATCGCAGTGGAAACATGTTAGTGGAGAGGAAGGCACATGAATATGACGACACGACGACTGCAAGGTCATCGTTGGCCCAAGACCATGACCAAGTCACCACAATAGAAGAATGGGGTATTTCCAAAGACTATAGCTGATCAAGCTGTGCTGGCACGGATTGTTGCAGTTGACAGGCTGGAATTCCGCCTAACCCCCGAAACGCCGCGGAACTGAACACCTGATTCCGTATGTCAAGGTCGTGGTCGCTAGGATATAAACTGCTCGCGGCTGTCCTTGAATAGCATGCGGCAGGCTTACCAACCGACTTACGATTACATGAGCTCTTGTGACACTTTTTGAACGGCAGCACGGAAGGACTTGTTCTCAAGCATAGCACCGCGACCATGCAAAGCAACGGCTTTTCATCTCAAATACTCCGCTATGACAATCAAGTCGCTATAGTGACGGGCGCTGGCGCAGGAATGGGAGCAACCCACGCAATTCTGCTGGGTCAGCGCGGCGCCAAGGTGGTAGTCAATGATCTACTCCCAGAGACCGCTGAGAATACTGTCAAGGAGATAAAGCAGGCTGGAGGCACCGCATTAGCGGTGGCTGGTAACATTGCAGACCCTGCAGTGGCAGAGATGATTGTTCAAGCAGCAATGGACGAATATGGGCGAATCGACATCCTGATTAATAATGCAGGCATCGAAATCAAGAAAAATTTTGGGGATTTTACTGCTGCAGAGTTTCGGCGGATGATGGATGTCCATGTCTTTGGGACATGGACTCTAACAAATCTGTGCTGGCAACACATGAAGAAGCAAGGGTATGGAAAAATCTTGGTTGTCTCGTCCAACTCATTGTTCGGCATGAAGAGCAATGCAGCCTATGCCACTGCCAAAGGAGCATTGTTTGGGCTCATGAAGTCGCTTGCCATGGAGGGCCGAGAATTCGGTATAACAGTGAATGCTCTTGGTCCTATTGCTAGTACTGCCATGTCCCGCCAAATGTCCCCTAGTCAAGAGCAGCAAGCTTGGCTGGAACAAACAGCACCAGCGTGGATGACGTCGCCGGTCGTCGCATGGCTCGTGCACAAAGACTGCGATACCACAGGCGAGATGATATCTGCGTATGGCTTCAATTTCGGACGCGTTTTTATCGCGGAGACCCCAGGAGCCTGCATCCCGGATGAAGAGTGGACCCCAGAAGTGGTTCGAGACCACTTTCACGAAGGACTAAGTGAACAAGGATATTTGCGGGCGAGCTCTACTGGGCAGCTTATGAAAGCTCTGTTTCAGCTCCGCTCTGCGAAGATGTCCCAGCCCAAGAAAATACTGGATGAGGATTAAGTACAATAACATCGTATCGACTAATACTCCATATCTTGAGAATAGGAAAAGATTCCATCCTGAGCATACCGTAACGCTTTCTAATTTGAAATGTGACTAGGGTCCTATTCTGAGCCCAGTGTTCCGTAGTCGTCAAGGTTGTTAGGTGCACTAGAGATGGCTATGCTCTTTTGTCGATGTTTTTCGCACTTCCCCCATACCGTTGTCCTGCCACCGCTGACATCCATGTGGCGAGACGCTTGTAAGTTGGGCGACAGCTGATAGAAGGGGCTTGGGGTGAATTTGGTTGCTGGTGTGGTAAGGCTTGGGGCTACGAGCAGTCCATGTCTTCCACAGGTACGAAAAGGTAAGATACACTTGGTCCATTTTGAAGGTGTGTGCCCCCCTTCGTATTCAGCAGCGAACCTGAATATCAAGCCTGGGGTCCTGCCTCTTCCATCTCCACCACGACATCAGTCCTTGAGCAGATCTACCCCAATACATTTACCATGACCGTCTTGAGCTCGTAGCGCCAATTTTACGTCTGGAATCCTCGCACGTTTGCCCAGGACCCCTTAATACGCCGGTTCTGCAGCTGTCACTAAACCTTGTCTTGTTGGTCTAGATCGATCAACAAACACAATCCGACCAGCTTGGTCAATGCTGGGTGGGAGAAATCCCCCAAGCATGGTATCAGTTACCCGCTCGAAACCGCCAGTGAGACTTTTTACGGCGTGGCACCGAAATATTTTGATGCGATGACCCGAGCGCCATCTAAAGTGCTGAATCCTCTCCTTGCGAGCAACAACGTACATTGGCTTTTGCCTCCAGGTGCTGCCATTGGGCCAACTAACAGTTTCTAGAGATTATGCAATTGGACTATACTCTTCATAGAATGCTCACAGTTGATCAATATCATTTCGATCTACCGCTAGCTGTGCCGGACCAATGTAGTAGAAGAGTGCTTGCCCACGGTTCACCATAGCCGTCGAAATCACAGGATAAAGGATTTACACAATCACCTCAACCTTCAAGCGAAGATGACAACCCGCTACAAATTGCACATCCCACAAATCCCGACCGTGCTGTCGGCGAGATTCGTAGTAGGTGTCCATGAGACACTAGGGTTAATGGCAAAGATTGAACAAATTCCGCGGGCCAGTCCCACATAACCAGAACACTGACATCAACGGTTGGCCAGCCTCCAAAAAGTCCCGGGCTTGCTGGGTCTTGGCTGGGCCTATTACGCAGACTCAAGGATTATTAACTAATTAGTTGCGCCCAAGGGGAAGACTAAGTGTGGCCGATGAGTTTTACGCAGATTCACACTCGAACAGCACAGTATTGGACCCTTTCTTGCATATTTTGTTCGTAGCAGAAATTCTCGACATACAAATGGAGACCGACCCAATCGAATCGATCCAAGTTTTTGTCGAAGTTCTTCTGCAAAACGGTAAGAGACACCGCCCTATGGAATGTTCAGTGGGTGACGTGAACTGACTGCCCACGGCTGTTCAGGCATGCTAATCAAAAAGAGCTTCGACTTTCCAAGGCTTACGTTCAACAATTGTTTCGTTCATACAGAGGATTGGCAGTATGCTGTGGAGCTGACACACCAATGTCAAAATCGTCGACATCTATATGCGGAGTTGCACCGTTTGATTCCCACATTAGTCTACAACGACACCCTATGCTGGTTCCAGACCCTCAATAAAGACCAGGCTCCCAATGGTGCATGCCTGTTCCCTGGTGCGCGCCTACAGTTAAAATCGCTCTCTGAGAAGGCCATTGAATACGGCTTCTGCTTCGCGCGTTCGTCATTCGCCCAGGAGCGTGCCCGGTGCAACCTTGCAGAAGTCCTGTTCGCTCAACCGCCTCGCAGCAATCTTGGTATCACCCGCCGGAGACCATCGGATTACGAGAGGCTCCTAGTTAACCGCGATGGGTGGGAGATTCTATATGTCGTTCGGATTGATCATGGAAGTGACTTGGCCTTTACTGATCTAAGAGAGGAAGCATGTTTGGCGCTTCAAGTCACTGACAGAACCCGTGTGTCGTTGGCGTCCGGCCCGTTTACATGGGGCCCTACATTTGACGAAGACGGACGGCACTTCTATCACACATATTTCTCGAGAGATATCGTTGTGGACTCGAGGCACATGAAGACGACTCAGGGGGCTGCACTTCTAGAAGTGGTTGAGAACTTTCCTGCAGTGGCTTACTGAATCCTGTCGTTCGCCCAAGAATACGAGTTCCACCTGCATAATTGTAATATTCAGAGTCCCAAGGAAGCATCCTGCGCCCCATTGCTGGTCACGTAGAGCTAATTTCCGCGAACTCTCTGATTTCCTGGGGTCTAGAGAAGTGGCTTCGGGGGATGCCAGATGAAACTTAAAATTTGGGGTCAGCATAACACGTACAAAGATGAGAGCAGTGTCGGCACCCAACGATCAATACGGCAATCACCATCGTACTATACGATGTCTCAAACAACCTTTTCTGCACAACTCGTCGCGGTCCAGAGTACTCGCAATGGAAGGGCCCAAGACAGGGTTGGAACGGACCAGCGGCTTACGACCTCCTCGGGTCCAGAGCTCTCATTCTTTCCTTGTTGGCTCGCTGTCCAACGAGACGCAACGCATCCGAACAACATTCCCGAGCATCTTGGTCCTGCCTGGCGCGCTTATTGTAGGAAGTGTGTAGGGCTGTACAACCAATTTCTGCCCTTCTAC
>Ga0105237_10008578_pt1 | contig 11053 bp, 7 predicted proteins | sample KBSC24metaG_FD_81520 | JGI IMG/M metagenome (GOLD analysis project Ga0105237, IMG submission 81520) | Corn rhizosphere microbial communities from Kellogg Biological Station, Michigan, USA - KBS C2-4 metaG | ecosystem: Host-associated > Plants > Roots > Rhizosphere > Soil | place: Michigan, USA... | reverse complement strand
CTTTCTTCACACCGGGCACGTGCAGCAGCCGCTGGCGCAGCGTCTCCGCATCGCGCACCAGCAGGCGCTGCGGCTCGCCCTTGGCCTTCAGCGCGAAGAGGGCGAACGTGACGTCCGCATACTCGTCGTTGACCAGCGGCCCGATCACGCCCGACGGAAGATCGTTCGCCACGTCGCCGATCTTCTTGCGCGCCTGATAGAACTGCTCCTGCACCTCGGACGGCGGCGTGCTGTCGAGCAACGTCAGCGTCGTGAAGGCCAGGCCGGGGCGCGTGTAGGTTTCGGTGCGGTCGTACCAGCGCAGCTCCTGCATGCGCTTTTCGATCTTTTCGGCGACCTGGTCGTGCATTTCCTGCGCGGTCGCGCCGGGCCACGCGGTGACGATGGTCATCACCTTGACCGTGAAGGCCGGGTCTTCCGCGCGGCCCAGCTTGAAGAACGACACGAGCCCGGCGAGCGAAATCAGGCAGATCAGGAACAGCGTGACCGCGCGCTCGCGCACGGCGAGCGCCGACAGGTTGAAGCGGCGCTCGCTCACGGCCGTGCTCCTTCGCTTGCGAGCGCGACGGCCTGCGGCGACACGCGGACCGTCTCGCCTTCGCGCAGCAAGTGGGCACCGAGTGCGACGACGCGCTCGCCTTGCTTCAGCGCGCCGGACACGCGGGCGCTGTCGTCATCCAGATGCTCGAGCCTGACCGGCCGCCATGCAACCCTGGCCGGATCGCCGGCGACGACCCATACACCGGGGCCCTTGCCGGCATCGAGCAGCGCGCCGATCGGCACCTGCAGGCCGGCTTGCGGCGCGACGTCCGCGATCCGGATCGTCACGGTCGCACCCAGCGGTGCGCCGGCCAACGCACCCTGCAGCACATAGCGCGCTTCGAACGTGCGCGTTCTGGCATCCGCGGTATCGGAGAGCTGGCGCAGCGTCGCAGGAACGCTCGCGTCCTGCTTGCCGAACAGCTCGGCCTGCGCGTTCGACCCGATCGCCGGGCGCAGGGTTTCGGGCAGCTGGATCACGGCCTCGCGGCTGCCGGCGTGCGCGAGCCGCACCACCGGCTGGCCCGCGCTGACGACCTGACCGGGCTCGGCGAGCGTTTCCATCACGACGCCGTCGCCGTCCGCGACGAGTTCCGCATAGCCGGTCGCATTGCGCGACACGTTCGCGTCGGCCTCGGCGGCGCTCAGTTGCGCCTTCGCGGCATCGGCCGCCGCCTTGATCTGGTCATAGGCCGACGCCGATATCGCCCCGGTGCCGCGCAGGTCGCGGTAGCGGGCTTCGTCCTCGGCGGTCTGCCGCGCGCGGGCCCGCGCCGCGGCCACGGCCTCGTCGCGTGCGCGGGCCGCGAGCTTCAGGTCGACGGGGTCGAGCCGCATCAGCGGCTGGCCGCGCCGGACGGTTTGACCGGCATCGACGAGCCGCTCCTGCACCTTGCCGGACACCCGGAACCCAAGGTCGCTCTGCACACGGGCGGCGACGGTTCCCGTAAACGCGCGGGACGCGGGCACGGCCGCCTGCACGACGGCGGTACGCACGAGCGGCGCTTCCGTGCGCGGATCGGAAGGCGCTTTTCCGCTGCACGCGGCTAGCGCGAGCGGCAGTGCGGACGCGACTGCGAGGAGAGCGAGGCGATGCCTGACCATGAAAGACCCAGTGACGAAGTGTTCGGGGCTTTCATTGTGGATCTAGTGACTAAAATAGTCAATGGTCACAAATGGCGATGCATCACGGGGCGAGGCTGCGCAGAACGAGGTTCGACAACTGCGCGGGCGCGGCGTCGGTCGTGTCGAGGTTGTATTGCAGCAGCAGCGGATTCAGGTACGGGCGCATCACCAGGTAGATCGCCATCGCGGTTTCGTCCAGCGGCGTCTTGCGCTCGAACTCGCCGTTTTGGCGGCCTTCCTGCAGCACGTCCTGCAGCAGTTTCTGCACGCGCGCTTCGTAGGCCTGCACCGATTGCCAGTTCCCGGTGGCGGCCGAGGCGGCGATGTCGTACAGCTTGCGGTCGCGGAAAAACAGCCGCAGGCTCGCTTCGGTAAAGACCTTGAACATCCGCCGCAGCTTTTCGGTGGGTAGTTCGGCCTCGGCGACGGCCGCGCGCACCTCGGTTTCGATCTCGTGCAGGCAGTTCGCGCAGATCATTTCGCCGATCGCCTGTTTCGACTCGAAGAACTTGTAGATATAGGCCTTCGAGAAGCCGATCGCCTTCGCGAGATCGGACACGGTCGTCTTTTCATAGCCGTAGCGGCTGAAGTGCTCGGTGGCGGCGACGACGATCTGGTCCCGGACGTCATGGTCGGCCGGCCCCCGCGCGGGGGCCGGGGAAGAAGCGGTTTTTTTCATGGGCTGCAGCCGACAGGATGGACAACGAGTGACTATTTGGTATTATAGTCACTATCGAATTCTTGCGAAAACCGTCATGCTACCCAAACCCGTCGTTGCCGCGGTTCTTGTTGCCGTCCTGTTGGCGGGTTGCGCCGTCGGTCCCGACTATGCGCGCCCCGAGGTCGCGATGCCGCAGCGATTCCAGGGCCAGGCCGCCGTGGACCAGCGGCACGCGGCCGCCGATGCCGACCTCGCGACGTGGTGGACGGGGTTCGGCGATCCGCGACTCACGCGCTACGTCACGCTGGCCCTGGCGCAGAACCTCGATCTCGCGCAGGCCGCCGCACGCGTCGCGCAGGCGCGCGCGGCGGTGGGGGCGGCGAATGCCGCGCTGCTGCCTTCGGGCGAGGTGAGTGGTCAGGCGGCGCGCGTCTATCAGTCGGTCGAAACGCCGTTGGGGCGGGTGCTGAATTCGGCGCCCGGTTTCGATCGTCACGGCAGCGACTATGAGGCCGACTTCAACGCGAGCTGGGAGCTGGACGTGTTCGGCGGGTTGCGCCGCGGCCGCGAAGCGGCGCTGGCCGACTATCAGGCGTCGGAAGCCGGCGCGGTGGCGACGCGCCTTGCCGTCGCCGCGCAAACCGCGGACATCTACATCACGATTCGCGGATTGCAGGGCCGGCTGAAGGTCGCGCGGCACCAGGTGCAGACCGAGGAGGATCTGTTGTCGACCATCAGTCTGCTGTATGGCAAGGGCCTCGCGGCGGAGCTTCAGGTCAGGCAGGCCGAAGGCGCGCTCGCGCAGGTGCGCGCGACGGTGCCGGTGCTCGAAGCGGCGCTCGACACGGCGATGAATGCGCTCGACGTGATGCTCGGTTCGCAGCCCGGCACGCATCGCGCGGAATTGCTCGACGGCGGCGACGTGCCGGTTGCGCCGCGCATCGCGGCGACCGGAACGCCCGGTGAGCTGCTCAGGCGGCGGCCCGACCTGATCGTGGCCGAGCGGCGCGTGGCGGCGGCGAACGCGCGCATCGGCGTGGCCATCGCCGAGTATTACCCGAAGTTCTCGCTGAGCGGGCTGATCGGCAGCGCGACGACGATGGGCGTGGGCAACCTGTTCACCGGCGGCGCCAACCAGGCCGCGGGCGTGCTCGGCCTGCGCTGGCGCCTGTTCGACTTCGGCCGGATCAATGCGCAGATCGCGCAGGCCAAAGGGCAGGATGCCGAAATGCTGGCCGCGTATCGGCTCGCGGCGCTGCACGCGACCGAGGACGTCGAAAACGCGTTCTCGGCGCTCGTCAAGCGCGACGAGCAGGCAGCAGTTCTTGGCGGCGGCGTGGATTCGCTGCGCCGGGCGAGAGCCGCGTCGTTTGCGGCGTACCAGAAAGGCGTCGTCAGCCTGATCGAAGTGCTGCAGGCCGATGAAAACCTGCTGCGGGCGTCCGACCAGCGCGTGCAGGCGCAAACCGAATCCGCACGCGCGGCGGTCGCGGCGTTCAAGGCGCTCGGCGGTGGGTGGCAGGCGCCGGAATCGGAAGCGGTGGCGGCGCGGTAACGACTTCGTCGGAATGCGGCCGGTTCGGCTGCGAATGCGACCAATGTCTGTCATCGCCGGAATTGGGTTGGCCGCGCCAGCGTCGTGGATATCGTCGCGCCCGCGGGCTGCACGCGATGAATGCGATGCACGATGTGCCGCTCCGCCAACACCTGAATGAGCGATGCGACGAACGGCGCGATCCGACAGCGCGAGTCATTGAACAGTGGCGCGAACGTGCGAACATGACGGCGTGACGGACCCTTGACGTGAATCGCACGTCGATGTGAATCCCGGTCGGCGAATCGGATCGGTCCGGTCCGCGACGGCACCGCGCCGGGACCGGCCCGCAAGCCCGCCGTCATCGATGAATCGCCGCCCGCAACCGCTTCACCTCCTGCTCCGACACCGGCGCGGCGCGATTCCCCCACGCGCCGCGCACGTAGCTGACCACCGCCGCGATTTCGCTGCTCGTCAGTGCGCCGCGCATCGCGGGCATCCGCTGCACGGGGCCGTTCGTGCCGGGCGCCGGCCGCGCGCCTTCGACGACGATCCGGATCGCGCTCGTCGGATCGGCCGCGAGCACGGCCGTATTGCCCGCGAGCGGCGGCCCGTGATCGCGCACGCCGGCGCCGTCCGCGCCGTGACAGCGCGCGCAGAACCCCGCATAAACGCCAGCGCCCGGCGCCTGCTGACCGCCTTCCGGCCGCGGCCCGGCCGCCGTTAGCCGCGGGACGCCTACGCCCAGCGGGTTCGTCGCGGCGGTCGGTTGCGCGGGCAACGATTTCAGGTACACGGCGATCGCGCGACGATCGTCGTCGCTGAGCAGCGCGGTGCTCTCTTCGACGACCGGCGCCATCGCGCCGAACACCGCGCCGCGTACCGCATGGCCGCTGCGCAGGAAGGCGGCGAGCTCGTCGATCGTCCAGCGGCCGAGGCCGTCCGTGTCCGCGCCGGTCAGGTTCGGCGCGAACCAGTGATCGTTGATGCCGCCGGTCAGGAACGCCGGGCTGCGCTCGTCGTAGCCGCGCTCGTTGTAGGCCGGCCCGCGCGGCGTATGGCACGCGCCGCAGTGGCCGAGGCCCTGCGCCAGATACGCGCCGCGATTCCATTGCGCCGATTGCGACGGTTGCGGCACGAACCGGTCGCGGTTCGCGAATGCGAGGCTCCATAGCCCGAGCGCCCAGCGCTGGTTGAACGGGAACGGCAGCCGCGTGAGCTTCGCCGCGTTCGCAGACGGCGCGACGCCGCGCATGAAATACGCATAGAGCGCGCGCACGTCGGCGTCGGTCATCCGCGCGAACGACGGGTAGGGCATCGCCGGGTACAGCCAACTGCCGTCCGCGCGCACGCCGCGCCGCAACGCGTCGTCGAACTGCTGCAGCGTGTAGTGGCCGATTCCGTGCGCCGGATCCGGCGTGATGTTCGGCGCATAGATCGGCCCGAACGGCGAATTCACCGGCTGGCCGCCCGCGTAGGGCGTGTGATCGGCCGCGTCGTGGCAGGCCGCGCAGTCGCCGGCGAGCGCGAGGTAGCGGCCGCGCGCGATCGTTGCGGCGTCGGCGTCCGCGGCGGCAGCGGCGACCGTCGGGCGCCGAGCCGCCTTGGCGGATGCCGCGTCCGACGGCACGACGGCCGATGAGGCCGACACCGTCGACGTCGACGACGCAGCCGCGGCAGGCGGCCCGGAAAGCCTGCGATCCTCTTTCACGCGAGCCGACATCGACGCGCCGGCATCGGCCGCCGACGCACCGATCCGCACGAAACGCCAGCCCGACGCGGGTTCGGGTCCTTCCGCCGCCGACGCCGCGTCGGCCGTATCGCCGGGGGACGCAGGATGGTCGTCCTGCTGCATGTCGCAGGCGGCGAGCGCGACGCAAGCGGCGAGTACGGCGAGTGCGACGCTGATCGCGCGCCCGGGAAAGCGGAACGAAGCGAACGAGATCAGCGCCATGGACTGCACGGCCCCACGAAAGCCGACACGACGCCCGTGAACACGAGACCGATCACGAACCCGAGCGCGGCGAGCATCCCGCAGCGCGCGAGGAATCGCGTGCTGTCGTCGCGCGTCGCGGCCTGGACGTTGGCGTCGTGCCTGCGTTGCCACGTGCGCACGAGCCAGGTGGCGAACGCCGCCGCCAGCGCGAACGCGCCCGCGGCGATCAGCGCGAGCCACACGCCCACGTGCGCCCAGCGCGGCACGGCCTGCGCGACGCCGAGCGGATAGCACGCGGTCGACGCGAGCGTCTCGGACGCGAGCATCTGCGCGAACCACAGCGCGGGCGCGCCGATCAGGCCGGCCGCGATCGCGAGCAGGGGAGTCCACGAGCGTCGCGCGCCGTTCATCCCGACCTCCTGAGCCAGTACGGCGACACGTACAGCGCGGTGAAGATGAACAGCCACACGATGTCGACGAAGTGCCAGTAGAGCCCGCCGACCGTCAGCGCGACGCGCCGCTCGCCGCTGAAGAAGCCGGCGGCCGTCCAGCCGGCGAGCAGCGCGAGGATCGCGAGCCCGGCTACCACGTGCGCGAGGTGAAAGCCGGTGATCGTGAAGTACAGGCTGCCGTACAGATGTACGGTCGGGCCGTACGGATGGTCGCGCCACTCGTGCAGCTGAACGAGCGCGAACGCGATGCCGAGCACCAGCGCGACGGCGAGCGCGGCCACCGCGCGCGGCCGCTTGTCGGCCCGCACCGCGCGCTCGGCGAGCCACACGAACACGCTGCTCGACAGCAGCACGACCGTGTTGCCGGCCGCGAGGCCGATCTTCGGCATCCCTTCGGGCGGCCACGGCGCGGACGATTGCGACTGCAGGTAGAAGTAGCAGAACAGCAGGTAGCCGAACAGCCCGGCCTCGGTCACGATCAGCGTAATGACACCCCACCAGCCGCCCGCGCGTTCGCCGCAACTGCCGACGGGCAGCGGTTCGACGCACGCGGCCGGCGCGCCCGCCGGCGTCGTGGCCGACGACGGTTCGTCCGGATGCGCGCCGGCGGCGGCCGACGGCGCCTGCGTGTCGTCGCGGGCCGGCAGGTGCGCGCGCTGCCCGAGCGTGCCGCGCGGCCACAGCCAGACGGCGGTCGCGACCGCACAACCGGCGACGGCCACGCACACGAGCGTCGGCGAGCGCGCCAGCATCGCCGCGAACACCGCCGTCGCAAGCAGCGCGAGCACGAACGGCACGCAGGTGTCCTCCGGCATCTTCAGGATCGCGCTCGGCGCCGCCGCGAGCGGCGTGACGGCGAGCGCCTCGCGGCCGTCGGCGAGCCGGTAGCCGACCCGCAGGCTGGTGCGCTTCGGATCGTCGCGGGTTTCCCACAGCGGATGCCGCGAGCCGACGAGCGGCAGCACCGCGAAGTTGTACACGGGCGTCGGCGACGCGACCGACCATTCGAGCCCGGCGCCGCCCCACGGATTCTCGCCGGCACGCGCGCCGCGCCGCGCGCTGACGAGCGCGTTGACGACGAACATCACGATGCCGATGCCGAAGATGAACGAGCCGATCGTGGTCAGCAGGTTCGACGTGTCCCAGCCCATCCCGGATGGATAGGTATAGATGCGGCGCGGCATCCCGAGCAGTCCGGCGACGTGCATCGGGAAGAAGCCGAGGTTGAAGCCGACCAGCACGATCCAGAACGTCAGGCGTCCGAAGCGCTCGTTCATCATCCGCCCGGTGAACTTCGGGAACCAGTACGTGACGCCGCCGAGCACCGGGAACACGTTGATGCCGAGCAGCACGTAATGCAGGTGCGCGACGACGAAATACGTGTCGGTCAACTGCCAGTCGAGCGGCACCGCGGCCGTCATCACGCCGGATACGCCGCCGACCACGAACATCAGCACGAAGCCCGCGAAATACAGGAACGGCGTGCGGAACACCGGGCGGCCGGTCCAGATCGTCGCGAGCCACGCGAACACCGCGACCGCGCTCGGGATCGAGATCAGCATGCTCGCCGCGCCGAAGAACGCGAGTGCGAGCGGCGCGATGCCGGTCGCGAACATGTGATGGACCCACACCTCGAAGCCGATCAGCATCGTCGCGACCGTCGACACCGCGACGGCCTCGTACGCGACGAGCGGCCGCCGGCAGAAGGTCGGCAGCGCGTCCGACACGATCCCCATCGCGGGCAGCACGACCACATACACCCACGGGTGCGCGAACATCCAGAACAGGTGCTGCCACAGCAGCGGCCGGCCGCCGTTCGCGACATCGAAGAAGTGCGTGCCGGCATTGCGGTCGAGCCACAGCAGCAGGAATGCGAGGCTCACCGACGGCACCGCGACGAGGTTCGCGACCGATGCGGTCAGCGTGCCCCATACGATGATCGGCAGCCGGTCGATCGACATCCCGTGCGCGCGCATGCGCAGCAGCGTGACGACGAAGTTCGCCGCGCCGCCGGTCGTCGAGATGCCGAGCAGGATCATCCCGAGCGCATAGATGTCGATGTTCGCGCCGGTGCTGTAGTCGAGCGACGTGAGCGGCACGTAGTTGAACCAGCCGCCGTCGGGCACCGCGCCGAGCGGAAAGCTCGCATACAGGAACAGCCCGGCGAACAGGAACGCCCAGTACGAGAACGCATTGAGCCGCGGGAACGCCATGTCGCGCGAGCCGAGCATCAGCGGCCACAGGTAGTTCGCGAAGCCGGACAGCACCGGCAGCGCGTACAGGAAGATCATCGTGACGCCGTGCATCGTGAACAGCGCGTCGTACTGCGCGGGCGTGAGCACCGTCGCGTTCGGCCGCGCGAGCTGGATGCGCATCACGAGCGCCTCGACGCCGCCGAGCAGCAGGAACGCGAAGGCGGTGACGATGTAGCGCAGCCCGATGCGCTTGTGATCGACCGTGCCGAGCCAGCCGCGCCAGCCGGGTTCCGATTCCCACAGCGCGGCGAGCGCGCGCTCGTGCGCGGAGCCCGGCGGCGCGTCGCCGAGGTCGGGCACGCGGCTGAGCGCGGTGGGCGTGTCGTGGGCAACGGCCATTCGTGATCCTCCGTTCAGTGCAGCGTCGCGAGATAGGCGGCGAGATCGTCGGCGTCGCGCGGCGCGAGCGCGAACGACGGCATCAGCGTCTGCGGCTTGATCTGCTGCGCGTGCGCGATCCAGCGCCGCAGGTTGTCGGGCGTGTTGTCGAGCGTGCCGGCCGCGAGCAGCCGCCGCGACCCGACATGCGACAGGTCGGGGCCCGCGTCGCCCGCCGCATCGGTGCCGCGCACCGCGTGGCAGCCCGCGCAGCGCGTGGCGAACACGTGCCGGCCGCGCTGCTCGGCGGCGGGGGTGGGAGCCGGCTGCCGCTGCGCGGCGAGCCACGCGCGAAACGCGTCCGGCGGCTCGGCCACGACCTCGAACGCCATGTGGGCGTGCTGCGCGCCGCAGTATTGCGAGCACTGTCCGCGATAGACGCCGGGCCGGTCGGCTTGCAGCCATTGATGGTTGGTCTGGCCGGGTATCGTCTGCGTTTTGCCGGCCAGTTGCGGGACCCAGAACGCATGGATCACGTCGGCGCTGTTCAGTTCGATCGCGACGGGCTCGCCCACCGGGATGTGGATCTCGTTGGCGGTGACGAACGCGGGGCCGCCCGCGTCGTCCGGATAGCGGACGGCCCACCACCAGTCGTGTGCCGTCACGACGATCGTCAGCGCGGGCGGGCGCGGCGGCGCCGCGACCACGCCGAGCACGCGCAGCATGTACACGAGCGCGCCGAACAGCAGCACGATCGAGATCGCGGAGCCGACCGTCACGATCGCCAGCCCGCTGCCGTGGGCACCGCCTGCGTGCGCGCGGCGGCGAAATATCGCGATCAGCAGCAACACCGCGATCGCGATGCACACGAACGTGCACAGTGCGACGAGCGCCCAGCCGAGCACGAACACCGGCCGCGCGGCGGGGCCCGCCGCATGCGCGACGTACGCGAGCGGCAGCGGTCCGGCGGGCCCGGCGGTGGCTTCCCCCAATTCACCGGCCGCACGCGCGACCGCCGGCGCTGCGATGCTTGCGACGGAAGCGATGCACGCGATACGGCGCGCTTGGGCGAACGGCGGAACGGGCAAAGCGACTCCTTGCCGGATTCGACGGCATGACCACAAACCGTTCGCGGCCGAGCAATTTCCGTGCGCGCTGCGCATTTGCGTATGGCTCGGAGATTGCGGGCGCAACGTCCGGCGCGTTACAGCCGGCTTGTAAATTGGGCGACCGTTCATCGCGCGCCCCGATTGCAAGGCCCGCACGCTGCGCGGCATGCCGCTTGCTACGCCGATCGCGTTCCGGCACGCAATGCGCAAGCAGCCCTCGGCGTGCGGGCCACCCTGAAACAGCGGGAGGAATCGACCGTGAAGACCGTCGCGATTACCGGTGCGAGCGCCGGCGTCGGCCGCGCGACTGCGCACGCGTTTGCGCGGCTCGGCGCGAACGTCGCGCTGCTCGCACGCGATCCGCGCGCGCTGGACGACACCGCGTCCGAAGTGCGCGCGTATGGCGTCGCGGCGCTGCCGATCGCGGTCGACGTCAGCGACGCCGCCGCGCTCGATGCGGCCGCCGAGCGCATCGAGAACGAACTCGGCCCGCTCGACGTGTGGGTCAACAATGCGATGGTGACCGTGTTCGCGCCTTTCGACGAAATCTCGCCGGAAGACTATGCACGCGTGACCGAGGTCACCTATCTGGGCTGCGTGTACGGCACGCGTGCGGCGCTCGCGCGGATGGCGCCGCGCAATCGCGGCACGATCGTGCAGGTCGGCTCCGCGCTCGCGTACCGGTCGATCCCGCTGCAGTCGGCGTACTGCGGCGCGAAGCATGCGATCCGCGGCTTCACCGACGCGCTGCGCTGCGAGCTGCTGCATGCGCACAGCCGCGTGCGCGTGACGATGGTGCAACTGCCGGCGATCGACACGCCGCAGTTCGACTGGGCCCAATCCACGTTGCCGAATGCGCCGCGTCCGGTCGCGCCCGTCTATGCGCCGGAAGTGGCGGCCGACGCGATCGTGCAGGCCGTGCGTCGTCCGTGCCGCGAGCGCTGGGTCGGCTGGTCGTCGCTCGCCGCGATCGCGGCGAACGCATTCGCGCCCGGCTGCTTCGACCGCTATCTCGCGCTGACGGCCGTGCGCGGCCAGCAGCGCGCGACGCCGGCCGGGCCGCGCGAGTCGAATCTGTGGCATACCGTGCCGGCTGGCCATGCGACGCGCAGCGCGTTCACCG
>Ga0105237_10008576_pt1 | contig 11055 bp, 10 predicted proteins | sample KBSC24metaG_FD_81520 | JGI IMG/M metagenome (GOLD analysis project Ga0105237, IMG submission 81520) | Corn rhizosphere microbial communities from Kellogg Biological Station, Michigan, USA - KBS C2-4 metaG | ecosystem: Host-associated > Plants > Roots > Rhizosphere > Soil | place: Michigan, USA... | reverse complement strand
GGTCAGCGACGTGGTGGCCGAGATCACCTCCGCCAGCCGCGAGCAGAGCCAGGGCATCCAGCAGACCAACGACGCCGTGGCCCACATGGATCAGGCCACGCAGCAGAACGCGGCACTGGTGGAAGAGGCCGCCGCCGGGGCGCAGCAACTGCAGGAGCAGGCAGCGCGCCTGGCGGAAGTGGTGGCCCTGTTCCGCTTGCGGGATGCAGCACGGCAATGAATTTCACACCAGTAAGAAATTGTGGTTGAAATAACAACTAGTTGTAAAAAAAGCTAAACTTTTTGTTGTCGTTTGATTAAAATCGAACCTGTAAAGATATCAATTCGACAACAAAGAGGAACCCCATGAAAGCCCTGATTGCAGCCATCCTTCTGGTAGCCAGTTCAATCGCGGTCGCAGCCCCGGGTGCGAGCGCCGGCACTGCCAGCATCAATGACGTGACCCTGGCCGGGCAGAAGGCCAACAACTTCGTCTGGTCGACCGGCAATGCGCAGTCCGGCCCCAATGGCGACAGCTCGCTGTTCAGCAGTTCCTTCGGTGGCGGCACCTGGAACCTGCTGGGCAAGGTGGATTCGACCGGCGCGCTGTCGGGTTCCACCAATCCGGTGCTGGGTTCCAACCTGACGCTGAGCTTCAGCCTGGCCAGCGGCAGCAAGACCGGCACCTGGACCATCACCTCCAGCAAGAGCCTGCAGATGGACCTGGTGCTGGGCATCCACGCCGGCAATGCCACCGGTTCCTTCCTCTTTGACAATCTGGTGCTGACTGCCGGCCAGACCCAGAGCGGCACCTTTGCCATCAACTGGAAAAACAACGGCGGCCAGATACCGGCCTTCTCCAACGTGACCCTGTTCACCTCCAACGCTGCGCTGCGCAACGTGGCGGCGGTCCCGGAACCCTCGACCTATGCCATGCTGCTGGCCGGCTTGGCCGTGGTGGGCTGGATGGCCATGCGTCGCCGCAGCAAGTTTGCCGCCGCAGCGCCACTGGCTGCGGCCTGATCAGCTTGGTGGCTGCGCCAGCAGGCGCGGCATATGAAGAAAAACGCGCTGGCTTGCGGGCCAGCGCGTTTTTTTCGTCTTGTGGAGCAGCGGATTTGTGAAGTTCAACGCTCGCGCACATCCGGCAGCAGCACTGTCAGCACGCCCGCCAGCGGCAGGAAGGCGCACAGGCCATAGACCCAGGCGATGCCGTACAGGTCGGCCAGATGGCCCAGCAGGGCCGCGCCGATCCCGCCGAAGCCGAACATGAGACCGAAGAACACGCCGGCGATCATGCCGACCTTGCCCGGCACCAGTTCCTGCGCATAGACCACGATGGCGGCGAAGGCCGAGGAGATGACCAGTCCGATCACCACCGACAGTACGGCCGTCCAGAACAGGTTGGCGTGCGGCAGCATCAGGGCGAAGGGCGCGGCGCCCAGGATCGAGATCCAGATCACCAGCTTGCGGCCGATGCGGTCGCCAATCGGGCCGCCGACGAAGGTGCCCACCGCCACCGCGCCCAGGAACAGGAACAGATACAGCTGCGAGGAGGCCACCGACATCTGGAAGCGTTCAATCAGGTAGAAAGTGAAGTAGCTGGTAAAGCTGGCCATGTAGAAGTATTTGGAAAACACCAGCAGCGCCAGCACCACCAGCGCGCGGCGCACGGTGGCCGCCGGCAGCGCCTGCGCCGCACGCGGCCTGGCCTTGCCCTTGTTGGCGGCGAGATGGCCGCGATACCAGGCCGACACCCGCGACAGCACCACGATGGCCAGCACCGACAGCAGCACGAACCAGGCCACGTTGCCCTGGCCATACGGCACCACGATGGCCGCCGCCAGCAGCGGGCCGAAGGCCGAACCGGCATTGCCGCCGACCTGGAAGGTCGACTGGGCCAGGCCGAAGCGGCCACCGGAGGCCATGCGCGCGATGCGCGAGGCTTCCGGGTGGAAGGTCGAGGAGCCGATGCCGATCAGGGCTGCGGCCAGCAGGAAGGCAGTGAAGCTGCCCGCCAGCGCCAGCAGCACGATGCCGACCAGGGTCGCCACGGCACCGGTGGGCAGCAGCCAGGGCTGGGGATGGCGGTCGGTATACATGCCGATCCAGGGTTGCAGCAGGGAGGCGGTGACCTGGAAGGTCAGCGTGATCAGCCCGACCTGGGTAAAGGTGAGCCCGTAGCCGGTCTTGAGCATGGGATAGATCGAGGGCAGCAGCGCCTGGATCATGTCATTGATCAGGTGCGCGCCGCCGCAGGCCAGGATGATGCTCATCACCAGCGGCTGGGCGGCGATGGCCGCAGGAGAATCGGTGGAGGCCGTCGCGCCGGAAGGCAGGGTGGCGTTGGAGTCGGTGGCACTGGTCATGGTGTCGGGGATGGCAAGCACGAGGAAGACCCGAAGCGTATCATTGGCACCTATTCATGCTGATGACACTTGTTGTCGATTAAATGCCATGCGTGCCCACCTGACTTCCGTCTGCCCCAGCGCCGAAGTGGATGCCTTCCAGCACCTGCCCAGCAGCGTGGTGGCCTTTGCCCGCGAGCTGTCGGCGCGCGACCTGCTGACGGCGCACTCGCACCGGCGTGGCCAGCTGCTCTATGCGGTGGACGGCGTGATGCAGGTGCGCACCCCGCAAGGCGTGTGGCTGGTACCGCCGCAGCGGGCCTTGTGGGTGCCGCCGCAGGTGGAGCACGAGATCCTGATGCTCACGCGCGTGAGCATGCGCACCCTCTACATCGATGAGCGGCAGGGCCAGGCGCTGGGCGCGCAATGCCGGCTGCTGGAAGTGTCGGTGCTGCTGCGCGAATTGATTCTGGCCTTGCTGGCCGAGCCGCGCGAGTATGCGCCGCTCAGCCGGGCCGGCCATGTGGCCGAACTGATCCTGTCGGAACTGGCCCGTGCGCCGGCCATTCCGGTGGCCATCCCGTGGCCGCGCGACCGCCGCCTGCAGGCCATCTGCGAAGCCATTCTGGACGATCCCGGGCGGCAGTTTTCGCTGGCCGACTGGGCCGGGATGGGCGGGGCCAGCGTGCGCACGGTGATCCGGCTGTTTCCGAAGGAAACGGGTTTGCAGTTTCGCCACTGGGTGCAGCAGGTGCACCTGAGCGAAGCGCTGGTGCGGCTGGCGCGCGGGGATGCCGTGGGGGTGGTGGCGCAGGCACTGGGCTATCGCAGCCAGAGCGCGTTTTCCAACATGTTCCGCAAGGCCTTGCGCAGCTCGCCCAATCATTACCTGCCGCGCCAGGACCGGCGGCGCATCACGCTGGCCTCACCCGCTCAGTAGTTGATGACCACTACCTTGGGCCCACGCCGGAGCGCAGGCGCGGAAGCCTGTGCGCGGTCTGCCCCTGTCGCGCGCTCGGGACGCTGCGGGTCACGCTCCAGGAAGTAGGGATCATCCTGCGGGGCGAGGGCCGTGATGGCCCCCATGATCTGCTGGGCGCGTTCATTGGCTGCGCCCTCGCCGACGGAACAGACCTGGAAGAAATCGGCGCTGCCCTCGGAAAAATCGACGCGGCACTTCTCCGCCACCACTACCGAGATATCAAGCGCACCGGCATTGGCGGCCAGGGCCCGCTCGGTGCGGGCCGCTTGCCAGGTCAGCATCAGCGCCAGCAGCGCGACGACGGCATGGGTCTTGTTCATGGGATTCTCCTGTTCCGCCCTAATGTAGCGCTTCGCCATGCACCTGCGCATCGGAGAAATCCTGAGCCGCCACGCTCGCCACGTTCGCCTCAATCGCCCGAGACGCCACGTCCCGCCTGGATGATGCCGGTTTGCAAGTGTAAAGATTGCCGATCTTTTACCGTAATCAAGTCATGAGAACTCCGAACCAGGAGAGTGGACATGGCAATGGAAACCGATCTGGCCATCACGGCGCGCGATGCGCTCACGCAACTGGCCCAGCAACAGCAGCCGCGCAATGAGGCCAACGCTGCGCCGCCGGGCGCGCCCGTGGCGACCGTCACCGCGCTGCCTGAAGAAGGCGTGACGCTGTCGCTGTCGGCCCAGGGCAAATTGATGGCGGCACTGGCCACGGCGGTCGATAGCGTGACCACGGCGGCGGTCGATTCGACCGAGGCGGCCCAGGCCAGTCCCATGCAAGGCGTGGTGAAGACCCTCATCGATGCCGCGCGCCCGATCACGCGTGACACGCTCTTTGCCATCGAAGCACGGCTGGTGGCCGCGCGCCGCGGGGCCGATGCGATTGCGGCCGCCGATGCCGAGCTGCCACCGTCGAATGATCCGCAGCGGCTGCGCCAGGCACGCCAGGCCACCGAGTCCTTGTATGGACGCGCGGACAATCCGTTTACCTACATGTCGCGCGCCGAGCTGTCGGCTATCGTCTATGACGAGAGCGGCGCCTACACCACCAACGAGCGCTACGCAGCGGCCAACCAGCGCACTGCGCTGGATCAGAAGTACTGGGCACCGGTGTTCCAGCGCGCTTTGGAGAGCGGTGACTGGAAGCCGGTGATCACGGCGGCGCTGGTGTTCTATGCCAGCTTGTCTGCATTGGAGCAGACCGCCTATCCGGACAACTACGCGCAGTTGCTGCAGCAGTATCTCGATCTCTATCAGTTGCAGTCGCCTTCCTCGCCGAATGCTTTACCGCCGCAACAACAAGCCGACCTGGCGCGCATGCTGGAAACCCTGGTGCTGCCGCTCGGTCCGCTGGCGCTGGCCGGCGGCGTGATTCGCGGACTGATGCTGCCCCGTCTCGGCCCCTCGCTGGCCGAACTGATCGCCGCCGCACCGCGCCTGGCCGATCTGGTCCAGATCGGCAACAGCGCCCATGCGGCGCAGGACAGCGCCTATCTGGTGCTGCTGCAACGCGTCTTCGGCGTCACGCGTCGCGAGGACGAGCCGTCCCCGGTGCGCCGTGCTGCGGCAGGGACCAATCCACGTGACTTCCTCGCCTATGGGGATCGCCGCCTGTTGGCCGAGGCCTACGCCTATGCGCAGTCGCATGCAATGGCGCTGGAAGACATCGATGCCCTGGCGCGCGACCTGGCGGCCTATCGCCGCTGGCGTGCCGCAGCGGCGGGCCTGGCGGCCGTGGGCCAGTCGGGAGACGCTGGCATGGAGGCGGTGGAGCAGGTCTTGTCGCATGCCGCGCGCATGAGCAGCGAAGAGGCCGTGATCGCGCGCCGCCTGCTGGCCAGCCGTGCGGCCAGCCAGACGCAACTCGATCATGGTTTCCTGGCATGGCTGCTGGACCCTGCCGGCGGTGGCTGGCGCGATGGCGAACTGAGCGGCCATGCCAGCAATTTCAGCGCGCTGGAAAAATTGCTGGCCGGTCTGGCCGGGGTGGCCATCGGCGACAGCCTGGGCGAATCCGGCGAACTGGAGGCGTCCTATCGCATGGTGCTCGAACGCATCGCCTTGCAGGATCAGGAGCCGCAGTGGCTGCGCCAGCCCGCGCAAGCCGCCGCCGACGGCACGCGTACGCTCACGCTGGCGGCGCAGATGGCGGCGCTGGCGCGCAGCGATGCTGCCGACAATGCCTTCATGAACAATGCCCTGATGCTGCTGCGCATGTATCGCATGTCATTGACCATGAGCCCGGCCGAACAGCGCACGCTGGCCGAGCTGGTCTACTCCGCCATGAAGAAGCGCCGCGTGCGCGCACGCCGTGGAAAACTCTTCGTGGCGTGGGCCGAGCGCAGTCCGTTGATGCCCTCGCTGCCGGGCTGAGACAGCCGCCTCATGCGTCGGGCCAGGCGCGCTGCAGGATGGCTTGCTGCGCCGCCAGGCTGGTGCCGCCGAGGGTACCGTAGACACGTCCGCCATCGCCGTCGGCGCGGCTGGCCAGGAACGCATCGGCCGATCCGCCCGGGGCATGGTGCGCCATCAGCATGCCCTGCAGGGCCAGCACCAGTTGCTGTACCAGACGCCGGGCACAGGCTTCCCGTTCTTCCTCCGTTGCCGACAGCATCTGCTTGAGTGAGCGCACCCGCTGTGCCAGCGCAGGATGGGTGCTGGCCGCATCGTCCAGTGCCATCAGCAGTTGCGCGAAGCCTTCGGTCTCGCGGCTGATGGCACGCAAGACGTCCAGGCACATCACATTGCCCGAGCCTTCCCAGATCGAATTGACCGGCGCTTCGCGATAAAGCCGCGCCATCGGACCGGTTTCCACATAGCCGTTGCCGCCCCAGACTTCCATGCATTCACCGGTGAATTCCAGCGCGCGCTTGCAGATCCAGAACTTGGCGGCGGGCGTGACGATGCGCTTCCACGCGCGTTGCAAGGGATCATCGGGCGCATCGAAGGCATGGGCCACGCGCAGCATCAGCAGGGTGGCGGCCTCGCTCTCCAGCGCCAGGTCGGCCAGTACGGCGCGCATGATGGGCTGTTCGGCCAGCCGGCGGCCGAAGGCACTGCGATGGCGCGCATGGTGGTGGGCCTGCACCAGGGCCTGCCGCATCAGCGCGGCGCTGCCGATGATGCAATCCAGGCGCGTGTGGTTGGCCATCTCGATGATGGTCGGAATGCCGCGCCCATCCTCGCCGACCATGATGCCCATGGCTTCCTCGAATTCCACTTCGCTGCTGCTGTTGGAGCGGTTGCCGAGCTTGTCCTTGAGGCGCTGTATCAGGATGGGATTGCGCGTGCCATCCGGCAGCCAGCGCGGCACGAAGAAACAGGAAAGGCCGTTCTCGGTGCGCGCCAGCATCAGGTGCGCATCGCACATCGGTGCCGAGAAGAACCACTTGTGACCGGAGAGCAGGTAAGCCTTGCCGCGCCCGTCTTCCAGCGGATCGGCCGGCATGGCGATGGAGGCATTGCTGCGCACGTCGGAACCACCCTGTTTCTCGGTCATGCCCATGCCGATCAGGATGGAGCGCTTCTGCGTGATCGGCAGGTCGCGCCCGTCGTGCTCGCGCGAGAAGAGGCGGCTGCGCAATTGTTCGAACAGCGCCGGTTCCTGCTGCAGCACCGGGATGGCGGCGAAGGTCATGGTGGTCGGGCAGAGCGAACCGGCTTCGATCTGCGCATGCAGGAAGTAGCCGGCGGCGCGCGCGGCGTGGGCACCATCGCCCGGCTGCATCCACGGCAGCGCATGCAGGCCGGCGCGGCGCAGCTGTTCCAGCAGCGTATGCCAGGCCGGGTGGAATTCCACCACGTCGATGCGATGGCCGGTGCGGTCATGCGTGTGCAGCACCGGCGTGTGCGTGTTGGCCAGCGCGGCCAGTTCACGCATCTCGGCCCGGCCGAGCAGCTCGCCCTGGCTGGCCAGGGTGCAGTCGTGCCAGTGTGCGCCTTCGCGCTGCACCGCTTCGCTCAGGGCGAGGTCACTGCGGTAGAGGTTGTAGTCGCACAGGTCGGGGACCTGGTTGATGATGTCATGGGTGTGCATGTCGTCTCCATGGTTGCGCAGCCGCTTGCCGATGAGTACGCCCTGTTGGAGTTGTGATGGGGACGTGTTCACTGCAGTTCACTACAGTGTAGGGCATCGTCGATGGGCAGGCAGGGCAACATTCCTTTAAATGATTTGGCTATATCCTTATAAGCATCTTGTTAGGTCACGCCGCCGGCACATGCGGTGGAGTCATATTAGAATGCCCCTTTCGACCAAAGATCGCCCCGTGCCCGCGCACGGCTGCGCAAGGAAGCCAAGCAGATGTCTTATCCGACCATCGAATCCACCATCGGCAATACTCCGCTGATCCAACTGCCGCGCATCGGCGGCGAAGAAGCCAAGCGCCGCAACAACCTCATCCTCGGCAAGCTCGAAGGCAACAATCCTGCCGGTTCGGTCAAGGACCGTGCTGCCTACTCGATGATCACCCGCGCCGAAGCGCGCGGCCAGATCAAGCCCGGCGATACCCTCATCGAAGCCACCAGCGGCAATACCGGCATCGCCCTGGCGATGGTGGCGGCCATGCGCGGCTACAAGATGGTGTTGCTGATGCCGGAAAATCTTTCCGAAGAACGTCGCCAGAGCATGGCCGCCTATGGCGCGAAGATCGTGCTGACCCCCAAGAGCGGCGGCATGGAATACGCCCGCGACCTGGCCGAGCAGATGCAGAAGAACGGCGAAGGCCTGATCCTCGACCAGTTCGCCAATGCCGACAATCCGCTGGCGCACTATGAGACCACCGGTCCGGAAATCTGGCGCGACACCAAGGGCAGCATCACCCACTTCGTCAGCGCCATGGGCACCACCGGCACCATCATGGGCGTGTCGCAGTACCTCAAGGAACAGAATGCTCAGGTGCAGATCGTGGGCGCGCAGCCGGAAGAGGGCTCGTCCATTCCCGGCATCCGCAAGTGGCCGGAAGCCTACCTGCCCAAGATCTTTGACCGCTCCCGCGTGGACCAGGTGGAATCCGTCAGCCAGGCCGATGCCGAGAACATGGCGCGCAAGCTGGCCGTGACGGAAGGCCTGTTCTGCGGCATCTCTGCCGCAGGGGCCTGTGAAGTTGCGGTGCGCCTGTCGCATCAGCTGGAGAATGCGACCATCGTCTTCATCGTGTGCGATCGCGGGGATCGTTATCTGTCCACTGGGGTATTCCCGGCTTGAGGCGGTGAAGGCAGTGCGTGGTCCGCAGCACCGGACGCGCACGATGCACACAGCAGGATGCAATGAAAAACGGAGCCGATGGCTCCGTTTTTTATATGGTCCGGCGCAAGGAAAACTTAGTTTTTTCCGTGCGGAAACTAAGTTTTCCTGAAGCTCTGCCTCAGCAACAGCACCGCGAGGGCAATGCTGCCGGACAGAAGCCGATTACTCCGGGGTGCCGCCAGTCGGTGCCGGTGCGCCGGGCGCTGCGCCTGGCTTCGGCTTGAACTGCTTGTCGCTGATGCGGAATTTTTCGCGGCGGTCGCCCATCAGTTCGCGCAGTTCGCGGATCGACAGTTCGCTCACCTCGTGCATGCGGATCAGCAGCGATGCGCCCACCGGCAGGCGACGGTGACGGATCTTGCTGATCACCGGCGGTGCCACTTCCAGCGCGCGCGACAGGGCGGCATCATTCTTCAGATGCAGCTTTTCGATCAGCGCATCGAGCAGATGGTTGGGATCGTAGTTGACGTGATCGGTGATCGAGTTGGATTCAGCAGTATCGTGGGTATTCATGATCGGGACGTTCCATTATGCAGATGTTTGTGGAAGGCATTGCGCCTATGCATTAATTGTTTGTAAAACTGCAAAACGCGACTGACGTTATCCGAGAAGGCGTTGCCTCTTTCTGCAAGATATCGAAAGCCCTATCAAAGAACGGCTTCAAAACAACACGGTTCAAGTTCTCTGTTCTCTGACCTAGTGCGCCTGAAGCAGCAGCACAACAATAATTCTATGTCTATATAGAAATAATTGCACATTTTTCATGCAGTCAGAAAATTCTATTCCACAATAGTTGCAGAAACTCATTTTCGAATTTGTAACAGATATTAACAGGATTTTTTGCGCAGTTGCTATTGTTGTTCTTTTGATACGACAAATGGAAGCATATTCCAGCCACTTAGCCCCAGATTGCGCAAGGTAGCCATGTTTTTCTCAAAGATGGCGGCCGCGTCGGGGTAGGCAGCCACCGCCCGGTCGATGCTGCTTTCTCGCAACAGATGGAGGATGGGAAAAGGCGAGCGATTGCTGTAGTTCTCGATATCGTCCGGTCCCGCGTCGGCAAACTGGTAATCCGGATGGAAGCTGGCGATCTGCAATTCCCCGTCCAGCTCCATTCTTTCCAGCAGGAGATCGGCCCAGTCGAGGAAATCGTTGTACTCGTGAAAATCGGCTAATGCGAGCGGCAGGATGAAGAGGGTGGTGTCGACCTGTTCCGGGTCGGCTTTTGCCAGAAAGCTCAGTTCTTGTTCCAGCTCAACAGAAAGATCATTCCAATCCTGCTGCCGGCTGACGTGGTATCTGACCTGATTCTTCACATGCACGGACTTGGCAAATGGACAGAGATTCAGGCCGATCACGGCCTGCTCCAGCCAGGCGCGTGTCAGCGCCACGACAGCGTCGTCGCTCGGAGTTGTCGGGGAAGGGGCAAGGGAAGGTGAAGAAGTGCTCATACAGGCATTGTCGCACGGCCATGGCGGGGGCAGCCACGGTGAGAGGCCACCGGCTTGATCTGTCCCATCACAAACGCCCACAGCCGCGCCAGATCGGCTATGCTTGCCAACCTTTGACGGCAGCCCGCCACGCCGGGCTGCCTTTCCCTTGCACGAACAGATTCCCATGGCGCTCAAATCCACCATCTTCAAGGCCGACCTGCAGATTTCCGATATGGATCGGCACTATTACCAGCAGCACGCACTGACCATCGCCCGCCATCCCTCCGAGACCGACGAGCGCATGATGATCCGCGTGCTGGCCTTCGCCCTCAATGCCAGCGAGGCGCTGGCCTTCGGCAAGGGCTTGTCCGATACCGACGAGCCGGACCTGTGGCAGAAGGACCTGACCGGTGCCATCGAAGTGTGGGTGGAAGTCGGCCAGCCGGATGACCGCGCCATCCTCAAGGCCTGTGGCCGTGCCGACAAGGTGCTGGTCTACAGCTACAGCAGCACCTCGCACATCTGGTGGGGCCAGACCGGCAGCCGCGTCGACCGCGCCAAGAACCTCAAGGTCATCAATATCCCGGCCGAAGCCAGCCAGGCCCTGGCGGCGCTGGCCCAGCGCACCATGCAGCTGCAATGCACGATCCAGGATGGACAGATCTGGCTCGGTGCCAATGAGAACATGGTGTTGATCGAGCCGGAAACGGTGAAGGACTTTGCCTGATACCTTGCCTGATGCAACGGGTCAGCAAGTAGCACAGCAGTCTCGGCAGACAAAAAACGCGTCCGAAAACTTAGTTTTCCGGACGCGTTTTCTTAATCTGCAGCAAGCAAAAACTTAGTTTTTTTCCAGTGCCTGCGCGCGTCGTTCCAGATGCCCGAGCAGCCGCTGCCCTTCTTCGGAGTGGAACCAGTCGGCATGGCCGAGGAAGTAGGTGTCATAAGCCAGCGAGGCATTCTGCGGCGACTGCGTGACGCCGTGGAAATAATCCAGCTCGGCCAGTGCGAACTCGGCATGCACCAGCGGCAGCAATGCCGCCAGGGCGCGCATCTGGCGTGCCGTCAG
>Ga0105237_10008575_pt1 | contig 11056 bp, 11 predicted proteins | sample KBSC24metaG_FD_81520 | JGI IMG/M metagenome (GOLD analysis project Ga0105237, IMG submission 81520) | Corn rhizosphere microbial communities from Kellogg Biological Station, Michigan, USA - KBS C2-4 metaG | ecosystem: Host-associated > Plants > Roots > Rhizosphere > Soil | place: Michigan, USA... | reverse complement strand
GCAGGCTTGCGTTCAGTGGAAAGAACATCCGGGAGACTTGCATGCCTGACATCGCCCGTGCGCCGCGTCGCAAGCCCTTCGCCATCGCGGCCGCCGCCAGCGCCGCGCTTTTCACCATGCTGCTCGCGGGTTGCGGTGGAGGCGACTACGACGACGAGTACCCTCCCGGCACCGCACTCGACCGTGCCGCCGGCTTCTACGAGGGCGTCAACGCCTCGAACCGCCATGTCTCGGTGATCGTGATCGAGACCGGCCGCTACTACGTGCTGTACGGCCCGACTGCCATCCCCGGCAGCACGCAGATCGAAGGTGTGCTGGTCGGCGATGGCACCGCCGGCGGCTCGACCTTCTCGGCGACGACGCTGCAGAACCTGAACTTCACGAACCAGACGAATGTCGCCGGCGCGATGACCGCGACCTTCCTGCTGCGCAGCTATTTCGACGCGAACCTCGCGTACGTGGGCGGCGCCACCGATGCCTTCAACGCCGACTACTCGTTCCGCTACGAAGACGCGCCGTCGCTCTCGCTGGTCGCCGGCAACTACAGCGGCCAGCTCGCATCGATCGTCGGCGTTCCGAACGCGACGATGACGATCAGCAGCTCGGGCGCGGTCAGCATCGCCGCAACCGGCGGCTGCACGGCCGGCGGCACGATCCTGCTGCACCCGTTCGGCAACGTCTACGACCTCAACCTGACATTCGGCGCCGGCTGCCCGGCGGCAGGGCTGACGCTGAGCGGCCACGCGAAGTACGACACGACGACGAGCAGCCTGACGGCGATCACGACGACGCCGTCGATCACGAACACGGTGCTGGTGGTCGGGACGAAGGTCTGACGCCTGCGCCTGGCGGCCTTACTTGGCCCAGGTGTCCTTCAGCGACGCGATCCGGCTGAACACCGGAGCGCCCGCCGTGTGATCGATGCGGTCGGCCACGAAGTAGCCGTGCCGCTCGAACTGGAACTTGTCGTCGGGCTTCGCGCTCGCGAGCGACGGTTCCAGATAACCGGTCACGACCCGCTTGCTGTTCGGGTTCAGGCTCGCCTTGAAGTCCTTGCCGCCCGCGTCGGGCTGCGCATCGGTGAAGAGGCGGTCGTACAGGCGCAGTTCGGTGCGCAGCGCGTCGTGCACGCCGACCCAGGTGATCGTGCCCTTGACCTTCACGGCGTCGGCGCCGGGCGTGCCGCTCTTGGTGTCGGGAATGACGGTCGCGGTGACCGCGCTGATCGCGCCGCTCGCGTCCTTCTCGCAGCCGGTGCACTCGATCACGACGCCGTACTTGAGCCGCACCTTGTTGCCCGGAAAGAGGCGGAAGAATCCCTTGGGCGGCACTTCGGCGAAGTCGTCGCGTTCGATCCAGACTTCGGGCCCGAGGCCGAACGACCGCGTGCCGAGTTCGGGCAGATGCGGATGCGCCGGGGCGTGGCAGGGCTCGCGGTGGGCGTCGCTGCCGAACGCCTCGGCCCAGTTCGTGAGCTTCAGCTTCACCGGGTCGATCACCGCCATCGCACGCGCGGCCTTGCCTTCCAGATCGTCGCGCAGCGCCGCATCGAGCGCGCCGTAGTCGGTCCAGCCGCCGGCCTTGCTGGTGCCGGCGCGTTCGCACAGCAGGCGGATCGCCTCGGGCGTGTAGCCGCGTCGGCGCAGGCCGACGATGGTGGGCATGCGCGGGTCGTCCCAGCCGTCGACGATCTTCTCGTCGACCAGCGCCTTCAGCTTGCGCTTGCTCGTGATCACGTAGGTCACGTTCATGCGCGCGAACTCGTACTGGTGCGGGCGCGGCTGCGCGAGCAGGCCGAGCGTGGCGAGCGTGTCGAGCAGCCAGTCGTAGAACGGCCGCTGGTCCTCGAACTCGAGCGTGCAGATGCTGTGCGTCACCTGCTCGAGCGCATCCTCGATCGGGTGCGCGTAGGTGTACATCGGGTAGATGCACCAGGTGTCGCCGGTGTTGTGGTGCGTCGCCCGCTTGATCCGGTACAGCGCCGGATCGCGCATGTTGATGTTCGGGCTCGCCATGTCGATCTTCGCGCGCAGCACGGCGGCGCCGTCGGCAAGCTTGCCGTCGCGCATCTCGCGAAAGCGCGCCAGGTTCTCGGCCGGCGTGCGGCTGCGGTACGGGCTGTTCGTGCCGGGCGTGTTGAAGTCGCCGCGCCTGGCGCGCATCTCGTCGGGCGACTGTTCGTCGACGTAGGCATGGCCGGCGGCGATCAGCGCCTCGCCGGCGCGGTACATGAAGTCGAAGTAGTTGCTCGCGTAGTAGAGGTGGTCGACGCCGTTGGCGTGCCAGTCGAAACCTAGCCACTTCACCGCATCGAGGATGCTGTCGACGTACTCCTGTTCCTCCTTCTCGGGATTGGTGTCGTCGAAGCGCATGTGGCACACGCCGCCGTATTCGGCCGCGAGGCCGAAGTTCAGCGTGATGCTCTTCGCGTGGCCGATGTGCAGATAGCCGTTCGGCTCGGGCGGAAAGCGGGTGCGGATCTTCGCCACGTCGAGCGGGCCGGCCGCCTGGTGCGCCGCGTCGCCCGGCGAGCCGGCGAAATGGCGCTTCGCGTAGGTTCCCTCCGCCAGGTCGCGTTCCACGATGTGGCGCAGGAAGTTGCTCGGGTGCTTGCCGGTGTCGGAGGAGTTCGTCATGGAGCGGCGATTCTATTTGGATACGCCTTCTTACCTTCGGCAACCCGGCGATCCGTCAACCGATGGAACCCCCACGCGCGTTGGAGAACCTAGGAGCCATGCCTCGGCGTGCCTTCCACAGAATAGGAGTCCAAACATGACCAAGTCCATCATGCTCGCACTGGCTGCGGCAGGTGCCATGCTGTGTTCCGCAAGTGCCAACGCCGGCGGTCATGTGTCGTGGTCGATCGGCATCAATGCGCCGCCGGTCGGCGCGGTCGTCAGCGGCGGCCCGGCCTACGGCTATCCGGCCTATGGCTACCCGGTCTACGAGTCGTACCCGGTCTACGCCCCGGCGCCGGTCTATGTGGAGCCGGCCCCGGTCTACTATCGCCCGGCCCCGGTCTACTACGGCCCGCCGGCCTACTACCGCCACCATCGGCATGCCTACCGCCCGGTGGTTGTCGCGCCGTATCCGCGGGCACCGTACCCGCGTGACTGGCGCTGACGTCCGCTCGTAGGCGGCTGCCCACAGGACGTGGCGCGGCCGTCCGATTGGATGCTGCTGCACTTCGGTCGACCATGAGTTCGCGCTGGCGCTCCTGCGCCGGCACAGATTCAAGGAGCAGCACATGAAGACCCGACTCATGGCCATTGCGGCCTGCACGGCCACCGCCGCGCTGATGGGCGCCTGCGCGTCGAATCCGCGCAGCGGCTATGCCACCGCACCGGCGCCCGTGTATTCGAACGCGCCGCAATACTCGAACCAGTACGCTCAGTACGGTCAGGTGAACCGGATCGACGTGATCCCGACGGGCGCGCGCACCAGCGGTGCCGGCGCAGTGCTGGGCGCCGTGCTCGGTGCCGTGGTCGGCAACCAGATCGGGGCGGGCACGGGGCGCGCTGTGGCCACTGGCGCCGGCGCGATCGGCGGTGCCGTCGCCGGCAACGCGATCGAGCGCCGCACACGCCGCGACGATGAGGTGTTCCGCGTCGGCGTGCGCTTCGACGACGGCAGCTACCGCGAATACGACTTCCAGCGCATCGACGACCTGCAGATCGGCGACCGCGTGAAGTTCGAGGGCGGCCAGCTTTATCGCGGCTGACGCCAGGGCCGCAGCGCGCCCTTCAGGTCGCGCTGCGGCGCAGCCGTTCGATCTCGCGTTGCAGCATCGCCTCGCGCAGCCCGTAGCCCTGCAGCCGGGCGAACACGACGATGCCGTGGATCGCGAGCCCAATGGCCCAGCCGTAGGCCGGGAAGTGCGCCCAGCGCGTGCCGCCCACAGCAAGGTTCAGCGCGACCAGGCCCACGTTCACGAGCACGAACACGAGCGCGTGGATGTAGAAGCCCATCTTCATGCCGACCCGGCGGCGCGCCTCGCGTTCGATCGGGTCGCGGCGCGAACGGGATTGCTGGCTGAGGTCAAGGGTTTCGTTCGACATGCTGGGCTCCTTCGGTTGGCAGCCGCATCGGAGGGCGGCATGGAACGTATGGTGGCCGGGGCGCTTCGACGCGACGACCGGCTTGCGACGAAACGACAAGGGGCGCCGCGAAACGCCCGCGAAGCGGTGCGAACCGCGCCGCTCACATCGCCTTGAACAGGTGCGCGTAGAGCCGGCTCGCGACCAGCTTGTCCTTATGGCCGCGCAAGGTCAGGTGCACCTTGCCGGTGTCGTCGCGAACGGCGGTCGCGATCGCATCGGCGCGCACGACGAGCCCGCGGTGCACCTGCCAGAAGCGCGTCTCGTCGAGCTGCGGAATCAGCTCGCGCAGCGCCGTGCGGATCAGGTACTCGCGTTCGGCGGTGATCACCCGCACGTACTTGTCGGCCGCCTCGAAGTACAGCACCTCACCGATCGGCACCAGATGGATCGCGTTGCCGACACTCGCCTGGATCACGCCCAGCTTGGCCGGCGCCGCCCCGGACGCGTTTGCAAGCCCGGGCGTGCCGAGCAGCTGGCGCAGCTGGCCCAGCGTGGCCTCGAGCGCGGTGGCGTGGTTCGGCGCCGGGTCAGCCGACGAGCGTGTCTTGAGTGCTGCCTGCACGCGGGCACAGGTCTGCGCCAGGCGGTCGGGCTGGACCGGCTTGAGGACGTAGTCGACCGCCGAATGGTCGAAGGCCTGCAGTGCGTACTGGTCGTAGGCCGTGACGAAGACGATCGCCGGCAGCGCCCCCGCGTCGTCGGGCCAGTCTTCGGCGAGTGCCTGCGCCGCTTCGAGGCCGCTCAGGCCTGGCATCCGGATGTCGAGGAACACGACGTCCGGGCGCAGCGCGAGCGCGCCCTCGACCGCCGCGGCGCCATGCCGAACGTTCGCGACGATCTCGAGGCCCGGCCAGAGCCGCTCGAGCTCGGCCTGCAGATTTGCAGCGAGAAGCGGCTCGTCTTCGGCGATCAGCGCGCGGGCCTTCATCATTCGACCGTGGCCGCCGGCAGCGGCAGGCGGATCGTCGCGAGCGTTCCGCCTTCCGCGTCGCCGCACGGCACAAGGCTCAGGCTGGCCCGCGCGCCGTACAGCGTCGCCAATCGTTCACGTACCTGCGTCAGGCCGAAGCGGGTGCCGTCGGAGGCGCTGTCGGACAGACCGACGCCGGTGTCGCGCACCTGCAGCACGAGCTCGTCTGCGTCGCGCGCCGCGCGCACTTCGATCCGACCGCCGTCCACTTTCGGTTCCAGGCCATGCTTGATGCTGTTCTCGACCAAGGGTTGCAGCAGCAGCGGCGGCAGGGGCAGGCCCGCGAGCTCGTCGGGCAGTTCGAAGCGCGATTGCAGCCTCTCGCCCATCCGCAACTCCATCAGCGCCAGGTAGTCGCGCAGCCGCGCGAACTCGGCGTCGAGCGGGTGGCTGGCCGAGCGCGAGGCGTTCAGCGTCGCCCGCAGGAACGCGATCAGCTGGTCGAGCATCGCCTGCGCACGCGGCGGGTCGATGCCGATCAGTACCCGCAGGTTTGCCAGCGTGTTGAACAGCATGTGCGGCTCGAGCTGCGATTCGAGCAGCTTCAGCTGGTTCTCGGCCGCCTGGCGTTGGGCGACCTGTGCCGCTGCCTCGTGCCCGGCTATCGCCTCGCGCGAGTAGAACCAGTAGGTGATGATGAGCGCCGGCACGAGCGAACTCAACACCAGGGCGACGGTCTGCCTCAGGCTGCCGCGCAGATATCCGGGCGCGCTGTAGCCGGTGAGCCATTCGGCCAGCATGCCGCCGAGCGTGAAGCCCAGGAGGCTGCCGACGACGACGATCACAAGCATCAGCGGCCAGCCGGGCCAGTTGCTGTCGGCCTCCGGTGAGCCGGCCGTCGCGTGGCGATGTTTCCAGCGCGCGGCGGGCACGCGTCCGAGGTCGATGAAAAACCAGCACAGGACCGCGATGCACATCGAGTGGACCATCGTGATCCAGAATGTCTGGCCGGTCAGGCCGGTGATCAGCAGGCCGATCAGCGCGCCGTAGCCAGCGCTGCGCAGGCCGCGCATCCAGAACCGGCCGCGGCGCTCGGCGCGAACTTCTGGATCGATCAGGCCGAACGGGGCTGCGCTCATGTTCGGGATTCTGACCGAGCCCGGACCCGCGTTCACGCTGCGGCCGTCGCAAACCGCGCCGATGCCAGGCTGCGCAGGCCGAGCGTACGCGCCGCGAACAGGCCGCTGAAGCTGCCGTAGGCGAGGCCGCAGCAGGCGCCGAAGGTCGTGTTCGCCACCATCGCGTGATTCATCGCGAGGGTCACGCCGACGCCGTACTTGAGCAGGAACAGCGCGACCATCATCGCCAGAGGCAGCCAGCTGCCCGGCACGTGCAGCAGGCCGGTTTCGGGTGACCACCGCGCCCCGCGCACCTTCAGCAGCGGCCGGCCGAGAGCGATCGCCGCGATCACGCCGACCGCCCAGGCCAGGATCGCGATCGTCGCGTGCGCAAAGGTGCTGACGACGCCCGAGAAGGACAGGGCGAGCAGCACCAGCGGCAGGATCGTCATGCGTGCCAGCCCGACCTCGCGGTCACGTGCCTGCAACAGGCCGAACGCGACCAGCGCGACGAGCAGGCCCCAGACCCAGACCGGTGTGTGTTGGACGATTTTCAGCAGCATCATGGTGGGCTCCTTCGAGGGGTGGTGCGGACTCGCCGCGTCGATGGGGCGCACTGTGCCGGCCGGTGCCCTGGATGACGACCGCGCTGCGACGAAACGCGACGGCGCGGCGCGAAACGCCGACCGGCCGGCGCGAGATGCTGCGGCGCCGTGCTACAAAACGGCCCATGATTCCTCGTCGAGCCCCGAAGTCCGGATTCGCCCCGCTGCGCGTTCGTGTGGCCCTGATCGGGCTGGTCGCCGCCGCGACGCTGGCCGCCTGCAGCAGCGTGTCGCTCGGCCCGGCGCCGGTGCGCGTGGTCAACGTGCCGCCTCCCGTGGCGCCCCCGCCGCGCACCGCGAATCAACCGCCCGCGGCGCCGGCGCCGGCCTCGGCCCCGCCGGTCGCGGTGGCCTCCCCTGTGGCACCGCCGACCCCGGCGTCGGGCACGCCGCTAACCGCCGACGAACCGACGCTGACCGAAAGCCCCGGCGTTGCCGCGCGCTTTCCCGATCCCGCGGTGAGCTATCGCACGCCGGGCCTGGCGCCCGACCGAACGACCTTCACCAGCAACGCCGAGCTGCAGAGCCTGCTGCGCAGCCTGGTGCGCGAGGAGCCCGGTGCGGCGAACGCCACGACGATCCGGCTGGTCCAGGTGGGGAGCTCGCAGGCCGGCGTGCCGCTCGACGCGCTCTACTTCACGCGCGACGCCGGCGTCGCGTCCGGCGGCCGCAGTGCGCGTCCGACGGTGCTGCTGATCGGCCAGCAGCACGGCGACGAACCGGCCGGCAGCGAAGCGCTGCTCGTGATCGCCCAGGAGCTCGCACAGGGAAAGCTGCAGCCGCTTCTCGACCGCATCAACGTCGTGCTGCTGCCGCGTGCGAACCCGGACGGAACGGTCGCCGGCAAGCGCGTCTCGGCCAGCGGCATCGACATCAACCGCGACCATCTGCTGCTGCGCACCCCCGAGGCGCAGGCGATCGCGACGCTCGCGCGCACCTACGATCCGGCCGTCGTCGTCGACGCGCACGAGTACAGCGTGCTCGGGCGTTACATCGACAAGTTCGGCTCGGTCCAGCGCTACGACGTGCTGCTGCAGTACGCGATGACGGCGAACCTGCCCGAGTTCGTCGCCAAGGCGTCGGAGGAATGGTTCCGGCGCCCGGCGCTGCAGGCCTTGAAGGTGGAGGGGCTCAGCACCGAGTGGTACTACACGACCTCGAGCGATGTCGCCGACAAGAAGATCTCGATGGGCGGCGTGCAGCCGGACACCGGGCGCAACGTGTACGGGCTGCGCAACGCCGTCAGCGTGCTGATCGAGACGCGCGGCATCGGGCTGGGCCGCGCGCACTTGCTGCGGCGCGTTCACAGCCACGTCGTCGCGATCACGAGCATCCTGACGAGCACGGCCACTCGCTCGGCCGATCTGCTGAAGCTGCGCGAGTTCGTCGCCGCCGACACCAGCGCGAAGGCCTGCCAGGGCGAGATGGTCGTCGAGGCTGCGGCGACGCCCAGCGAATACAACCTGACGATGCTCGATCCGCAGACCGGCGCCGACAAGAAGCTCGCCGTGACCTGGGATTCCGCGCTCGAACTGACGCCCGTCAAGCGGCGCGCGCGGCCGTGCGGCTACTGGCTGCGCGCCGACCAGATCGACGCCGTGCTGCGCCTGCGCGGCCTCGGTGTCGTGGTGCACAAGCTCGACGATGCCGGCGCGCTGCGCGGTGAAAGCTATCGCGAGACGGCGCGCGAAATGGGTGTGCGCTCCGATGTGCGCGGCAGCATCGCCGACGCCGGCGGCGTGCTGAACGTGAAGGTCGAGCTCTTGCCCGCGCTGCTCGACGTGCCGGCCGGCAGCTACTACGTCGGGCTCGACCAGCCGCTTGCGAACCTGGTGGCGGCCGCGCTCGAGCCGGACACGCAGAACAGCTACGTGACCAACCGCGTCGTCACCGGCGTCGACGGTGAAGCGCGCGTGCTGCTGCGGCCCGAGGTGCGAATGACGCCGGTGCCCTGAAGCGGCCCATCACGCGGCCCATCATTCGGCGGACCACGCGGCGGATGACGCAGCGGGTGTAAGGTCGGCGCAGCGGCGGCGACCAACGCCAGTGGAACGCACCGCCGACATCATGGACTCGACCGCACCCGTTGCAACCGCCCCGCCGGCCCCGCCTGCCTTGGCGCCGCGCCGCATCTACCGGCATCGCCTGCCGGTGCGCGTGATGCATTGGATCAACGTGATCTGCCTGACGATCCTCTTGATGAGCGGGTTGCAGATCTTCAACGCGCATCCCGCGCTGTACTGGGGCCAGGGCTCGAGCTTCGACAAGCCGTGGGTCTCGATCGGCGCGGCGCAGTCGGCGAACGGCACGGTCGGCGTCACGCGCATCGCCGGGCGCAGCTTCGACACCGACGGCGTTCTCGGCGTGTCGAAGGTGAACGGCGAGCGCGCGGTGCGCGGCTTCCCGTCCTGGGCGACGATCCCGGGCTCGCAGTGGCTGTCGATGGGGCGGCACTGGCACTTCTTCTTTGCGTGGCTGTTCGTGATCAACGGGCTGTGCTACGTCGGCTATGCGCTCCTGAGCGGACACCTCGGCCGCGATCTGCTGCCCACGCGCGACGAACTGCGCCGCATCGGCAGCTCGATCAAGGACCATCTGCTGTTTCGCCATCCGACCGGCGAAGCCGCCAAGCGCTACAACGTGCTGCAGAACCTCGCCTACCTCGTGGTGATCTTCGGGCTGCTGCCGCTCGTGATCGTTGCCGGCCTGGCGATGTCGCCACGGCTCGACGCGGTGTGGCCGGGCTGGGTCGAGCTGCTCGGCGGGCGGCAGTCGGCGCGCACCTTGCACTTTCTCGCTGCCTTCGGGCTGCTGCTGTTCGTCGTCGTGCACGTGGCCGAGGTGCTGGTCAGCGGCGTCTGGAACCACCTGCGTTCGATGATCACGGGCTGGTATGTCCTGCCGGCCGACAAGGTCGACAACCAAGGAGCGAAGCGATGAGCGCGAAGCGATCGATCGCGAGCGGGAAGGGCCGAGCGGCGCCGAGCCGCCGCCAGCTGCTGCGCGGTGCACTGGCCGGCGTGGGCGCGTTCTCGCTCGCCGGCTGTGACCGGCTCTCGCGCAACGAAAGCGTCGTCGACGTGCTGAAGAGCGCGCAGCACCTGAGCCAGGGCGCGCACAAGCTGGTCGCCGGCCGCAAGGCGATGGCGCAGGAGTTCACGCAAGCCGACGTGGCAGCGCACTTTCGATCGAACGGCACCTTGATGCCGCGCGATGCCGACTACCAGGCGCTGTTGAAGAATGGTTTCGCCGACTGGAAGCTCGAGATCGGCGGGCTGGTCGAAAAGCCGTCTGCGTTCACGCTCGCCGAGCTGCGCGCGATGCCCTCGCGGACCCAGATCACGCGGCACGACTGCGTCGAGGGCTGGAGCTCGATCGGCAAGTGGAAGGGCGTGCCGCTCGCGCACCTGCTCGAGCAGGTCAGGCCGCTTGCGAACGCGAGGTATGTGCTGTTCCGTTGTGCCGACTCGATGGAGGACCCGGCCGCCGGTGATTCGCGCTACTACGAAAGCGTCGACCTCGACGACGCCTACCACGTGCAGACCGTGCTCGCGTACGACTTGAACGACCAGCCGCTGCCGGTCGGCAACGGCGCGCCGCTGCGTGCCCGCATCGAGCGTCAGCTCGGCTACAAGCACGCGAAGTACGTGATGAAGATCGAGCTGATCGAGAGCTTCGATACGCTGCGCGGCGGCAACGGCGGCTACTGGGAAGACAACGGGTACGAGTGGTACGCGGGAATTTGATTCTGGTCTTCGCACCCGTTCGAGCGGCGCGGGCACTTCGACAGGCTCAGTGCGAACGGAAATTGGCGCGCAGGTTCGACAGCCATCGTTCGTCATCAAGTTGCCATCTTCTTCGTGCAGGCTCCGCCGTTTTTGACGGTTGCGCCCCGCAGGAGAAACGCCTTGCTCTCGAACGACAACGATCTGATCCGGCGCATCCACGCCGACCTTGCCGATAGCTACGACGAAGAACTCGAACTCGAGCTCGACGACCGCAACGTCGACGCGATCGCCGGCATCGACGCGGATTCCGGCGAGGCCCACAAGGAAGCGCGCCGCCAGTACTTCCGCGAGCTGTTCCGGCTGCAGGGCGAACTGGTCAAGCTGCAGGACTGGGTGGTCGCGACGCGCCACAAGGTCGTGATCCTGTTCGAGGGCCGGGACGCGGCCGGCAAGGGCGGCGTGATCAAGCGCATCACGCAGCGGCTGAACCCGCGCGTGTGCCGGGTTGCCGCGCTGCCGGCGCCGAACGACCGTGAGCGCACGCAGTGGTATTTCCAGCGCTACGTGTCGCACTTGCCGGCGGCCGGCGAGATCG
>Ga0105237_10008570_pt1 | contig 11058 bp, 6 predicted proteins | sample KBSC24metaG_FD_81520 | JGI IMG/M metagenome (GOLD analysis project Ga0105237, IMG submission 81520) | Corn rhizosphere microbial communities from Kellogg Biological Station, Michigan, USA - KBS C2-4 metaG | ecosystem: Host-associated > Plants > Roots > Rhizosphere > Soil | place: Michigan, USA... | reverse complement strand
GTCGGCCATTTCTTTGCCGACTCCTCCAAAGGAATCGCTGATTTCGCGTGCTCTTTGGAGCGCTGCCTCGACGTGAGGCAGGACGTTCTCCTTACCGACATGCTCGAGGAAATCGGCCTTCTGGAGGAGGGCCGCTGGCTGGTCGCGGGCGCCGCAGAGGAGGAGCGTCCGGCCGGAGCGGCGGAGACGCTGGGCGAAGACTTCGATTGCGTGAAGGCCGGTGGCATCGAGCGCGGTCATGTTACGTAGACGTAGGATCACCACGGCAGGGAACGAATCGAGATTGGCGGTCGCTTCAATGAGTTTGTCTGTGGTGCCGAAGAGGAATGGTCCGTGGATGCGCAGGATGGCGACGTACCAGGGCAGTTGCTTGTCATGCAAGATGTGCGGACGCCCGTCACGGATGTATTGTTCGGTCACCGGGGCAACAGTGGTGGTCTGCGAAATGCGCATGATGTATAGGAGCGCGGCGAGCACCATGCCGATCTCGACGGCGACGGTGAGGTCCGCGAGGACGGTTAGCGCAAAGGTCACCGCCCACACGGCAATGTCTGCCTTGGCGAGGCGCAGGATCACGCCGATCTCTTTCCACTCACCCATGTTGTAGGCGACGACGAAGAGCACCGCGGAGAGCGTCGCGAGGGGGATGAAGCGGGCGAGCGGGGCGGCAACGACGACAATAATCAGCAATGTGGCGGCGTGAATGATTCCGGAGATCGGGGTGCGTGCGCCCGCACGAATGTTAGTGGCGGTTCTGGCGATGGCGCCGGTTGCCGGAATGCCGCCCAGCAGCGGTGAAGCGAAGTTCGCGATGCCCTGCGCGACGAGTTCGACGTTGGAATTGTGCCGGGTACCGCTCATGCTGTCGGCCACGACCGCGGAGAGCAGGCTTTCCACAGCGGCCAACAGGGCGACCGTCATGGCGGAAGGGACTAAGGGGAGTATGTGGTCGAATCGGAAGACCGGCAGAGACATCTTGGGGAAGCCCGACGGGATGCCGCCGAATTTGCTGCCGATGGTCTCCACCGGGAGTCCGAAAATCGCGACCGCCGCCGTGCAGCCGAGCATCGCGAGGATCGATCCGGGAATCCGCTTGTTGAAGCGTGGGACGAGGAGAATGACGGCCAGCGACGTAACGGAAATCGCGACGGCCGGCCAGTGAAGCGTGCGGACGTTTGCGAGGAGGACGGCCATACGCGGGATTAAGGCGCTGGGGACTTCACCGGTGCGGAGGCCGAGGAAATCTTTGATTTGGGTGGACGCGATGAGGAGCGCGATACCGTTAGTGAAGCCGATGGTGACGGGGCGCGGAATGTATTTGACGGCTGCGCCCAGGCCCGTGATACCCATCAGGATGAGGATGATGCCGGCCATGCCCGTAACCAGTGCAAGGCCTGACGCGCCAAACTTCGCCACGATCCCCGCGACAATCACGACGAACGCGCCGGTGGGTCCGCCAATCTGCAGACGCGATCCGCCCAAAGCGGAGATGATACAGCCCGCAATGATGGCCGTATAAAGGCCCGCCTGGGGGGTCACACCGGAAGCAATACCGAAGGCCATCGCAAGGGGCAGCGCCACCATGCCGACAGTTACACCTGCTAAAAGATCAGCGCCGAAATCGCGGCGGGAATAGCTGCGAACCGACCGCACCGACTCGGGCAGCCATTGCTCCGGAAAAGTCATCTGCGCGACCTTCCAGCCTTATCGATTGCTTTCAAGGTCGAGACGACTTCATTCATATGAGTGTGGAAATAGCGGCGCATGATATCGAGAACGTCGATGATTAGCGGGTCACGTACGGAATAGAAAACCTGATTGCCGTTCCTGCGATTGAGCAGGATATTCTTCGAGCGGAGCACGGCGAGGTGCTGGGAGGCGTTGGCCTGCTCGATATCGAGGCGTTCGATGAGCGCTCCGGCCGAGAGTTCGCCGTCACGCAACTGCTCGACGATGGCGATCCGCGTGGGATGGGCGAGGGCCTGAAAGAAATCGGCCTTGAACTGGCGGAGGGCGTCCTGCATTATATTGGTATATTCGCAATATCGAATTTACCACAGTTCGAGTTGGCAGGCACGCTCGCTTGCTTCAGAATGGAAGGTGGATGAGTTCATCAAGGGGATTTTCCTGGGTTATTCAGGTTGCGTGCGGGTTATCAATAATTGCCGTACCAGCACTTTCAGAAGCACAGTCAGCAACATTTTTGAGTTTTCCCGTTCCGGGCGGTAGCCCGTCCGATATCGCCTCGGGCTCGGACGGGGCGTTGTGGTTTACCGAGCCGGGCGCGAATAAGATTGGGCGCATCACGACGGCGGGCGTGGTAACGGAATTTCCGGTACCGACGGCGAACAGCGGGCTGGCGGGAATCGCGAAGGGGTCAGACGGCTCCATTTGGTTTACCGAGCGGGTGGCGAACAAGATCGGGCGGATCACCACGGCAGGCGTGGTCACCGAGTTCACGGTGCCCACAGCGGGATCGATGCCGTCCGGCATTGCGGCGGGAGCGGATCGCGCGTTGTGGTTTACAGAGAGTGCGACGGGACGAGTGGTGCGGATCACGACCGGCGGAGTGTTCACCGAGTTTTCTGTTTCCACCGCCAATAGCAATCCCGGGCCGATTGCGGCGTCCTTCGATAACGCGTTGTGGTTTGTGGAACGCGGCAGCAACAAGTTGGGGCGCGTGACGACGCTCGGAGACCTGAACGAGTTTTCAGTCGCGGCGAATTTGACGAGCACGACTGCGATCACCGGTGGCCCCGACGGAGCTCTGTGGTTCGTCGAATCCGCGAATGCGAAGATCGGTCGCTTTACGACCGCGGGTCAATTTACGGAGTTTCCCGTGCCCCCGGGATTGCCACAAGGAATCGCAGCGGGCCTGGATGGAGAGCTTTGGTTCACCGACAACAACGTGCTTGGAAGAATCGATACGCACGGGGCGATCACGCAGAACGCCATTCCGAATCTTGGCAGGGGCGACGTGACGGGCGGCATCACGCTGGGTCCGGACGACGCGCTTTGGTTCACCGATCCCGGTCATAATGCCATCTGGCGCGCGGCCGCGCCGCTGAATGGACCGCTGCTGAGTGTAACGAGTTCGCACGATGGCAGTTTCCTGCAGGGGCAGAGCGTAGCGAACTTTCGACTGTCGGTGCGGAATGCGGGCGTGGGCCCCACGACCGCCGCGGTGACACTCACGGATGCGCTGCCAGGCGGTTTCACAGCCACGGCGATGATCGGTCCCGGTTGGACGTGTACGCTGGCAACGGTGAGTTGCACGCGGAGCGACGTGCTGCCGCTAGGCGCCAGCTATCCACCAATCGTTTTGACGGTCAGCGTTGTACAAGGCGTCGCATCGCCGGTATACAACCAGGTGAATGTTACAGGCGGCGGGGCGCCGGATGTCACGGCTTCCGATTCGGTAACCCTGCTGCCGGCCTTCACCGACATCAACCCTCAGGATGTATACCTGCCTGCCATCAACATGCTGCGGGAATCCGGCATCACGACGGGATGCGGTCCGACGATCTACTGTCCGAACGACAATATCCCCGAATCGCAGATGGCCGTGTTTGTGACGCGGTCGGTGGCGGGCTCGGACAATTTCGTGTACTCGCAGATTCCGTACTTCACGGATGTGCCCGCCAACCACCCGTACTTTCCGTGGATTCAGAGGATGGAGGATACAGGGATCGCGCTGCCGTGTTCGCCGACAATGTATTGCCCGGATACGCCTGTGACGCGGGCCATCATGGCGGTGCTGATTATTCGCGCGCGGTTCGGGACGTCGATCCCGACGAACTATCCGACGACACCCTATTTCACAGACGTGCCAATGACACATCTGAGGTTCGCCTGGATTCAGAAGATGAAGCAGGCGGGGATTACCACGGGCTGCACCCCGACGACATACTGTCCCGAAGATCCGGTGACGCGCGGGCAGATGGCGGTGTTCATCATGCGCGGCGTGTTCAACCAGCTGCTGGCGCCGAATACACCGATGGTCGTGTGGACCACACCGTCGAGTGCCCCCGCGGGGCAGTTGGTTACCGTGACGGTGGTGGGACAGAATACGCACTTTGACGGCACGTCGAGAGTGACCGCGGGGCCTGGAATCGCGGTTAGCAACGTGAACGTAGTGGACGCCTCGACTTTGACGGTGCAGCTGAATGTCGTGGCGGGGGCGGCAGCAGGACCCCGTTCGATCACGGTAATCACTGGCGCCGAAGAAGCCACGCTGCCTAACGGCTTCCAGGTTCAATAAAAAATCTCCTAACCGCAATAACCGAGTGGCGTCTATCGGTATAGAAACCCGATATCGGAGTTCTATACCGATGGCCGAACGAAGCGTTGAACTGATGAAGGGCACCCTGGATCTATTGATTCTGCGCACGCTGGATTGGAAGCCGCTGCACGGGTCCGCCATTGCGGATCGCATCGCACAACTCACAAATGGTGCATTTCAGGTGAAGGCGGGATCGCTCTTCCCTGCCCTGCATCGACTGGAGCAGGAAGGCTGGATCGAGGGCGAATGGCAGGCGTCAGACGAAGGCCGGCGAGTGCGATCGTACGCGATCACAAAGGAAGGCCGGCGGCAGCTGGCGGCGGAAAAAGATAACTGGGCACATGTGGTGCAGGCCATGGCACGCGTCCTGGAGTCAGCTTAAGGGGGAAACGATGCTGGCAAAAGTGATTCGACTGATATCCAACCTCTTTCGGCGCGATCGCCTGGAGGAGACCCTCGATGAGGAATTGCGGGGGTACCTGGACGAGATGACCGAGCGGAAGGTCCGCGAAGGATTGTCCCGAGCCGAAGCGCGACGGCAAGCGTTGCTCGAGGCTGGCGGCATGGAGCAGGTCAAAGAGGAAGTACGCGGCGCGTGGCTGGGAAGCGGCATTGAATCGACTCTGAGGGACGTGCGGTTCGCGGGACGCGCGCTGCTGCGTTCTCCGGGCTTCACTCTGGTGGTCATCCTGACGCTGGCGATGGGGATCGGAACGAATCTAACGATCTTCAGCGTGATGCGCGCGGTGCTGTGGCGGCCGTTGCCCTATCCTTCGGCGGAGCGGTTAGTGACCGTGCAGGTGGACGCGCACAATGTCGCGAACGCCGGGGCGGCGCCCGGAGAAGTGTTCGATCTCAAGTCGCGCAGCAAGTCACTGGAGGATGTTTCCACGATCAGCGCGGTGGATGCCAACCTGGACTACGGCGGCGAGATGGAGCACGTCGCGGCAGCCAGCGTGTCGGACGACTTCCTGCCGCTGCTGGGAGGCCGTCCGACGGTGGGTCGTTCGCTGGAAGCTCGAATCGACGAGCGCGAACAGGTGCGCAACGTTCTAATCAGCGACGAGTTGTGGCGGAGGCGCTTTGGCGCAGACGCGAATGTCGTGGGCCGCGCGGTGCGGATCAACAACCTGGAGATGCAGATCGTGGGCGTGCTGCCGGCGGGCTTTCGGTTGTACCTGCCACCGTCCACAAATGCGCAGGAAGTGATCGACATCTGGTTTCCTACCGGCATCGGTACGACGCGCGAGCATCGCGGATACCCAATCGTTGCGCGGCTGAAAGAGGGAGTCACGCAGGCGCAAGCAAATGCGGAGTTGCAGACAATAGCGGCGCAATTTGTGCGGGACCACGCCGACAATTATTCCGATGGGAAACTTCGCATTACGACGCACGTGCTGCAAGAGGAGATGACTCGTGAAGCGCGGCCCGCGTTGTTCCTCCTGGCATGCGCGGTGGGGTTTGTGCTGCTGATTGCCTGCGTAAACGCGGCCAACCTGATGCTCGCGCGTGGCGCCGGCCGGCAACGGGAGTTCGCAATCCGCCGAGCCTTGGGCGCGGGAAACGGAAGGCTCATCCGACAGCAATTGACGGAAAGCCTGGTACTGGCACTTGTGTCCGCAGTGGCCGGGCTGGTGCTGGCCCGTGCCGGTTTGGATGCGATTTCGCAATTGGGCAACATACACCTGCCGCTACAGTCGAGGGTCGCGATGGACGGCGCGGTTGCCGGATTCGCTTTGGTGCTTTCGCTGGTTACGAGCCTGCTGTTCGGCCTGATGCCGGCGTGGAGATTGTCGTCCGGCAAGTTGGGCGACCCGCTGAAGGCGGGGCGTGCGGATACGGCATCCTCGGGCATGCGCAGGTTGCAGCGCGGGTTGGTGATCGTGGAGGTGGCGCTCTCGATCGTTCCGCTGACGTGCGGCGGTTTGATGCTGCGGTCCTTCGTGAAGCTGGTTGAGGCGCCACTCGGGTTTGATCCAGCCCATGTGCTGACCGCCAAGGTACCGATCAGCTTTCGGAAGTATCCGCAGGTGGAACAGCGCGTTTTGCTGCATCGCGACATTCTGGAGCGCGTGCGCGCACTGCCGGGCGTGGAAGGCGTCAGCGCGGCGGCTCCCCTGCCCCTGGCCGCGGAACAGATCACGCGACGGGTGGGCCGCACAGACCGTCCGGGCGTGCCTGCGATCCTGGCGACACAACAAGTGGCGATGGAGGACTACCTGAAACTGGTGGGAACGCCGCTGCTGGCCGGACGCGCTTTTACTGCCGATGACCTCTCCTCGAAGCGGCCGGTGGCCATCGTAGACGATCGACTTGCGCGGCGGCTCTGGCCTGAAGGCGCTATCGGCAGGCGTCTCCGGATGGAACGCGGCGCGACCCAACAAGAGCTCGAAGTGATAGGCGTGACTGCGGCAGTGCGATCGACTCGGGTGCGAGACGAGGACATGCCACACTTCGTGATTCCGTACTCTCTCTATCCAATCGAGATGTCGCTGGTGGTGAAGACGCGAGAGAGCGGCGGCGCACTCGGACCCGCGATTCAGAGCGCCGTTCAGGCGGCGCAAACCGCCCGCGCCGCGTTCGACTTCCGTCCAATGGACGACTACGTCAGGGACTCGATCGGGGATACGCGCTTCATGATGTGGCTGCTGGCGGCTTTCGCCGCGGCGTCGGTGTTGCTGGCGGCGGTCGGTTTATACGGGACACTCGCGTACCTGATCGCGCAGCGTACGCGCGAGTTCGGCATCCGGCTGGCTCTGGGTTCGACCGCTCGGGGGATCCTCGCCATGGTAGTTCGCGAAGGAGCGTTGCTGGCAGGCGCCGGGGTGGTGCTCGGCCTGGCGGGATCTTCCGCAATCACCGGCGTCATCCGGCAGTTTCTGTACAACGTGAGCCCGTTCGACAACCTGACGTTAACGGGCGTGGTGGTCCTGACCGCTGCGGTCGCGATGGCCTCTGGCGCTCTTCCGGCATGGCGAGCCGCCCAAATCGAGCCTACAATTTCGCTCCGCAGCGAATAACGCGCCCGTTCCAGATGTGATGCTTTGTGGGGCAGGCGCTTCCGCCTGCCCATTCCGTGGCCGGCGTGGCCGGAAGCGCTACCCCGCACAAAAAACTTTCCTAACTTCCGGCCCTCCACCTCGTCATACCTCCAGCCAGCTAGGGGTAGCTGGCTGGAGGTATATGGGAAAACACAACAACGACCGTTTGCAAGGCACGTTGGACCTGCTCATCCTGAAGGCATTGGCGCGATCCGAAGCGCTCCACGGGTACGGAATCGCGCAAGTGATCCGCGCCTGGTCGGACGATATGCTCCGGATCGAGGACGGCTCGCTTTACCCCGCACTCCATCGCATGACCGAGGAGCGGTGGCTGAAAGCCGAATGGGGCGTGACGGATACCAACCGCAAGGCCAGATTCTACTCGATCACCGCGGCCGGCAGGAAGCAACTGGCAGCCGAGGAAAAGAACTGGGCTCAGCTGACGGACGCGGTGGCACGCTTTTTGCGATTTGCCTGAGTGCGAGGAGGACAACAAATGTCATTCTGGAGCCGGTTCAAAAACGCGGTACGGCCGGACGCGCTGGATGTCGAACTCCAAAACGAGGTGGAGACGCACATCGCGCTGATCGAAGCGGATGAGATCAAGCGCGGCGCCTCGCCTGAAGCGGCGCGTGCCTACGCCCGGCAAAGATTCGGCAACACCATGGTGCATCGAGAAGTTACCCGCGATCGCGATCTGTTCGCGTGGGTCGAGCAGTTTGTGCAAGACGCACGCTTCTCGATTCGCCAGTTGGCGCGAGTGCCGGGGTTCACGCTGACTACAGTACTACTGTTGGCGTTGGGGATCGGAGTGAACGCGGCGATTTTCACGTTGCTGAACAGCGTCGTGCTGCATTCTCTACCGCTACCCGATGCAGACCGGCTACTGGTGCTGCTGGAGCGGATGCCGGGCGGCGGTGACAGTCCGCCTTCCTGGCTCGATCAAAAAGACTTTCGCGAGCAGAACCACGTGTTGGAGTCAATGGCGGCGTTCTCCTATGGCTCCAGCATGCTGTTGCGCAATGGGAATGAAACTAACCGCGTCGTTGCCGGCTACGTAACGCCAGACTACTTTTCCACGATGGGAGTGAAGCCGGTGGCTGGCCGGCTGTTCGAGACGTCGGAGGCCAAGGCCGGCAGTGACGCGGTGGTGCTGGTGCGTGAGGACTATTGGCGCACCGCACTAAATGGCGACCCCGCGATCCTGGGCAAGCAACTCGAAGTGAACGGCCGCAAGTGCGAGGTGATCGGCATGTTGCCCGAATCGTTTCGCTTTCCATCCGATACTGCTGTCGTTTGGGCGCCACTGGTGCCGAAGCCGAATGAGGCATCCAATCGTGGGTGGCACGGCTTCCCGCTGGTGGGCCGGCTGAAGCCCGGGGTCTCGATGGATCAGGCGCGCACCGAGCTATCGGCGATCATGAAGAATCTTTCCCAGCAGTATCCCAACGCGAACACCGACCGGACCGCCGTGAATCTGTATCCGATGCAGCGATGGAAAGTCGGCGACGCAGGCGATCGACTGCTGGTGCTGCAATGTGCCGCCTTCGCCGTATTCCTGATGACGTGCGCGAATGTATCGAGCTTGTTGCTCGCACGATATTCCTCACGGCGGCGCGAGTTCGCGCTGCGCGCGGCCCTCGGGGCTTCGGGGTTTCGCCAAGTCCGGCAACATCTCACGGAGTGTTTGATGCTGGCGGGGATCGGGTGTGTGGCTGGGAGCGGCGTGGCATACGGCGGCGTGCAATTCCTACTGAAACTGTACGGCGGCGGTTTGCCGCGGGCCAACGAAATTGGAGTAGATGCGCGACTGATCTGGTTCACAGTGGGGGTCGCGATGGCGGGAGCGTTGGCGTTCGGGTTGACGACCGCATGGCACGGCCGCGCGAACGGCCTGGAACTGGCACTGCGGGAAGGCGGGCACTCGGCAGGAAGCCGCAAAGGCGCGATTGCACGGAAGGTATTGGTGGCCGCCCAAGTGGCCTGTGCGGTAACGCTGGTTTCCGCCGCGGCGGAACTGATTCGCAGCTTCGACCAGCTCACAAGTGTGCGGACCGGAATCGAGATGGACAACTTATTGACGATGCGTGTGTCATTGCCCGATTCAAAGTACACTACTGCTCAACGGGCCAACGAGTTTCTGACTTCGCTGATCGGCCGGCTGAATGAAGCGCCGGGAATTGCGAGTGCGGCGGTAATCAATATGCTGCCTATCCAGCAATTCGGCTACAACGGCGACATCAACGTGCCCGGCCTGCCCCCGCATCCGAGCTCGTTCTACACGGAATTTCGATGGGTGGCAGGCGATTACCTCAAGACGATGGGAGTTCCGCTGGTGCGCGGCCGGAATTTTCAACCCGAGGAATTGTCCGGCCAGAAGAACGCCTGCATCATCAATCAGACGCTGGCGAAGACCTTATGGGGGGACCGCGATCCGATCGGGTGGTCGATTGGGTCGAAGGGACCGGATGGAACGACGGTGGTCGGCGTTGCGCAGGACGTGCGGCAATCGGGGCTTAACCGGCCTCCGGGCTCTGAGCTGATCCTTCCGCTATCAGCGCGAAACGCACCCATCACGGAACAGTCGTTAGTGGTGCGTTCAAAGTTGGCGCCGTCTGCTTTGACGACAGTAATCCGTAAGGAGATCGCGGCGCTGGACAGTGAAGTAGCACTGTATCGCATCAAACCAATGCAGGAGGTGGTTTCGGATTCGGTAGGCTATGCGCGGATCACCACCACGCTGCTTTCGATGTTCGCAGGACTGGCGCTACTGCTGGCGGCGTTCGGGTTGTACGGCGTGATGTCCTACGTGGTACGCGAGCGGATGCGCGAATTCGCGATTCGGGTGGCGATCGGCGCCGGCGGCGCGCAGTTGATTTCGATGGTGGTCAGGCAGAGCATGACGATGGTTGGGGTCGGGCTCGCGGCGGGCCTGGTGGGCGTGATTTCGGTAAAGAGGGTGCTGCCAAGCCTGCTGGCGGGCGTGAAGGGAATCGATGTCGTTTCGGTAGCGGCATCCGTAGGTGTGCTCGCGGCCGCGGCGGTCGTGGCGCTGGTCGCTCCGGCGTGCAGGGCGACGCGCGTGGATCCGATCCTGACGTTACGGCAGGAGTAGGGTGTACCGGTGCCGTCGATTCGGCCTGTGATGCTTTGTGGGGCAGGCGCTTCCGCCTGCCCATTCCGGAGCCTGACCTACTTCAGGTGGATGATGCCGCGCTGGATTGCAGCGGTCGCGGCCTGGGTCCGGTCCTGGACGCCTAGTTTACTGAGAATGCTCTTCACGTGATTCTTTACGGTATGCTCCGCAATGTTAAGTGAATAAGCGATCTGCTTGTTGGCGAGACCCTGTACGATCAACTCCAACACCTGCACTTCGCGCGCACTGAGGTCGGGCCGCGGAATTTGCGCAGCGAGGGCGGCCGCAACGGCGGACGGTAGATACGTCTGTCCTGCATGCACCGCGCGAATGGCCTTCAACAGTTCATCATGCAGCACATCTTTGGTGAGATAGGCGGAGACACCGGCGGCCAGGGCGCGGCGAATATCTTCATCGCCGCCATAGGTGGTCAGCGCGATCAGGCGGGCGCCAGGGTGGTCCCGGCGGATGGCGGCGGCCGCTTCGACTCCGCCCATGTTCGGCATACGAAGATCGAGGAGAGTAACGTCGGGCATCAGCTTGGCGTACATCTCAACAGCCTGCTGGCCATTCGAGACTTCTCCCACCACCGTCATATC
>Ga0105237_10008567_pt1 | contig 11059 bp, 8 predicted proteins | sample KBSC24metaG_FD_81520 | JGI IMG/M metagenome (GOLD analysis project Ga0105237, IMG submission 81520) | Corn rhizosphere microbial communities from Kellogg Biological Station, Michigan, USA - KBS C2-4 metaG | ecosystem: Host-associated > Plants > Roots > Rhizosphere > Soil | place: Michigan, USA... | reverse complement strand
GAACTATGTCTCGGCTGAGTTGGCTTTCGCCGTTCCGAACGCGCCCGGTTGGGATTTCGAAGTCCGGACGTTCCACCGCTCCGGTGCCTGGGGGATCTACACCCTGGACCCTGACGAAAGTACAATGATCGGCATCGGAATCCGTCGCCGCTTTTGACGGCTCTCTAGTTTGGCGGATGGGGTGGGATTCGAACCCACGGGACCCTTGCAGGCCCGCCGGTTTTCAAGACCGGTGCTTTCAACCACTCAGCCACCCATCCAAAAGCGAGAACGTGATTCATCGCGCGGATATCTTCGCCTATCACGTTGCAGATTGGGCGGTCCAGTCGCCTTCGCCAAGTGAGCGACGCCTGGGTCAGGCTGCGGCCAAAGGCGGGCCTGTGCTCGCGCTTTTGGGACTTGTACTGACAGCCGGCAAGCGTTTGCATGGTCTAAGCTCACAAGGATGCCTGCCATGATGTCTCGACGATCACTGCTGGCCAGTGGCGCGGCGCTTGCCGCGGCGCCAGCCTTGGGAAGCGTCCACACGACGCGTGTTTCTGACGCGCGTGCACTGCATGAACGTTTGCTCTGCCTCGACACGCACCTGGACACGCCGATGAACTTTGCGCGTCCCGGCTGGGACATGATGAAGCGGCACAGTTATGAAGCCGACTTCTCGCAAGTTGACTATCCCAGAATGATCGAAGGCGGTTTGGACGGCGGCTTTTTCGCGATCTACACGCCGCAGGGTCCGTTGACGCCCGAGGGCATGATGGCGGCACGCGACTATGCGCTCGTCCGCGCAGCGGCGATCCGCGAGATGGTGGCGAAGAATGCGCCGCGTTTCGAACTCGCGTTTGTGCCTGGCGACGCAGCGCGCATTGCAGCCAAAAAGAAGCGTGTGGTTTTTCAAAGTATCGAAAATTCGTATCCGCTGGCCAATGACGTGACGTTGCTGCGAAGTTTTTATGCCCTTGGTGTGCGGATGGCGGGGCCGGTGCACTTCGCAAACAATCAGCTCGGCGATTCCGCGACAGATCCGAAGGGTAAGACGTGGAACGGCCTGAGTCCGATGGGACATGATTTCGTCGCCCTCGCCAACGAACTTGGCATCATCCTGGATGCATCGCATTCATCCGACGATGTTTTCGACCAGATGGTCGCCCAGTCGAAGGTGCCGATCATTCTGTCCCATTCGGGTTGCCGAGCCGTGCACGACCATCCGCGCAACATCGACGATGAACGAATGAAGAAGCTCGCGGCAACGGGCGGTGTGATTCAAATCAATTCCTACAATTCCTATCTTGTGAGCGTCCCGCCCAATGCGGACCGCGAGAAGGCGCAAAACGAGATCTTCGCGGCGCTGCGAGGGCTCTACTCACTCTCGCCTGTCGATGCCACCAGGGCCATCACGACCGCCGCGGCCCGCATGCGCGCGCTCAATGCCAAATATCCTGTGCCGCGTGCGACGTTCGACGACTATATGGCGCACATGCTGCATGCGTTGAGGCTCGTCGGCCCAGACCATGTCGGCGTGGGCGCGGACTGGGATGGCGGCGGCGGTGTCGTCGGGATGGAAGATTGCGCCAGCAACTGGAAGATCACGGCACGGTTGCTGGAGGCAGGATACAAGGAAGACGATTTGCAGAAGATCTGGAGTGGAAATGCGTTGCGGCTGATGCAGACCGTTCAGGATGCGCGTAAGCCCGTTACGCCCGCGCCGGTGAGCGGCGGAGGCGAGTGAGGATGTCGCGACGTCAGACGCTTAACGCGAAGCCACCGTAAGATTGTGATTTTTGATCGGCAAATCGCGCACGCGAACACCGGTGGCTGCGAAGATTGCGTTGGCAACCGCCGGCGCAGTCGGTGGAACACCAGGCTCCCCTGCTCCGCCGACGGGCGCGTCACTCTCGTGCAGATAAACCTCGATCTGCGGACACGTCGCCAGTCGGATCATTTCATAGTCTGGGAAGTTCGCCTGTGCGACAGCACCCTTCTCGATGGTGATCTCGCCATTCAGGGCGGCGGTGAGACCGTAGATGATCGCACCTTCGATTTGTGCCTTCAGTCCATCGGGATTGACGCTCATGCCGGCATCGACGGCGGATACAATGCGATCGACTTTGAGTGCGCCGTCGGTACCGACGGTAACGTCTGCGACGTGAGCGACCACCGTGCCGAAGCTTTCGAACACGGCAATCCCACGCCCCTTGCCGGTTGGAACAGGTGAGCCCCAGCCGGCCTTCTCCGCCGCGAGATTTAAGGTGGCGAGATGGCGTGGCGAATTGGCGAGCAAGGCGCGCCGATACGCCAAAGGATCCAGTTTTGCCGCGTGCGCAAGTTCGTCGACAAAGGATTCGACAAAGAATCCATGCCACGAGGCTTCGACGCTGCGCCATGGGCCGACTGGAACGTGCGTCGCCACTTGGGCTATGCGATAACTTTGATTTGCTATGCCGTAGGCGATGTGTGCTTCGCTGTTGGCGCCACTGTCCGTCGTGTAGTCGCTAATCCATACCGCAGGCATGCCCTTGGCATCGAGAGCCGAGCGCATGCGATTCATGACATTCGGGCGATAGTAGTCGTGCTGCATATCCTGTTCGCGCGTGTAGATCAGCTTGACCGGGGTGCCAGGCATCGCCATTGCGGTCCTTACGGCGTGTTCCAGGAAGTTGAAGAAGCCTGGCAGCCGGCGTCCAAAGCCGCCGCCCATGGGAAGGAGATGGAATGTCACCTTCTCAATCGGCAACTTCGCGGTCTTGGCGATGAACGCGCGCGCGCCGAGACCATCTTGCGTCCCGGACCAGACTTCAAGCCTGCCGTCCCTGAACACGGCCGTGGCGTTCATCGGCTCCATCGTCGCGTGAGCAAGATACGGTACGGTGTAGGTCGCTTCGATCACGCGCGCACCAGTGAGCGCATCGGCGCCATTGCCGATCGTCTTGTCTTTCTTGAGGTCTGCGCCGGCGAGCGCCGCCACCCGTCGCGCCTTCAATTGGGAAGAATTGACCGTGCCATCGGCGCCGGCGTGGAACACGGGATTGAGCGCGGCAACGGCATCGCGGGCGCGCCAGAAGCGGTCGGCGACGACAACGACGGCATCGTCCAGTCTCACGACTTTGAGGACGCCGCGGCGGCCGGCGACGGTGCTGCTGTCGACCGATGCGAGTTTGCTCCCGAATACGGGCGCGATGCGGATGGCCGCATAGGCCATGCCCGGGAGTTTGACATCGACTCCGTAGGTTGTCGTTCCGTTGACTTTCTTTGGAATATCGACGCGTGCAATCGATTTGCCGACGAGCGTGTATTGGCTCCTCAGTTTCAGTGTCGGATTCGAAGACGGTGTGTACGACACCGCATCCGCGACCAGCTCACCGTATCCAAGGCTTCTGCCGGATGGCGCATGCAGGACCCGGTTCGACTTTGTCGTGCAGCTCTCGGTATCGACGTGCCAGCGGGCCGCTGCCGCCTTGACGAGCATTTCGCGCGCGGACGCGCCCGCAATGCGCATGCCGAAGATGCCAGTCGCGCGGACGGCAGAGGAGCCGCCGGTAACCTGCAGATTCATGAAACCGGCGACGGTCCGGAAGGAGTTGTCCGCGGTGCCGCGCAGAAATGCAGGCAGGCTGTCGCGCGTCATACCTTGCGACAGCAGGATGAAACCTTCGCCGAGCGGACCATTCGCGAAGAGCGAATCCGGCGGCGCGGCTTCGACTTTTACCTTCGTCCAATCCGCATCGAGCTCCTCGGCTGCCATTTGTGGCAAGGCGGTATAGATGCCAGTGCCCATGTCGCAGTGTGGGACCACGACCGTGACCGTGTCGTCGGACGCGATCTTGATCCAGTTGTTGATGAACCGCTCTCCGGGCTTGGCTGCGAGCGCATTGGCTCCGTCCAGCCGGTGACTCGGCCAGAGCGCGTAACCAACCACGAGTGCTCCGGCGGTCCCTAGACCGCCCAGGACGACGATTCTGCGTGTCGAGGCCATGGCGTCACACCTTCTCGTTGGCCAGGGCGCGGACCGCGTTTCTGATCCGCGGATAGGTGCCACAGCGGCAGATGTTGGTCACCGCAGCGGCAAGATCGTCTTCGCTGGGATGCGGATTCGTTTTCAGAAGTGCGCTTACGGCCATGATCATACCGGACTGACAGTAGCCACACTGCGGCACCTGGTGATCGATCCAGGCCTGCTGAACCGGCGAGAGGCCATTTTCGCCGATCGCCTCGATCGTTGTGATGTCCGCGCCAACTACGGAGCTGACAGGCGTGACGCAGCTGCGTTGGGCATTGCCGTTGACGTGAACGGTGCAGGCGCCACACTGGGCTATGCCGCAGCCGAATTTTGTGCCTGTTAGTCCGACCTCGTCGCGGATCACCCATAACAGCGGCGCGTCAGGCTCGACGTCCAGATCGTACATCTTGCCGTTGATCTTCAGTTGAACCGACATCCATGCCTCCCAGCATTGGGGATTCGCCGCGTCATCAATTTCTATCACAGGTGAGTGCTGCGTCGCGACGGGAGCCCCTCGTAAAACACAACGCACGACTGTCAAACAGGCGCGTATCGCTTTTGCAAGAACGCTGAATTTATGCGTCTCTTGCCACCGGGACGGATGTGCTGGGAGACCTCTGCAGATGATCAAACTGACGTTTTGCCTGCACCGCTTGCCAAATCTTACCCGCGACGAATTTCAGAAATATTGGCATGAGAAGCATGCACCCCTTGTCGCGAAGCATCGCGAAGTCCTTCGCATTCGGCGCTATGTGCAGATGCATTCGCTTTCGCATCCTGCCAATGACGGAATCCGGGCCACGCGCTTGGGACCCGAAATGTACGATGGCGTTGCGGAGCTGTGGTGGGATTCGATCGACGATGTCCTTGGCAGTCCTTCTCCCGAACGTCAGGCGGCGGGGCTTGCGCTTCTTGAGGACGAGCGCAAATTCATCGACCTGTCGCGCTCACCGCTTTGGTTCGGCGAAGAGAAGGTCATTTTCGCCTGATCATCAGATATCCGCGTAGCATCTCACCTCGTCGTTCGCGCCCGGCGTCGTCACTGCGCCCAGGCGAGCCGGTCCGACGTTTTTTGCGAATCGCGCCAGAGCGCCCGTATTGAACGATGCCGCTTTCGCCTTCCACGACTTGCGCCGTTCCGCCAACTCTGAGGCAGCAAGTTCGACGTTCAAGGTGCCTTTGTCGGCATCGACCACGACGATGTCGCCGTCTTTGAGCAGCCCGATGGGACCACCTTCCATCGCTTCGGGACCGACGTGGCCGACGCAAAGGCCACGTGTCGCGCCAGAGAAACGCCCGTCGGTGACGAGAGCGATATTTTCGACGCCCTGTCCGTAAAGCGCGGCCGTTGTCGACAGCATCTCGCGCATGCCGGGACCGCCTTTGGGACCTTCATAGCGAATGACGATCACGTCGCCTTCTTTATATTCGCGCCGCTGTACCGCGGAGAAGGCATCCTCCTCGCAATCGAACACGCGTGCGGGTCCGCGATGATGCGTGTGTTTGAGGCCGGCAACCTTCACGATGGCACCTTCTGGTGCGAGATTGCCTGTAAGGCCCACGACCCCTCCCGTTGGTGCCAGAGGATTGGTGGCATCGCGCATCACTTTTTGATCGCGATTGAACTTTAGGCCCTTCAGATTCTCCGCGACGGTCTTCCCCGTCACGGTCATGCACTCGCCGTGCAGGTAGCCGCCATCAAGCAAGGCGCGCATCAGCATCGGCACACCGCCGGCTTCCCACATATCCTTGGCGACATATTGGCCGCCGGGCTTGAGAGAAGCGAGATAGGGTGTCTTGCGGAAGATCTCTGCCACGTCGAAGAGATCAAATTTTATACCCGCTTCATTTGCCATAGCCGGCAGATGAAGCGCGGCATTGGTCGAACCCCCCGTCGCGGCCACGACCATGGCCGCATTCTCGAAAGCCTTGCGGGTGGCAATGGCGCGGGGACGGATGTTCTTCGACAAAAGGTCCATCACCGCCCGACCGGCTTTCAACGCAAAATCGTCGCGCTCGAGAATGACGGCCGGCGGACCCGAAGAATAAGGAAGTGCCAGGCCGATCGCCTCCGCAACGCACGCCATCGTATTGGCGGTGAACTGCCCGCCGCACGCGCCCGCGCCTGGACAGGCATGACGTTCGAGTTCGTCCAAATCGCACGCAGGCATCTTGCCGGCCGAGAACTGTCCAACGCCCTCGAAGATGTCGACAACCGTTACGTCCTTGCCCTTGAACTTGCCGGGCATAATGGAGCCGCCATAGAGAAACACGCTCGGCACATTAAGACGAAGCATTGCCATCATGATGCCGGGCAATGACTTGTCACAACCCGCGATGCCGACGAGCCCGTCATAACAATGACCTCTCATCGTGAGTTCGACCGAGTCAGCGATGACTTCGCGAGAAACGAGAGAAGATTTCATGCCCTCGTGTCCCATCGCGATGCCGTCCGTGACGGTGATCGTGCAGAACTCGCGGGGCGTACCACCGGATTCCTTGACACCCTTCTTGGCGGCCTGTGCCTGGCGCATCAACGCGATGTTGCAGGGCGCGGCTTCGTTCCAACACGACACCACGCCGACGAAAGGCTGGTGAATCTCCGCCTCACTCAGACCCATCGCGTAGTAGTAGGAACGGTGCGGCGCGCGTTCGGGTCCTTCCGTAACGTGGCGAGACGGGAGTTTGGATTTGTCGAAAGTCGTCATTCTGGTTTCTCGTCGGTTCCGCTATCGTCAAACCTACTGGCGCGGGCTGCACTATTCTAGTCGTGCGATAGCGTCCTTGAGGCGCGTTACGATTTCGGCGGCTTCGCGGCGCTTCTCGCGCTGCTCCAGCAACACCTCCTCTGGAGCCCTAGCGACAAATTGCTGGTTCGACAATTTGACGTCGACCCGCCCTACTTCATCCTCTGCCTTCCTCAATTCGCGCTCCAGACGTGCGCGTTCCTTGCCGAAATCAATGACATCGCCGAGTGGCAGCCCGACCGTTGCCTCCCCGAGCACAAATTGCGCCGTGCCCTTGGGAAACGTGTCTGCGTTTTCGGTGCGCTCCAGGCGAGCGAGTTGACGGACGACATCGAGGTTGCGGCCGAGCCGCTCGCGCGTGTGCACACTTGCGCCTTTTATGATGAGTGCCACTCGGGTGCCCGGAGGCACATTCATCTCCGCCCGGATCGAACGCACGCCTTTTACGAGATCGATAACCCAGTCGAGTTCGGCTCGTGCGTTCTCAAATTCTTGCGGAACTGTCACGGTCGGCCATTCGGCCTCAATTAGCAGGCCGGCGCGGTCCGCACCGACGGCGGTACGGGCCCACAGTTCCTCGGTGATGAAAGGCATGAAGGGATGCAACAGCTTTAGCAAGGTGTCGCGCGCCCACGCCGCCGTGGCACGCGTCTCAGACATGGCCGTCGCATCTCCACTGGCAAAGATCGGTTTAGTGATCTCTAGATACCAATCGCAAAAGACATCGTAGACGAAATGGTAGGCAGAGCTCGCGGCTTCGTTAAAGCGAAGAGCGACGAGAAAGCTCTTAGTTGTTTCGCACGCCTGAGCCACTTCCGCCACGATCCATTGATTGACTGCCTGTTTCACCTGAGCTGGATCAAAACTCTCCTGTGTCCGGCAATCATTCATTTCGCAGAAACGCGCCGCGTTCCATAGTTTGGTGCCGAAGTTTCGGTTCACTTCGACGCGCGACGGCCCGATCCGCATGTCGCGACTCTGTCCTGCAGCGAGTGCAAGTGTGAACCGCAGCGCATCCGCGCCAAACTCGTCGATCAGATCCAGGGGGTCGACGACATTGCCCTTGGTCTTGGACATTTTCGTGCCCTTCTCGTCGAGCACGCGTGTGTGAATGACCACTGTCTTGAATGGTACGTCGTTTCGAAACCAAAGCCCCATCATCATCATGCGGGCAACCCAGAAGAAAATGATGTCGAAACCGGTGACAAGAACCGACGTGGGATAGAAACGTTTCAGCTCAGGCGTCTCGTCCGGCCAGCCCAATGTGGAAAACGGCCACAATGCTGACGAGAACCAGGTATCGAGCACATCCGGATCGCGACGAAGCGGTCTCCCGCCGGCAAGCTTGCGCGCCTCCTCCTCGGATTCGGCGACGTAAATCCGATCTTCCTCGTCGTACCATGCGGGGATCTGGTGACCCCACCACAGTTGGCGTGAAATGCACCACGGGTGGATGTTTCTCATCCAGCTGAAATAGACGCTGGTCCAGTTCTCTGGAACAAACGTCGTGCGCCCAGCTTCGACCGCGTTGATAGCTTTTTCCGCCAGTGGCGCGACGTTCAAATACCATTGTTCGGTCATGAACGGCTCAAGCACGACAGTTTTCGTCTTCTCATCATGCGGCACGGCGTGGGTAATCGACTCAACGCGGTCGATTAACTCGAGCGCGTCGAGATCGGCAACTATTGTCTCGCGCGCCGCCTCGCGATCCAGTCCGCGATAAGCCTGTGGAACATTTTCGTTCAACGTGCCGTCTTTGTTGAGGATGTTGATCAGCGGCAGATTGTGCCGCCGCCCCACTTCGAAATCATCGAAGTCGTGCCCGGGCGTGATCTTCACCGCGCCAGTGCCTTTTTCAGGATCGCAATGCTCATCGGCAACGATGGGGATGAGCCTATGGGCAAGAGGCAACATCACATTCTTGCCGATGAATTGCTTGTGACGCGGGTCATCCGGATGAACGGCGACCGCAGTATCGCCCAGCATGGTTTCCGGACGTGTCGTCGCCACAGTGATGAAACGCCCCGGCTCGTTATCGATGGGATAGTTGACGTACCAGAGGCGTCCCTTCACCTCGATGCTTTCGACCTCGAGGTCGCTGACCGCGGTCTGTAGCCGTGGGTCCCAATTTACCAGACGTGTGTCCTTGTAGATGAGCCCTTGCCGATGCAATTCGACGAATGTCTTGATGACAGCGCGGGACAACCCCTCGTCCATCGTGAAACGTTCGCGCGACCAGTCCGTAGAAGCTCCAAGCCTGCGAAGCTGCTGAACGATGGCGCCGCCCGATTCGTCCTTCCATTTCCAGACGGCTTCCAGAAACTTCTCTCGACCCAACGCAATGCGGCTCTGTTGCCTTTCGGCAAGCTGACGTTCGACGATCAGCTGCGTCGCGATGCCCGCGTGATCCGTTCCGACCTGCCAGAGGACGTCCTTGCCTCGCATGCGCTCGAACCGCGCGAGAATGTCCTGAAGCGTGTTGTTCAGGGCGTGACCGATATGCAGCCGCCCTGTGATGTTGGGCGGAGGAATGACAATGCAGTAGGGCTCGGCTTGTGGTTTGCGGCCCGCGCGGAACGCACCGGAAGCTTCCCATTGGGCATAAATGCGCCCTTCGACGTCTCTAGGATTGAAAGTCTTGTCGAGCATGAGAAAACCTCTTGAACGCCGGTTTTGATGAGCCAAGAGGGCTCGGTCAAGTCCGGACCGATTCAAGAGGTGGCCCGGCGTGATCCGGACCCACTTTAGGGAGGATCAGCGCTTGTTGCCGCGAGCCTTCACGACGCGCTCAACCTCATTGCGTACAGCGCCCTCGAGCAGCGCAGGAAAGTGCTCGTCCATCCACTCACGGATAAGCGGCTTCACGGCCGTCAGAAGATCGGTCTTGTTCCTGTCCATCCAGTCGTGAAGAAGCGGATCGACCGCGTTCGAAACGGCCCGTTCGAAAACCGCCTCGACAGAGTTTCCCGCGGCGACGGGGCGCGATGTCGTGGGGCGCGGCTCCGCAGGAACTTCAGGAATCTTCTCCGAGATATGCGAGAACGTGTCGTCAAGCGCCTTGCGGGTCTTGTCGGAGAAGATGTCATCATCGGTGGCAGGTGCTGCAGCGGCCACGGGGGGCTCCTCTCTTGGCTGGAAGGAAACGTCGCTTTCCGCCCTGGTGACTCCTGCCGGAGCGCTTGCTCTGGCTGGGGGTGCAAAAGATTCCTCGGGCATTTCCTGCGTCAACTCCAAGACGTCCTCGTCAGGAGTCGCCCCTGAGGCAGCTCCCGCAGATGCTGGCACGGCAGGTGTCGAACCTTCTGGCGAGTCTTCCGAAATGATCTTGCGGATGGAGGCGAGAATCTCCTCCATCGTGGGCTCGTGTTGTGGGCTTGACGCCATGACGTGAGCTCCCGGAAACGCGGCGAAAGATGCCCGATGACCCTAGGACAGTGGCGGCTAGAAGGCAAAAAAGAAGTTAATGCGCTAAGATAATTCTAATCTCCGAGCCCGATCCAGCGCGCGGCATCGTCGTCGTAGTGCTCGATCGGATCGTACAATTTCACCTTGAGGCCAAGGTTCTTGGCGGTGAGGGAACCATTCGCCGCCAAAACGCCGAACGCTGCTACTTCGGCGTTGCGCTTGGCGCTCACGAGCGCAACCGAGGCGTTGAGGAGCTCCTGTTCGGCGTTCAACACGTCCAGAATGGTGCGCCCTCCCACCTGCTGCTCCTTCGTGACGCCTTCAAATGCGATTTCGTTGGCACGCTCGGCCGCTTCGTTCGATGCGATCGAGGCCTCGGCGGATTGAAATTCTGCCCAGGCAGACGTGACCGCCTGGCGCACCTGTCTGTCGGAAACATTCACGTTCAGCTGCGCTTGAGAGTGAAGTTCCTTAGCCTGGCGAACGGCGGCTTCTTCGACACCTGCTTGGTAGATCGGAATGTTCAACTGGCCCGAGAGTATTAGAGCATGGCTGGTGTTTCCGCCGATGGCCGTTCCGCCAGTCGGCGTGACCAGCGAGCCCTGCGAATAGCCATATTGTCCCTGGACGGACAAAGTCGGCAGCATGGCGCCAAAGGCATCGTCGACGGAATAGTTGGCCGCCAACTCATTTTCACGCGCTGAGACGATCGACGGATTTTGTTGCAACGCAAGCGTGATTGAATCGTCGACGCTGCTCGGCATGGCTGGCGGCAACGCGGGGTCGGTCTCGAGAGTCTCAGGAACGCGACCAATTGCCTGCATGAAATTCGCGCGACTGATTTGCAGTTGGCTTTGTGCGGCGGTCAGATCGGATTGAGCGCCGGCAAGCCGAGCTTGCGACTGAGCGACGT
>Ga0105237_10008565_pt1 | contig 11060 bp, 9 predicted proteins | sample KBSC24metaG_FD_81520 | JGI IMG/M metagenome (GOLD analysis project Ga0105237, IMG submission 81520) | Corn rhizosphere microbial communities from Kellogg Biological Station, Michigan, USA - KBS C2-4 metaG | ecosystem: Host-associated > Plants > Roots > Rhizosphere > Soil | place: Michigan, USA... | reverse complement strand
GCAGACGCTTGGCGAGGCCGAGCATGTTGATCGCGCCGTGCACGCTGGTCTTGGTGGTCTGCACCGGATCGCGCTGGTAGTGGATCGGGGAGGCCGGGCAGGCCAGGTTGAAGATCGCGTCGACCTCGATGTAGAGCGGGAACGTCACATCGTGCCGGATCGCCTCGAACATCGGGTTTGACAGCAGGTGCGCAATGTTCTTGCGGCTGCCGGTGAAGTAGTTGTCCGCGCACACCACTTCCGCGCCCGCGGCGAGCAGCCGTTCGCTGAGATGGGATCCGATGAAGCCTGCGCCGCCGGTGACGAGGATGCGGCTGTCTTTGTAATTTCGGTCAAACGACATTCATGGTTCCCGGGTTGCCGGTTCGAGCAGCCGGCTTGCTTCACGTGCTGTGGCGGGCAGGCGGAGTGGTATCGGCAACGGCAAAGTTCGCCAATAGCATTGTCTGGCGATGCGGTGTTATAGTACCGTAATCCCCGGGTAAGTCCCTGAAGGGCCTCGAATTCGAAGCCGTGGGACCGTTTGTCAGAATTCCCGTCGCTTCAGCCAGGCGCGGGCGCTCCAATGCGCGAAGCACCAGGCGGATTTGACCGGCGAAAGCTGTTCCACGTTGCGGTAGATGTGCCAGACCCACCCGGCGGACCGCAGCGGGCGGCTGGAGACCGATGAGCCCCGCACGCGGTAGCGAGCGAGGTCCTCGTTGAGCCCGTGGGCGACGTGTCCCGGCTTGAGGATGCTCAGCCAGAGACAGAAATCGTCATACGGTTCGTTCTTCATGGCGATGTTGCCCGCGACATCGCGGTCGACCAGCGCGGTCAGCGTGGCGATCGAGGTATTCTTGAGCAACTGCGCATAGTTCAGCGAGGCCGGGACCTCGATCAGGCGGCCGGTGACCGATCCCGTCTCATTGATGCGGCGAAACGCCGTATAGCTCAGCGCCGCACGCCTCGCCTGCGCGAAGGCGATCTGCCGCTCGAGCTTGGTGGGCAGCCACAAATCGTCGCTGTCGAGAAACGCGATGAAGCGGCCCTGCGCCTGATCGATCGCGGCCTGGCGGGCAAGCGCCGGGCCTCCGTTGCGAGGCTGGCGGATCAGCTTGACCCGCGGATCCTGCGCCGCGTGGCTTTCCACGATCGCGGCTGTCTGGTCCGTCGAGCAGTCGTCGGCGATCAATAGCTCCCAGTCCGTCATGGTCTGGGCCTGGACGGAGGCGATGGTCTCGCCGATCAGCGTCGCCACGTTCCACGATGGGGTGATGATCGAAACGAGCGCCATGGAGAAGCCTTTCAATCCGCGTGGCGCGGTTCGGCGATTGCGGACAGCAACGAAGCCGCAAATGTGTCGAGCTGCTTGGAATCGCTGATATAGAGTTCGCCGGGAAGCGATTGCCGCCAGGCGGTTTCGAAATAGGGCGCGGTGTCGGCGGGGTCGAACGGCGGCGCGGCCAGCGCGTCGCGAAGCCGCTGCGGAACGTCCGCGAGGCGATCGACGGCGAACACCAGCGGACAGGAGCGATAAAACGCATCGCCCATCACCACGACCGGCTTGCCGAGCAGAACCGCTTCGGCGCCTGACTTGCTGTTGACCGAGACGATCGCATCGGCGCGGCCAAGCACGGTGTAATTGTTGGTCTGCGGCGGCAGCAGGACGAAATTATCGAAGCGGCGCGCGAGTTCGAACAGGCGGCCGGCCGGAATCGCGCCGATCTGGGCCGGATGCTCCTTCACCACGAGAACGTGCGTATCTGGAATGGTACGCAGCAGGAAATCGATGGTCGCGACCTGATCGAGATATTCCGGCGAGCGAAGCGTCAGCGCCATATCGGCTGGCACGTGCAGGGGATAATAGACGAACGGTCCGTCCGGCATCGGGCGATAGAGTTTCCGCAGCCGCGTCGCGCCGACCGCCATGGCGGCATGCGCGCGGGCATGGCGGAGGTTATGTCCAAACTCCTGATGCTTGCCGAGTGCGAACTGGTCCCAGAGCTTCTCGACCAGGCGGCGCGCGTTTCGCGCGTTGGCGATCTTGTTGAACGCCGCCGAATATTGGTGGCGGTCCTTTTGCGGAATCACGATGGATTGCTGCCGCAAGGTTTCGTCGAGATAAGAACGCACGTCGGTGGAGACCGCGTCCGCCGGCGTCCGCATCGTATCGGGGGCAGCCAGACTGTCCGGCGTATAGTAAAGCCTGCCGCGAAAGAACGACGGCTCGATGAACCAGTTCCGGACACCGCGCTTCTTCGCGGCGTAGAAGCAGGCGATGACCGAGAGGAATCCGCCGAGCTCCTGAACCGCAACCGCCTGCCGCCCCGCGGCCGCCAGCCGGTCGAGCACGACCTCCATCGCGTTGCTGTAGATCATGAACCGCCGGCGCAGCGCGGCGGTATCGCGAATGCCGAACGTGACGCGTTCGTGGCTGAACAGGAAGTTCGTTCCATCCAGGCCGTAATCGGCGATCCGCGCGGTGAAGGCGCTCAGGTCGTCGACCGGCGTGCCGCCCTGAAGGCCGGTGCGGTACATGTTGACGACCGGGATACCTTGCGCCTCCGCCATTTCAGCGCTGCGATCGTCGAACGCCAGCAGTTGCACCTCGCGCCCCGCGCCGCGCAATCGCTGCGCCACGGGAATCCAGAACCGGGTCTGATATTCGGCGAGCGTCGTGATCAGGATTGTTTCGGACGAAGCGGTCATGCGCGGTGGGAACGTTTCTGGATTGTGATACTGGCAAGCGGCAAGCCGGTCTTCGCGCATCGCGCGCGCTCCACGCTAAAGAGCGACGGGTCGCTTTTGTCGTGGGCGGCGACCCGCTCGAGCACGCGCCTGACGTCGGAAGGTTCGATGCGCTTTTCGCGCCGGGCCGGATTGAACCGGGTGCGCAACCGTTCCGTCGCCGCCGACCCGAACAGCAGGCTGGCGGCGCCCTTGGCGATCTGCCCGAGGCTCGGATTCGGCCGCGTGCCCCGGAGCACGCTCGACAGCGAGACGAACGGCGCGCGGCGGTCGTTGACGCCGACCAGGGCATCGGCCACGCGTTCGGCGGCCCGTCCGTCATTGTGATGGAAGAAGGGGTGGATCTCGGCGGCGTGAATGCCGGCAAAATCGAACTTGCGCGTTTCCGCGTCGACGTCGTCGACCACGGCCAGCAATTCCTCGAACGACATGGTGCGCCGGCTGGCCCGCGCCGGCAGCAAGGCATGTCCGGCCGTGGCCGGCGTATTGAGATATTCGAGCTGGATCGGCAACTTTCCGAGCAGCACCGCCTCGATCGCCGTGCCGCAGTTGAGATGGATGACGGCCGCCGCGTTTTGAATCATGTCGAGGACGCTGCCGGTGCCATCGACGACGACGTTGGCATGCTGGCCCAATGCCGCCCGATAGACCTCCTCGCGCTCGAAGGGATGCGGGCGAACCAGGATTTGCCGATCCGGCCTGGCCGCGGCCAGGCGGCCGATCTCGACGAGGTAGTTCGCGAAGACCTGCTTCAAGTCAGCCAGCAGGCGATCGATATAAGGCGCGGTAAATCCGAAGCGGATCATGGCCTCACGCTCGTCATCGGGCCTGCTCGTGAAGCGGGAATTGACCAGCGGAAAGTTGGCATTGACGAGCAGGTAGCCGCGCCGTTCGCCGTCCAGTAGCGAGCGCCAGCGCGGCGCCGCGAAATCGAAACGGGGGCATCCGGTGAGGTGAAGCTGCTCCGGCTTCAACGTGCCGCCGGCCTTGAACGCTTCGTGCAGCCGGCTGCCCCACAAGAAGTAACCTGACAGGATGGTGCTATACCCCATATCGCGGATTTGCGCGGCCAATGCCGGGGGAGAGTTGCCGCCTTTGTCGGCGAGTATGCCGCCTTCGGTGTCGAGAACGTACAAGGCTAGGCCGGCCTTGGCGAAGGCGTGCATCAGATCGAGATTGGCGGCGCGGGCATAATTGGCGACCAGCGCATTCAGTCCGAGGCGCGGCACGTCGACGCCCTGCTCGTACATCGGGATGAGGGCAACGGATGCCCCGCGCGAGGCGAGCTGATACGCAGCCAGGACGCTTCCCGCCAAGTCACGCTTGGGGTGATCGACCACCCATCCGATACGCACGATCTTCAGCTCCCCCAGCGAATCCGGATCAGAGGCGCATTGCCGTGCGCTCGATTTCGTTCAGGGGGCCGACTGCACGGAAACGGGCGGGCGGTTCCGGAAAGATCCGCGGAGGCTGAATGTAGGTGGCCGTGTAAAGCAGGCGAGTCCGATCGGAGAGGATGCGACTGCCCATGTGCAGGCACCGCGCGGTGTTGACGATGAACGAGGACAGGCGCGGCGCGACCATTTCCTTGACCGCGGACCGATCCACCCGGGAGAAGACCGTGTCGTCGCTCTGGTGGCTTTTGAGCGTGTTGCGGAACGGCTTCGAGGCCGGCGCCGGAATGAAGGTCAGCGGTCCGTCGGCGGTGTCGCGAACGTCGGTGAGATAGATGAACAGCTTGCAGACCCGCTTGTCGTCATGGTCGAGATGCCAGAGCTGGGAATAGCTCAACGGCTTGTTCTCCGTCGGCCGCGACAGCGTCAGGAGGACATCAGACAATTGCGGCAGCTCGTGCATGAAATCGCCGATGATACGAAGCGCCGCCGGCTGCAGCGCGTAGCGCACGAACGGATGATCGGTGGCGAACGCGCCGTCGACCAGGTCCTCGTCGAGCAGGCTCACCCAGAACGATTTGTGGCCGAGCATCTGCTTTCCGGCGAGTTCGTCCAGCCGGTCGACCTTGCTTTGCGCGACGGCTGCGACGGCCTCCGCGAGGCTGCGTTCGACGATCGACGTTACGTCGACATGGCCTTGTTCGCGGAGCTGGCGGCTGGCCTCGCTCCATTCCGGCCTGACGGGAAGCGTATTGAGCAGCTCGATCCGCTTGGCGCGTGCGCCCAGTTGAAGACCGGTGAGGGCGGTTTTCGTTACCCAGCCCAGGTCGGTCCGGTTGATGTGCCAGAGCAGGCGGCGGAACTGGTTGATCTTCTGCTTCTTGGCAACCGGCGCGGTGGAGGCGGCATTGCTCATTGTCATATCGGCTCCCAGCAATACAGAAACCCGTCATTGTTGATATTCGGAGCAAAGGGCATCCGCTCGCGCGCGATGATGCGAATTCGACCCTGACGTTCCAGTTCGTCGAGTGTCGTAAAGAGTTGCGTCTGGTAGTCGACCGAACGGATATAGACCAGACTGACCAGGTCGCGGGGACGGGTGAGGTCGAGCAGTTCCGTCGTCGGCTCGATGTTGATGACGCGCTTTGGTTTGGCGGCGATGATGTTTTCGACCACCTTCCGCACGTCGTACGGAATCTGCTCGATACAGAAATAGGTGAAGGCGGTCTCGCCCTCGATCTCGGCAAGACTGGGATCGGCCGCGTCGGTCAAATCGATACGGCCGAACGAGATCTTGTCGGACAAGGCGAAATGATCGGCGATCTCGCGTCCGGCCGCGATGCCGTTCGGCGAGATGTCGAAACCCTTGAAGGTCCAGTCCGGGTGGGTCAGGTGAAGCGCAAACAGATTGTAGCCGTAGCCGGTTCCGAGTTCCACGATCCGCCTGGTGTCGCCGCAGTGGCGCGCGATCAGTTCGCCGAGCGCGCCGATGCGATATCGGTAATACTTTCCGCCGCTGATGCGCAGGATCTGGTTGTCGACTTTTCTCAGGCTTTCGTTCGAGTTCGGCGGAGCCAGAAAGGCGCCGAGGTCCGCGGCCTTGATCCACGCCTTGGAGGAGAGGACATTTTGCCAGTGCAGGAGATTATACTCGGAGTTCACCTTGTCCCGGGTGCGCTCGATGCGCCGCAGGATCAGGCGCGAGACGCTGCGTGCGAGATCGACGGCATAGGTGATCGCCCGGTCCGGCAGTGACGCCGGAGACAGCGATCCCACGATGTCGTTCGCGCCAGTCGTCTTCATTCCTGCAGGTCCGGTCAATGTTCGGTCAGTTGCTTTTTGGCGCCAGGCCCATCAGGTGGCCGATTGCTGGGAAAACGGCGCGGTGCCTTGCATCCAGGACGAGAAAATACTGTGCAACCCAACTGGCAAGGCAGAACGTTCCCGCTACCAAAGCCAATTTTATCGGGCTGTCAACCCGAATGTAACCGGCAAGAAACCACAGCAGAATGCTTCCAATTATCAGGATGATGGCCTGGGTTCCGAGCGCTCTGAGGAAGCTTCGGAGCTCGAGATTCAGTGCCCGGCGCAGCGTGGTGATTTGCCAGGGCAGCACCGCGAGGCTTCCCACGGCCTGGCCGAGAATCAGTGACCGCTCGGCAAAGAATCCGAGCGTCGCGGCGGCGACCCCGGCCCAGATCAGCAGTTGCAGGCCCATCAGCCAGTTCAGCCGGGCCTGGACTCCCGGGCGGGTCAGGAAAATGACACTGCCGATTGCGAGATATTGCGCGCAGATCGGAATCACGAAACTCAGGCCCATCCAGAGCGCGTAGGGTGCGAGCAGGGGGCCGATCCACATCTGCAGGATCTCGGACGACAGAACAGCGGCCGCCGCCAGCGGCGGCAGCGTGAACATCGGCAGCATGATGAGGCCGAGTTCGCCGAGGCGCTGGAACGTCGTCGAACTGCCGCGTTCATCGAGGCGGCTCGCGACCGGCAGCAGGGCCGAGGTGAGAAGACCAACCAGGATCTTGGATACGCGCGCGAGCCGGACCAGTGCATCATAGGTGCCGACGGCCGTCGGTCCGAACAGTAGGCCTGCAACGAACGGCTGAATCGGCCCGCTGATGCCGCCGATCAGCTTGCCCTGGAGGAACAGCAGGCATCGATGCAGCAACTCGCGATATTCCCGGGAAGTCCAGAGCGCAAATCTCGCGTTTTTCCTTGCCAGCGCGAAGATGGTCGCCACCAGCACCGCGAGCGCCCGCGCAATGAGGGTGGCAAGATAAATGTAGGCGACAATTTCGAAAGAAGCCGAGGCCGCGGACGCCCAGACCGTCATGGCAACGTAGGCCAACGTCGATGCGAACTCTGAAATTCGCAGGACGTTGTAGCGCTCGAATCCCTTGACGATACCTTCCCACACCAGCGCCGGCACCAGCACGAGATTTGCCAGCGCCGTATAGTGCAAAATCTCGATGAATTTCCCGGCATAAGCGGAATCGACCTTCATCAGGACCATGAGATAGGGGGCGCCCAGCCAGATCGCCGCGCACAGGGTCAGCGCCAGCGGGATCGAGAGAGCGGTTAGAAACGAGAGCTGGCGGCCGACCAGGTCCCAGTCACGGTGCTCCCTGGCGCGGGCCACGACCTGGGTGGCAACCTCGGACAGCCCAAGGTCGAGAACCGCCATCATCCCGGCCGGCAATAGCAGACGCGTGATGACGATCAGGCCGAATTCGGTCACGCCCCAGGTGCGGATGATCACCGGGATAACGATCAGACCAAGGATTGCGGCGGCGCCAAACGCGACGGTCGAGATGATGGTGTTCTGGATCAGTCGCTTGATCATCGAAATCGCGTCACCATGCGCTCAACCCGCCGTCCACCGCGATATTCTGACCCGTGACATAGGATGCCGCATCGGACACCAGGAACAGCATGGCGCCGACCATCTCGTCGGCACGCGCCATCCGCCCGAGCGGCACGCGCGCGCCATAGCGCTGCTTGAACGTATCGTTCTGCCCGCTCTCGACGCCGCCCGGGGTGAGCGTGTTGACGCGCACGCCCTGCGCACCCCAATAGGTGGCAAGGTGCTTTGTCAGCCCGATAACGCCGGCTTTGGAAGCGGTATAGGCCGCGGGCGTATTGATGGCGCGTCCGAGATATTCGGAACCCTCGTAGATGCGCTGGTCCGGCGCCATCAAGCCATAGATCGACGCCGTTTGAACGATACTGCCGTAGCCGCGCTCGGCCATCCGGGTTCCAAAAACCTGGGCCACGTTGAACATGCCGTCGAGATTGACGGACATGATTTCCCGCCAGGTTTCCTGCGCAAACGTCGCGACGGGCGCGAAGAACGCATCGACGTCGCTGGTCTTGCTGGCGGCATTGTTGAGCAGGATCGAAACCGCGCCGAGATCGGCCTCGATGGCGTCGGCCGCACGGCGGATAGCGTCGGGTTGCGTGATGTCGCAGGCATAGCCTTTTGCGTCGGCGGCGAAGCGCGCAGACAGCTCGGACGCCGCGGTCTGGACCGCTTGCGCGTCCAGATCGATGATGGCGACCTTGGCGCCGAATTCAGCCAGGCCTTCCGTGAACCGGCGTCCCAGGATTCCGCAGCCGCCGGTCACGACGGCGGTGCGTCCCTTGAGGTCGAACAGATCCTTGAACGCGGTCATGATGTGGTCTCCGTGAACGCCAGCCGTTTGCGGAGCAGCAGTTCCACCAGCGTGAAATCGAGATCGGAATCGATGTCGACGGATCGTTCTTCCGGCATCTCGAACAGCTGCGTGTCCTGGTAAAACACTGACGGATTTTCGAGAAACGCGGCGACGCGCCATGCGTAGATCGAGGCGTTCATGTCGAAACAGCGCGGGGCGTCCTGCCGGCGCACGATCGGCGGCTCCGCCACTTTGGACAGGCCAACAGTGCCGTCCGAGCGAGCCTCGACCAGATTGAAATAGGGTGATCTGCGCGCAGGCGCTCCCGTAATGACATTGCGCGCGCCGGATTTCTGCAGAAGTTCGACGGCGCCTGTAATGTCGGATGGCAACCGCAGTGGTGAAGTGACGTCGAGATCGACCAGGATTTCGGGGGGTGTTCCGGTGTGAACGATCACCTGTTCGAGGCAATGGCGTATCGCGGGAAGTTTGGGGGCGGTATCCGTCGCCATCACATCCGGACGTTTGACGGCGATATCCGCACCCGCCTTCAAGGCGGCTTGCAGCAGCGAATCGGAGTCGCTGCTGAAGGCGATCACCTCGAACAACCCGGCCTGCTTCGCCTGCTCGATGGTCCAGGCGAGCAGGGGCTTTCCCAGGAGTTCGCGGGCATTCTTGCCGACGACACCCTTGGAGCCGCCACGGGCGCATATCGTGCAGATGGATTTCATGCCGATACCCACATGCGCGACTGCAAGGCGCGTTCGCTGGCGTCGATCAGATCCATGACGGCAAGCCCTTCGGCGAACGTGCAGACCGGCGCGCGACCCTCGATGGCGGCACGGTGCATGTTCTTGTAGCTCTCATCCCGCTCGCTCGGGTACTCATGGGCCTTGCCGTTGACCGTGAGGCGTCCGCGGAGAACGTCGGCCTCGATGGTTTCCGCTGCCAGATTGACCCGGATCTTCCGGATGCCGGGTTGATCCAGATAGTCCATGTGCACCTGAACCGTCCGCGACCGCTTCATTTCGAGCAGCAGATCGAGGTGGTCGTCGACATCGACCTCGCGTGCACCGGATGAGCCGCCCAGCGCTGCGACACGCTGCCACGGACCGAACAGCCATAGCAGATAATCGAGTTCGTGGCTGAGATCCCGCAATACACCACCTCCCGCTTGCCGCGTTGCCGACGCGGTCTCGCGGTGGTCGCGTCCCGGCCGCCAGTCGCGGAGATCCTGCCCGACATAGGCCGAAACCGTGATTGCCTCTCTGCCGCCGAGCCGCTCGGCAAAGGCGGTCATGACCGGGTGAAAGCGCAGATTGTAGCCGACCACGAGGCTGGCAAAGGGATAATCCGGGGCGGGCGCGGCATGTGCGAAGAGCGGCTTCTCCACCAGAACCGATCCGCGAAAATCAGCCTCGGCGAGTTGCCGAAGGGATTCGGCGTGCTGCGACGTTTCGGTGGCGACGACGACATATCCCGGACGGACAGCCGCAATCGCGTCGGCGACGGACGTGTGGTCGCCGTCGCCGCGGCGGCTGACCGTCGTCACGCTGTGACCGAGTTCGCCCAGCACGCGTGCATGCCGCTGCCCGATCGAACCGAGACCGATGACAACGGCATTGGTTGAGCTCACGGGAAGACCTCTTTGAATTCAGCGTGCGCCTGCTCAAAATCCTCCATCCGGCCGATATCGAGCCAATACTCCCGGATCGGAAAGACTGCCACGCGACCCTTGTTGCCGACGACGCGCTCCAGCACCGTCGGCATGTCGATGTGCACGCCGCGCTCGACGTGATTGAATACCGCGGGGCCGACGACATAGATGCCGGCGCTGACATACCAGGATTCGGTCGGCTTTTCCCTGATGGTCTCGAGGTAGCCGTCGTTGGCGGTGACGACGCCGTAGGGCACGTGCACCTTGTGCTCGCGGACGGCCATCGTGGCTTCCGCCCCGGTGCCGTTGTGGAAGTCGAGTAACGCGCCGTAATTGATGGTGGTCAGGATATCGCCGTTGGTGACGACCATGGGCAGCTCGGAGGGCTGCGGCAACAAGCCCAGCGCGCCGGCAGTGCCCAGCCGTTCGGTTTCATGGACATACTGGATCGCGGCACCAAGCGCAGAACCGTCGCCGAAATGCTCCTCGATCATTTCGGCCATGTAGTTCACCGAGATGAAGATGTTGCGAAAACCCTGCTGCACGACGTTGCGGATGATGGTCTCCAGCAGCGGCCGGCCGCCGACATTGAGCATTGGCTTGGGGCGTTCGCGGGTCAACGCGCCGAGCCGTTCGCCAAGCCCGCCTGCCATGATGAGAACGGGATTCGGATAATGCGGCGCCTCGATCAACTCGTCGAACGTCTCGACGCCGATCAACTGGCCGTTGCCATCGAGCAGCGGAAGCTGCTTGATGGATTTCTGCCGCATCAGGTGCAGCCGTTCCTCGCGTGACAGCGTCGCCGGCACCGACACCGCGGAGCGGTTCACGACTTCGGTGGCCAGGCTCGAGAGCTGAATGCCGCGCAGCAGTCCTCGCCTTATATCGCCGTCCGTGACGATACCGACCAGGCGGTTTGCTTCATCCAGCACCAGCGCGACCTGAATGCCGCCGCTCTCGATCGCAGCAATGGCCTCGCCCACGCTTGCCTGCGTTGTGACGATAGCTTTGCGCCAGGATTTCATGTCACCTCGCACTCGCCGGTCATTAGGGCGCTCGATGGTCAATTCCGGTATATCGCGGCTGTTATTGGCGGCGTCAATCCCCAATGGGAAG
>Ga0105237_10008564_pt1 | contig 11061 bp, 4 predicted proteins | sample KBSC24metaG_FD_81520 | JGI IMG/M metagenome (GOLD analysis project Ga0105237, IMG submission 81520) | Corn rhizosphere microbial communities from Kellogg Biological Station, Michigan, USA - KBS C2-4 metaG | ecosystem: Host-associated > Plants > Roots > Rhizosphere > Soil | place: Michigan, USA... | reverse complement strand
TTTGGAATTTCTTTTATTTATGCTTATATCGAATGTAATTCTATCTTTGTTTTTTATTATAATTCGGATTATATAAGATGCTAAAATACTCTAAACAGACCAGGTTATTGCTGGCTGTTGACTGCATTATTTTTGGATTTGACGGAGAGGTTTTAAAACTATTACTGATCAAAAGGGGATTTCAGCCCGAGAAAGGGAACTGGAGCCTGATGGGTGGTTTTGTGCAGGGCAGCGAAAGTATTGACCAGGCAGCTAACCGGATCCTAAAACAATTAACCGGACTGGAAGGAGTATACCTGGAGCAGCTTTATACCTTTGGCGACCCTAACCGCGACCCAATGGAACGTACCGTTTCAGTAGCTTATTTCGCGCTTATCGACATACAAAAGTATCAAACCCAGATCAGTTCAGATTACCATGCCGAGTGGTTCCAGCTAAAACGTACACCCAAGCTGATATTTGACCAGCAGGAAATGCTGGAGCAGGCCAAGAAACGCATCCGTTATAAAGCGGCCATGCACCCTATATTGTTTGAGCTTTTACCTACCAAATTTACCATCCCCCAACTGCAAACGCTTTATGAATGTGTTTTTAATACCACTATTGATAAGCGAAATTTCAGCAAAAGAGTGCTGGCAACCGGACTGCTCATCAAGCTGGCCGATAAGGATAAAGCAGGCTCAAAAAGAGGTGCGTATTACTACCAACTCAACATGCAGAATTACTACGCCAAATTTCAGGCCTTCATGAATTTTATCCCAAATCCGGATACACTTTAACGCTTATGCTTCTTAAAGTTTTTTAATTGGTTCGCCGGTTTTTCGATCAAAAAATAAAAGTGATTTAAACAATCATTAACAAAGTAATGCCGGCCTTTCAAGCATCACCTGAAAGACCGGCACTCTTTTTTATACCAAGTAATTAATCATCATCCGCTCCGCCTTCGGCTTTTGATTCCAGGTAGAATGCTCCCTTTAGCGCTGCTTTGGCATTAGCTGGTAAACTGGTCATCGGTTTGATTTCAACATAACCCAGTTCCATTACACCGGTTGCTACTTCGGCCTTTTTAAAGCTGAAACTGGTCGTTTTACCTGGTCCGGTTTGCTCATCGGTCACTATATAAATATATTGCCTGCCGCCGGAACGCACAACGGCATCGACCGGAACAGCCGGTACCAGGTGACTGCCTATATTGATGAGGGCGGTAACGTACATTCCCGGGATCAGGTTTTTATGCTGTCGGTTATCGATCTCGGCATGAACAATAACGCCCTTGCTTTCATTTTCAAACGATTTGTTGATGCCATTGATCTTCCCGGTGATCATCAGATCGCCCTGGTTAGTAAGCTGAAAATTTACTTTTTGGCCGAGTTTTACCTGCATCAGATCCTTTTCAAATACGGTAAGATCGCAATGGATCTTAGAATTATCCACTACTTCCATGATAGATGTGCCCGGCTGTACAAACGCTCCTGTATTGGCCGAGATCTTACCCACAGTTCCGGTGATGGGTGAAACTACCGGAAAACTGGAAACAATATGACCACTGTTAATACGGTCAGGACTGATACTTAATTGCCGGAGCTGACTTTCAAAAGCTTTGATCCGCGAAAGTTCAGCATTATAAGTAGCCTGCGCCGATTGAAATGATTTGCCCGTTCCGGCGCCTGCATCCTGTAATTGGCGCTGTCGGTTAAACTCTGCTTGTACATAGGTAAAATTGCTTTTTGCCGCCAGGTAATCCTGCTGTATTTTGATAAGGTCCTGGTTGCTGATGGTAGCCAATACCTGGCCACGTTTAACCTGCTGACCTTCGAGCACACTGATATGACCAATAACCCCGCCCGAAAGGATACTTACATCCGCTTTATTTTGTGGGGGAACGGCCAGCTGCCCGTTTGCCTTGATCACGGCATCGAGGTTCTTTTGAGCGATAGGGCCAATTTCAATACCTACATTTTTCATTTGCGTTGCTGTAAGCGTAATGTTATCAGGCTTCGCGAGTTTTACATTGGCCGCTTCCTGTGGACTATCACTTTCTTTTTTTGCCGAACCGCCCGAACAAGAGGCGAGCATGCCGGTGCCAAGTATGAGCAGTACCGGTATAGCGTATTTATATTTTTGAATTTGCATTTTATTTTCCTTTGATATATTGAATTTGTATGGCCGATTGATTTAAGCGACTTACCGTTTCGAGGTAGGCAAGCCGGGTTTGTATAGCTGCCGAGGTATTCTGGATATATTCGATATAACCTATCTCACCCAGATTGAAAGATACCTGTGCTATTCTTAACTGTTCATCAGCTTGCTTTAATCCGCCGCCGGAAGTATAATACTCAACCGCCTGCCTGAATTTTTGATATTGTTGCAACTCCTGCTCATATTGGGTGCGGAGCTGTTGGCGGGTTTGATGATAATTGATCTCGGCCACCTGTGTCGCTATTTTTTCTGAACGGATCCGTGCCGTATAAGCCTTGCTAAATACAGGTACCGCAATACCCACCTGGAAACCACCGATTCGTGTACCCGGCGAATAGCTCCGGTTGATGTTGGCCGGATCAAAGCCCGGGATGAGCAGCTGTTGGTTGTATCCCAAAGTAAAATCGGGCATCAACCGCGACTTTTCAAGAGCCACCTTTGTCCTGGCTACTTCAATTTGCTGAAGACCGAGACCTACCTGTGGGTTATCGGCTACATTGGCCGTATCGGAGCGGAGATCAAGCAATATCGGCAAGGCGCTTTCGCTCACAACTACGGGTTCATCCATATTCAATAATTGCTGCAGGGCCAGTTCATTGCTGCGCAGATCGGCCTGCGTACCTATCCGGAGTGCCTGAATTTCCTGGTACTTATTACGGGCGCTGATCACTTCCAGCGCGGATGTTTCACCTGTTTTACGCCTGATCTCCGCTTTTTTTACAAAGCCGGAGTAAATGCTATCCTGATGGTCCAAAATCCTTAGCATTTCCCGGTTCAGAAGGTAAGCATACCAGGCGCCGCGAACCTGCCTCACGATATCGGCCCGTGTCACGGCACCAGAGCTTTCGGCCAGTTGTGTTTGCTGATTGAGTAGTTTTCGCTGGTTTTTATAAAATCCCGGCCAGGCAATGTTTTGGGTTACACCAATGCTGTTATCAATATTGCCACCGCTGGTAGGATCCTGGGTGAGCAAAAATTCGGTCTTGGGCAGATCGACAGATGATTTTTGTAGTGCCCGGGCCTGATCAACCGATAAGCCGGCAGAACGTACCCTCAGGTTTTGATTTAAGGCTTTGGCAATCGCGCTATCCAGCGTTAATGCTGGGTTGCTTTGGGCATTTGCCTTAGAGAAACCGGCTATGGCCAGTATACCCGTGATCAAAATAGTTAATACGGCTTTAGGTAATTTTATTTTGCTTACCTCTTTTCGGTTAAACAACAGGTACAGGCAAGGCAGCACAAAAAGGGTTAAAAATGTGGCAGTAACCAGCCCGCCTATAACCACGGTAGCCAGTGGTTTTTGCACTTCGGCACCGGCACTTGATGACAGGGCCATGGGCAGGAAGCCCAGCGAAGCTACAGAGGCGGTCATGAGTACCGGGCGCAGCCTTGTTTTGGTACCTTCGAGTACGCGGTCATAAATATTGCTCATGCCTTCTTCTTTTAGCTGATTGAAATAACCAATGAGCACAATGCCATTAAGAACGGCCACGCCAAACAAGGCAATAAATCCCACCCCTGCCGAGATGCTAAAAGGCATGCCGCGTAGCAATAAAGCTACTACCCCACCCATCGAAGCCAAAGGAACGGCCGTAAAAATAAGCAGGCTTTCCTTAACCGATCGGAAGGTGACATACAGCAATATCAATATAAACAACAAAGCAGCGGGCACCGCGATACCCAACCTGCTTTTTGCAGCTTGCAGGTTTTGAAACTGTCCGCCATAGGTCATATAATAACCCCCGGGTAGTTTTATCCGGCTTGCCAGTTTATTTTGTATCTCGGTTACGGTTGATTCCACATCGCGGCCCTCTACATTGAAACCTACATAGATGCGTCGCCTGCCATCCTCTCGGGAGATCTGGGCCGGGGCATCTTTGATACCGATATCGGCCACCTGGTTTAGCGGTACTTTATTGCCCGATGGGAGGGGGATGAGCAGGTTTTCCACATTGGCAATGTTTTCGCGCAGGTTGCGATCCATGCGAACTACCATATCAAAACGCTTCTCTCCCTCAAATACCACACCTGCCACATTACCTGCAAAGGCTGTTTTTAGGATCATATTCACATCACTGATGTTTAAGCCATACTGGGCCATCCTGTCGCGATTATAGGATACCTGTATCTGCGGCAAACCAATTACCTTTTCAATATAAGGCTCGGTTACACCTTTTACTGTCGAAATTTCCTTCGCTATCTTACCGGCCTCATCAGCCAGTACATCCAGATCTTCGCCATATATTTTAATGGCAACATCCTGCCTGATGCCGGTCATTAGCTCATTAAAACGCATTTGCATGGGCTGAGAAATAGAGGCGTGGATACCGGGGATCTCCTCCAGCACGGCCTCCATTTTTGCAGACATTTCTTCCCTGGTTGTAGCGCTTTTCCACTCGGACTTTGGTAGCATCGCCAGCATCATATCTGCCCGTTCAATCGGCATGGGGTCGGTCGGGATCTCGGAACTGCCAATCCGGGTAACCGCCTGTTTGATCTCCGGGAAACGATCCTTCAATAACTTCTCCGCTTTTCCGAAGGTTTTAACCACTTCAGAAAGCGAGGTACCCTGCATCATCGAGATCTCCACGGTGAGATCGCCTTCTTCCAATGTGGGGATAAATTCGCCACCCATGCGGCTGAATGCCCATATCGAGATGCCAAATAATATAAAAACGACTACGACGGTCAATATTTTTACCTTTAAAACAGCAACCAGCGCACGCTGATAGATACGCTGTAGAAATGTGATGATACGGTCGGAAATATTGGTTTTATGTACCGTGTTTTTGCTCAGGAACAGGGCGCTGGCCATAGGTACATAGGTAAGCGAGAGTATAAACGCCCCCAAAATGGCAAAGGCTACAGTTTGGGCCATCGGCCTGAACATTTTGCCTTCAATGCCTATAAGTGATAACAGGGGAAGATAAACGATGAGGATAATGATCTGTCCAAAAGCTGCCGATTTCATGAGCTTGCCAGCGCTATTTTGCACCTCGGTATCCATTTGTTCGGTACTGAGTTTTTCGATGGCATCCTTTTGATAGCGGCCGCTGGTAATGTGATGCACCACGCTTTCCACAATAATTACAGCGCCATCTACAATAAGTCCGAAGTCGATAGCACCTAAACTCATCAGGTTGCCCGAAACACCAAACAGCCGCATCATCAGAAACGCAAACAGCATGGCCAGCGGAATAACAGAAGCCACTACCAAACCCGCCCTAAAGTTGCCTAACAGCAGTACCAATACAAAAATAACGATCAGTGCGCCCTCCAGCAGGTTACGTTTTACGGTGCCGATAGCCCGGTCCACCAGTTCGGTACGGTCAATAAAAGGCTCGATGACCACACCCTCGGGTAGCGATTTTTTGATCTGCACCATACGTTCTTTTACGTTTTTGATCACCTGGCTAAAGTTTTCGCCTTTCAACATCAGGGTTACCCCAGCTACTACTTCACCGTCGCCGTTCCGGGTAACCGCCCCGTAACGGGTAGCGCTGCCAAACTGTACTGTGGCGATGTCCCGTATCAAAACGGGCGAGCCCTTTACATTTTTAACAACGATCTTTTTGATATCATCAAGAGATTTCACCTGCCCCAGGCCCCGGATAAAGTACGCATTGTTGAGCTGTTCGATATAGGAGCCGCCCGTGTTTTCGTTGTTTTTTTGCAGCGCGGTATAAACATCGGGAATGGTAAGCCCCAGTGAATTGAGCTTGTCATTATCCAGCGCTACCTCGTATTGTTTAACAAAGCCGCCCCAGCCGCTTACTTCGGCAACACCAACGGTGCCCGCTAATTGTGTACGAACGAGCCAATCCTGAATGGTCCGAAGATCGGTAGCCGTATACTTCTGTTCGTAGCCTTTCTGGGGATGGATCACATACTGGTAAATTTCGCCCAGCCCGGTAGTTATCGGGGCGAGCGTGGGCTGACCAAGATCGGTGGGTATACTGCTTTCGGCTTCTTTTAATTGGGCGGTTACTTGCTGGCGCGCCCAGTATATATCAATATTGTCTTTAAAAACTAGGGTTATAACGGATATACCCGAACGGGATATAGACCGTTTTTCAACAATCCCGGCAATATTAGCCATGGATAGTTCAATAGGAGCGGTAATAAATTGCTCCACTTCCTGTGCACCCAGACTGGGAGCCTGCGTAATGATCTGTACCTGGTTATTGGTAATATCGGGCTGGGCGTCGACCGGTAAATTGGCAGCGGAATAGATCCCGGCAACAACCAGCAACAGCGTCATGACCCCAATAGTTACCTTGTTCCGGATAGAGAACGCGATAATATGATCAAACATGAAATATTTTTAAATTAATGCGACAATCCATGCCTCGTCATACGTGATGACGGGCAAAAAAATTAAAAGAAAATTCGTATTAACTTAATTGTGGCGGCTGCCAGATAGCTATGTCCTGCTCAGATAAAGCGGGAATGATGAGATCGGGATATGGAACAAAGGTATTTTGCTGAAATGATGGAACTTGTCCATCGAGATGTATGTCTCTAACACTTGAACAGCAGGAGCAGGAGCAAAGTGGGGTACAAGCTTCACGGCTGCAGTCCTGATTACCATCATGCGCCTGCCTGATAGTTAGGTGCGATTGAGCCCATACAGCATCATCCCTGTCCTGGCACGGCATTACCGAGAGGAGGGAAATGTATAAGCTTATGATGATGGCCAAATATTTCATTGGGTACAAAGTTAGGCTATTTGTGCCAAAAACTCAATGGGTATTATTAGCGGCTAAGAAAGAGAGTAGGCTCAACAAGGTTTGCTTCATTAAAAAAGGCTTTACGATTTCGTAAAGCCTTTTTTGTTATTGTGGAGAATATTGGAAATTGAGTTGATGATGATCTCTTAACTGCCAATTTTTATAACTCTGTTCATTAAAATCCGTATCTTAAACCTACCTGGAACTGGTAAGGATTGCCGCTTAAAGAAGATACACCGGCGTTGGTATTTACAGTATAACCATATTGTTTGTTTACAGCATCGAAACTTTTAATGGTGTAGAGTGAAGTTGTGGTAAGATTATGGTTTACACCCCAGTTCTTATCTAACAAATTACTAACGTTAAACAGATCGACGGATACTTCCAGGTATTGTTTCTTAAAAAACGCGATTCTTTTGATAAGCCGCAGATCAATAACACCGTAAAATGGATTAACACCACCGTTGCGTTCCGCAATTTTGCCAAAGCTTTTTGTAATGTAATCCTTCATTCCTTTTTCAACTTTAGGATTGTTCAATATCGCATTGATACCATCCTTTAAATATTGTGGGGTAGACGCGGAGTTGGGATCATAAATGTATGCCAGGTCGTTACTTGCCACAAAGTCGCCGTTAACGTTGCCGTTTACAACCAATGAATAACGGGTACCACTGATGCCGGAGAATCTTAAACCAGCACTAAAGCCGTGAAACGTTGGCGAGCTGCCATAAAACACAATCTTATTCCTGAACTGATTATCAGAATAGCTCATGTTGCTTAAATTACGCGGATCATCTTTTACGTATTGTACCAGCGTAGCTGTGTTTGCTACGTTTCCGTTGTAGGAGGTATTGTCTTTAGTTTGGTTCCAGGTATAGGAGAAGGATATTTCACCTTGTTTATAGTATCTGTAATCGGCGTCAATAACAAATGCCATTTGGTTTACTCTACCCACGCTTTCAAGTTCCAGTACCCGGCCCACTTGTGTGGTTTTTCTGCCTTGTGTCCAATCTGCCGAACCGTTAGTTGTGTTAATAGTATTCGCCGGAACATATACTCCGCGATTATCCTCAGCCGCGATCCGGAAATAAGGCTGATCCACGATATTCTTGTCCAGATAAGTGTAATTGTTGCGCCCTAAGCTTAAATAGGCACTCGCGGTAACCCGAAAGTTTTGTGCAAAGAAGTGGGAGTATGATGCATTAGCCTTATATACCGTTGGTACCTTAGCGTCTTTGCCGTTCATGTTAATAGTTGCCAGTTTAGGTATAGCGGGGTTGTTCAATAAATCCTGACCGGGTGCGCTATTAGGATCTTTCCTGTAAGCTGGAAAGTTTGGCGTTGGTACCTGGCTGCCCGTAAGATCAACACTTAAGATATGCGAACCATCAAACAGCATATTATTGATCATGGAGTAGGGGTTGAGCGCAGAACCTAAAATACCGCCACCAAGCCTGATGATATCCCTGCCGTTTTGACCTAAATCCCAGGTAGCCTGCACCCTGGGTTGTACTTGCAGTGTGGCTAACTTATTTGAAGTGTTTAATCCCAGGGTGTTATATACTACCTGGTTAAAGTTTGCTTTGTCCAGATAATCGGTATAATCTACACGGATACCAGCCGTCAGGTCAAATCCTGGAAATAATGTGGTTTGAACCTGTGCATATAAGTTTGGCGCAAGAATGTTGAATTTGATATTACGATCTGATGAAACATAAATATCTCTTGCATAACGGTATGGGGTAAGATTATTGAAATTAGTTAACCCTGTAAAGTAAAAACGTCCGTTTGTTTCACTCCCATAAATGGAATTCTGGTTGGTAAAGGATAAACCGCCACCAAAGGTAAAGTTATACTTGCCCTTGGTCCAGTATACGTTATCGGTAAGCTGGGCTACATTATTATTGAAATAATCGCCGCCATAACGTTGTCCGCCTAATTGTATAGCGGTTGAATAAGTTGATCCATCAGCCGCAGTTGAAGAAATATTCTGTACAATGGCGCGTGGGATATTGTCTGCAGGCAATTGACTGTTAGCAAACATTTTGTTGTATTCCCAATAATGCTGTATTTTAAGTTCGTTGGTTAACGTAGGACTTAATATCGTACGTAACGATGCCATCACACTGTTATTGATACTTTTCCGGGTACTATAAACCTCGTAAATATTAATAGCTGTATTGTCACCATCCGATTGATTATCCAGATCATAAATAAAGTTATCACGGATAGTGAATAAATTTTTAGAGTTGATCTGCCAATCGATCCTGGCAAAGCCTGCATGGGTATTTTTAAATTTATCAAACTGACCAAACTGGGGCGAATTAGCAACGCCATATTTGCTCCTCGCTATTGATAAAAAATTATTCAAGGTAGCCTGAGTCACATTGTTTCGTTTTTCATCATCTGCTGATTGTATGTTGGCAATGTACAATGGCCGGGAATCGGCCTGGTGATCCCAGGCAATAAAGAACTGCGCTTTATCCTTAACAATGGGACCGCCAAGCGAAAAACCATACTGATAGGTAGAAAAAGCCTGGTTTCGTTTTACTCCGTTTAATCCGTAAGGGCTTGAAAGCCAGTTTGCGCGGGCATAAGTAAATGCGCTTCCAGAAAGTACGTTGGTTCCTGATTTGGTTACTGTACTTATTGTTCCGCCGCCGGCATTACCGTAGGTAACATCGTATTGGTTGGTAACTACCTGAAACTCCCTAACCGCTTCCAACGATATGGAATAAGCACCGGTTGGCTGGCCTCCCGAAATAGTACCCCGCGCTGCCATACCATCAATGGTGTAATTGGTTGCTGATGCAAGCTGACCATTCAGGCTGCTACCAGAACTAAGTGGCGACAGATCTGCCAGTGTTGTAAAATTACGCCCGTTCACCGGTAGCTTTGCAATATCCTTAGCGGTGACGGCTGTGGAAGAGCCTATATTTTCGATCTTGTTACGTGACGTAGCCGATTTAACTTCAACTACATTTAGCTCCTGAACTTTGTCTTCCATCACAAATGAAACCTGGAGTAAATCGCCTTGATTAAGCGCGAAGCCGGTTTGTTGTTGTGTAGCCATGCCTACAACTGCTACGGTAATGCTATAGGGTGTACCCAGCGGAAGTTCTTTTAAAAGAAACGTCCCTTTTGAATTTGATTTGGCTTTAATGGTAAAGCCTGTTGATTCATTTTTTACGGTTATGGTTGCATCGGGTAAAGGGGTACCGCCAGGACCGGATATCTTACCGGAAATACCGGCCAAATTAGTTTGTGCCATGCCTGCCGTGACAAGCAGGAAGCAGGCTATGCCCAGAAGGCATACTTTTTTCATGATACTTTTGTGTAAGATTAACATCTCGTGAGTTTTAGTTAATCGCAAAAGTGTTTGTATTATATTAACAGGGTGTTCGAGAAATATTAACCTTATAACATTTTTGTTACATAGTTGCCAAATCATTATTATAATCTGGTGGTAACATTAAAACTCTTAAAATTCAGGTCTCATTATTAACTATTTCGCACCGAAAGTATTATCTCTTATTTTATACAGGTTCTGATTGTACAGGATGGCATGAGCTACTTCAGGTTACTTGTTTTAGGGGAAAAGGTGTTCATGTTTTGGAATGCAGTATCTCAAAAAAATAAGGCTTTTAGAACTTAATCTAAAAGTCTGATTATCAAGTGGAGAATACCGGAGTCGAACCGATGACCTTCCCGAATATCATTCGGGACGCTCTATCCAGCAATTAATATTTCAATATATTTTCTGCTTTTCTTTCTCTTGATCTCCGTTTCCCGGCCCATTGCTGCTGTACGGGTAGGATAGGCCTCCTGATATTTCAATACCCAATCGCTGGCTTTCTTGGTTGATTTTGAGCCTGAATTGTTATGTCTGAAGAGCCTGTTTTGTAAATCTTCTGTGTGACCAACATAATATTGATCTAAAGCTGACGAATAAAGAATATAGACATAGAATTCCATAAAAAAAAAGCCCACTTTGGAGTGGGCCTGTGTGGTGGAGAATATCGGAGTCGAACCGATGACCTCTTGCATGCCATGCAAGCGCTCTAGCCAGCTGAGCTAATCCCCCGTTTCGGGTTGCAAATATATTATATTAAGTAATAAAATGAAACCTAAA
>Ga0105237_10008563_pt1 | contig 11061 bp, 15 predicted proteins | sample KBSC24metaG_FD_81520 | JGI IMG/M metagenome (GOLD analysis project Ga0105237, IMG submission 81520) | Corn rhizosphere microbial communities from Kellogg Biological Station, Michigan, USA - KBS C2-4 metaG | ecosystem: Host-associated > Plants > Roots > Rhizosphere > Soil | place: Michigan, USA... | reverse complement strand
GTGCGCGGTTCCTGCAGCGCATAGTTGGACGGCATTGGCCGGCGACTATTTCGTCTGGCGCGCACCGGTTCCTGGCAGTTTGCCGAAGATTCCGAGAAGAAATCCAACCGTGGGGCCAATGATGAGGCTGAACTCCCAAAGCGGGCCGGACAGAATTCCCAAGAGCTTTCCAGTCAGTCTCCAATAGGTGCCGTCGGCGATGAAAGCGACGAAGAGGAGCGCAAGAGAACCAAGATAAAAGACGCAGGTCCAAATGAGGATGAAGCGAAGTCGACTCAGCAAAGCGCGCATCGTCGTCTGGCGTGCCGGAGTTGTTTGCTTCGGGTCAGGTCCTTGGTTCGTCGGCATCAGGTGCATCGATTGGCCATGTGTAGAAGACGCCGCATTCGCCGTCCAGCAAGGCCCGCTCGACAAGCTCTCGTGTCGCGGGTTTTGCGCAGCGCTCATTCGATCAGTGCGAGGGCCGCCATCGAGTCTGTTGCGGTCGCAAACACTTCCAGATCGCTCTGCGCGAGGGCCGAAATCAAAGCCGAAGGACAAAGCGCTGCTCACCCAATGTGGCTGTCCACGCGCCGAAATCGTCGCGTTCGAAGCCAAAGTTGACTGGGGCGCGGCTTCCGTCCTCGAGCACGACCTCGCCGAAGACCCCAATCGTCTTTCGATCCAGCGAAGCTTTCGCATCGAGGACCCGAAACTCGGTGGCCCGGCGTCCGGGTGGCACAATGTTGGCCAGCAATTTGGCGCGGTCGAGGCCATGGACGGCCTTGATGACGTCCGCCCGGGAGATTGTTTTGTCCGAAGGCAGGAGATCCGCCGCAAAGTACCGCTGCTCGTGCGCCTGGCGGGAGGACAACACGAGCCCGGCCGCGATGATGACCGCCGAGAGCAGGATGGTGAGGTGCAGTTTCATGTTTCGTTTAGTGGCCGAAGATGCCGGCGACCGTGTCCATCGCTCCGGCGCAAGCGATGCAGCAGGCATACCCGATGATGTCCACCATCTGGAGAGCGAGCGGCGTCGGTCGCGGCTGGGATCGGATGACAACGAATGCGATGACCCAATACGCGATGGAGGGAACGAGCAGAAAGAGAAAGATGGCGTGAGAGAGGAAACAGGAAATACCGAGCACAAGCACCTGGATGGCGATGACGCCGCGCAGTGATGCGCGGTAGGACTCGTGGAAACTCGTCTTCATTAGTCGGGTCGCTTTAGTTGGGCTTTCAAGGGACTCGGGAAATCCGTTGAATCATTCCGCTCGAGTCCGCATGAATGATGACGGCCGGGCTGCCCGGCTGTTCCGGGGGAACGCGAAGGAGCACTCCGTCGGGCGGGTCTCTATCTGTGCCGCCGAAATACTGGTAATCCAGCGAGTGCGACCCATCGCGCGAGGGGAAAGCGAGGAACCGGGCATCCGGAAGATAGGATGGAACGAGCTGCGGCAAAGTCTCCGGAAACTTCCCGGCGTGATCGACGGCGTAGAGCCTGCAGGCGACACCGATACTCATCGCGCGATGCAGCCGGTCGCGCAATACCAAACGTGGGCGAATGACACCGGCGACCAGCACCCAGGCGAGGCAAAACAAGAGGGCCGTCGCGCTCAAAATTTGCGCCAACGTCTTTCGTGTCATGGTCAGGTCGGGCGACTGGGTGGTCATTGGAAGAAAGACAAAACCAAAACTGGTGCTTCACCAATCTCGATCCGCCGTCAGTTGACGAACGCGGCACCCTCCATGAGAGCGATACGGATTCTGGCGGGCAGAGCGGGGACATTCATGGCACGCACTAAAGTGAACCGCTCAGAGTAAGGCACTCAGGATAGCGCTCGCAAGCTCGACAACCTTCTCGCCCACTCGCCGAGCACTACTACCTATCAAGGACACCTTCGACCCGAGACACCGGGCTCGGCACAACGAGGATTTCACCGCGTTCCGCGGGTTTCTTCGGATGCTTCGCGAGTGCTTCGGAAATGGCCGAGCGCAGGGAAGCGGTCGTAAACGGCTTGGACGCCACGACGTCGAAAACCGAGGGATGATCGCCCACCGCCGTCATCAGATCGCCAAAGCCCGTGAGCAGAATCACCGGCATGTCGGGGTAAAGGGCGCGGACGGCGGTCGCAAACTGGTCGCCATTCATGCCGGGCATCGCCCGATCGGTGATCACGAGATCGAAGGGCCGGACGTGGAGTTGTTGCAGGCCTTCCATGCCGCTCGCCGCCGATTCGACCGAGTGACCGTCTTCGGATAAAACCACCACGAGAATATCGCGAATCATTTCCTCATCATCCACCGCGAGGATCGCCAGAGTTCCCCGTGGAGCGGGAGGTGCGTTGAGCGGCTCGGGAGCGGACTCGGCCGCGTGGGCCACGAGCGAGATGGTGATCGTCGTCCCCTGGCCGGGAGCGCTGTCGATCTTAATTTCACCGCCGTGTCTGCGGACGATCCCGCAAACCATCGCGAGCCCCAGTCCGGTCCCGTGCGCGTTTTTCGTGGTAAAGAACGGCTCCAGGCAATGCTGCCGCACGTCGTCCGCCATGCCCACGCCCGTGTCGCAGATTTCCAAAACCACCTCGTGGTTTCTCTGAAAGGTCCGGACGGTGATCGTGCCGTGCTCCGGGATCGCGTCGACTGCGTTGAAGACGAGATTGATCAGCAACTCGCGCAGTTCGGATTCATTGCCGTTTACGGCCGGGAGCGGCTGCAAATCCATGACGAATTGAACGAACGCTCCCCGCCCCAGCGCCTGGGTTTTCCAGCGCGGTTTTGTCAACAACTCCACCTGCCGAACGATGTCATTGAGCGCCACTGGCGTGAACACATCGTTGGCGTCGCGATACCGGTAAAACTCGCGCAGCCGCTGGACCACCGCGCAGCTGTCCTTTGCCGCCAGGTGGATGAGGCGAAGGTATTCCTCCGAATTCGCCTGCGCCGCCGGGCTGCGGTTGAGCAATTGCTCGCTGAGCGCCACGACCGGGGAGAGCGCATTGTTGAAATCGTGCGCGATTCCGCTGGCCATGCGGCCCAGCGCGCTGAGCCGCTCCTGTTGCACCATTTGCGCCTGGGCTTGCTGCAACTGGTCCAGCGTGTTCTGGAGTTGTGCCGTGGTGGAAGTGAGCGCGGCCGTGCGTTCCTGCACGCGCTGCTCGAGTTCGTCATGCGCGCGATTCAGTTCCTGTTTCAGCCGGTTCCGCTCGATTCCGTAGCGCATCGCCCGAATGAGCAAGTGACGGTTGATGCGACCTTTCACCAAATAGTCTTCGGCACCCATCTCCACCATCTTGACCGCGACCTCCTCGTCACTCAGCCCGCTCAAGACAATGACCGGGATGCCGGCCGCGGCGGCTTTGATCGTCGACAGCGTCTGGAAATCCCGGCTGTCGGGCAATGACAGATCCGTCAGCACGAGCTGGATCCCGCCCTCGCGCAATCGCTCCACGGCCGCGCCCACCGAGCTCGTCGTGTGAATCTCAAAAGCGTCGCGATCCTTCGAAAGGTACGCCTTCAGAACTTCGACGTCGAACGGGTTGTCCTCGATCAGTAAAACCTGCACGAGAGCAGGAGCGGACCCATCGCCGGATGTGGGCGGATTCATGGGTCCTTCTTTCAGCAAGGGATATGCCTCTCGATGCCGGCGACGCGCCCACGGCGCGCGTCAAAAATCCCTCGATGAACACCCTGCCAGTGCAGGTGATACGTGACACCACGCGATATGTTTTTTTTTGGAATTCGCGTGATGGGGCTCTTTCCGCTCCCTCGCTTTTCACAGTAGTGAGACCTTTTGGATCAAGGCTCGTCGGGATCGCGGCACGTCCGATCAATTCGCGTCTCGCGAGGCTGTTGATCACCCAGGAAAATTTTCCGTCAGCGGAAACAAAGCTGCCGGAGCGAGGCTTTACGTCACATTTTCCGGCCGTCACCGCACCAACACACAACGAAATCCGGTGGCCCAGTGCACACGCTCGTCCTGGCGCTCGTCGCCGCGGAACGAGGACCACAGACGCTCGCGCACGGCTACATTCCATCCGCCGCCGCGCTTCACTCGTGTCAGGTACTTGGGATTCAAGAAATCCTCGCAAAATTGCCACACGTTTCCCGACATGTTATGGTCCATCTTGGGCCTCCCGAAGCGCCCGTGCGATGATCTCCTCCACGACCTCGCTCTTCGCCCGCGCATAGGCGTTCATGTCCGGCCAATCTTCGGTGGCCAGCTTCCGCTTCACGGACTCGTAGAGAAGCCGGTCCTCGACGTTCCTCCGGAGACGGTCGCGGAACGCGAGATGGCGGGTCACCTCCACGCAGCCAGGGGAAAAGATGTGGAGATGGGCATCCCGTTCCGGAGTTCGAAACATGCGGTGCTGGTGCCAGTCTGGCTCCCGCACCCGCAGGACATAGCCCGCCTGCACCAACGCCGGGAGATACGTCGCTTCCTCGCTGGAGTCCTCCACCAGCACGTCGATATCGATGATCGGCTTGGCCGCGAGTCCCGGCACCGAAGTCGATCCCACATGTTCGATGGCGAGCGCCCTGCGGCCCAGGGCGCATGCGAGGATCTCCGCGTGTCTCCGAAACTCCCGCGGCCAGCGCGGGTCGTAATCCACGATGACAATCTCGCGCTTCTCGATGCCACCGATCAATACTTCGTTCATGGTGAGTGAGCTGGGGGCGAAAGTCGCGCGTGACGATAAATGACGTCGTCATGAAAGAATCGCAACACGTAAAAGGCCCCCACCGAAACCGCGGCCACGAGCGTCGCCGCAAGGGCGAAGAGCGAGGCGCGCCGGGTGCAGGAGAAGGTGTAAAGAGCGTGCGCCACGAGGCCCGCAAGAATCAGCCAGCAAAACATGCACGGGGTGCTTGTAGTGGCGGCGTCCAGGCGCATCACCTGGTGTCTCTCACGGGTTGGAGGCAGAAATTCGCCCCATGACACCGTGGCGAAACAGGTGTGAGATGCGAGCCTCATGAATCCCAGTCACACGTCGCAACCCAAAGGTGGCCTTTTCATCATCGCCCTCTTCAAGCTCATCAAGGGAAGCCTGCTGCTGCTCCTCGCCGTCGGGGCGCTGGGCTTCCTCCACCGTGACGTGCAGCAGACCCTGGAGCACGCGATCAATCATTTGCGAGTCGATCCGCACAACAAATACCTCGCCGCGCTGCTCGCCAAGGCGGGCCTGGTCGACGACCGGCACTTGAAAGAACTGAGCGGGTTGGTCGCCGTCTACGCCGGCCTTTATCTGACCGAAGGCGTCGGGCTGCTCCTGCGCAAGCGCTGGGCCGAGTATCTCACGGTGATCGCCACCGCCTCATTCGTGCCGATCGAGATTTACGAAATCACGCGGCACTGCACCACGCCCCGGGTGCTCCTGCTCCTGGGCAACCTCTTCATCGTGGTCTATCTCATTGTCCTCTTGAGGAAGGAGCGTAAAGCGAATTAGCCCCGGTTAATCCCGTTTGGCATGCTTTTGCTACCTCGTAAACGCCCGCCGGAATGTTCCTTTCTTCGGCGCCGTGCCATTGTTGGAGGCATTGTTTCCACAGGCGGCGTCCCGCTGGCGCATCATTGTCCGTAGTGATGGGAGCGCGACGGCGCGCCTCGTGCCGGACAGCAACTAACATCTGATGCAGGCGGTTGACTCGTCGGGAACAACTCTCCATCAATGCATCCTGCGAAGGATTCCCCATGAAATCACCCCGCCTCTGCCTCGTCGTCGTCTCGGCTCCCGTCCTCATGGCGCTGCTGGCCCTCGCTCCCGCCATCTACGCCGTGGATCAGCCTGCGGCCAGCTCGGCGTCCGAGTCCGCGGACGATGCGCGGGTGCAGATCAAGGCCATGGCTCCCGCCTCCCCGGCGAAGCTCGCTGCCGGTGAAAAGTTCAAGGTCACCATCGACTACCACAATCCTGAGGGCCGGGCGGTGCAGATTTTTGCCCGGCCTTTTACGAAAGGCGTCCGCACTAGTGGCTACCGGGCCCATGCCTCGGACATTTATCGGGACCTCCATGGCACTGCGGAGGGGTGGTTTGAGTTCGAGGGGGCGTCGACGGTCGATGAGGTTCGCGTCGAGATGGTCGAGGTGACGGCGGGTGGAACCCGGAACGTCGTCGCAAGTATTGCCCTGCCGATTCAGGCTGTTTGGGACAGGAAGGTCGACTCCTCCCCAACGGCCGCCGCTCCCGCAGCAGATGGCGCCCCGGCCCCGGTCTCTTCTCCGGCGCCCGTGCCGGTCGCGCTCAAGATCGCCGAGGATGTCTTGCGCAAGGAAGGCGTCTTCGGATTTCCCCAGGCGCAGGCCACGGTCTTTTGCGATACGAAGGATCTGCGCTTCTCCGTCTGGAGCAATGGCCAGTATCTCTACGCCCAGGCCATCCTGTGGAAGGATGACGACGCCGCGCTGGGCAAGACCGACGATGGCCGCGCCGCCGGTGATAACTCGCAACTCATGCTCGACGTGGATGCCGACGGGAAACGCACGAAAGACGTCGATCGCAGTTACCTGCTCGATCCGTGGCCGCAACTGACCGGCTTGAGTTACGATATCTGGCTGGGCGAAGGATCCACCACGCAAATCCTGAGCGACACCCACGGCCGCGGCGCCATCCGTTATGTCCAGTTCCCCGATGGGCGAAAGGTGCGCGTGGATTCCTATGTCATCCCGCTCGCGGAAATCCGGCGCAAGACCGGCGACAAAATCCGCCTGTGCTACTACGGCGATTCACCGAAGCCCGCGCTCACGGTGAACTCCGGCGGTTTCGACCGGGGAGGCCGCCCCTACTATTCGCACCATGTGCCGCTTGCCGTCTATCACGAGTACGTCCTGGCCAAAGGCGCCGAACTCCCGCTCGACAGCGTACCTGATGGCCGCAAGGACGCTGCGCCCCTCGCGGAGCGTCAGCGCGAGCCGATGCCGCCCGTGGGCGCGCCGGCGCCGGAGATCGCCGCGAAGGAGTGGCTCCATGCGGACGGCGCGCCCACGCTTGCGGCCTTGCGCGGCCAGGTCGTCCTCGTCGAATTCTGGGCCACCTGGTGCGGGCCGTGCGTCGCGAGCATCCCGCACCTGAACGCGCTCCAGAAGAAATTTGGCAGCCGTCCCTTCAAGCTCCTGAGCTTCACGCAACAGGATCGTGGTATCATCGACGCCTTCCTCCGCCGCACGCCGATGGAGTACGTCATCGGCACGGAAAGCGAGGCCACCTTCGAGCGCTACGGCATCATCGGCATCCCCGCAGCCTTCGTCGTGGACAAAGAGGGAAAGATCAGCTGGGAAGGCCACTCCGGCGAACCCGCCCTCGAAGCCGCGATCGAGGCCGCGCTCGCGCACGATTGACCATCTCGACATTTTGAGCCCGAGGCCATCCGCTTCACGATACCGCCTGGAAGATTTCCTCCATAAAGGATTGCCTCACGGCGTTGCGCGCTGTTTTCATCCACCAAGGTATGGATCGTTCAACGACGAACAGGACACAACCCCCATTGGAAAAAGGAAAAAAGCGATGAACACTCGAAAAAATCATTCCGCCATGACGGCGGCAGAAAAAGCAAACTACGTCTCGGCAGTGCTGGCTTTGAAAAACAATGTCGATAGCGTTCTAAGCCCTGGTAAGATGAAGCGCTATGATGACTTTGTCCTGATTCACAAGAACGCCATGGTGATGGGGCCGGACATGCTCATGCCGATGCCTCACCGTGGACCGCTTTTTTTCCCTTGGCACCGTGTGCTGCTCCGGCAGTTTGAACTCGCGCTCCAATCGGCGGCGGGCGACCCCAGTATTGCCATTCCCTACTGGGACTGGGAACTGGCGGGAAACAGCAACCCCTTTACAGATGATTTTTTGGGCGGCGATGGAGACAGTGCGCAGGGCCATCGCGTCGTGTCAGGACCGTTTTCGTACGCCAGGAAGAAGTTCAAAATTCGGGTCTGGGATGGGACGTCGGGAAATCCCGGGCTTCTAAGGGAATTCGGGGCCGACCATACCGCTTATCTGCCGCCTCCATCGCAAGTAGCGTCCGTCTTGACGAAGACGCCCTATTCGCCTGGGCCCGATAGTTGGGAAAGAACCTGTGAAGGGATACTGCACGATCCGGTCCACCGCTGGATAGGAGGTAACATGGCGCTTGCGACCTCCCCAAACGATCCGGTTTTCTTCCAGCACCACTGCTACATCGATCGACTCTGGGAAGATTGGAAGAAGCAGCATCCCACCAGCGATCCCTATCTGCCGACCGCCGGTTCGCCCGGTTATGATTTGAACTCAACGCTGGTCTTCAGCAAAGCGGGTAAGCCCGCGCCATGGACAGGCTCCTGGAAAGTGAAAGATGCGCTCGACACGTCGGGTCTCGGCTACACTTACGCCTAACCCAACCAGTCGCGGTCCTGCGCGTGGAAACGGAAGCGACGATTGGACTGCGCATCGACGGCCGTACAGGAGAGATTGTACTGTGAGGAACTCTGGTTGCGGGCATCACCAGATGTCTCCACCCGCGCCCATGCGTTTTATCGGAAGTTTGGATGGTCCGATTGCGGCATTCGAGATGGGCAGAGACTGGTGAAGCTGCAAGTAAATGAAGCCTGACCAGCCGCCCCAGTACTCGCACGTGTCATGATCTATCAACTCGATCTCAACGCCGATACAACCGCTCTTCCAGATGCAGTGCGCCAGGGCATTCGAGCATCCGATCCCGATGGGGTTCGGCCTCGCGATTGGCAGGCGCTCTCTCTGGCCCTGCGCGATTCCCAGGGGGCGACGGCGGGCGGGCTCTACGGCGCCACCATGTGGTCATGGTTGATGATCGATGGGCTGTGGGTGGCGCCGGAACTGCGGGGCCAGGGACTCGGCCGAAGGTTGCTTCTCGCCAGCGAGGAAATGGCCATTCAGCGGGGTTGCATTGGCTCGTGGTTGGGCACCTTTGACTTCCAGGCCAAAGGCTTCTATGAACGGCACGGTTATACCGTCTTCGCGGAACTGGCGGGCTTCCCTCCTAATCATACCCACTTTCACCTGCGGAAGCATTTCCCCTGAGAGGCCTTCCATGAGCACGTCATCACGCACGAGGCTTTCGGTACTGCTCGCTTTTCTCGCGGTGGCGATCGCGGTCCTCGTCTTGAAGCAATAACCACATGATCACCAGCGCCATCCCCGTCATCGCGGTTGCAGATTCCGCCCGCTCGGAGGACTATTACTGCAATGTCTTGGGGTTTCAGAAGACGTTCGCCTACCGGCCCGATCCGGCCAGGAGTGACCCATGTTATCTTGGTGTCTCCCGCGACGGGGTGTGCCTCCATCTTCAATCCTTTAAGCCGGAGCGGGCGGGCATGACCGACGCCTTTCTTTGGGTGACCGACGTGGATCTCCTGCATGAAGAGATCGCCGCGCGGGGAGCGGTCATCCAGCTTCCACCGACGGATCAAACGTGGGGCACGCGGGAGACAGGAGTTCGCGATCCCGACGGTAATGTGCTGGTGTTTGCCATCAAACGCCAATGAACGTCCCTGGACTAAGCTGCCATTACAGTCGCAACTCGACGAGCGAAAGCGGGAATGAAGATGGCCTGCCACAGGCCAATACGTACACGCCACGCTGTAATGCACTTTGGCAAAAAGCGAAAAAGCATTTGAAGGAGAAGGGAGTGATCGCATTCCGAGTGCGACCTGCCACCGCGCTTGCGAGCGACCAAACTGGAGGGTCGGGCGCTCCGTCGCCGCCCTAACTTTGGCAAGGTGGGGGAAGTGAGAGCGGGTGAGGCATGTGAGTACCGATGAACCACCGCCTTCGCCCGCTGAAGTTTGGGCGGCGACGGAGCGCCGACCCTCCAGTTTGGTCGCTCGCAAGCGTGATCGCGCCGGTCCTTCAGAAACAGTCCGTGACACCCACGGGTTCCGGATTGCCAACCTCCGGCTTCCGATGCAAGGCGGATAAATGCGCCGCTACGTAACGGAGCTCTTCCCGCTGAAGTCACCGTGAGCCACAATCGCTCACATACTTCCCGCATGAAACCCGCCGATCTCGCCGCCAGCTACGACACCATCGCCCAGCAGTGGCTGGAGCCATTTCTGGAAACGAATGGGATTCGCCAGCACGAACATGCGCTCAAGTTTCGCCCTCCTGGCGGGCTCTCCCTCGATGTCGGCTGCGGGTGCAATGGGCGTTTCATCCGGTTGCTCGAGAGCCACGGATACGAAGTCGAGGGCCTCGACCTTTCCGCGCAAATGATCGCCCTCGCCAAGTCGCGGAATCCAAATGTGACGTTTCACCACGCAGACGTGTGCGAATGGATTCCCGCCCGGCAGTACGATTTCATCACCGCGTGGGATAGCATCTGGCATGTGCCCTTGGACGAGAATGCAAACGTCTTGCGGAAACTCTGTGGAGCTTTGAATCCGGGCGGCATCTTCATCTGGACGACCGGCGGACTGGACGCGCCGGACGAGAAGCGCGATTCCGCCATGGGCCCGCCCGTCTATTACAGCGTCCTCGGCATCCCCAAGACCCTTCAGACAATGAGCGAGGCCGGTTGTGTCTGCCGGCACCTGGAGTATGATCAGCTTCCGGAGAAGCACGTTTTCCTCATCGCCCAGAAGGCGTTCTACGCGCTCCCATGAACGAACCGCCCATTGATCCCAAGCAGCTTGCGACCCTTCTCGGAATCTCCGCGCAGGATGCCGCGAAACTTGTGCAGTCCGCAGAGACGGAGATGGAAAAGCGTTCGGCGGAGGTTCTCGCGCGCGACCCGAATGCGGGTCGTATCAGCGACTCTGAGCGGGCGGCGCTTCAAGCACAGGCCGAGGCGACGGGAGTTCCCTTGCAGCAGTTGCTCGAACAGATCGTGCGAGGTCGCGCCTTCGCCGCCGATGTGCTCGCGGAACTTGGCTGCAGCGGCATGACGATTTCTCCGGAGGATGTCGCCGCATGTTTTGACGGTGAACCCCCAAAGGGATGGGATGATATGATCCCCAAACATCTCCTCGATGACAAAGGCCGCACGTAGTTCGTGGCTTTCCGCAACCACGCTGAGAAACACCACCAAAATGAAGACCACCTCATTTCTCCTGCTCCTCGCCGCGAGTTCCGCCCT
>Ga0105237_10008559_pt1 | contig 11063 bp, 14 predicted proteins | sample KBSC24metaG_FD_81520 | JGI IMG/M metagenome (GOLD analysis project Ga0105237, IMG submission 81520) | Corn rhizosphere microbial communities from Kellogg Biological Station, Michigan, USA - KBS C2-4 metaG | ecosystem: Host-associated > Plants > Roots > Rhizosphere > Soil | place: Michigan, USA... | reverse complement strand
TGGGGGAAAATAGGTTTTCTGATCGCGCTGAACCTTCTAGGTTCTGAGGCTTGATCATGAAAACCTATTTTCTTGGGTGCAGACCGGAGAGGGTGCAGTTTTTCTGTTACGTCAACCTCTTCCCGTCGCCTCAACCGTTCCCGTCATGTCGACCTCTTCCCGTCATGTCGACCTCTTCCGTCATGTCGACCGCTTCCCGTCATGTCGACCGCTTCTCGTCATGTCGACCGCAGGGAGAGATCTGTAAGCGTATTAGATAGATCCCTCGTCGCTGCGCTTCCCTCGGGATGACGGGAAAGTCGGTTATGATGACGGGAATGGGTGCGTTTACCATTCCTTAATCTCATACCATAAATCCTTCCATTCTGGATTCATCTTATTTATCAAATTTTCCTTCTTTTCCCGTCGCCATTTTTTTACTTCTTTTTCTCTCGCAATCGCTTCAACTACAGATGGTAACATTTCATAGTAAATACAATATTTTAAATTATAACGAGCAGTAAAGGATTTAGGATCTTCTCGGTGTCGGTGTTCCTGTATTCTTCTTTGAAGATCAGTAGTAACACCAATATAGATTGTTGTTTTTGAATAATTTGCCATGATGTAGATGCATCCGCCTTGGTCCATAGAATTAAGATTAAATGAGCCAATGTAGAGAACAGTTCTTAGATTATTAACATGATAACCCAAGTTTCTTGAATTATCTTGATCCGGTACTGTCGACCGGATCCTCGTTATGTTCAGCTACTTCCCTTCATGCTCCCGTCATGTCGACCGCAGGGAGAGATCTGTAAGTGTACTAAATAGATCCCTCGTCGCTGCGCTTTCCTCGGGATGACGAGGGGAGGTACATCGGGATGACGGGAGTGGGTGGAGGAATTTTTTGAATAAAATTTTATTGCGCATCAATATATCTGAAGCTCCTTTTTACCCCAGTTTAAACCTTAGAGTACCGTACCCCCTGGGACTGCCACAGGTCTTTTAATTTACTTCTCTTTGTATGGTCATGACGAATTAACAGAATTTTTAATCATTTAAATTTTTAAAATCATGGGACTATTAAGACAAGGAATCCTTGGTGGATTTCGAAAAAAAACAGGAAGTGTTGTAGGTGCGTATTGGAGAACGCTTGATGTGATCAGGGGCTTACCGAGAAGCAGTGGTAAAGCGCCTACTCAGGCGCAAAAAGATCAGCAGCTGAAATTTGGTTTAACGACTGGCTTTCTGAGTTGGATCAGTGATCTGGTGTTTACGGGTTACAAGTCGATGAGTAAAATCGCTACGCCGATGAACGTGGCGGTGTCGTACAACATTAGCGCTGCGATTACGGGTGTTTCGCCCAATTTTACGTTGGACTATGCTAAGATCAGGTTCAGTAATGGGAAACTGGCTTTACCTGATGGATTGACAGTAGAATCTCTTGCTGCGGCCAAGCTGAAGTTTTCCTGGTTGCATGCGGATCCGGATGATAAGTTGCTGGATGCGACAGATATGGCCACCATATTGGTGTACAATCCGGTTAAAGCCAAATTTGTCAAAGTGGTGAATGTGGTGCCGAGATCTGCTGGTACGTATACCTTACAGGTACCGGCGAGTTTTGCCGATGATGATGTACACTGCTACATCAGCTTCAATTCTTTAAAACATAAGGAATTGGTATCTGTGAGTCAACATCTGGGATTGGTGAATGTAATCGCGTAGTTGTATTCGATAACATACAAGCTTAGTATACTCGTCATCCTAACTCAGGTCGGACTCTCGGAGGAGAATCCGGGATTCCGGCCTGCGCTGGGATGACGATGTGCTTGATTGTCTGATTTAAGGAGCAGTATGTCCACTTGGAGGGCTGGGTAGTCTAGTTCAGCCTGATAGGGGTTTATCAAAGAGAGATTACGGGATAGATTTGCCTTATCAACATAAAAAATAAATATTATGAGGCAGTTATCGAATACATCAGTCAGTAGTTTTTTAAAGGGTATAGTCTTGTTTATTGTCTTATTCAGCTTGGGCGGTTTCCAGCCTGTTGCTGCTTTTGGGGACAAGGATACAGCGGCTGTTGATCCATTTGCAAATATTAAACAAGTAAAGGCAGGGGTACTTAATGTGGGGTACGTAGAGGCCGGACCTGCCGGTGGTGAGGTGGTCCTTTTACTGCATGGATGGCCCTATGATATTTACAGTTATAAAGAAGTATCAGAGCGATTGGCGGCCAAAGGCTTCAGGGTGTTGATTCCGTACCTGCGTGGTTATGGCAGCACCAGATTTCTTTCTTTATCAACGCCACGGAATGGACAGCAGTCGGCTCTTGCGGTAGATATGATCGCTTTTATGGATGCTTTGAATATAAAAAGTGCTATCGTCGGCGGATTTGACTGGGGTGCCCGCACGGCAGATATTATGGCGGTGTTGTGGCCTGAGCGGGTTAAAGGGCTGGTGTCTGTGAGTGGATATCTTATTGGCAGCCAGCAAGCTAATAAAGCGCCGTTAAAGCCTAAAGCTGAACTGGCCTGGTGGTATCAATACTATTTTGCGACAGCGCGTGGCCGTGCGGGTTATGAAGCGAATACCAGTGAATTCAATAAACTGATCTGGCAAACGGCTTCTCCAAAATGGAGTTTCAGTGAGGCAACCTATCAGCAGTCTGCAAAAGCTTTTAATAATCCAGACCATGTAGCGATTGTGATTGACAATTATCGCTGGAGGCTGGGTTTGTCTAAAGGGGAGGCAAAATACGATGAACTGGAAAAGAAACTGGCTGCCGGACCTGCTATCATAGTACCAACGGTGACGCTGGAAGGGGATTCAAATGGGGCCCCGCATCCTGATCCTTCGGGATATGCAGGTAAATTTAAAGGTAAATATGTTCATTACAACCTGACCGGGGGGATAGGGCACAACCTTCCTCAGGAGGCTCCACAGGCTTTTGCTGATGCAGTGCTTGAGGTTGCTGCCTGGACCAGATAATTCATCGTAAGAAAGATTCAGAGGCCAGGGCTTTTTTTTATTTTATTAATACATTTGATCGATTCGATCTACAAATACGATGAAGAAAGCAGGCTTTAGAATTTCTAACAGGGTCATCTGGACCAGTTCTTTGGTGCTGGGGCTGCTGTCCTCAGTTCCCCAACTCGCGTCACATCAGTTTAATCTTTTGGAAGCGGCAGTAAATGCGGGGATTACTGCTGCATTTGCGGTCACGATGTGGTACTTTAATGTGTACATGCTTTCACGTAAAGGTAAAAAATCGCAGGGCCAGAGTCTATCCTATAACAAATTGCTGAGTTCCTTGTTGTTTGGTCTTATTGTGATGTTTGGTCTTGCTTATGTGCAGCAGCTGATTCTTTCGCATATTGATTTTGGCCCTACCATGCTGATGGTTGAAGTGCGGGGTATACTGATCAATCTGGTGTTCTATATGTTTCTGAACCTGCTTCAGCAGAATTATGAAAATCAGCATGTAAATATGGAGCTGGAACGTTTCAGAAACGATAACCTGAGCGCGCAGTATGATTTGCTGAAGCAGCAGGTAAATCCTCATTTTTTGTTCAATAGCTTAAATACGCTCAAAGCGATGGTGGAAAGTCATGATGCGCAATCGGTAGATTTTATCTTGAAACTGGCTAACTTTTACCGCTATACACTGGAAAGCCGTAAGCTGGATCTTATTCATGTGAGGGAGGAAATGGAGATCCTCAATGCTTATCTCTTTCTGCAGAAAGCCAGGTTTGATGATGGTTTTAGTTTTAATTGCAGCCTTAATGAACAAATGCTTGAAACCCTTATCCCTCCATTTACACTTCAGCTATTGGTAGAGAATTGTCTTAAACATAATATCGTGTCTTTGCAGAGACCCCTGAACATCCGGATTTACAGCGAAGGGGAAAAGATTGTTGTGGAGAATCAGATACAATTGAAGAACAGCGAAGAGAATTCGCTGGGTGTTGGGCTGAAGAATATTGAACTTAAGTATAGCCATCTGTTGGATAAAAAAGTAGAAGTGCTAAATGACGGACAATTATTTAAAATCAAACTTCCATTAATTTATGAACATCACCATCATTGAGGATGAGCTTAGGACAGCAAAGTCGCTCGAAAATATTATACGGGAAATCCGGCCGGAGGCTAAGTTTACCGGGCCCTGGCAGAGTATTGAAGCAGCTGTTGAGGCACTTAGTACTGGTACCTCGCCTGATCTGATCTTTATGGATATACAGCTGGCGGATGGGCTTAGCTTTGAGATCTTTAAATCGGTAACAATTTCCTGTCCTGTGGTTTTCTGTACGGCTTTTGACGAGTATTCGCTGGAGGCCTTTAAGCGTAATGGCGTGGATTATGTGCTCAAGCCTTTTTCCAAAGAGGATATTGCAGGGGCATTCAGAAAAGTAGATAGCTTGAAGAATTTCTTTCAGCAGAAGGCTATACCAGACTTAAGTGAGTTGTTGACTCAGATCATCCAGCCTCCGCAGAAGACGAGCTTTCTGGTTTTCAAACATCAGAAATACACGACCGTGGACATCGACCAGATCGCTTTTTTTTATATCCGGAACGAAATCAGTTCGATGATGTGTTTTGATGGTCAGGAGTTTTCTTTGAACCAGTCTTTGGATCAAATTACGGCTTCGGTTTCGCCGAAGCAATTCTTTAGGGTAAACCGGCAGTATCTGATCAATTTTAAGGCGATCAAAGAAATAGAGCATTATTTTTTGCGTAAGCTGTTTGTGAAACTGGTGGTGGATACCCCGGATAAATTGCTGATCAATAAGGAAAAATCGAAGCAGTTTCTTGCCTGGATGGAGAACCGTTAAGCTTTTTGCTGCTGTTAAACTTTAGTGTTGTGCTGAATTGCATGCTGGTATCATTGGTTATACTGGTAACAAAACTATACCACTTACCTGCTACCTTTGTTTCTATTAATTAAAAACAAAATGGATACTTTAAAAGGAAAAATAGCCCTGGTTACGGGTGGGAATAGCGGCATTGGTTATGCTGCTGCAAAAGAATTGAAAATGCAAGGAGCGGAGGTGATCATTACCGGAAGGCGGGAAGAGGCTGTTCAGAATGCTGCCGCAGAACTTGGTGTGACGGGGTTTGTGGCCGATCAGGGGAGCGTTGAAGCCATCGAGCGTCTTGCAGCGGAGGTGGCTGAGAAATTTGGTAAAATTGATGTGCTGTTTATTAATGCAGGTGTGTTAAAAGGATCTGGTATAGCTGGGGCAACTGAAAGCGACTTTGACTATGTGATGGATGTTAATTTTAAAGGGGCTTATTTTACTTTGAGCCGTTTTATTCCTTTATTAAATGAAGGTGCCTCTGTTGTGTTCTTATCTTCGAATGTAGCCAGCATGAATGGTGCAAACTCTTCCATCTACAGCGCCAGCAAGGCGGCTCTTAATTCACTGATGAAGATTGCTGCAGTAGAACTTGCTCCACGTAAAATCCGTGTAAATGCGGTAAGCCCCGGCCCGACGCATACTGAAATTCTAAACAAGATAGGGCTTGATTCATCTGCCCGCGAGTCACTCGACGACTGGATGATTGAACGAATTCCCTTAAAGAAGATTGGGAGTGCGGCGGATGTGAGCAAAATGGTTGCTTATTTCTGCTCAGATGCAGCCAGCTTCATTACTGGTGCGGAGATTGTAATGGATGGTGGAATGAGTTTGTAGAATGCTGTAAATTTGTATTGAATATTTTAATTTGCGCCAATGATGAATGAAGCACAGTTGAAAAGAGCGGGTGAGGTACTATCCAACCCGCGTAGTCAGAAGGAAGAGGTTCAGGCACTGCAGGATACGATGTATGTAATTGGCGGGAAATGGCGGCTGCTCATCATCAATTCGATCTGCAACGGCAACCGAAGATTCCGGGAAATAGAGAGAAGCATACCAGGTATTACCACAAGGATGTTGTCCCGGGAGCTCAAGGATATGGAAGCCAATCATCTGATCAAAAGAACAGTTACTCCTGATACACCGGTTCTGGTTGAATATACTGCGACAGATTATTGTCATTCTTTTGGTGGTATTATCCTGGAAATGATCAGCTGGGGTAAAAAGCACCGCGAAAAAATTAAAGCAGGTGGCAGCTCTTAATGAGTAATTGGATGTTCAGGGGCGGCCATGTCTAACTGGCGGTTTCAGATGTCCAGTTCAAGCTAAATCTCCTGGTTCTGCGTGGTATCCGTTCATAATTTTGGATCAAATTAAAGATTTAGATTATGAAAACGATCCACATTTCAATTCTCGCGTCACTGGCTGTGATCCTGTTGTTTACAGCCGCTCTTGCCAACAGACGTATGGCTTCAAAATCATCTATTGAAAAAACGATTAACGGCGATGGTTTCGCTGTTCTGGAATTGTTTACTTCGGAGGGTTGTTCTAGTTGCCCACCGGCGGATGAATTGCTTGCTAAAGTGCAGCGGGAGTCTGGTGATAAGCCTGTTTATGTATTGGCTTACCATGTAGATTACTGGAACCACCAGGGCTGGAGGGATGTTTTTAGCGATCCAGAATATAGCAAACGCCAGTATCAGTATGCGCATAAACTCCATGCTCATGTATATACACCTCAGGTTGTGGTGAATGGCAAAACCGAATTTGTTGGTTCTAATGAGGCTGCAGTAAATTATGCTTTGGGCAGTGCTTTAGGTGGGACCTCTTTAAACAGCATCAAACTACAGGGGCAAAGACAAGGTGATAAAATGCTGGTTAATTATCAGGTTTCCGGAGCTGAGGATAGCGATGAACTGGTGATTGCCGTGGTACAGAAAAATGCGGTGAGCGAAGTAAAGCGCGGGGAAAACGAAGGAAGGACGTTGAGGCATGTTCAGATCGTGAGACGGTTGTTTTCTTTTGACCGGGGTAAAGGGGATAATGGTCAGGTGCAGATCCTCCTTCCAAAGGAATTTACTTCAGCTGGCTGGGAGGTGATTGGTCTCCTTCAGAATAAAAACAGCCGGAAGATTCAGGCTGCAAATCGACTTTCGATATTATAATCTCATGCTTTACATCAATAAATTTTAATATAAACAGAATACATCATGAAAACTAAAACAACAAAAACAATCTATTGGATAGGTGCAATTTTAACTTCTTTATGGTTTGGTGCCAGTGGTTTCTTTGAACTGACCAGAAATGCCCTGGTTTGGGGGATCACTCAGCAACTTGGATATCCGGAACATTTCATTTATTTATTAGGGGTGGCTAAACTTTCGGGTGTCGTGGTTTTGCTGATGCCAAATAGGTGGTTGAGGTTAAAGGAGTGGGTGTTTGCGGGCGTTTTTTTTGACATCATTTTCGCTTTTGGTTCCAAGGTTGCGGTGATCGGGCCAGCTGCTGCTGTTGATGCGGTTGTGGCCTTTGCAATGGTCTGTGTTACTTATGCGATGTTCCGAAAACTTTACCCTGTGAGTTATGGCAACTTTGAGGTGAATGAAACTTCTTTCAGGTAATTTATTTTGATTTCGGGGCGAATTAGAGGATAAGGCTCTTGCTGTGAAAAATAGGTTTTCTGATCGCGCTGAACCTTCTAGGTTCTGAGGCTTGATCATGAAAACCTATTTTTTTGGGTGCAGACCGGGAGGGGTGGATTAAGTTGAAAATTTTATGGGAACAGGGCGTTGTTGTCAATTGGATCAACCTGGATGGGTTCTATTCTAAATTTAGCTCTTTAAATAGCTCTTTGGTTATTATTTTTGTGTTAAAAGCCAAATGTTCCCAATTGCAATGCAGAATAGATATTGGCAACGGAATGCCATTATGCTGCTTAATTAAATCCATACTAATTACGGAGTTTATCTTTATTTCTCTTTCTCCCTGCATTTGTTCAAAAAGATGTTTAGCGAATTTCTCATCAGATCCTAAATAAAAGCTTGCGTAGGTTTGCAGACCTTTATGGGTTTTCATGTTTAATGAAATTTTATAAGAATTTTCCATAATGACAGATTTAAAAAAAAGAGCTACCTAAATGGTAGCTCTCGGATTGTTTTTTGGGAAATTATTTAATTTCTATTTGACGGCTTAGGGTTTTTGCTTCTTCTCTTTTTGGAATATTGATTGTTAAGATGCCGTCATTGTAGGTTGCCTGGATGCCATTTTCGTCGGCGCTTTCAGGTAAAGTAAACGAACGGACAAAAGATTTATAGTTATACTCTCGTTTGGCATAATTCTTTTCCTCTTGTTTGTTTTCGTTACTTTGCTCTACAGAGATATTCAGTACTTTGCGCTCCAGGTTGATTTTGAAATCTTCTTTTTTGAGTCCGGGAGCGGCTAGTTCTATGTGATAGTGATCGGCACTTTCACTGATGTTTGCTGCAGGTACCCGGGTAACCATGCGGTCTGCGAAGAAAGTGTCGTTGAAGATGGAATCAAATACATCATTAAAGCCTGGCATTAATGTGTTTTTCTTGTTGTCTGGATTAAATTTAACCAATGTCATGGGTTTTTCCTCCTTAATTTGATTTAATGATTAAAACTTATAATTAATTAAACTCTGTGAACTTCTGTTCGGGCTGAATATTACAACTCTGATGCCAAGTGCGTTTTAATGATTATGGACTGAAAAAATTTCAAGGTTGCTGAAAAATCTTCAGTTTTTTACTGTCAAAACTTCATAGTTATGGTGGGGGCAAATATAAAGATCTGGTTGTGAAAAATAGGTTTTCTGATCGCGCTGAATCTTACAGATTCTGAGGCTTGATCATGAAAACCTATTTTTTTGGGTGCAGACATAGTTAGTCGATTGCTATTTGTCTCACCTTAATATACTTCAAATTTTTGTATTCGAGTCTAATTTATTTATATAATAGAAAATATATTTCTATTTGATTAATTTGATTTTTGTTTGTAGTTTTGATTATGCATAGAGAGCATTATAATTTAATTACAAGCCGAGACAGAATTGAGTTCCAATTTGATAGTAAGGACCAAATGGTATGTTAATTATGAGGCTTTATGGTGTTGCGTAAATAATAATTATATACTTAAAAAATAAACAATGAAACCCAATCAAAGTAACTTATCCTTAGATCATATTAAAGTTAGAGTGAGTTCGAAGATTAAAGATCATAGCAATGATCCTTTTGTTGTTCAAAAAGGAGAGGATTCTATTAAGACCTTGAAAAGGGTTGGTTTTCCATCCGACCTTGTGAATGAGCGATTTAAGAAATAGTTTGCCATAAAACTTAAGAGATTGCTGATTTAACCAATCTCTTTATAGCTGAAATCCAAGCATTAGCATAAAGTTAAGGTCAGCATTAATATTTAAATGAGCCGGAGGAGAGATTCTTGCGGTTTTTTTGTGAAAAATAGGTTTTCTGATCGCGCTGAACCTTCCAGGTTCTGAGGCTTGATCATGAAAACCTATTTTTTTGGGTGCAGACCGGCAGGGGGGTAACTGGATTTGGGTTCAAAATTCGATGTTTTTTTTCAATTTATTTAATTGATTTTCAGTTGTTTAAAACTAATAAATTTGTTTTGGAATTGGTGTTTTTATGGTTGGAACTGTATACTTTAGCTGCAACTAATTTTTTATAAAAAGGCTTTTATGTGCTTGTTTATGGTGTTAAATTTTGACATCGTATGCGGAGTAAATGGAAGGTTTGAGCGACAGCATGCCGAAGAAAACTAATCTTGCAAAACCAGTAAAACCGATAGAGCTATCTAATAGCAGGTATATTAATGTAAAGACGGATTTTTCATTTAAATACATTTTTGGGAGTGAGTCCAGAAAGAAGTTATTGATTGATTTTTTGAATGCTGTTTTTAAGGGCAGAAAGGTGATCCGTGATTTGACTTTTAACAATCCGAATCATAAGGGGATGCGCAAAGAGAACAGGAAAACGGTGTTTGATGTGTATTGTACCGATAACAAGGGGGGTAAATTTATTGTGGAGATCCAGCAGGCGAGCCAGCGCTTTTTTAAGGATCGTATTCTCTATTATTCAGCGAACCTGATCCGGGAACAGGGAAAATCTGTGGCGCCGGACTGGAATTACCGTTTACCGGAGGTGTATGTTGTGGCTTTGATGGATTTTAGTTTTGATCATACGCATAGGGATCAGTATTTGCATGATGTTCGTTTGATGGATGTAATGACTCATACGGTGTTTTATGATAAACTCCGGTATGTTTTTGTGGAGCTGCCGAAGTTTAAAAAATCGGCGGATGAATTGAAAACTAATGAGGATGGTTGGTTGTACTCTTTAAGGAATATGGAAATATTAGATGAAATTCCAGTACCTTTGCGTAAGAAAAAGGTTTTTAGAGAGTTATAACAATTGGCAGAGGTTATTAATTTAAGCCCGGAAGATATGAATGCGTACCAGGAAAGTTTAAAGATTAAGCGTGATAATTATAGTGCTCTTGAGTCTGCGGAGTTGAGGGGAGTGCAGCGTGGGCAGAAGCAGGGTATTGAAATAGGACAGAAACAGGGTGAACAACGTGGTATTGAAATCGGTGCGGAACTGGAACGTGCTAAAGCAGAGCAGGAAAAAAGGGAAATGGCAATTGAAATGCTTGCTGATGGAGAATCTTTAGAAAAGATTGCCAGATATTCTAAACTTTCTGTGGAGGAAATCCAGGCATTAGTATAAAGTTATGTAAGATCATATTTTCCTTTAATGGTAACTATACGATGCAGCAAGCTAGGAGTCTGTTGTGCTTAACGTTTTATTTGAGTTTGCATGTAAGTCGGCATGGGCATCTGAAAACTCCAGTATGAAGGTTGTTCCTTTGCCAGGTATACTGTTAAAGCTGATCCGGCCTTTCTGCATTTCTGTATACTCTTTGCATAAGATTAAGCCCAGCCCAACGCCTTTTTCATTACTTGTGCCATAAGTAGATGTTGCATTCAGCTTAAAAAGTTCCTTTTGCCTTTCTGGGGGGATGCCCACCCCATTATCCGCGATGTGCAACCTGACATAACCAGGCACATAAGAACTGTATATCTGGATTTCCCCGCCAGTGGGTGTAAACTTTATTGCATTATTGATCAGGTTCCTGATCACGAGCTTCAGCATGTCCAGGTCTGCATTGAGCTCAGTCGAAGGGTCAATATTCACGGTG